>Ga0187780_10004238_pt1 | contig 10765 bp, 11 predicted proteins | sample 1015_Q2_SP10_20__FD_132429 | JGI IMG/M metagenome (GOLD analysis project Ga0187780, IMG submission 132429) | Tropical peat soil microbial communities from peatlands in Department of Meta, Colombia - 1015_Q2_SP10_20_MG | ecosystem: Environmental > Terrestrial > Soil > Wetlands > Peat | place...
CCGTCGTCGGTCTTGGCGAGCCAGTCGCCTTCCAGCCGGCGGCGGGTGACGCTGGTCTGCGCGCCGAGTGCGGCCGCGTAGAGGAGCGCCGCCGCTACTCCCATCGTCATCCGTCTCATGGGGCCTTGGGCGCGCCGTCGCTAGCGGGAAGCGATGCCTTCTCGTCATGCATCACGAGGACCTGGGGTTCCTGCTGTCGCATCATGTGCACAAAGGTATTCACGATGTCCTTGTCGAACTCCACGCCGCTACGGGACTCGAGGTATTCGATCGTCTTTTGCTGCGGCCACGCCTCGCGGTAGGGCCGGGTCGTGCGCAAGGCGTCGTATACGTCGCAGACGTGCACCACCTTGCTGGCGTAGTGGCAGTCGCGACGGAACCGCATGCTGGGGTACCCCTCACCGTTCAACATGATGTGATGCTCGTACGCCACGACCGCCGCGAGGTCGAGGCGCTGGACGGACCCGAGAATGATGCGCGCGCCGTCGCTCGGATGCTGGTTCATGACGCGCCGTTCCTCGTCGGTGAAGCGCCCGGGCTTGGTGAGAATCTCGAGCGGAATCCGGATCTTCCCGAGATCGTGCAGCAGCCCCGCGATGCCGAAGGTGCGCACGTCTCTCGCTCCCAACCCAAGGGCCTCGCCCAGCGCCATCGCGAGGACCGACACGTTCAGCGAGTGCGTCGTCGTGTACTGATCGAACTCCTTGAGCTGCAGCAGAGGAATCATGAGCTGGCGGCCGGAGTGCATCGCCACGGCGAGCGAGCGGACCACGGCTTCCGCCTCGACAATCGGAAGCATCCCGGTTTCCTTGAGCTCGTTCTGCATCCAGCGGAGCGTTTCCGTCTCCTCCGCCAGGGAATAGGTGATCGTCGCTGTCTGCAGCGGCGTCGCGTGCTGCTCTCCCTCCCCGCGTACCCCGACCGCGCCGTAGCGAATGGAGGAGCGCCGCATCTGGCGCGTTTCCGTCGTGTCGATGGCCGAGAGGGTCAGGCGCGCGAGGATCTCGTCGAGGAAGGCCTCGAAGTCCTCGCGCGTGACGTGGTCTTCGAATTCGAGGCGCTGCACGCCGGCCTGCGCCAGCCGCCGCGACCAATCCCAGGCGCGCAGCTCCTTCAGCGGCAGCCGGCCGAACACGATTTCATCGCCCAGGAAGGTGAACAGCGGGTGTTGATGCGCGTCCTGCAGGTCTTGGAGCTGCTGATACGACGCGTCGATGGCGCGCTCCCGCGCGGGATGGCCGTCGGTGTAGAGCGCCATCGCCGCCAGGGTCTGGGCGAATGTCGTCAGGAAAGTGACCGGATCGCTCATCGCCGAGTGGCTCCCTGGACGGCGGCGCGAATGTCGGCATCGCGGGACGCGGCCGCGCGCTGCAACACGCGGCTCGCCTCGGGATCCTCCCTCCAGCCCGACGCCAGCGCCCCGAGCGCCGCGAGCAGCTCCGGAGACTTGCGCGCCAGCTTCTCGCCGCCGAGGAACGAGCGGCCCCCCGAGGTCAGGTGCAACAGGGCGTCCCGGGCCGCGGGGGCTCCCGCCGCGCCGAGTACGCGGATGGCGAGCACCCGGACGTCGGGGTGGAGCTCTTGTGCCGCGGCCCGGCGCGCCACGGCGGCCACCATCGGCTCGGGGCAGAACTGCTGCGCGGCGGTGAGCGCCAGGCGCACGATTCGCTCATCGCTATCCTCGAGGCCGGTCGCGAGGGCCGCGTCATGCTCGCCCGGCATGCCGAGCTGCAGCTTGATCGCCTGCCAGCGCACGCGCCCGTCGTGGTGCTTCGTCAGCGACAAGGGGGAAAAGCCCGCCGGAAGCTCGCCGATTTCTTCGAGCACCATCAGCAGGTTGCGCACCACGTACCAGCGTTGGTCGTTGAGCCGGTTGACCACGAGGGGGCCGATCCGCGGGCCGAGCCGCGCCAGCAAGCCGATGAGTCCGCGCCGCGCGCCCCGGGATTCCGCGAGCGCGAGCGCGTCGAGCAACGGCTCAGCGGCCGCCGGGCCCGCGCGACCGGTGATCCGCTCCAGCGCCTTGAAATCGACCGTATCCTGCACGGCGAGCTGGCTGACGACGTCCACGGTCGCGAGGCGCGCCCACAGACGGCGTGCCGCTTCGCTCGTGGCGGGCATCTGCTCGAGCAGCTCCGTGAGCTCGATGACCCTGCCCTCCTCCACCAACTTGTCGGCCGCCTCGAGCACCGGAACCGCCACCGACTCGAGCTCGAGGCCCATCCGCGCGAGCCGATCGGGCTCGGTGGAATAGGCTTCCTCCGCCGGCGTCGCGAAGAGCGGCGGCGCGCTCGCCATCCGTTGCAGCGCGGCGCCATACGCGCCGGGGTTCGGGTCGGACAGGGTCCAGCCATCGAGCAGGCGACGAACCTGCTGCCGCAACGCGGCCTCCGCCTGCGGGCGTGCCTCGGTCGTGCCGGATTCCGCGTGGGCGGCCAGCTTCGAGAACAACCGCACGAGCGAGTGCGAGATCGACTGGTGCGACGTGTCGGCCGCCGCCTGCACGATCTCGACGACCGAGTCGACGGCCATCCCTTCGACGGCGTCCGCGACGAACTGACGCCGCTGGGAAAGATCGCCGCCCATCTCGACCAGACGCCGCAGCGTCTCCGGCTTCATGCCGCGGATCAGCCGCGACATGCGCCGCCGCAGGGCGGCGCTCTCCGTGGAGCCGGCCGACTTGAGCTCCTGAGCGATCTGGAGCAGATACCCGACGATCGCCTGATCGTAGGCGCCCGCGGTCTGCACCGAGTGCGCGTCGATCGCCTTCGCGATGACGGCGGGCTCCATCGATGGCGGCGCATCCTTGCCTTCCGCCGCCAGCGCGACGCGCGCCAAACCGACCCAGAGCTGCGCTCCGCGGGCGCGATCGGCCGCCGTCTGGCCGTCGGTGTTGCCATCTTCTTCCACCAACTCAAGGCGCTCATAGGTCAGCGGGTGCAGGCGCAGGTGCGGCCAGCGCGGCAGCGCGTCGGCCGGTCGCAGGCCCAGGGGCTGCCCACCGCGGTCGGCTTCGACGGCAAGGACCCGCATCAGCTCCTCGACCTCCTCGACCGTGACCCCCTCGCTGAACGTCACGGCGCCGAGGTGGTGGCGGTGCAGCCGGTCGGCGAGCTCCCGCAGCACGGGATGTTTGGGATCGGTGGCGACGCCTTCGATGACGAGCTGATGGCGCGCGACGCCGAGGGCCAGGGTGGCCCGGTCGGCGAGCAGCAGATCGGCGCGATGGGCCACCGCCTTCGCCGCCGGCAGCAATGACGGGTGGTCCGCCGGGTACATCGCGTGCTTGTGAAGGGCGATCGACAGCTCGATAAGGAAATCCCCGAGATCGCGCGACAGCGCCGCGCGTGCTCGAGGTGAGGGTGACGAAGGAGGGACACCCACGCCACTAACTTAACGAGGCGACGGCGAAAAGAAGCGTGCCCCGGAACCCTGCCCCGGGGCACGCTTCCCTTCAGACGGCCTGGCCAAAGCCTTAATACATGCCGCCCATGCCACCCGCGCCGGGCATCGGCGGGGCCTTCTCCTTTTCCTTTTTCTCCACCACCACGCACTCCGTCGTCAGGAGCAGGCTGGCGATGGACGCGGCGTTCTGCAACGCCGTCCGGGTCACCTTGGTGGGGTCGATGACGCCGGCCCCGACCAGATCCTCGAACGTGTCGGTCTGGGCGTTGTAGCCGAAGTTCTTGTCCTTCGACTCCTTCACCTTCCCGACGATGATCGAGCCCTCGGCGCCCGCGTTCTGCGCGATCATCCGAATCGGCTCTTCCAAGGACCGCCGGACGATGTCGATACCGATCTTTTCGTCCTCATCGAGTCCCTTCACCTTGTCGAGCACGCGCTGGCACCAGAGCAGCGCCACGCCGCCCCCGGGGACGATCCCTTCCTCGACCGCGGCACGGGTCGCGTGGAGGGCATCCTCCACCCGCGCCTTCTTTTCCTTCATTTCGGTCTCGGTGGCCGCCCCCACGTGCACCACGGCGACGCCGCCCGCGAGCTTCGCGAGGCGCTCCTGGAGCTTCTCGCGGTCGTAGTCCGACGTCGACTTGTCGATGGCGCTCTTGATCTCGTTGATCCGGCCCTGGATGTCCGACTGCTTCCCCTTGCCGTGCACGATCGTCGTGTTGTCCTTGTCGACGACGATGCGCTTGGCCTGGCCGAGGTCGTTGAGTACGGCGTTCTCGAGCTTGAAGCCCACTTCCTCGGAGATCACCTGGCCGCCCGAGAGGACCGCGATGTCGCGCAGCATCTCCTTGCGACGATCGCCGAAGCCCGGCGCCTTGACGCCGCACACCTTGAGGGTGCCGCGGAGCTTGTTGACGACGAGCGTCGCCAGCGCCTCCCCTTCCACGTCTTCGGCGAGGATGAGCAACGGACGCCCCGCCTGCGCCACCTTCTCGAGGACGGGCAGAAGGTCCTTCATCGCCGAGACCTTCTTGTCATGAATCAGGATGTAGGCGTCCTCGAGGACGGCCTCCATCTTCTCGGGATCGGTGATGAAGTAGGGGGAGAGGTAGCCGCGGTCGAACTGCATGCCGTCCACGGTCTCGTACGTGGTCTCGAGGCCCTTCGCCTCTTCGACCGTGATCACGCCGTCCTTGCCCACCTTCTCCATCGCGTCGGCGATGATCTTGCCGATCTCGCCGTCGTTGTTGGCCGAAATCGTGCCGACCTGCGCGATCTCTTTGCGGCCCGCCGTCGGCACTGAGATCTTCTTGAGCTCGTCCACGACGGAATCCACTGCCTTCTCGATGCCCCGCTTCAGCGACATCGGGTTCACGCCCGCCGTGACCGACTTGAGGCCTTCGCGGAAGATCGCCTGCGCGAGTACGGTCGCCGTGGTCGTACCGTCGCCCGCGAGATCGGAGGTCTTGGTCGCCACTTCCTTCACCATCTGGGCGCCCATGTTCTCGATCGGATCCTCGAGCTCGACTTCTTTGGCGACGGTGACACCGTCCTTCGTGACGGTCGGGTTGCCGAACTTCTTGTCGATGACGACGTTCCGGCCCTTGGGGCCGAGCGTCACCTTCACCGCCTCGGCGAGCTGATCGACACCCTTCTTCAGCCGCGCGCGAGCCTCGGTATTGAACTCCAGTTGCTTTGCAGCCATCTCCGTTTCCTCCTACGCCTCAGGCGAGTTTGGCAATGACGTCGGATTCCTTGATCAGAATGATCTCTTCTCCATCGAGCTCGACCTGAGTGCCGCTGTACTTGCCGTACACCACTCGGTCGCCGACCTTCAATTCCATCGGCACCAGCTCGCCCTTCTCACGCCGCCCAGTGCCCACGGCGATTACCGCGCCCTGGATCGGCTTTTCCTTGGCTGTGTCGGGGATGTACAACCCGCCCTTCATCGTCTCGGTCTCCTCGAGGGGCCGGATCGCCACCCGGTCAGCCAGCGGGAAGATCTTGACCTTGTTCTTGCTTGAGGTCGATTGAGTCATCTTGGGTCTCCACCTCGGTTGCGTTGGCTTAACTGGTTACGTGCAGCGCCATTAGCACTCTGTGACGGTGAGTGCTAACACGGGCCGCGAGGAATCTCTTCGGCCGGCATCAGAGTGTCAAGGGGGCGTTTCCCGGCGCGAACGAAGCTGTGCAGCGAGCGAATCGGCCAACCCTCGAGCACGTCCATCCACACCAGGGCTCAAAGAATCCAGGACAATCGTTACCGCCGCCACCACTGCCCCGGTCCGCGTATCCGCCAGGCGGGCCTCGAGCCGGGTCGTGGGAACCCCGCTCAAGTCCTTGAACGTGAACACGACGAGTCCGGCCGTCGGCGGACCTCCGCCCTGCACCCTGCGCCGCACCGTGAACCCGCGGGTGATGAGCGATTTCAAGAGGGCCTCGCTCAAGGCGTCATGCCCCGGAACGAGGATGCGGTACCCGCGGAGCGGCGAGACCGTAGAGCCCGTGCCACACGCGACCGGCCCGAGGACGACGCCGACGCGCGCGGCGGGCCGCGCGATCCGGAGCCACGCGGAAAGCGAGTTCACGGAATCACGCGGCGCGCTCCGACCCAACGCGCGATCCAGTACGCCCCATCCGGATCGTGCGGATCGAGATGGGAGAGCTTGACGCCATCACTCGCACTGTGGATGAACTGCCCCTCACCGACGTACAGACCGACATGAGTGACCCCCGCCCCCTCATGCACCGAGAAGAGAAGAATGTCCCCCGGCCGGAGCGCCTCGACCACGGGAGTGACCTCCGCCCCCACCTCCGCCTGATCGCGGCTGCGCCGCGGCAGCCGAATGCCGTGTTGACCGTAGGCGTACTGAACGAGCCCCGAGCAATCGAAGGCGTTCTCCGCCGTCCCGCCCCACTGATATGGGGTCCCGAGAGCGCCGAGGGCAGTACTCACGACGTCGGCTGCGTTCCCCGTGGCCACGGTCGGCGCGCCGGAGAGCGACGACGGAGGCGTAGCGGCGGTCCGCCCCAGTCGACCCAGGCCGACCGATACACCGAGCGCCCCACCCCACCCGGACCGCGCGTCCGGCCTCGTGTTCCAGAACCCCTGCGGGCCGCGGTCTTCGACTCGGTAACGTGCCTCGGCGTCCACGGCGAACCACGACACGGGGCGCCACTCAACGCCGCCGCCCGCGCTCCAGAGCACTGCCAACTCCTGCGTCGTCGTGTCGGTGGACAGGCCGAGCAAGGCGCCCGCAACCAGGTATGGGCCCAATGCCGCTCGGCGGCGCAGCGCCTGCAGCTCGTAGCCAGCACCATAGAACGCTCGCCGACGCCCGAGATTGTCGTTGACCAACGCAGCGAGCGCGAGCCCGTGGCTCAATGGGCCGCCGAGGGGTGCGCTGAAGCGGAGATCGTAGCTCGACCCAGGAGACCCCGAGTTCCAGCGCCCCAACAGGGCATCGAAGGAGCGCGGGGCATTTTGTCCCAGCAACGTTGCCGGCACCAGCGCGAGCAGCAGCTGGCGCGTCATGTCAATCCGCAGGCGCCGCCGCCTCGTGGGACTGGGAAGCCCGGGGAGCCATGTGATGGGAGAGGAGATGGGGCACGCGGCGCATGAAGCGCACCCAGATCGCCAGAACGACGAGGCCGCTGCCCGCGGCGCATACTCCGGCGACCGACAGCATGGGAAGGGGCCGTTCCAGGCGAACCGCGACCAGGGCGCCGACCCACAGCCCGACATACGAAGCTCCCCACGCCAGCACCGGCGTGAGGAGCCACCCGACGATCACGAGGAGGTGTGCCAGCCAACGGGGCATGCCGCCCCCCTGCTTACGCGCCGCGGGCGAGAGCGATGATCGCACGCACAACGAGAGACACGACGAAGCCGATGCCGGCGGCCACGGGGGCAACGACGGCGACCTTGGCGAGCCCGAGGATCGCGGCGATGATCACCGCGCCGATCACGACCGGGGCCGCGATCCGCCCAATTCGCTCCTCGCCTCGACCCGCCTGCGTCGCCGACACGATGCCGCCCTGCCACGACAGGAACGTCCCGAGCATCCACCACATCGGGAGATACCACCAGGTCGTCCCGCCGCCGAAATCGTCCCACGTCCAGGGGTACGCGTGCGCCGGCCGCAAAATGGCGAGGTCGATCACCGCGAACGCCACGGTCGAGCACAGACCGGTGGCCGCCGCGCCGGCGATCCCTTCGACCGTGCGCGCAGCCGACCACTGAGCGGGGAGGAACGCCATCGCCACGCCCCCGGCCAACACGAGCACGACTTCGCCACCGGCCATCGCGACGCCCGAGAGGTAGCGGCTCACGACGAGATACAGCACGACCATCGCGCCGATGATGAGCGAGAGCTTGACCCCGCCCGTGACGACCGTGCGGAAGTCCGAGCGATCGAAGCCCGTTGGAGTGACAGTAGCCGACATCGGTGCAGCGCTCCCGGTGGAAGACGTCCCCCGAATCTACGCGCCCAGTCTCAACGAGCAAACACCAAAAGGGCGGCCAGATCGGTCACGGCCCAGGCCGCCAGAGCCCGATACATACCGCGCTCGTGCTCGGCCGGAGACCGGCGCGTATGCCCCCGATACCAGGGCAGCAGCACGAACAGCCACGCGGCGAGCGCAACCGCGAGCAACGGCAGCCGCGGAGCGTCGCCGCTGAGCCCGGCGGCCAGCGCGAACACGGCGAACGCGAAGACGGTGCACACGATCGCGACCCGAAGGCTCGCGCGCATGCCGAGCATCAGCGCCAGCGTCCTGTCCCCCCGCCGCCGGTCTTCGTCGAACTGATAGAGCTGCGTCAGCGGGTAGAGCCCCGCGAAGAGCGGGCAGAACCCACCGAGCGCCAGGGCGTGCGGCAGATCGAGGGCGCGCCCCGTGACCGCCCACCCGGCGATGGGGGTGAGCGCGCCGAAGCCGACCATGTTGATCACCCAATCAGCGCCCGCCACGGCTTTGAAGCGAAACGGAGGCACCGAGTACAGCACCGAGAGGGCGAAACAGGCCGCGTAGTCCACGGCGAAGAGAGGTGGAAGCGTCAGCGCGAGGAGCTGTCCCCCCGCGAGCAGCAGGACGCTGAAGGCCAGCAGGTAGCGCGGAGGCGATGGCGGCGTGGTGAGATACCCGATGTCCCCCTCATCGCGATCGAAGACGCTGTTGATCGCGAGCGTCCCGCCGTTCAAGAACACGACCCAGGCGAGCAGTCCCCAGAGCGCCGGCCCCAGCGCGACCCCACGCGCCAATCCCCCGATCCCAACCGCCATCACGTAGCCCAGCGCCGTGTGGCCGGCCATGATCGGCCACTCGGCCGGACGCATGTGGAGGATGTAGGAGAAGGCGTCGCCGGGCAGGAGCCGGTAGCCGGCGCGGCGCCACGCGTTGAGCGCGCGCGCGTCGCTCACCAAGTGAGTCCCAGCGCGCCGGCCGCGAGCCGCAGGCCGGTCAAGGTGAGATGCGGGTGGATCGTTTCGATCTCCCGTGTGAGAGGAACGATCAATTCCGCGAGGCCGCCCGTGGCGATGACCGCCGGAACCCCGCCGCCCGGCCACTCGGCGCGGATGCGCCGCACGAGCCCGTCGACCGCGTCCGCCGCGCCGAACAGCACGCCGGCCCGGATGCACTCCTCGGTACGCCGGCCGATCGCCCGCGTCGGTGGCGTCAGCTCGGTTGCCGGGAGCTTGGCCGTGCGGCGAATGAGATTTTCCGAGGCCGTCCGCACGCCGGGCATGATCACGCCCCCGATGAACCGGCCATCGGCGGTGATGCAGTCGAACGTCGTCGCCGTTCCGAAGTCCACCACGATCGTGTCCCGATGCAGCAAGAGCGCGGCCGCCAGCGTATTGACGATCCGATCGGCGCCGACCGTGAGCGGCTCGTCCACGTCGAGGGTGATCGGCAACGGCGAGCGGGCGTCGATCACCGTCGGCGCGCGCCCCGTGGCGCCCCGCACGCCGTCGCAGACCAGCTGGGTGACCGGAGGCACGACGGACGCCACCACCGCCGCGCGGACGTCGGTGCTCGAGTGACCGGCATGCTGCAGGGTCGCCGCGATCGCCGTGCCCCACTCATCGGTGGTGCGCGACGGAGTCGTGGTGAGCCGGCCGTGCGCGACGAGCTCGTCGCCCCGAAACAGCCCGAGCGTGGTCTCCGTGTTTCCGATGTCGAGCGCGAGGAGCATGGATCCGTTCAGGCGAGCTCGACGTGACCGTCCAGCGCCTCGGTCACGGCGGCGGCCTCGATGAGCAGGGCGCCATTCGGGCGGATCCCGCCGGCGCGGCCCGGCGCAGGCGCGGCCAGAGCGCGCCCGCACAGCCAGTCCCGCTCCGCAAACGCGAGACACTCGGCCTCGCTCAACGACACGCCGCCTCGCGTAACGGCCGCCGCGCCGGCGACCAGGCGATCGAGCACGTCGATGCGCCGCACGTGCGGCAGGAAGTCGCGCAGCGTCGCCGCCCTGGAGGCGAGGTCGGGCGCGATGGGGTTGCACACGTTCACCCCGATGCCGAGCGCGAGCCATTGCAATGCGTCGCCCTGCCAGCGGCTCTCGCACAGGACCCCCGCCACCTTGCGATCCTCGAGCAGCACGTCGTTCGGCCACTTCACGCGCGTGCGCGCAACGCCGAGCAGCTCGTCGATCGCATCCGCGACCACGAGACCCGCGCGAATGGACAGGACCCCCACGGCCGCCTCCGAGGGGCGCAGCAGCAGCGCGAGCCAGGCGCCGCCGAGCGGGGAATGCCAGGTGCGGCCATCCCGCCCCCGCCCCGCGGTCTGCTCTTCCGCGACGACGACCGTGCCCGCAGGCGCGCCCTCGGCGCCGAGTGCGTGCACCGTGTCCATGCAGGACGGCGTGGTGCGCAGCGCTCGGACCTGCGGGACGCTCCAGCGACGGGCGAGGAGCGCCACCGGAAGGCCGTCGAAGGTGGCGGTCAACCGATCCGTCCCGCGACGAGCGCGATCATGCCGACGACGCGCGCGCCGGTGAGCAGCGGCGTCAGCCGGTCCTTCCGGCCCACTAGCAGCCGGGTCCCGACGGCCAGCACGGCAAGCTGCGCGAACAGTCCCACGAGGAAGTAGGGCGCGCCGTATCCCGACCGAGCGGGCAGCACGAGGCTCACCGGGACGAACGCCAGTGCGAGGCCGGCGGCGAGACTGTTCTCCTGGCGGCTGACGAGCCCGTTTACGACCCCGAGCCATGAGACGAGTATCCAGGGAACGATCCCGGCCAGAGGCTGTCCCACGGCCAGGGCGCCGAACATCAAGGGGAACCCCGCGAGCCCGGCGAGGACCGCTTCCCCCGCCAATCCTCTCCGCGCGAATGCGGGGGCGGCGAATCTCAGCG
>Ga0187780_10004239_pt1 | contig 10764 bp, 9 predicted proteins | sample 1015_Q2_SP10_20__FD_132429 | JGI IMG/M metagenome (GOLD analysis project Ga0187780, IMG submission 132429) | Tropical peat soil microbial communities from peatlands in Department of Meta, Colombia - 1015_Q2_SP10_20_MG | ecosystem: Environmental > Terrestrial > Soil > Wetlands > Peat | place...
CCCTTGAGCAAGACCGTCGCGCGGGAGCGCCGAGCCAGCCGCCGCGCGGCCCCCATCCGGTCCGACTGCACCTCTCGCGTCGAGACTCCGAGCAGCCTCGCCGCCTCTCCGGGGTGAGGCGTCAGAATCCGGGAAGCGAAAACGCCGGGCCTGCCTGCGAACGCGTTCAGCGCGTCGGCGTCGCAGACGAGCGGCACGGGCGTCTCGAGCAGGCGCTTCAGAAAAGCGACCGTTCCCCGATTCGTCGAGAGCCCCGGCCCGACGACGGCCGCGTCGAAGGACCGCAGCGCGGCGAGCGCGGGCCTCGCCGCCTCCTCGGCGAGAGCGCCGTCCTCTTCCGGCAGTCCGAGCGTCATCGCCTCCGGAAGCGAAGAGACGACGCCTTGCTGGAGCGATCCCGGACAGAACACCGTCACAAGCCCCGCGCCCGCTCGCAAGGCGCCTCGGGCGGCCAGAACCGCGGCTCCGGATTTCCCGCGCGAGCCCGCGACGATGGCGAGCCTTCCGAAGCGACCCTTGTGAGAGTCCACGGGGCGCGGCGGCAAGAGCACGCGCACGTCGGAGGACTCGGCGAGGGCCAACCTCGAGCCCTGGGCCTCGAGAATCGCGCGAGGGATGCCGATGTCGGCGACGACGACGGGGCCGCACGCCGAACGAGCCGGAAAGGAAACGTGGCAGACCTTCGGCGCGGCAAAGGCGACCGTCGTCGCAGCGCGGACCGCCGGCCCGATGAACATACCCGTGTCGGACGAGAGGCCGGACGGCAGGTCCGCAGCCACGACCGGGCGGCCCGCGCGATTGACGGCGGCGACGATGCGGGCCGCCGTCGCGTGAAGGGGCCTGGCGAGACCCGTGCCGAAAAGAGCGTCCACGACGACGCCGGTCTCAGCAAGCGCCTTCGCGAACTCCGATCGACCGCGTGCGGTCTCGAGGGAAGCGATCGACAGCCCCGCCGCCGCCGCGCGCCCCGCGTTCGCGGCCGCGTCGCCCCGAAACGAGGCGGGGTCGCGCAGCGTAAAAACGCGCGTCGCGGTTCCTCGACGCGCCAGCAGACGCGCCGCAACGAGGCCGTCCCCCCCGTTGTTGCCGGGGCCGCAAACGACGAGGACGCCGCTCTCGAATGCCGCGTGCTCGAGAACCTCCCGCGCCAGCGCCTCACCGGCGTTCTCCATGAGAAGCGAGGAGGCGATTCCTCCTCGGATCGCGGCGGCGTCGGCGCGGCGCATCTGGCGCGCGTCGAGAACGGGGATCAGGGCAGGCCTGCTCGCGCGAGGTCGGCCAGCGCCCTGGCCGTCGCGCGCGGATAATCCGGCTCCGAGGAATCACGGGTTTCGACATCGGCGCGAAGCCTTGCGAGGTCCTCCGGCCTGTCGACGTCGTAGGACGGCGCGAGAAGCGCATACCGGACCGACGCCGCGGCCAGGCGCGCCACGGTGGCGTCGAGAACGCCCTCCGACGACCAGGGAATGTCCCGAAACACCTCCCGCACGGGCACCTCCCGAGAGAGCCCGACGACACAATAGCCGCCGTCCTCGGCGGGGATCAACACGGCCTGCGCCCCCGCCGCGAATCCGGCGAGGAGCTCGAGCAGCCGGCGCCTCGGGAGGGCGGGATGGTCCGACCCTACCGCCAGGGCCGCCTCGGCTCCGCCACGAAATTCCTCTTCGAAGGCGGCCCTCAGGCGGGCCCCGAGATCGCCCTTTGCCTGCGGTCTCCCGCGCCATGGCGGCGGAAAGATCTCCGGCAGAGGCGCAACCTCCGGGCCCGGATCCGCGCAAAGCACGCTCGACCATGGCGCCGGCGGCCCGTAACAACGCGCGGCGTCCTCCAGAAACGCGCGATAGAGACGCGCCGCTCCCTGCGCGCCGAGAACGGGTGCCAGCCGCGTCTTCGCTCGGCCGGCCTCCGGCGCGCGCGCGAAAAGCAGAAGCGATGGAACCGACGTCACGGTCCGATTATCGGACACGCGGCCACCTCCCCGCTTGCAGCAGCGCCCGCGAAGGCTGCGCGCCCGCTAGGAGGCCTTCTTCTCGGGCGGCAGGACGGAGATGAAGAAGCTCTTCTGAACGTAGGACGTCTGGCTGGTGACCGTGTCGCGCAGCGCGACGGCGAGTTTCTGCCCGCCGGGCACGCAGATCAGCGAAACGTCGTAATAAAAGTCCTTGCTCTGCGCCTTTTCGAAGTCCTTGGCCGGAATTTCCACCTTCTGGCGCTGCACGGCGAGATCCGATTGCTTCTCGGAAGCATCGAGCACCACGAAGTAGACACTGAAGCTCCCTTCGTAGCGGTCGCCCGAGGGCACGAGCCCGAGCTTTCCGATGGGCACGGAGATGCGCACCGGCATCAGGTAATAGTCGCGATCATAGGGTTTCGCGGTCCCGGTCGTCACGCTGATGCCGAGCGGGTTGTCCATGCGCGCGTAATGGAGGCTCGCCAGGACGGCCTCGGAAGTGCGCGTCTCGACGGACTTCTCGACGAGGCCGTGGCGGAAGCGCGCCGTCAGCCCCTTGCGCTTGACGACGACTTCGATGCGGTGCGGTTTGTCGACTGTGGCTCGGGACGACCGGTAGCCGAGCGAGTAGAAATTCGTGAAGTCGCTCGAGAGCTCGTCCAGGCTCGACTTCCAGTCGTTCGTGTTGATGGCGGCGCGCCCGCCGGTCTCCTCGGCGAACATCTGCAGGGGCGCCTGCGTGTTCGTGCGCGAGAAGAAGTTCGAAGGCCGGACGTCCATCGTCCGGTTCTCCGCCGTCATCATGTCGTCGACAGTGAGGCCTGACGCGTCGAGGGCCCAGATCATGACGCCCTGGGCGTTGGCGGCCTGCACGATCGAAGTGTAGCGGGACGTCATGTCGTATTCGAACTGCTCCAGCGTGTTCGCGGTCTCGCGAAATTTTTGCTGGATGACGTCGTAGAGCTCGAGCCCGACCGTCTGAGGAATCCCATCGGAGACGTAGACCAGCACCTTGCGCCCCGTCATCCCCGCGAGGCTGTCGATGGTGGTCTTGATGCCGTCCACCGTGAACTCCAGGTCGTTGCGATAGGCCTCGGAGTACTGCCGGGCGATCCCCTCGGCCTCCGAGGAAGACTGCGCGTCGTTGATTTTCTGGAGCGCGTCCTTCCGGTCGCCGACCTGGCTCGTGGCGCCCCCGGTCTCACCTTCGATCTCCTGGAGCACCTGGAGGATCTCGGAGGCGTCGTTGGTGAACTTGCGCCGGACCTTGAGCGAGCGGTTGAACGTAACGACCATGGCCTCGGCCTGCTTGCCGACTGTCTGCTCGACGAATTCGTTCAAGCGTTTGAACATCCGGTTCCGATTGATCGGCTGAATGTTCAAATTGTCGATGTAAAGGACGTAGCGAGCCTTCAGCTCTTCGGGAACTTCGGACGGCTCCTTGGCAATCGCGGGCTCTTCGATCGAGATCGTTTTCCCGTCCTCGAGCAGGACGCGTCCTCCCGAGACCGCATAGAAGTTCGTGATCGTCTGCGGGATGCTGTCCTGGAGGATCTGGAAATCGTCCTTGGTGAGGTTGGAGACTCGCTTGCCCCTCGAGTCGGTCACGACGACTTCGATATTGGTGATCGAGACCTCGACGCTTTCGGAGACGGGCGGGTAGCCCTGAGGCGGGGCGGGAGCGGGCTTGGAGGCGGTCGGAGGCTTCTCCTGAGCCCCGACGGGAGCGACGGCCAGAGCCAGCAACAGCGCGGCGAGTCTCTTCAAAAAGGGCCTCCTGCTTGACGGGGAAGCGCCCGGCAAAGCGCGAAAATTCCCTGCGGCGGGCCGCCATTGCGCGTCGCCAAAAACCTTGTTGCTTTGTCCTGTGGAATTCAACAGAATTCGGCCTCTCCGGGCAGGGCTCACCGCGCCCGGACGGAAGCGAAAGAGTAAGGAGCGGATCAGAATGCCTCGAGTCAGGCAGCGTGCGGTCGCCATCTTCTGTTTCGCCACCATCCTCCTTGCGACCACCGCGTGCGACAAAATCGCCTCCAAGCAGGCGATCAAGAGAGGCAACGAGTTCTTCAAGGCGCAAAAGTACGAGACCGCCCTGGCGAGCTACCAGGAAGCCCAGCGGCTCGACCCCGGCGAAGTCAAGATCAAGAAGAACATCGGCCTCGCCTACATGGGCATGTATCAGCCCGGCTCGAAACACGCCAAGGACGTCGAGTTCGCGAGCAAGGCCATCGAGAATCTCAAGGCCTACGTCACCGCCTATCCGGACGACAAGAAGGCGCGCGAGTTCCTGGTCTCGATGTACCTGGCCACCGACCGGTACGACGACGCCATCGTCTTCTATGAGCAGATGCTCCAGGCCGACCCGAAAGACTCCAAGGCGATGGGCTCGATCGCCTCGATGTACTTCAAGAAAGGCGACTTCGACAAGGGAATGGAGTGGCAGCAGAAGGTGGCCGCGGCGGAAGGCAACAAGCCCGATCCCTACATCATGATCGGCGTGCAGGCCTGGGACCGCTCCTACCACTATCCCGACCTCGATCCCCAGACGCGCACCCACATCGTCGACCAGGGAATGGCGGCTCTGCAGAAGGCGCTCGAGCTGAAGCCCGACTCTTTCGAGGCCCTGACGTATGTCAACCTGCTCTGGCGCGAGAAGGCCAAGATCGAGAAGGATCCGAAGGTCGCCCAGGAGGACACGGACAACGCCAACAAGTACCTGGCGCAGGCGCTCGAGCTGCGCAAGAAGCAGCAGGAGGCCGCCAAGTCCGCCGCCCCCACTCCAGGGGAACCAGGCAAGTAGAACCGGTGTCTGGACGGGTCGGGAGGATAGTCCATGTTTGAGAACAGCCTGATCGAGTCGGCCCAACACAAGGGGGATCACCGCAAGGCCATGACGCTGCCGGTCTCGATCGCCGTCCACGCGATCGTGATCGGCGCGGCGCTGGGAGCCTCGATCTGGTTCGTCGAGGACGTTCCCGAGCCACCGATCCCGGTGACGTTCTATGCTTCGGCTCCCCCGCCCCCGCCCCCGCCGCCCGCGGCTCCGAAGGCCGCGCCGCAGCCCAAACAGGCCCCGAAGGTCGAGCCAGTCAAACCCTCGGAGATGACGGCGCCGACGGTCATCCCCGAAAAGATCCCCGAGGCTCTGACGGCTCCCGAGCCCGAGGCCCCGTCCGGGGTCGAAGGAGGCGTCGAAGGAGGCGTCGAAGGAGGCGTTCCAGGTGGAGTTCTCGGCGGAGTCGTCGGCGGAACGGGGCCTGGAACCGGCGACGAGCCGCTGCGCGTCGGCGGGGATGTGAAGGCGCCGGTGCTGCTCCAGAAGGTTGAACCGAACTACCCGGAGGCCGCCCGAAAGGCGCGCATGGAAGGGGTTGTCATCCTGGAAGCCATCATCACGGCGGATGGCAGCGTCCAGGACGTCAAAGTTTTGAAGTCGGTCAACCCCCTGCTCGACACCTCCGCGGTCCGGGCCGTCCAGCAATGGAAGTACAAGCCGGCCACCCTCAACGGCCGCGCGGTGCGCGTTTACCTGACCGTTACGGTGACTTTCAATCTGCACTAGGATTGGCGGGGCGAGGATCGACCGAACGTCGAAGAGGAGGAGCGCTTCATGAGTTTCGATCCTATTGAGCTGTTTCACAGCATGACCATCCTGGCCAAGCTGGTGGCCGGCCTTCTGGCCATCATGTCGGTCTACTCGCTGACGATCGCCGCGGAGCGCTTCCTGTACTACCGGAAGGCGAAGAAGCAGTCGGTCGACTTCGCCCGGCTCGTTACGGGCTACCTCAAGCAGGACAAACTGCAGGAGGCCATCGATTCCTCTAAGAAGTTCAAGCAGAGCCACCTGGCTCGCGTCCTCGCCGCCGGGCTGTACGAGTTCCAGCACGATCTCGCCAGCGGCACGGCCGACACGCCGGGCCACGACCCGATCGAGGCCGCGGAGCGGGCGCTCGAGCGCGAGGCGCTCATCACGACGGCGGACATGAAGAAGGGGCTCTCGGGTCTCGCCACGATCGGAACGACGGCGCCGTTCATCGGCTTGTTCGGAACGGTCATCGGCATCATCAACGCCTTCCGCGGGATGGCCCTGACCGGTTCGGGCGGCATCGCGGCCGTCTCGACGGGCATCGCGGAGGCCCTCATCACGACCGCTCTCGGGCTCTTCGTTGCGATCCCGGCCGTGTGGCTGTTCAACATCTTCATGAACAAGATCGAGCGTTTCCAGGTCGAGATGTCCAACGGCGCTTCCGAGCTCATCGACTACTTCATCAAGCGTCGGGGCGCGGCGGCGAAGGCCTAGGAACGAGAGGAAACTGCTCCCATGGGTATGGGCGCCGGCGGGCGCGACAAGCTTCAGAGCGACATCAACGTCACTCCCCTGGTGGACGTCTGCCTCGTTCTGCTCATCATCTTCATGGTCGTCACGCCAATGCTTCAGAAGGGCATCGACGTGCAGCTGCCCGTCACGGACAACCCGGACAAGAAGCCCGAAAACTCGGGCCAGCAACTCATTTCGATTCGCTGGGCGTCTCCCCCGCAGTACTACTTCGGCCAGCAAGCCTTTTCGAAGGCGGACTTTCAGAAGCAGCTCGACGAGCTCTACCAGCGCAAGCCGAACGCGGAGCTCGTGATCAAGGCCGACCAGCGGCTCAAGTACGGCGACGTCAAGGAAGTCATGAAGATGACCAAAGACGCGGGCTTTCAAAACGTCGGCCTGATCGCCGAGAAGAAGGTCGTCGCGCAGGCGGCGCGGTAGGCACGGAGAACGATCCATGGGCATGGCGGCGGGCGGCTCGGGCGACTACAAGAGCGACATCAACATCACGCCGCTGGTGGATGTCGTCCTCGTCCTCCTCATCATCTTCATGGTCATCACGCCGCTACTGCAGATGGGCTACGACGTGAAGGTGCCCCCAAAGGCCAACGTCGAGAACCCCCGGGTGGACCCCGACCAGCTGATCGTCTCGCTGGCGCCGGGAAACAAGCTTTTCCTGAACAAGCAGGAGTTGACGCCGCCCCAACTCTCGACGCAGCTCTCGTCGATCCTCAAGAACCGCCGGGACAAGACCGTTTTCTTCTCCGGCGACGACGCCTCCACCTACGGCGAGGTTGCCCACGTCATGGACTTGTGCCGCAGCGCAGGCGCCACGAACATCGGAATCGTCCTGGAGACGGTTCCGGTTCAGTAGCCTGGCCGCGCCGTCCCGGGACGGGAGGGCGCGGAAGCCCGCCCAGCGCCGATTTTCCCGCCCGCACCCGGCCTGATATTCTTCCCGCCCCGCGGCCGACGCGGGCAGTAACCCGGAAAACAGGAGCGTGTCGATGTCTCATGATCTGGCCTTGCCCCTGATCCTCGTGTTCTCGATCGGTTCCCTCTTCGTCGCGGGCTATCTGATGTCCTGGGTCTTGAAGCGGGACACCGGGACCCCGACAATGCAGGAGATCTCCAACGCCATCAAGGAGGGAGCGGAGGCCTTCCTCCGGCGCCAGAACGGAACGATCGCTCTGCTGGCCGTCGTGCTGGCCGGCGTCATCTTCCTTCTGTATGGCTTCGTCCGCGGCCATCACGACTTCGACCCGGTGCCGACCGCCCTGAAGCTGGCGTTCTGGACCACCCTCTCCTTCGCGCTCGGCGCGACTTGTTCGGTCGTCGCCGGATACGTCGGCATGTGGATCTCCATCCGGTCCAACATTCGAACGGCGTCGGCCGCGCGCACCTCGCTGAACGACGCCCTGCGCATTGCGCTGCGCGGCGGCGCCGTCTCGGGGCTTTTCGTCGTCGCCATGTCTCTCTTTGGCGTCGGCGGTCTGTACTGGCTCGTGAGCCGTTCGACCGACGTTCCGGCCGCGCAGATCCCGCTCCTCATCGTCGGTTACGGATTCGGCGCCTCGTTCGTGGCGCTCTTTGCGCAGCTCGGCGGCGGCATCTACACGAAGGCGGCCGACGTCGGCGCGGACCTCGTCGGCAAAGTCGAGGCGGGTATCCCCGAGGACGACCCGCGCAATCCGGCCGTGATCGCAGACCTCGTGGGAGACAACGTGGGCGACTGCGCCGGCCGCGGCGCCGATCTCTTCGAGTCGACTGCTGCCGAGAACATCGGCGCCATGATCCTCGGAGCCACCCTGGCCGCCTCGCTCGGCAAGCAGAGCATGCCCTTCGCCGCCGGCGTGGTCGGCGTGATGCTCTTTCCGCTCGTGGCCCGCGCCTTCGGACTGCTCGCCTCGATCGTCGGCATCTTTCTGGTCAGGACGCGCGAAGATGCGGATCCCATGAAGGCGCTCAACCGCGGCTACTACGTCGCGGCGGCACTGGCGATCGCTGGGTTCTTCGTCGCGACGCGCTGGCTTCTTCAGAACCCGTCGAAGCCCGACGCCTGGTGGATGTACTTCCTCTGCGGCATGATCGGCGTCCTGACGTCGATCGCCTTCGTCTACATCACCCAGTACTACACGGAGTACCGCTACCGACCCGTGCGCGAGATCGCCGAGGCGTCGCAAACGGGACCCGCGACCAACGTCATCACCGGGATGTCCGTGGGATTCGAGTGCACCTTGATGCCCGTCGTCGCCATCTCGATCGCTATCCTGTCCTCGTACAAAATCGGCGCCGCCGCGCTGCCGGGCGGGGGCCTCTTCGGGACGGCCGTCGCCACGATGGGGATGCTCGGAACGGCGGCGTACATTCTGGCCATGGACACGTTCGGGCCCATCACCGACAACGCGGGCGGCATCGTCGAGATGTCGCGGCAACCCGAGGAGATCCGCAAGAAGACCGACCGCCTCGACGCCGTCGGCAACACGACCAAGGCGCTCACCAAGGGATACGCGATCGGCTCCGCGGCCCTCGCCGCCTTTCTCCTCTTCTCGGCCTACCTGGACGAGTTGAAGAACTACGGGGCGGAGCTGCAGGCGGTCAATCTCGCCAAGCCCGAGGTCTTCCTCGGCGGTCTGCTCGGAGCGATGCTCGTGTTCTTCTTCTCAGGTCTCGCGATCAAGGCCGTCGGCAAGGCGGCGTACGTCGTGATCCAGGACGTGCGCGCGCAGTTCCAGGAGCGCCCGGGCATCATGAAGGGGACGGACAAGCCCGACTACGGGCGCACGGTGGACATCGTCACCCGCGGTGCCCTGCGCCAGATGATCGCCCCGGGCCTGGTGGCGGTCGGAACCCCGGTCGCCGTCGGTCTCGTCTTTCGCGCCTTCGGCGTCGGAGCGGAGTCGGTCGCGGCGCTGTTGATGGTCGGAACGATCGCGGGAATCGTCGTGGCGACGTTGCTGAACAACGCGGGGGGCGCCTGGGACAACGCCAAGAAGTTCATTGAAACCGGCGCGTTTGGCGGCAAGGGCTCTCCAACTCACAAGGCTGCCGTCGTCGGCGACACGGTGGGCGACCCGTTCAAGGACACGGCGGGACCGTCGCTGCACGTGCTCATCAAACTGCTCGCGACGATCACGCTCGTCCTGGCTCCGCTCTTCATCTGAAGCGAGAGAGAGGCGGACTCCCGGGTCTCGCCGGTCGCCTCCAAAGGCCTCAGGATCTCGGGGGGCGGCCGCTTCCCATCAACTCCGTCGCATCCTGGAACCGCACGCCCTGTGGAACCGCCAGGAGGGCGTCCGGGACCTTTCCCGGGACCTCGACATCGGTATTGCGGTAGAGAAGCTTCACTCCGCCTCGATCGACCGACGGCCGCATCGGCACGACGACCCTTCGCTCGACGAGGGCCTGCACGGGAAAGCCCTTGAGGTCGCCGGCCAGCCAGTACTTGCCCGCCCCGGCCGGCCCGGCGTCGTAGTCGTAGACGTCGCAGAGATGTCCCGCGACGGTCTCGCTGCCCAGCTTCTTTCCATGGGAACGGATCTCGTCCACGCGGCGCACGTACGCATACGACGGGCGCCCCGCGTTGGCCGCGAGGCCCGCGGCGATGCGCAGGCCTTCCGCATGGCCTTCCGTCCAGACGTAGAGCTGCCCGTCCAGCTCGAGCAGGTTGGTCACGTCCGGAGATCCGCCCTCCCGGGCCACAATTCGCATCACCGGCCCGCGCAGCCAGATTTCGGCCTGCTGGAGCGCCGCGCCGGGCCGCGCCCCTTCGACCGAGACGACCGACTTCCAGTGGGCCGAGGCGATGCCCTGGCTCGGCGCCTGCGCGAACACGGTAAGCGCGTCAGCCGTCGCGAACATCCCGACGAGAATCCTCCCGAGTTTCATCCGACAGCCTCCTCAATGCCGCACGAAACGCGCGCATTCCCGGCCGACCGGCGCGGCGTTTCACACGAAGCGGCAAAGAATCTCGTTGGAAACGAGAAAGCCCTCTTCCGAAAACGCGATCCGACCCTCGCGCTCCTGCAGGAGGCCGCTGTCGAGCCACGCGGCGAAGTCGGGTGCGAGCCTCGGATCGCTCGCCCCGTCGATCCAGGATTCGACCTCGTCGCGCTCGACCCCTCGCGAGAGTCGCAATCCCAGCACGATTCTCTCGGCCGCGCTCTCGTCAGGGCCGAGCAGCCGATCCGCCGCCAGCGGACGCTCGCCGGCATGGATCCGGTCGATGTAGGCGGGTAGCGACGCGAGATTCGACCTCCGGCGGCCCTGCCAGAACTCGTGCGCCGAGACGCCGATGCCGAGGGTCGGCGTGCGCTCCCAGTACTTGAGGTTGTGGCGCGCGGCGCGCCCCGGCCGCGCCCAGTTGGACACTTCGTAGTGCTCGAGCCCGGCGCGCCCGAGGAGCGTCCCGGCATCCAGCCAGCTCTCGGCCTGTGCGTCGTCGGAGAGATACCGATCCGGCCGAGAGCGCCGGTCCTCTTCGATCGTCTTCGACTTC
>Ga0187780_10004240_pt1 | contig 10762 bp, 6 predicted proteins | sample 1015_Q2_SP10_20__FD_132429 | JGI IMG/M metagenome (GOLD analysis project Ga0187780, IMG submission 132429) | Tropical peat soil microbial communities from peatlands in Department of Meta, Colombia - 1015_Q2_SP10_20_MG | ecosystem: Environmental > Terrestrial > Soil > Wetlands > Peat | place...
AACTCCATGTCCTTGAGCAGCGCGCCGGCGCGGAGAGCTAGGGCCTGCCCGTCTCCGGTGTTAATCAATGCATTCGTCGACTTATTGAAGATCCGACCAAAGCCGCCCGTGGCCATGAGGAGTGCCTTTGCGACGAAGCCATGGACCCGGCCGGTCATGATTTCCAAGGCCGTGCACCCTATGCAACGTCCGTCTTCAGTTATTAGTGACGTGACGAAATACTCCTCGTAGACCGGTATTTCCCGTTCCACGACGTGTTCATAAAGGGTGTGGAGTGCATTGTGTCCAGTGCGATCTGCTGCGTAACACGTCCTTGGAAATCCTGCCCCTCCGAAAGGGCGCTGTGCAATCTTTCCGTTCTCAACTCTTGACCACACCATCCCCATATGTTCTAGTTCGATGACTGCGGTAGGAGCCTCGCGACACATGCGTTCAACAGCGTCCTGGTCGGCTAGGTAGTCAGATCCTGTAACTGTATCATAAGCATGGTTTTTCCAGCTGTCTTTCGTACCATCTTCACTTTTTATATTCCCCAGTGAGGCGTTCATCCCCCCTTGGGCTGCCACAGAATGGGAACGCAAAGGATGAACCTTTGAAACTACCGCGCCGTTTAAGCCCGCATCTGAGATACGCAAGGCGGCTCGAAGTCCCGTTAATCCTCCGCCGATGATGAGAATATCATGGTGATGGATCACTACGCCGACCCCCCATATCATACACGAAAAAAGAACTCATTACCATTGAACAATCTTTCTTGACGAGTGTCCACTTATCTGATTACCCTCATCGTTTCTTCTTCCCGTTATTAATACGTAACCTCGCCTCTCCCGTACAACTATTGCACAACGGAGTGTCTCACCGCCGCCAGAACTTCTGTTCGGTGAAGTAACGAAAGTGCGATCAACGTCAAGCAAGCAAAAAATTCACGGTGACCGTTCGATAGGATGATGGCCGCGCACGCTGCACTCCGCCGTTTAGAAGGAGGTAAACTTCAAGTAAATTGATACGTTGAGGTCGTTTCAATCGTGAGTGGCACGTCTTTCAAGTAATGCATGTACGCATCATAAACACGCTCAGGCAGCGCGCTTAGGCAGACATTCCTTATGTGAACAAAAAGCTTTATCGCGTCTCTTACTGCCCTATGAATAATGGGCGCTGAACTAAGCTCGCTGGAAGAGACCTTTGTGCTCCCGTTGTGGCATCGAGCACAGGTAAGCAAAACGTACCCCGAATTGCTGAACGATCCAAAAGGCATCGAGCTTGTTGATCACCTTGACTACGATTTTTCGACTTTTGAACAGCACTTTACCCTTGAGAATAGTTTGTGGTTTGCAGCGCGAGCGCGACAATTTGACGATAAACTGCGGGCATACATAAGTGCGCATCCCCGTGCCTCCGTAGTGAATCTTGGCGCGGGCCTCGATACTGCTTTCTATCGGGTTGACAACGGGTCAATCAAATGGTACGACCTCGATCTGCCGAACGTCATCGCTTTGCGCGAACAGCTGTTGTCGGAGGCTGACCGAATACAGCACATTGCAAAGTCGCTGTTTGACATGAGCTGGTGCGCCGACATCGACTCCATCAATAACGGTATCTTCATACTGGCGAGCGGTGTTCTGGTTTTCTTTGAAGAGGCACAGATCAAGCACTTTCTCTCATCACTTGCTGACGCGCTGCCGGGAGCGCAACTCGCTTGTGATGCGAACTCAAAGCTTGGGGCGTCGATTATCAACCGCTCGTTACAGAACATTGGGATGACGGGCGTGGCAGTGACGTGGAAGTTAGAGGATGCACGCGTTATCACACAGTGGGACAGTCGCCTGAAGCTCATCGACCAGACCCCGCTCTATTCGATTCACCGTGATCCAACGTGGGGCGAGCAAACCTTGAAGAACATGGATTTACTCGATCAGAGCAATGCATTTACGGTCGTTCATTTAAGTGTGTAATGCCACGCGCTTTGCAATATCTGGTGTCTCGCTCCAATGAATCGCGCGGGCGAGTCAAACGGATATCTTTCCAATGCTGCATACACCCGTCATGCAAGTGCTCCGGCAGCGGATGCTTAGGATTCCGATCGGTGCCACTCACACATATATCATGCCACGTCCTACCAGAGAGCTAGAACTTCGTGTATATCAGGCGAAGGTCATCGATACTTGCTCTGCCTAAAGCCTGCCCACCCCGTAATACGCGTGCGCCTGCCGACTGACAGCGGGCTGCTGCCCAACTCCATGTTAAGCATCTGCGACGATTTACCACGACCATCGAACATAGCTTTTTATCGATTGCGACGAGATTGACTCCGTAATCGCTGCCGCATGATCGTGATGTCTCCGAGGGTCGTGCAAGGAGGATGGCCGATGATCAGCAAAGAAATGAAGCTTAAGGACCATCAGGTGATCGTCGATCTGAACTGTCCAGTGGCGCGGTTCCCGCATAACCCCGTGTTAACTGCCAAGGAAGTGAACCGGGCGTGGCAGGACCCGGGCCTCCAAGTCACGACCGTCCACAACGCCGGCATCGCGCTGCACGATCGCGACACGGTCATGCTGTTTCGGTCTCACCTTCGCTGTGGTAAGAGCGTGCTCGGGGTCGCCCGCAGCAGCAACGGCGTCGACAGCTGGCGTGTCGAGCCGAGACCGGCCATGGTACCGGCCGCCAAGGGGGACGCCTTCGCCCCCGGCACCGATGCCAGAGCCCTCATCGAGAACGAGGGGGGCGGCGTCGAGGATCCGCGGGTCACCCAGATCGGTGACACCTATTACATCACCTACAGCGCCTATCACGCGACGGTGAAGAACCGCGTGCGCACCTCGCTGGCTACGACCCGCGATTTCTCCCACTTCGTGCGCCATGGCCCGGTGCTCGAGCGAGACATGCGGAACGTGGTGATTTTCCCCGAGCCCATCGGCGGCCGCTACGCGGGCCTGTTCCGACCCAATGACACCACGGACGGCGAAGTCGGGGGTATCTACACACAGATCAAGCTCGGCTGGACGAACTCGCTCGAGTCCAATAGGTGGGAGATGCAGCCAGAGCCCATCATGAAGACCGGCGCGGGTCCGAGCGCCTTCTCGGACAAGATCGGTCCTGGCGCGCCGCCCCTCAAGACCGCCAGGGGCTGGCTCAGCGTGTTCCACGGGGTGCGCACCACCATGGCCGGCAACCCATACGCGCTCGGCGTAGCGCTGCACGACCGAGCGGACCCGGCGCGGGTCAAGATGTCGAGCGTTCCTATCCTGTTCCCATCCAGGGCTGACTGCCGCGTCGAGGAGGCCGCCTACATCCATGTGCCGCAGGTCGTGTTCACTTGCGGGGCCGTACGCTACGACGATGGCAGCATCCTGATCTACTACGGCGGCAACGATACGGTCATGAACGTGAGTGTGACCCACGAGGACGTACTCATCGCGCTCTGCGAGAGCTACGGCCAAGACCCGCTGACCGGGCATCTCAAGTACGACATCCGCGGTCGCCGAAGCTGAGGAACTCAGAACTAGCGGCCACCAGGGCACAAGGAGGTAGACCGTCCGGTGCCTGGAGAGCAAGGTAGGTGTCAAGATGGTGGTCCTGGTGGCGCTTGCTCTTCGCGACCTTCGCGGCGGGGCTTCTCCCTGCCGAAGGATTATCTCCCAAAAAATTTGCGCGCTGAGATAGGACAACTGAATTTAGGGATAAGAGCGTTTATGTGAACAGCAGGCGGTATTTCCCTCTGATGCAGCATGCTCGATGCCCTTTCTGATGATACGGAACTGATCGCGCCGTGCGGCATGAACTGTTCGGTGTGTAGCCGTTATCTTGCGCGCAAACACGACGTGAGACGTAAGGGGGTGAGAATGGCGTATTGCGCGGGATGTCGCCCCCGTGATAGGAAGTGCGCGTTTCTCAAGAAACGATGTGAGCTCCTCCTGGATCATAGAGTTCGGTTTTGTTATGAGTGTGACTCCTTCCCGTGCAGAAGCTTGAAGCGAATCGACGCACGGTATCAAAAGCATTACCGCACGAGTTTCATCGAGAGCCTCGCCTTTATCAAGCAGCATTCGCTTGCCGCTTTTATCGAGCGTGAGAATGCGAAGTGGCGTTGCGCGGAGTGCGGAGGAGTGCTGTGCTGCCATAATGGAATTTGTTTCAAATGCAGCATTGACCGCTTACGAACGAAGAAGCAGTTGTACAGGTGGGAGGACGAACAATGACGTTGCCTCCCATTCGAAAGCAACGATCATGCGCATTCATGGCTGAAATGATAGATCAGATAAGTATGCGAGAAGCCGTCAAGGTCGCAGGCCTTCTTGATATTCCCGGAATATCTCTGCACGCCCGGGTTCGGTGGAAACCCTCCGCAATGGCTCTACAGGACGGGGGTGGATGAAGAAACGGCCAGACAGCGAGGGAGACGCGGCTCGCGGCTGATCCACCAAGCGGATCAATGACATGTTAATAGAGAGCGAATGGATGCGGCAGCGAGCAGTGGAACTCTCCAATGATGACCGCCAGTGAAGCAACGGGAGAAATCGCGAGTAATTTTTGCCGAAAAGAGAGAAGCACGTCTTGGGCCAGGGATATACTTCTGAAAATGACTAGACCGGGAAGAAGAAAGCCTTCTATTAACTAATGCAATAATTGAACATAGGGGTACCGTCGAGGGGGCAATCAAATCGCACGTACATCCTTCACACGGTGTTTCCGACGTTGATTGGACATACTATGAGCACCCACTACCTGAACACGCGTATGACGTTTCGGAGTATAGGAAGAATGTGCGTTGTTAATCCCACTCGTAATAGATGTTGGTTCCGGGTTGAGTGAGATCTGTTCCGCTCTCGCCCTCTAACACACAAATTGTCTGGTTAAGCCATGCGAATTTCTCAGACGTTGTCGTGAAGGTGACCGTGCAGACGTACTTCGCTCCGGCAGCAGAAGTTTTTGCCGCGAAGCTGAACTTCCATGTTACAGCGGCGCCGTCAAGCATCATGATCCCTAACCCCGTCCCGGTTCCAATGCCGCCGGGCTGTGCCAGGTTGCTCAGGGTTCCCATATTGGTGCCTGTGACACCTCCGGCCTTTCCGAAGCCGGTAATCTCGCTGGTTATACTGAACTCAGATTTAACGCCTTCAAATCCAATGGATTTTATGGCTCCTCCAGTCGGCCTAAATCTTTCCTCAAATAGCTTTTGTCCTATAGCCAAAGTCTTCACCTCAGCATGCTAATTCTGCATTCAGTATTTGAGCGGCACCCTTGGCATGAGCGAAAAGAGGGGTCGCAACCCTAAGAATCTGACACGTGCTTTCTGAAATCGGCTCCGCCTATCAAGCTTGATGAGGAGCGGTTTTTGTGAAACCTCAACGACGGTCAACCAAACGCTTTGGTCGGCCTTTAATCTGGTAAAACTCGAGGCCACCTGGTTCAGTAAACTTGAAACGGACGTTCAACGTTCCCTCCTGACGCGCTTCAGAGAGGCACCGCTGGTGCCGCAGGAAACCATTGAGAGAATTTTCCTCGACCAAAACTTTCTCACAGTTGCTGACATCTAGACATTCTATGGTGACCTGAAGCGTGGTTTCGGTAGTATCGCCATAAAGAGAGGCCTCATACTCGCCGTGAGGTAGTCCATGTTCTCTCGCTGGAATACGCCTGCTCTATATCCGCGCGGTTAAAAGGAAACCCGGCCCACACCGTCTCGGCTTCTCGTTGAGGGAGTATCGTTCTAAGGTGGATACGGCCGCACACACACTTATCCCGGGGCAGCACCACGGAGATATCTTCCGTGTCGTAATTCGGAGGAATGTCCCGGCCTTTCCCCGGGGCAACAGCTGGCTAACACGATCGGCCCCATAGCGTGTCGCAAGATATTACTACGAGAATGATGACCCCTTTCTGGAGGACGAACGTTGAGAACGCTCAATGAGAAGGACATAGAGATCTTAAAGAAGCTTGCCCCAGAGGCGAAGATACCCACCCATTACCGCTCCATCCTGCCACCGGTCTCCATGCATTATGCGACCGACGATGAGGATTTGCTGGAGCGGCTGAAGAGGCTCTCAACAGAGGATCTCAAGTATCTGGCTGACCATATCCTCGATGACTCTGAGTGCTTGCTGTGCATCTCGCCAGAGGCTGCCGGGATGTTTCTTGGCCTGCTGGAAGAGAAAGTGCCCGGAGATACGGCGAGGAGGATAAGAGAGCAGTACAATTCGCGCACAGGATATGATATCTGAAGGATCTCTTTTCCTCGGAATCCTCCTGCTGTTCGAGTGCTAGCCCGTTATCAAGGTTTCCGCCTGATGTAGACGGAGGCTCATAGAACTTCGAGCCAGATCGCATCAGATGATTAAGCCGATGCTGGACACGAGCATGGAGCCACTTTACGTTCAACAGCTTCTTCACAAGTGCAGCAGGCAGACCGAAGCACGAGCCGTGCGGTCGACATTCCTAGAGGGGTGCCTCTATCGATCGACCGGGACCGAGCGCGACCTCCTGACCGCGCATCTTGATCTTCACGTCAGCCTCGTTGTCCGACCGGTTCGACAGTATCAGCTGTCCGTTCGCCAACCCGATATCAAGCCAGCACTCCCGGACGAGCAGCGAGTACCACACCGTAGCCAGCTGAGGCGGCAGCCGCGGATCAACCAACACCGACTCCGCAACCGGTTCGACGCCGGCGAACCGGCGGCGTACCAAGTCGACCGTGCCAGCCATGACGCCCAAGTGCACTCCCTCGCGCGTCGTGCCGCCCTGAATGTCGTGCAGGTCGCTTTCGAGTGCTTCGAGAAACAGCGACCACGACAGGCTCGGGTCGGATCGTGCGAGCAGCCACGCGTGCACCACGCGGCTCAGCGTGGAACCGTGAGACGTGCGCGCTGTGTAAAAGTCAACGGTGCGCAGCAGGGCTGCCTCTTTCACCTCGTATCCGAGCGCCGCGAGCAGCCGCTGGACCTCGTCGACCGAGAAGAGGTAGAGGAGCATCAGTACGTCCGCCTGCTTAGACAGCCGGTACCGGTTCGGTGTGTCGCCTTCGGCCTCGAGGATACGATCGAGGCGGGCGATATCGCCGTACTTAGCCCTGTACGCGTTCCAGTCGAACTCCTCGAGCCGCTCGTACCCCTCGAACTGACTGATGATGCCTTCGGGGAGGAATGGCACGAAAAGGCGACGACTGATATCGTGCCACAGTTCGAGCTCGGCGTCATCGATGCGGAGCATGCGAATAAGCTCGTCGCGCCTTAGAACGGGGAGGCGACCAAGCACATCGAGAGCACGCTGGAGGACCCAGGAGGTCATGACGTTCGTGTAGGCGTTGTTGTCGATGCCAGGCTTGCCGGACCACGGATAGCCGTCATGGTATTCGTCAGGTCCCATAACACCCCGTATCACAAACCGCCCGTATGTTTCGTCGAAACTCGTCAGACTCGTCAGAAAACGGGCGATCTGCAGTAGCATCTCCGCCCCGTGAGAGTGCATGAACGCGACATCGCCGGTGATCTCGTAATAGCGCCAGATGTTGTAGGCAATGGCCACGTTCACGTGCCGCTGGATGCGGCTGTTGTCCGGCAGCCAGCGCCCGGACTTTGGGTTGAGGTGCACCACCTGCGCCTCTTCGCGACCGTCGCTGCCGCTCTGCCACGGGAACATGGCTCCCCGGAATCCCTCGGCGCGGGCTGCCCGCACGGCCGCTGGCAGCCTCCGGTAGCGGTACAACAGCAGCTCCCGTGTGATCTCAGGGAACACACCGCTCAGAAACGGGAACACGTAGAGCTCGTCCCAGAAGATGTGGCCGCGGTAGGCCTCGCCGTGCAAGCCACGCGCGGGCAGACCAGCGTCGAGGTCGACGGTGTGTAGAGAGACAGTCTGCAGCACGTGAAACGCGTGAAGGTGGAGCAGCATGCCGACATGATCGTCGTTGCCCACATCGATAGCGCAGCGACGCCAGATCGCGTCCCAGGCCTCGACATGATTCTCGAGGAGGGCACCAAAGTCGCCCGCATCCTTCAGGCGCACGAGAGCGGCGTATGCAGGTTCCGAGATGCCGTTCTCACGTGAAGTGCACAGGACGACGGTCTTCTCAACCGTCAGGGGGAGGCCGCATTGAGCGACCGCTGGCAGCACCTGCCCGACGTAGCCGGCCCGCTCGATTAGTTCGGCGCTAACGGGCGCGGGATCGCCAGCGACCTTCAGCTGTGTGCGCGCGGCCTCGGCGATGCGGATGCGCGACTGTGAAGTCTCGGCGACGAGGCAGACTGTGTCGAGATCCGGTCGCGAGGTGTAGATAGGCTCGAGATGGTCCGACGCGAGGTCGCGGTATCGCGGTACGCCGGCATTGACCACTGATCCGTCGAGGGCCGACACGAAAGTGACGTGACCGGACCAGTTACGTGCAGTGAGCGTCACCTCGAGAGCCGCGAGGTTTCTATCAGCCATGCTCACGAAGCGGCGCTCGGTTAGCTCGGTCTCGCGGCCCGCATCGTCCCTGAAGACTAGCGAACGCCTCAGCACGCCTTGACGGAGGTCAAGCTCCTGCCGGTACTGCAGCAGATCGGCGCTGTCGACGTCGAATTCCGGACCATCATCGATGCGAAACGTGAGAGGAAGCCAGTTTGGCAGGTTGACGAGATCCTCGTTCTCGATAGCTCGTCCGGCAATATTACTGACGAGGCGATTGAAGCCGCCGGCGAGATACGTTCCTGGGTAATGCACGCGGTCTGCCACGTTCTGTGCGCTGGCAGCGCGGGTCACGAAGTATCCGTTACCCACAGCACAGAGGGCCTCGCGCAACCCCTCGTCCTCCGGGCGATACCCTTCGTAGGCGAGCGTCCACCGGTCTCCGCTCTGCCCGGCGGCAGTAGGGTCGATGCCACTCATGGTGGCGCCTCCAGGGCGAGGAGTGCACGGAAGAATTCCAGAACCTCTCTCATATCAGTGAGGTTGTAGTCGGCAGCGGTGATATCGTGTGGATCGCCGATGTGCACGCCCACACCGCGCCCGGTGATCGCCCGGAAGGCGTCTTCGTCGGTGACGTCGTCACCGACATAGACCGGCACGTGCTTTCCTGCCGTCGCCTCCAGCCGCTCCAACAGCCATAGCAGCGTCTTTCCCTTGTCCCAGTCAATGTCCGGACGCAGCTCGAGGATCATCTTGCCCGTGGTCCTGCGCAGTCCGGGGAAGAAGGACGCGACCTCATCGAAGGCGGCCATGATGCGCGGCACCTGATCGGGAGACACTTGGCGGTAGTGCACCGTCACCGTACAGGTCTTGTGCTCCACCCAAGCTCCGGGGATGTCCTCCACATTGCTGGCAAGGGCGGCGCGCGCCGCTGCCAAGTCATCGGCTGCCTCAAGGCCCTGCTGAACACACCCTCCCAGCTCCTCTGGGGCGTCGACATCGAATCCGTGCGAGCCCGCATACACAATCCCCTTGATGCCGACCATCTTGCGAACGTCGGCCACATCGCGACCGCTGAGAATGGCCACAGGGAAGCGCGTCGCCAGGCGCTCGAGCGTTGCTCTCATATCGTCGGAGAGGATGGCCAGGTCTGGGTGCGACACGATTGGGGTCAGCGTGCCATCATAGTCGAAGAAGAACGCTGGCGTAGCCTGAGAGAGGCGCCGCTCGATGTCAACCGCGCAGATCAGCGCGGACGGCGTGAAAGGGGGGTCCACGGTCACGTTCGCCAGATCAGGGACGACTACATCGGCGCCAGCGTCGAGCAGACCCTCGGCATCCCCGGTGCGGTCGATCCCAAGCACGAGTCCAAAGCCTCCCCGGCGACCCGCCTCCACACCGGCACGGGCATCTTCGACGACGACGGTGCGTTCTATGACGGCGCCGAGCCTACTCGCGGCCTCCACAAAGACGGCTGGATTGGGCTTGCCAGGCAGGCCCATCTTGGCCGCGGTGGTGCCGTCCACGCAGACTGAGAAGAGATCACCGACGCCACCGGCGCCGAGAACCAGTGGCACGTTCTTGCTGGCCGAGATGATTGCGGTCCCCAAGCCGATGCCCTGGAGGACGCGTACGAGCCTTATGGTGCTTTCGAATACGCCCACGCCGTGTCGCTTGAGCTCTTCTAAGAAATAGCCGTTCTTGCGATTCCCGAGACCGCACACGGTGTCCGCGTCCTCGGCATCATCGGGTGTGCCCTCAGGAATGACGATGCTGCGCGAGGCGAGGAAGCTGCGCACTCCGTCATAGCGCGGTTTGCCGTCGACGTACTTGCGGTAGTCAACGGCCGCGTCGAACGGGTTCCAGCCCTCGCGTGTAGCCCGCGAGCGTCTCTCCAAGTAGTCGTCGAAAAGCCGTTTCCAAGCGGTGGCATGGACCGCAGCAGTCTTGGTGACCACGCCGTCCATATCGAACACGACGGCGTCGAACTCGTCTGCTCGTAGGACGACGGCTCGCGCTTTGCTCACGGCTTATCCCACCGTGCAAGTACTTGTATTTCGATCATATACCTCAGCCTTTGGTTAGCTTGTGCGGCCGTTTCGTGACTACCGTAAGCTGATCGTCAACAGTTATAAACGTTGACAAACTGCGGTCTGGTCCAAAGTTTACGCTGGTGTTTACTTGAGTTTCGGAAAAACAATCGCCGACGTCTTCTTGACTCCTAAACTCTCACCGGAGTTTTTGATTCCTCCTCCTGTAATAAGACGGCCTCCCGCGGCATAAGCCCCACCTCGCTTGTCTATCGTATCGCCAAGCGATTCCGGGAGTCTCAGCGTCGGATAGACGTGGTTCCCCACTCTGCCCGCGCGACCTTCACCGT
>Ga0187780_10004241_pt1 | contig 10762 bp, 9 predicted proteins | sample 1015_Q2_SP10_20__FD_132429 | JGI IMG/M metagenome (GOLD analysis project Ga0187780, IMG submission 132429) | Tropical peat soil microbial communities from peatlands in Department of Meta, Colombia - 1015_Q2_SP10_20_MG | ecosystem: Environmental > Terrestrial > Soil > Wetlands > Peat | place...
AATGCGCACCAGCGCCTCGCGCGACGGCGGCTGCCGCAACACGCCCTTTGGCCGGATGTTATGGCTGACCTCGCGCGAGAACCTCAATTCGGCGACGATGCCGTCGAGATTCCAGCGCGGCAAATCGGCATCGCCGCCCGCGCCGTGGTTTTCCTGTCCTTTAGCAATCGTCTGGTCCGCAATCGCCCCATCAATGTCCGTCATCGCTGCCTCACTCGTCGCATCTGCGCGTGTCACTTTAGAACAGCGGCGACGTGCGTGCCGAAGGACGAAGCAACCGGCCCGGCGGGTACATGGTTGCTGTGCCGGCCGGCGAAAATGATCACCCCGGCTACGAACACAAATGCCAAAAATGCTGCGGCGTGTTGCCGGAACGACATCGCCCAATCCCTTCTGTGCAAATAATTCATACGGCAAATGGCATGAAAATTTTGGCTGTTGTTTTGCACGCCGGAAATGATTTTCAACCAAAATTCATCCTGACAAGATCAGGAATTTGCTGTTTGCGCCTGCTCGATCCGCGCATCGTTTCTACTCGCGTCATGGCCCGCAGGCGTCGCACAAGCATACCGCCCGAGCGGGAAGAGTGGTCGTACGCCGCGGCCGGGTTTCCGCGTCGACACCCTGCGACTCCCCTCGATGTTGTCGCCAACGATTCTGCACCGTGTCGGCTCGGGTTCGTTACTCGTTGGATGATCGGAATGCATGCAACTCCAAGCATCATTGACGACTAATCCGAAGTAAGCCCTACGGCTCTACCAGCGCCACCTCGAGATCGGCGATCAGATCGTTGCAGTCCTCGATGCCAACGGAAATCCGCACTAAGCGATCGCTAACGCCGAGCGCGGTGCGCACCTCCAAAGGCGTGGAGGCATGCGTCATCAGCGCCGGCAGCGAGATCAAACTCTCTACTCCGCCGAGGCTCTCGGCCAAAGTGAAGAGACGGCAGCGTTCGAGAAAGCGTCGTGCATCGGCAGCGGTGCCGGCGACCTCGACGGCGATCATTGCACCAAATGTTTGCATTTGCCGGCTGGCAAGCTCATGCTGCGGGTGCGAGGCAAGGCCTGGATAATACACGCGTTCGATCCGCGGGTGCTGCGCTAGCCATTGCGCGATACGCAGCGCCGAGGTCGATTGGCGCTCCATGCGCAAAGCAAGCGTCTTGACCCCGCGGAGGGCCAGAAATGAATCGAATGGCCCCTGAATCGCGCCGACGGCATTTTGCAGGAAGCGCATTCGTTCGCGCAGCCCCGGCTTGTCGCCGACTATCACGATGCCGCCGACCATATCCGAGTGCCCGTTGAGGTATTTTGTGGTCGAATGCATGACGAGATCGAAGCCGTGATCAAGCGGCCGCTGCGCCCACGGGCTGGCGAAGGTATTGTCGCATGCAGTGAGGATCTTTTTTTCCCGTGCGATGTCCGCAATGCGTTGGAGATCAATTACCCTCAACATGGGATTGGTGGGTGTTTCTAGCCACACCAGGCGCGTATTCGGACGTATCGCTGCAACGAGCGCCTCGGCATCGGACAGATCGGCGTAGGTCGTCTCGATGCCCGCCGAGTGGCTCCGCACCAAGTCGAAGAGCCGGCGCGTGCCGCCGTAAACATCGTCGCCGACGACCACGTGGGAGTTTTGTTCAAGGCACTCCAGCACGGTTGCGGTTGCGGCCATGCCGGAGGCAAATGCGAACCCGGCCGTGCCGCCTTCGAGATCCGCAATGCAACGCTCGAACGCCATTCGTGTTGGGTTTTGCGTCCGGGAATATTCGAAGCCCTTATGGACGCCCGGGCTGGACTGCGCATAGGTCGACGTCGCATATATCGGTGTCATCACCGCTCCGGTCGTCGGATCGTTCTCTTGACCGGCATGCACGCAGCGCGTGGCGAATCCCAGCTTCGGACGAGGCGTCATCATTCATCTCATTTGCGCGATACGGAAATAATTGACCAAGTCGAGCCGAGTGGCGATCCCAAGGAAGCGGTCGCCATCCATGACGATAGCGACGAGGTCGCGGCGAAAGAGCGGAACGAGGTCGCGGATCGGCGCATCGGCAGATATGGTTTCTAGGCGTGTCACCATCACGTCTTTCACAGGCAGGTCGAACGCGCGGGTCGCGCCCACGAGCACCGCGCCGAGCACATCGCTCTCATCCACGAGACCGACGATGCGATTCGCATCGACCACCGGTAGCTGCGAAACATCGGCGGCGCGCATGCGCGTGAATGCGGTGCGCAAAGGATCGTCGGGGCCCACGACGACTTCTTGCCCTTCCGGGAAGCGGCTGAAGACGACATCGCGAACCTGCCCGTGCTGCTCATGGTCCCAGCCCTCCTGCGCGGCGAAAACCGGGTTGAAAACCTTTGCGAGATATTTCGCGCCGGAGTCGCAGACGAGGCTAACGACGCGTCGCGGCTCGCTCTGCTCGCGGCAATAGCGCAACGCGGCGGCGAGCAAGGTTCCGCTCGAAGAACCGGCAAGCACGCCCTCGTTACGGAGCAGATCGCGCGCGGCTGAAAAGCTGTCCGGGTCCGAGATCGCATAGGCTGTATGTACCAAGTTGAGGTCGGCGTTGGGCGGCACAAAATCCTCGCCGATTCCCTCGACCGCCCAAGTGCCCGCTTTTGGCGCGCGTCCCCTTTCAACAAGCGGGGCGAGTACTGAACCGAGCGGGTCGGCGAGAACCATTCGCGTTTTCGGTGAGTTCTTCGCCATGAAGCGTCCAATACCCGTTAGCGTACCACCGGAACCGACGCCGACAACGATAGCGTCAACACTACCGTGCATCTGGCGCAGGATCTCGGGGCCGGTCGTGGTCTCGTGGGCCTGCGGATTAGCGGGATTTGCAAATTGATTGATGAAAAGCGCGCCGGGCGTGCGCGCGGTTACGGCCTCGGCGAGATCTTGATAATAATCGGGATGACCCCGGCCGACGTCTGAACGTGTGAGAATTACCTCGGCGCCCATTGCCTTGCAGTGTAGTATTTTCTCTCTCGCCATCTTGTCCGGTACGACGAGGACAATGCGGTAGCCTTTGCGTGCGCCAACCAGAGCAAGACCGAGGCCGGTGTTACCCGCCGTGGCCTCGACGATAGTGCCCCCGGGTTTTAACCGGCCGTCAGCTTCCGCCGCCTCGATCATTGCGCGCGCCGGACGGTCCTTGATAGAGCCGGACGGATTTGTGCTTTCTAGCTTTAGGAACAGCCGGCACAAGCCACGGTCAAATCGAGTTATTTCAATGAGCGGCGTTTCGCCTATTAAGTCGAGTACCGTGGCCATGGGGAAGTATATCCATGATACCCATCCATTCGACTAGCGTATTGGCGGCCTCTAAGGGACGTCGCGTCATGCTCACAGGATTTTCCGCTTCACGGCATTGGCAGGCACCCCTGCGCGTCGGGCGCGAGCTCCGCGTCACTCCCGAGACTGGACATCAGCCCCTGCGATCATGCAGTTGACGTTGCTGACGGCGGGTCGCGAGCCACGGTTCTTCAGTTACGACGACCGGCGTCAAGAGTAGGGCACGCAGGAGCAGCCCTGGCTAGCGGTGAGCACCTCGCGTCGTTCTCCAAAAGGCTGCTTTTGTGCGCATCCTGGTCTCAAGGTCGGAGATGTAGACGTAGCGGTAACGGGCATCGAAAGACAACTCTCACGTTTAGGAGTGCTTTGCGCAAACTGATCAAATCAAGAGAAACCTACGGCGCCCTAGCGTGGGCGGCCAACCTCGCTTGCCTCCTTGACCTCGATGAGGTTGCCGGAATGTACATCGTAGACGTAACCGTAGATGGGAATTTTCCTGGAAACGAGCGGATGCTCGCGAATGCGGCGCACGTCATCGACTACGCTTGACGGCTGGTCCGTGATCGTATGCCATTTTATGAACCGCCCTGCACTTGCTCCCTTGCCGTGCCTCGGATTGGACCAAAGCTTGCCGTCGAAATGCGCCGTTTCCAGATCGTCATCGAGCAAATCGCCGATAACGTCGTCAGTGAAAAGCTCCATTCCGCAGTTTGAGTGATGGACCACAAACCATTCACGGGTCCCAAGCAACTTATGCGAGATGACCAGCGAACGGATGGCATCGTCGGTTGCGCGGCCGCCGGCGTTACGGATCACATGTGCGTCGCCCTCGGCAAGACCGGCGTATTTCGCAGGATCCAAGCGCGCATCCATGCAGGTGAGGATCGCAAATCCGCGCGCGGGCGGCAGCGCCAAGTCCTTTTTAGCGCCAAAACCGGAAGCATACTTTTTGTTGGCCGCGATGACTTCATCGACAATCTTGGACATCGGTCTCAGTCTCCATGGTCTTGCGCTCGGTAAGCGAAATCTATGTTTGCAAGTTTCGCATTTGAATTCCAAAGTTTGCCGATTTGCAGTGAGCTTCTTCCAGCTTCGTCCAACTACGCAGTGAAATGCTTTCGGTAATGTGGCCGCCGATTGTTCACCGCGCTGCGTTGAGCGCCATTGTTTTTCTCCTGACGTCGACGGCTGCCCGATGCTGACGTCGCCAAAAGTGAAAGCTCTTAGTTTTTTTCGCAACGCGCGTAGCTGATTCCTTTTGTATCTGCGGCGATGCGCAGAACACTTTTTATAATCACGACACAAGTCTGCAACTTGGATGCCGTCGTGCGTTCTTCGCGTGCACAAAAAAGGTGCGGAAACGAGCCTTCTGGTTTTCTTTTGTTCTTTGCGCGCGACGTAAGACGGCATCGTTCTCATTTTGCGACAACATCAAAAAGATCATTCTCGTTGACCACGCTTTTTTTTCCGATCTAATTCCGCCGCGATGTTTTTCAGTTTGGTTCGTCCGAATTCAGAAAAGGAGAGCGGCATGGAAGACCGGATCAACACCGTGGATGTGACCGAGGCAAGCCCTAGTGGAACCCGCCGACGGTTGTTGACGGGCGGAGCCGCGGCCGGCGTGGCAGCAGCGGCGGCTGCGATCTCGGTTCCGACCGCCGCACATTCGGCGACGGTTGACGACATTCCCGAACTTGCGCCGCAGTGGAAGAAACTAAATCTTGCCGACATTCTGAAGCTGCCGGCTGCATACGTTTCGATCAGCCAGTCGAAATCGCTCTATGACGTGGGCGGGGCGCAATCCGCCGAAAAACATCGCGAGCGCGGCAGCCTCGAGGCCACAATCAAGGTGGTCAACGCCGCCCGCAAGGCGAAGAATTTCATCTCTTTCAATTGGATCGGTTATTCGATCTTCCGCCAGCATTATCCGCAGAGCATCTTCGACAAGGTGCAATACGAGAGCTGGGTCGAGGGTCTCAACTGGTCGCCGGAGAAGATTGCCTGGGATGACGAGATCGTCGAGGAGCTGCAGGCCAAGTTCCAGCCCGGCGATAACCACTTGTTCGAGAAGGCGCTGCAGACGGCGTTTGTCGGCACTGAGCTGCCGCTCGAGCTCGCGCGCAAGCGGGTCGAGGTGATTGTGCTTACCGGCATCCACCTCGACTGGTGCATAGAGGGCAACGCTCGTGCAGCGCGGGACAACGGCTATCTCCCAATCGTGATTGGTGATGCGACAGCCACGCAGAAGCCCGAACAGGCCAAGGCGGCGTTCGAACGGATCAACAATTTCTTCGCGCCGGTCATCTCGGCCGACACATTCGTGAAGTTGCTCTTGCAGAACGCATAAGGCGCTACCCGGCCCGCGGCTCCGCCTCGGGCCGGATCGCCCCTTCATGCCGGGAGTTCGGCGCGTCTCGGCCGAGACACGGTTTCGTGTCCTCTCAAGCACAAGGTTGTGCTGGGACGACCCTTGCTCCTGCTTTCGCACACGGAAAACGACAGTCCGTTCTTTGGATGCTGTGTATAAGATGTCGATGCCCGGTGCGAGGCCGGACATGGCGATTCATCAGGAGTTGCTTACCACCACAGCTCAGGACCGATATCGGTCTTGGTTTCTCCTTCGAGGCGTGCTGTAGCGAGATCGAGCGAGCGATTGAGCGCCGTGAGCAGGCGGCGTTTGACGAAGTCGAATGCGGCCGATTGTCGATCGCGTGGGCGGGGCAACGCAACCGCGATCTCGTCGAAGATGCGCCCGGGTCGCGGACACATCACCATGACGCGATCCGAGAGCACAATCGCCTCGTCAACATCGTGGGTGACGAGGATGAGCGTCGGTTGGGAGTCGGCCCAGAGATCGAGCAAATGGTCTTGCAGATTAGCGCGGGTAAACGCGTCAAGTGCCGAGAACGGTTCGTCCAGCAGCAGCACTCCCGGGCGTGGGACGAGCGCGCGGGCGATGGCGACACGTTGTGCCTGCCCGCCGGAAAGTTCGCGCGGCCATACCATCGCTTTGTCGGAGAGCCCAACGCGTTTGAGCGCGATAGCGATGCGCGCCGCCCGCTCCTCTCGCGGATGGTTGCTCAAGCCGAAGCCGATATTGTCGGTGACCTTGAGCCAGGGCAGAAGCCGTGACTCCTGAAAGACCATTCCGATTTTCTCGTGTGGCGCCGTGATAACTTCCCCGTCGAATATGACGGCGCCCTCGCTTGCCGGGTCGAGGCCGCTTATCGCGCGCAGTAGCGTCGATTTCCCGCAACCAGAGACGCCGATCAAGGCCACGATTTCACCGAGCGCGACCGTGAATGAGACACCACCAAGCGCGTGCACGCCGTTGGGATAGGTCTTGCCGACGCGGTCGAGAATGAGCAACGCGCGATCCTATTCAGTCCGCACTACGTCTTGCCAGCGCAGGAAGGGCGATGCGGCCAGCGCCACAGCCCAGTCTGTCGTCTTCCCCGCGATCGCAAAGGCGACGATGGCGGCGACGATCTCTGCCGGCTTGCCGAGCTGCTGTCCGTCGATCAGCAGATAACCCAGCCCCTCCGATGCACCCATGAGTTCAGCCGCCACCACGAACATCCAGCCGAGCCCGAGACCTGCACGCAAGGCAATGACATACGCCGGGAATACAGCCGGCAGCAGGATGCGCCGCACCATGCCAAGGTCCGAGAGCCGGAACGCGCGTCCCACTTCGACCAGCTTACGGTCGACCGATTGAATCGCGCCCATCAGGCCGAGATAGACCGGGAAGAATACGCCGACTGCAATCAGCATGATCTTCGAGGCTTCGAAAATGCCCAGCCAGAGAACAAACAGCGGAACCCAGGCGATGGAAGGTATGGCGCGCAAAGCCTGGAAGGTTGGATCAAGAAGCCGCCTCACCAGTGCCGAATAGCCGGCAGCGGCACCCAGCACCGTCGCAGCCGCAGCGCCGATGCTGAATCCGGCGATTACGCGCGCCAGGCTGACAAATGTGTTTCGCTGGAGCTCGCCGCTGCGAGCAAGCTCGACGAAGGTCTCGAAGATCACCGAGGGAGGCGGCGCCAGCCGTCCGCTGGACCAGCCAACGCGCACGATGAATTCCCAGGCCAAGGCGGCCACCACGGGCAACAAGAGTCCCAACCCCGGCCGCGCTAGACGCCCCCATCGCTTGGACATCGCGCGCTGTGCCGGCCCGCGCTCAGCAGTAGCGGTCATGGCGACAGCAGACATGGTACTGATCACAAATGCAACGCACGGGCCACGGTTGCGAACACCCGCCCTGTTGGTCAGGCCGCCGTCACGTAACGGTCATCGATGAGCCCGTCGAGCGCCTGCCTCACGTCGACGTTGGCAGCGATCAGGCCGGCCTGCTGAAGCGTGACCCCGGCTTGCAGGATGGTGTCGCGTTGCTGCCCACCGATCCTATTGAACGTCAGTTCTGTGCGCTCTTTCAACTGAATATCGACCACGGCATCCGGCAGTTTTGTCACTTCTTGAAAGACGCGCTTTTCGCCGTCATAGTTGGCAAGACAATATTTGCGGGCCTGCTCGTAAACCGCGAGCACGCGGCGGGTGAGCTCAGGGTAGCGCGCGAGGAAGTCTTCGCTCGCGTTGAGGATTCCCCAGGAGTTTGCTTCCTTGTTTCGGTAGAACAAGCGCGCTCCGTCTTCGACCTGTGCCTGCGCCATCATCGGATCGAGCCCGGCCCATGCATCGACGTCGCCGCGAATGAGCGCAGTTTTACCGTCGGGGTGTTGCAGCAGTACCGGCACGATATCCTTTTCGCTTAGGCCGACGGAGTGCAACGCGCGCACCAGAAAAATGTGCGGATCGGTGCCGCGCGTGACAGCGACGCGCTTTCCTTTGAGGTCGGCGATCAGGTTGATGGAGGTATCCTTGCGCGTCACCAACGCCGTCCATTCCGGTCGCGAATAGACGTAGATCGATTTGACCGGATTGCCGTTGATCCTGCCGACCAACGCGGCCGCCCCGGCCGTGGACCCAAAATCGATCGAGCCGGCATTGAGAAACTCGAGTGCTTTGTTCGACCCCAATGTCTGTACCCAGCGGACGCCGATGCCGTCCCTTTCCAACTCCTTTTCGAGCAACCCGTGCCGCTTCAGGACCAGCGAAACCGGATTGTAGGTTGCCCAGTCGATACGAATCTCCTTGGGCTGGTCGGCCGCGCGGGCCATGGCCGATGCCATCCCGGCGGTTGCTGCCGAGAACAGCAAATGACGACGTGAAATCATGGATGCGCTCTGACGCGGATTGCCATACGATAGGTTCATTTCTTAAGAGGGGAAAAAGCGCGCGTCAAATAGAATAAACCATCTCAAAAATACTAAGACGGAAGAAATAAACTAGTCGCACTGAGCGTCGCTGTGAGGCGTCATTTCTATCGGCGTGCTTCCGCTTTCGCGTCAAGCGCACGAACGTTCTGCTGAACGCAGTACTCTCCTAGATCAGCGCACCGGCCGCCGGGTCGGGCTGCGATGGGCCACGCGCCCACATCGCGTAGCTACAGCTCACGATCGTCCAAGCATGGCACGCTTCTACTAGTCTCGAAACGATCGCGTTGGGCCTAACACGACGGTTCGATATAGTTATCGATCCAATGACCTGCGTTTTAGTTCTAAAACGATTTCGCCATCCCACCTTGGATGAGGTTCGAGCTTGCTTCGTCGTCGAGACTCACCGTGGCCTAATGTCAGTCTAAACTGGGCGATCAGATCTTCGAAGTAGCCAATCAAGCGTTTGAGGATTCCCACTGTTAAGGCTCCGCCCTTTGAAAGCCCGTCTGCCTCACTCTACCCCCGTACTAAGGTCGACCCCGGCTTTGCTTGCGGCACTTCGACGAGATTGCCGAAGTAAACGTCGTATATACAGCCGTAAATCGGAATTTTGCTTAGCGACGAAGGGCTGTTCGCCTACGTCACCCACGACGCTCGATGGCTGATCTTTGATAGTATGCCATCTGATAGATCGTCCGGGGCTCTCCGTGCCCATGGCTCCGATTTGACCAAACTTTGTCATCGAACTTGGCTGCTTCTAGATTGCCCGAAAGGCAGATCTCCGGCATGCACGAGCCACAGGAAACCGCTTGAGGGATTCATATTCACAATAGCTTCTCGGGTTAATTCCAAATTTCTCGTTTTCGTAGGGCTGTCTTTCCAACAACGATATTTTAAGCAGCATATTTGTTTCATTCGTTGCCGACCGTCCTGGCAGGTCGATGATTTGGTCGCTATCGGGCCAACAGCCGACATCCGGCCGCTGCCCCCAAATCGACGCTAATGACCCAACAGAGACATCGGCCGTCTCTCAATCTGCCGGTGCCTCTGTGACCGCCACATGCTAGTCTACGCCCGTTCATGCTGTGTCTCGAACCTCGGGAGAGGCGATGAGGCGGCGCGAGTTCATCACGCTAGTCGCCGGTGCGGCGGCTGCGTGGCCGCTTGGTGCGCACGCGCAACAGCGCGCAAAGCTTCCGACCATCGGGTTCATGGCTGTAGACGCTTCGACCTGGCGTACATGGACTGCCGCCTTTGTGGCGCGACTGCATGAACTCGGCTGGATCGAGGGTCGCACCATCGCGATCGAGTACCGCTGGACGGAGGGACGCTCCGAGCGCTTGGCCGAAATTGTGGCCGAGTTTATCCGTCTCAAAGTTGACGTCATTGTCACGTACGGTGGCGCCGTCGCCGCATTCAAGCAGGCGACAGCTTCCATCCCTATAGTGTTTGCAATCGCTGTCGATCCGGTTGCCATCGGCCTGGTCCAAAGTCTGGCGCGACCCGGTGGCAACGTCACCGGATCGTCGCTTCAAGGGCCCGACCTTGCCGGCAAGCGGCTGGAATTACTGCGTGAGGTTGTTCCTGGTCTCCGCCGGCTGGCAACGATGTTTGATGCCGGCTATGCCGCATCGGTGCTGGAGAGCGGTACGGTTCAGGTTGCGGCTCGCTCACTCGGCCTCGAAATCGCGCCATACGAAATCCGGAGAGCGGAGGATATCGCGCCTGTCTTCGAGGTTCTTAAATCCCAAGCAGAAGCACTTTACGTCGTAGACAATGCGCTTGTTAACACCAACCAGGAGCTCATCATCACACTTGCGCTTAGCGTGCGGCTGCCGACGATCTTTAGTCTTCGCAATTACGTCCAAGCCGGTGGCCTCATGTCCTACGGACCAAACTTCCCGGAGATGTTCCGTCGCGCCGCGGAAATTACCGACAAAATTCTGCGCGGCGCAAAACCTGGCGACATTCCGGTCGAACAGCCCACAAAATTTGATCTCGTTATCAATCTGCGGACCGCCAAGGCGCTCGGCCTCATTTTTCCAGACAAGTTGATCGCACTCGCCGACGATGTGATCGAATGAAGCCGGCGACCTCCGGTATTGATGCTGTGGACGGCTCCCCCACCGGCACGTGAGTGCCACGGAAGTGGGAGCTGTTGAGATCCCACGATTCGGAGGAGCCAG
>Ga0187780_10004244_pt1 | contig 10758 bp, 7 predicted proteins | sample 1015_Q2_SP10_20__FD_132429 | JGI IMG/M metagenome (GOLD analysis project Ga0187780, IMG submission 132429) | Tropical peat soil microbial communities from peatlands in Department of Meta, Colombia - 1015_Q2_SP10_20_MG | ecosystem: Environmental > Terrestrial > Soil > Wetlands > Peat | place...
AAAGGGGAAAGCAACCAGTCCAAGCAGCGAACCGAGGTTCGAAAGGGCAAACATGCGGTAGACGCTGCGGGCCGCAAAGCGGTGTGCGATCCACGCCTGGAGCAAAGGGCCGGTCGAGGAAAGTAAGAAGTATGGCAATCCGATCGTCGTAGCAAGCACCAACAAAATCGCCACAGCCGCGTCGTGGCCGCCAACGGGTTTGAGCGCCGCATTGGGGATGATCGGCAGCAACACAAGGCTGCTCAAGAGCAGCGCGACGTGCAGGCGAAATTGTTGCAAGGGACGCAACCAGCGTACGAGCAGATGCGCGTACGCATAGCCGGCCAGCAGGACGGATTGGAAAAAGACCATGCAGACCGACCAAACTCCGGCCGTGCCACCGAACCAGGGCAGGATCTGCTTGGCAATGATCGGCTGGACAAGAAAAAGAAGCAGCGCAGATAGCGCGATGGTCGCGGCAAACAGCGGCATGGGCCTGAAAAAAGGGCAAAAAACCATTTTCGCATGACGCATCACCACAACTGGCCTGCGGAGACGGTCTTTCTCGGGTTAACCGGGATTTTTGACCTTCGTAAGCTATTCCGAGAGGCTGCATGGCCGAGCGCACGCGCCCCGGGGCGGGGTGGGCGCACGGGAGCGTACCTTTGTTCGACATTCCACCTAGATCACCGGACGATCCGTCTGGCGCGGACGCTACGCCGGACCCAATCACGCTTGAATCGTTGGTGTTGCGCTGGCAGGTACTGGTCGGACGCGACCGGCGTCCCAAAGGCGTGCGGCTTGAGCTTCGCCGCCGCGGCCAGTCCAGCGCCCTTCCCCTCAGTGTGTTGCTCGATGGGGTAGTAAGAGGATTCGTCGATGACGGGTCAACACCATTTCCACACGGCCTGGTATTGCTAGCGCCCCTCGAAGGTGCGCTCGACGCGGCGATGTCGGTTTGGTCCGCTCCACGAAACGTATTGCTCGAAATTCCCGCAGCCGACCTTCAGGACGAGGCCCGTGCGCGAATCCTTTTTGAGTCGCGCAGGCAAGGCGTGCGGCAGGCCTTGCGCGTGCAGGAGGCCATGCCCACGCGCGAGCGGTTGCAGTTCTTTCATTATCTGGTGGGCCCCTCCTCTGCCGTGAAGCGAGCGCCGATCCCCGTCCTTGCACTCGATTCGGACACACCGGCGCGTGCTGAGGCCGCACTTGCGGCCGGATCGCACGCTCTGGTCGGCTGGCCGCTGTCCACGCCGCTGCAGAAGTCACCACATGAATTTTCGCCTTCGCAGCGAGCGATCTTTGAGCTGGTGCGGCTGATCCGGGCCGACGCCGACGTGCGTGCCCTTGAAAGAATATTTGAAGCCGAACCCTTGCTTGCTTACATGCTGCTTACGCTGGCGAACAGCGTGGCCTTTCGCCGGGGCGCACCGACCGCATCGTTGCGCCAGGCGGTTGCCTCCATTGGCTATCAGCGACTGATTAAATGGCTCATCCTGATCTTGGCGATCTCCACCAAGGACCGCCGTACCGCGCCACTGATATTCACAACCCTCGTGCGAGGCTATTGCATGGAAAATCTGTGTCTTGCAACAGGGCGCCCTCAGGACGCGGCCGACGAATGCTTTATCGTCGGTGCCTTTTCGTTGCTCGACATGATCACCGGCCAGCCCTTGGCTACGCTGCTAAGCGAAGTTGGCCTGCCGCAAGATGTTGCCGACGGCCTGCTTAGTGGGCAGGGACCGTATGCCCCGTATCGCAACGTCGTGCTGAGCATGGAATCGGACAACTATGAGGCGCACCGTGAGGCGTGTCTTGCGTTGCAGGTTGACCCCGATACCGTTAACCGGTCGCTGTTGCGAGCCATCGCCGCTGCCGATGCCATGCTCTCACTCATGTGAGAGCGCACCAACGCAGCGGTCGCGGATTGCGCATCAGACGCGCAGCGCGTACTGACCCGGTCGTGCAAGGCAGCGAGCGGCCTGCTCGGCCCAAAGCTCTTCCAAGGACGCATGCCAGGGCGGCAGCGCACACAACAGCTGTAGCCCGAGCGCATGGCAAACGCCGGAAAGCTTGCCCATCAGGCCGCGACAGTTCTCCACCGAGTCCACCGCATCGATCGAGACGCCCGCGCGCTGCGCGAGCTGCCGACGGCTCCAGCCCCGGCGCACGCGGCAGGCGCGCAGGCTCGTTGCGGCCGAGGGCCTGACCAGAGCGCAGGCCGTGCTGTCAAAAGCCACGATCAGCGTTTGCTCGCCTGGCCAAATGATGTCTTCGGCACGCGCCGCGGCAACGGTGCGGATGCTTAGGCTGCGCATTAGTTTCAGCCACGTATCAAGCCGCACCGTCATTGGCCGCTCCAGCGCGCGGCGCACGTTTTTAAACTCGACGCCGCTATCCAGGCTCAGTCGGTAAGTTGCCGGCGGGTGCAGCGCCCGAAGACGAGCAACCAGCTCATCGAGCGTAAGCACGGTGACCGAGCCGCTGGCGCGCGCTTCCAACGTAAACGCCGAGTCTTGTGGCGGTCGGTTCGATGGATGAACGAATGGCATACCGGCCACGATGCGCGGGGCGCACGCGCCGGTCAAGAGGCGGTCGAATATTCACACGCCGGTCCCTAGGGCGCCCAAAGAAATGCCAAGCTTGCTGCGGCTATTTCGCAGCGGCGCGACGGCTGACGGCGCGTGTGCTTGTGCGCGCGGCACTTTTGGCCGCGGGTGTCTTGCGTGCCGTTGGGCGCTTGCTCGGTGTGGGCGGTGCCGCTGGCCTAGCTGTGGTCTTGCGACGCTCCGGGGCGGGTGAAGGCGCTGAGGCGCCGCCTGTTGCGGCAACTTTCAGGCCCCTTGCGGTTTTGGCTGCGGGTTTTGCGCGCGCTTGTGCTGGTGGCGACGTCAAGACCGATCGTGCTGCCGGCTTAGCCACATCGGCCGGCAGGGGCTTTTTTTCCCCGGATCGTTCGGACCGGGCTTCGAACTCAAAACCGGTTGAGCCGTCGGGTTTGCGCACGAGATAGGCGGCAAACTTGCGCCGGGTTCGGTTGGATACGAAACCGCGCAGCAGATCCGTGCGGCCCTCGTGCAATAACTTGCGCATCTGCTCGGGCTCGATCGGTTGCTGCAAGATCACGCGTCCCGAGCGAAAGTCGCAGCTGCGGGACGCGCCCACAGACTTTTCGCACACGTAGGCCATGGGCTGCTCGTACACGTTCGCACCGCATTTGGGGCAGGGACCGAGCGGCGAAAGACCGCTGAAGTCAACCTCGGCGTTGTCACTTTCGGCGTCGCCGGTGCCGAAATCAAATTCCAACTTGAATTCAGGAGAGATCTTCAGCGCCGCCGCAAAGGGTCTTCCGATCTTGCTGCGAAACCCGGTCAGCGGCCCGATATGGCGATCCTTGAGCAGCTGCTCAACTTCATCGTATTCGAAGGTACGACTTGCGGGGTGCTTGGGCAGCGAGAAGTCGCAGCGCGTGCAAGCAAAACGACGATAATTCTCCTGTACGGTCGCGCCGCACTTCGGGCACGGTGTTTGCAAGGTCGCGTAATCGCCCGGCACCGTGTCCGACTCGTAGCTCTTGGCGCGCTGGACGATGCGCTTTGTCATCTGCGCGATTTCGCGCATGAATACATCGCGCCGTAGCGAGCCGTGTTCCATGAGCGCCAGACGATGCTCCCATTCGCCGGTGAGCTCCGGCGCGGTGAGCTCATCGATCCCCAGTCCCCGCAGCAGCGTCAGGAGCTGAAATGCCTTGGCAGTCGGATGCAGTTCGCGCCCATCGCGCACAAGGTAACGCTCGGCGATCAAACCTTCGATGATCGCCGCTCTTGTTGCCGGAGTGCCCAGTCCTTTTCCCTCCATCGCGGCACGCAACTCGTCGTCGTCTACGAGTTTGCCCGCCCCCTCCATTGCGGAAAGCAGTGTCGCCTCGGTATATCGCGCCGGCGGCTTGGTCTGCAAGGCCTTGGCCTCCGCGGCGAGCGTCTGCACGCGCTCATCCGCATTGACGGCCACCAGCGTCGCCTGCTCGGCCTGTGCTTCGCGTCCGTACACGGTTAGCCATCCCGGCTCGGTGAGCACTTTGCCTTCGGTCTTGAAGTGGTGTGCCTCGACCTGCGTGATGCGCGTGGTCAGAAGATATTCGGCGGCCGGGTGAAACACCGCCAAAAAGCGACGCACGACCAGATCGTAGATCTTGTGTTCCGCCTCCGAGAGTGCCGACGGCGGCTGCAGCGTCGGAACGATCGCGAAGTGATCCGAGATTTTCGTGTCGTCGAAGACGCGGCGGTTGGGCCGCACCCAACCCTTCTCCAGGATGCGGGCTGCATGCGGCGCGTAATCGCGCAGTCCGGGTGCGCCAGCGGCGCGCTTTGCCGCCGGGGCGCCCACCATCATCTTCAGGGTCTGTCGGACAACCTCAACGTAATCTTGCGGCAGCGCACGCGCATCGGTACGAGGATAGGTGAGGACTTTGTGCTTCTCATAAAGCGCCTGCGCCAACGAGAGCGTGGTCTTGGCCGAAAAGCCAAAGCGCGCGTTGCTCTCGCGTTGCAGCGAGGTCAGATCAAACAACAGCGGCGAAAGTTGCGAACTGGGTTTGGATTCCTCGCTGACCGTACCCGACTTGCCGCTGCACGCGGCAACGATTGCCTCCGCGGTAGCACGGTCCCAGATGCGCTCGGCTTTGGCTTCGGCGTCGTCCTCCCGCTTTTTAAAAGCCGGGTCGAACCAGCGCGCCTCATACGCGCCGGCACGGCATCCGAAACGGGCGTGCACTTCCCAGTAGTCGCGCGCGACGAATTTGCGAATGCGGTCCTCGCGCTCGACCACGATAGCCAGCGTCGGAGTCTGCACCCGGCCGACGGTTGTCAGAAAGAAGCCACCGTCCTTGCTATTGAAGGCCGTCATCGCGCGGGTGCCATTGATTCCGATGAGCCAATCGGCTTCAGATCGGCAGCGTGCGGCGTCGGCCAGCGGCTGCATTTGCGCATCCGACCGCAACTGCGCGAAGGCTTCGCGTATGGCCGCCGGCGTCATCGACTGCAGCCACAGGCGCCGGATCGGTTGTTTGGCCGAGGTGTGCTGCGCGATGTAGCGAAAGATCAGCTCGCCCTCGCGACCGGCGTCGCAGGCGTTAATGAGCGCTCCCACGTCCTTGCGCCGGATGAGTTTGGTGAGCAGCTTAAGGCGTGCCTCCGAGCGCTCAATGGGCCGCAGCACGAACTCGGGCGGGATGACGGGCAGATGGGCGAAGCTCCATTTGCCGCGCTTGACCTCATATTGTTCGGGTTCGTGCAGCTCCAGCAGGTGGCCGACCGCCGAGGTCAGCACGTACGTGTCGCCTTCGTAGTAATCCTGGTGCTTTTCGAACCCGCCCAGCGAGCGAGCAATATCGGCAGCAACCGATGGCTTTTCGGCGATTATTAGCGTCTTCTTGCTCATGAATTTCCGACCGACTACGGCTCAGTGCGCTCGCGCCGCGCGCGGCGCTGACTTTTCTGTCAACGTAGCGGCCGGCGGGGGTTCGGCACAGTCGACTCCCTTTTTTCAGGATAACAACGAAATGGAAATGCTGCACGCCAAGAGCGGCGAGCCAGCTCCCATCCGGCGGCAAGTACGACGATCAATGCATTGCGCGTGGGTCCGGATCGCCGTCGAGCAGCTCCTCGAGCAGCAGGAAGTCGACGTCGGCCGAGTGGCTCCAGAGCACCATGAGAACAATGATCTTCATCGTGGCGACGGAAAGTGCAGGATCTTTGATCGCCAGCGCCCGCTCGATGACGATCTCTCGTTGGCTCGGGGAAAGTTGCGCGGCCGAATCCAGGTACATCAAAAAGCCCACTGCCGCGGCGCCGAGTTGCTCTGTCTCCGCCGGCGAATAGATGCGAGGACTGCGACTTCGGTCAAGTGCCTGTGAATCGGCGTTCTGGACGATGCGTGCCAGCCCCTGCAGCCAGGAGAGGGCCTCGCGAATTTCGTCGTCGTCGAATCCGGCGTCGGCTAAGGTGCGGCCAAGGGCAGTGGCGTCGCGGCAGGCCTCGAACGCGCGGTAGTTCTCGTACAAATAGACGAGGACGTCAAACATGTATGCGGACACTGTAATGCCCTTGGCGGCAACTTGCAATCGGCTGCACGCTTGCCCGATCCGTTGCTTTAGGTTCCGGGGCCGCTGCGCATGCGCTTTGCCCGGACAACAATTGGTTTTCCCCAACAGTGCCCGGTCGAAAAACCAGTGGCGCAGCGCGTTGCTGCTGCCCCACTTAAGTGGCTAGCGCGCTCCTGGCCTAGGCCAGGATATCGTGGCGGTGGCGAAATTCATCGTGCCGTCAAACGCAAGGCGCCTGGGCGGCAAGCTTCGCAAGCCCGCGACCACGGCACTTGATTGAGCCGGTCCACGAAATGCGCAAAATCCCCCAGCACTTCGGCGCGTTGTCCGGGAGGCACTGCGCTAGCGCCCCGCAGAGCCCACCACCGGATGCTCTGGTGCGGCAACGGGTTTGCCGTCGGGTTGTGCGAAGCGATCACCGACCGCTACCGGCCCTTTGGCCGAAACCATCAACGCGTAGGAGATGCCGTCGAAAAGGCGAAACACGAACAAGTTGCCGATGGTCTCGTCGGGGAGCTTGACTTTCTCGTGTCCAGGCTGCGTGCGGTCCACAATGGTATCGCCGTTATGCAGTACTGCCAAAACGTTGCCGATTTCCAAACCGTCGTTGCGGCCGCGATTAAGCGTCACGATGCTTCCTGTCCCAACGGATGCCTCGCCCCCGTACGCGGAGATAATGCGCCCTTGGACATCTTTCTCGGGACGATGCGGAGCGTAGCTGATGAGCTCTTGGTGCCCAATGGGTACGAGACGGTCCTCTACGCCGATCTCTTGCTTGCTTTCGACGATCGATAACGTCGTCACCTCGCCGCGCTTGATTACCCGGGCAGTGCCCAGGTACAGCGCCTCGTAGGCGATAGGCGATTTGCGATCATAGTCGTCGGGATCATATAGCGGCTCGGCGGGGCGAAACACGTGGTAGGTCTGAACTGCGTCATTGCCGATGCCGCGCGCGTACGCGGTGTCGCCCACGCCGAGAAAGACGCGATCCTCCGGCGTCGCAACGATGCGCGGAAAACTCTCGAGTTCGGTGGCCGCCACAACGATCGGCTGCGAGAGAAAAGGTTCTATAAGGTTGTTGGGAATGCTGGGAATCGCTGCGGCTGCCTCGCCGCCCAGATCGCGCGCGCGCGGGGTCAACTTTTCAGTGGGAACGGGCGGAGCGGCTGGCGGCGGCGGTGGTGGCGGTGGCGGCGGTGCAGCTGCAGCCGCAGCCTCTTTGCCTGCAGGCGCGCCGCCCGCTAGCACGAGCTGCGCCCGTCCGTCGGCGGTCTTCACCAGCACCAAGGTCTGCCCCGGGTAGATCAGGTGCGGATTGTGAATCTGGGTGCGGTTCATACCCCACAATTCCGGCCAGCGCCACGGCGATTTCAAGTACAGCGTGGCGATTGACCAAAGTGTGTCGCCGCGCTTAATCGTGTAGCTCGCGGGCGCTCCCGGCGCAAGGTCCGAGATTGGCACGCCGGCAGTGGCAACTTTTTCCGCCGTTTCGCGCTGTTCGGGGGTAATCGGGTAGCGCTCCGTCGCGGCCGCGCTGACCGATTGCGAAGCAGTGGCGCCACACCATCCGATAAGTGCACCAAGCAGCAGTTTTGCCGCCGCTGGAGGACGAGCGCGGGTGGCACGCACGCATACACTGTCAGCGGCAGGAACGCTAGACTCGCGTGCGCCACCGGCGCTGTGAGCAGTGCGTTCCGAGATAGTCGAGAGACACGCGCAAGGAATTGTCATGTTTGCTTGGGCCTTCATCGAAGTAGTCCGCGGCGCGAGCGCAGTTCGCACCAAAGTTCTGCGCTGTCGACTCGGAGTTGAAATTTTCCACCGAATATTGCTCTGTCGCAACGAATCTTAACGGACGGTTCGATCACGGTACCGGGTTATTCCCCTTGAATTCGAACGTTTAACACCTCTGGCATGGCAGTACGCACAATAATCGAATACCCGGATCGGCGCCTGCACCAGGTTGCCGAGCCGGTAACGGCCTTCGATCAAGGGCTGCAGCAACTCGTTCAAGACATGGGCGAGACGATGTACGCATCGGCGGGAGTCGGACTTGCCGCCACGCAGATTGACGTTGGCAAACGGGTCATCGTGATGGATCTTTCGGAGGCGAAAAACGAGTTGCGCGTTTTCGTTAATCCAATCGTGCTCTGGAGCTCAACGGAACTTGAGACCTGTGAGGAGGGTTGCCTTTCGGTTCCGGGAGTGTTTGAGCTGGTGCAACGCCCGGCACAAGTGCGGGTGCGCGCGCAAGACCTCCAGGGCGCTGCCTTTGAGCTTGAGTGCTCGGGCACTTTGGCAGTTTGCGTACAACACGAGATCGATCATCTCGATGGCAAGGTGTTCGTCGAGCGCCTGTCGCTGCTAAAACAGGCGCGGGTTCGCGCAAAGTTGCGCAAGCAGCGCGCGCGGCGTTGAGCTGTCGGAAGCCATCGCGTTCATGCGCATCGCTTTTGCCGGCACCCCCGCCTTTGCCGCCACCGCCCTGCAAGCACTGCTTGCCGCGGGCTACGAGATTTGTCTCGTGCTGTCCCAACCGGACCGTCCTGCTGGGCGAGGACAGCAGTTGCAGGCGGCACCCGTAAAGCGCTTGGCACTCGAGCGCGCAATCCCCGTGATTACGCCCTCGAGCCTTCGAGTGGAGCGCGCGGGCGAAGAGGCCGAGCAGGCATTGGCGCGGCTGCACACCGCGGAACCTGACGTTCTGGTGGTCGCGGCCTATGGGCTGTTACTGCCCTCGCAGGTGCTGCAATTGCCGCGCGGACTAGCACTGCCCAACGGATCGGTCGGCGCCATCAACATCCACGCGTCCTTGCTACCGCGCTGGCGCGGTGCTGCGCCCGTGGTGCGGGCGATCGAGGCGGGCGACCGGCAAAGCGGCATCACGATCATGCAAATGGACGCGGGCCTGGACACAGGTCCGATCTTGCTGATGGAGTCGATCGACATCGGTCCGGAGGAAACCGCCGGCCAGCTCACCGAGCGCCTCGCTTCGCTGGGAGGGCGCTTGATCGTCACAGCGCTGCGGCAAATCGCGCGGGGCCAGCTGCCGTCGCGTGCACAGCCCTCCGAAGGGGTCGTTTACGCCCACAAAGTACAAAAGCGCGAGGCATGGATCGATTGGCACGAGCCGGCCGAGCGGCTCGCGGCGCGCGTACGCGCGTTTGATCCGTTTCCCGGTGCGTGCACCCGCATCGCCGGCCAAACGATAAAAGTTTGGCGCGCGCACGCCTTGGCTGCAGCCCAGCGCCGCGCTGGTACCGATGCGGCATTGCCCGGAACCGTGTTGGCCGTCGGTTCCGACGGTGTGCTGGTGGCTTGCGGAGACGGTGTGCTGCGCTTGGAGCAATTGCAGCGCCCTGGTGGCAAGCGCATCGAGTCGCGCGAATTTCTCGCGCGAACGCCCATCGCCGTGGGCGCGAACTTGGACACGCCGGAGCAAGGCGCTGATGCCGACTGAGGTGCGCGAAGGCGGGCGCTCCCCGGCATTGGCCGACACCCTGGTGCTGGCCAGCGCGGCATGGTCGCGCTTGCGCGCCGGACAGTCTCTGGATGAGGCGCTACGGTCGGCGCTGCAGCAAGGCTTGCCGTCGGGCGAGTCTGCCGATGTGCGCTTTGTGGGCGCGGTGCGCGACGTGGCTGCGGCCGCAGTACGCCGTTGCGCAACCTTGGAGTATGTAGTCGGCGAGTTGCTTCATCGACCTGCCGACCCAGCGGTACGCGCGCTGCTGTTTGTATCGCTTGCCCAGCTGCTCGCGAATTCCTACGCACCGTTTACCCTCGTGGATCAGGCCGTGCGCGCGGCACGATTGCGGCCGCAGACTTCGGGCGCGACCGCATTGATCAATGCCGTGCTGCGCGAATTCTTGCGTCGACGAGTCCCGCTAGAGGCGCAGGCTGGCGCCGATCCGGCCCGGCGATATAACGTGCCACTGTGGTGGTGGCAGCGCTTGCAAGCGCAATATGGTGTGGCGCGCGCTGAGGAGGCGCTGGCCGCGCAACTCGAGGAGCCGCCCCTCGTACTGCGTGTCAATTCTCGCCGAGCAACGTCGACGCAGTTGCTCGCGCGGTTTGCCGCCGAGGGTCTGGAGGCAAGCCGGGTGGGTCCCTCGGCGCTGTGGCTGCATCGAGCGGTCGGAGTCGACCGGATCCCAGGATTTGCCGAGGGACTCGTCTCGGTCCAGGACGCCGGCGCTCAGCTTGCTGCGCCATGGCTGGGCGTTTGCGAGGGCATGCGCGTGCTTGATGCTTGCGCGGCGCCGGGCGGCAAGGCCGCACATCTTTTGGAAATCGTCGACTGCCGCGTTGATGCAGTCGACGCGGATCCGCAACGCGCCGCGCTCATCGATCTGAACTTGCGTCGACTGGGGCTTGCGGGCGCAAACGCGCGCGTTTTGGTTGCCGACATCCTTCAGACCCCAAGCTACTGGGATCAGGTGCCGTACGACAGGATTCTTCTCGACGCCCCCTGCTCGGCCTCCGGCGTGGTACGCCGCCATCCGGAGATCCCGCTTCTGCGGCGGGCCTCCGATGTTGCGAAATTGGCAACGCGGCAGGCCAAAATGCTCCAGGCCCTGTGGCCGCTGCTTGCTCCGGCTGGTAGATTGCTCTACGTGGTGTGTTCGGTATTTGCCGAAGAGGGCCGACGACAGATTGCAGCGTTTGTGCGCCGGCAG
>Ga0187780_10004245_pt1 | contig 10757 bp, 11 predicted proteins | sample 1015_Q2_SP10_20__FD_132429 | JGI IMG/M metagenome (GOLD analysis project Ga0187780, IMG submission 132429) | Tropical peat soil microbial communities from peatlands in Department of Meta, Colombia - 1015_Q2_SP10_20_MG | ecosystem: Environmental > Terrestrial > Soil > Wetlands > Peat | place...
GAACACTATACCCATTGCTTCACTCGTTGGAAGAAGACGGCTACATTCAAGGCGAATGGGAGTCAGAGAAGGGACGTGGACGTAGAATTTACAGGATCACGGAGAGCGGCATCCATTTTCTTGAGACCGGGGAGAAGGCAACTTTAGAATTGGCAAGGATAATCCAGAGTCAAACTTCGAAAGACATCAAGCCGCCGTGATTCGAAAGCAATATCAATAGAAACCGGTTTTGCTGCAGGGACCAGAATGCCAGAAAAGACAACAGTGAGGCAGTTCTTCAAGAAGAATCCTGCAGCCAGAGTTATCCTCCTAATTCTGATCCTTTTCGCCGCCACATATGGTAGTGTGGAAGTACTCAAGATCGTTTTGAATACAGAATCACCCTTAATGGTCGTCTCGTCAGGCAGTATGATTCCCACACTAAATGTGGGAGATATCATTCTAGTGCGAGGCGTTGACCCCAACACGATAACTGTTGGAACTATAATCATCTTTCACAGCCCGTATGATTATCAGATGCCAATAGTGCATCGCGTGTTGGCGATCTCAAACGAGTCGGGTACAGTCTACTTCGAAACTAAGGGCGATAATAATCCTGGACCCGACGGATGGAGCGTTCCAGCGCAGAATCTGATGGGGATTTATGTTGCGAAGCTGCCTTATGTTGGATTGATCAGCCTCGAACTTAGGGGACCGTTGGGTGTAACGCTGATAATTTTGTTGGTCGGATTGATTATAGCGATTGAATATAGCGAATCAAAACATGAGTCGAAGGGAAAATAAAACTAGGCTTACTCGCCTGTTGTGATTAGTTCTCCCACTATTGCAGTATGAGTTCGCCGCACTCCCTCGATTGTCTGTATTCGACCACGCACGATGCCCGTCAGGCTATTGATGTCTGGGGCTTCCACGAAAGCGATAATATCAAACATACCAGTAACTGGGTGAGCAGTCCTGACGCCGTCAAGCTTCGAGATCTCCTCAGTTATGGCTCTCGATCTGCCGGGAGCAATCTTGAGAAGAACGTATGCAGCGATTCTGTGCCTATCGGCCATTTGGCAACCTTACTCGTACGTGATGAGTTGTTTCTCTTCTAGTGTATCTTGAAGCTTCGTGACGGCTCGGTGCACTTCAGTTTCTTTCTTCGCTCCCGTGCACACTAATTTACCGCTGGCGAAAAGCAGAATCACAACTTTCGGATCGTCCATTCTGTAGATGAGACCTGGGAACTGTTCCGGTTCGTACATGGTACGCTTTAACGAGTATGTGGACTTTTCCAAATCGATGTATCCCCCTAACCCTGCAGATGCGACGATATTCTGAATCTGAATCTCAGGCTTGCCGAGGATTACGATTCCGTTTCGTTTAAGCTCGTCCACGACTTTCATGACAGCCTTGCGGGCTTGCCGCTCCGATTTGGCTCCTGTGCAGACCATCTTCCCTGAGCTGAAGATCAAGGTGGCAGTCTTCGGTTTCTTCAACCGGTAAACAAGGCCCGGAAACTGTTCAGGTCGATATTCTACACCCGGAAAGACTCGAACGATGGAGTTTAGGTCAATATTCTGATGAAGAGTAGCGGATGCGACTACGTTCTCTATGTTGATGAACGCTTTTCTTGTCGGATGGGCTGCTGTTGCCACCTTATAAACCCAAGTAACTGCCTAAAGCCTCTGCATATATAAGCCCTATTAAAGGCGGAGCTGCCACTTCCGACTTGAAGTCGAACCAGCCCTAAAGGCTCGTATCCTCTGCATGCGTGCCCAAGCTGGCTCAGGATGGAATGGACGAAGTGAGGATGGGGTTTAAAGAGAGAAGAAAGGTTAGCGGTTCGAAATTCTCTGGGTCAAGCTTAGGCTTTTCGTTTCCTTAGAAAGACGGGCACCAGTAGGACTGAGAGTAGAAGTGCGATACCGTAGCTTGAGTATTCCGGAACGGGCGTGACCCAGTTGACTGTCACCTGGGCGTATCCTGTGTTACCCATGCTGTCGTAGGCGATTACGGAAACGGTGTATGTACCAGGTGTGGAGTAAGCGTGATACTGTACTTCGCTTACCTCGCTCTGGGCTGAGTATGGCACGTCTTTGGTGATTCCATCTCCAAACATCCAGGAGAGCCTCGTTATTGTCGAACCTGGACTTGCTGTTGCAGTGACACCGAATGAGTACGCTTGGGGTGAAGCTTGAGTAAGGTCTACTGAGTTGAATGTTACTTGAACTGCCCCCGCACTAGTAGCGGCTAGAGACGTTGTACTAGTTACGGTAAGAGTAGCGCTAACTTGAGCCGTATTTGTACTCGCACTCGCGGGTGCGGTTACTATTAGGATGTACAATGAGAGGAGCATTAGGCCGATGACTAACGGTCGAGAGTTCACAATTATTCCTCCACGATGAAGCGTTGAACGCGAGAACGCAAATAAAGATAACCGCACACCCCCTCAAAGACGTGTATGTTTACCGCGGAAATTTGTTCAACTGTTTACAAAGTGTTGCGATCGCGTCTTCGCAGGACTGCCAACGCGATTACGCCCACCGCGAATCCAAGGAGGATCCCTTCAACTGGGAAACCCGGAATCTGACCGTACCCAAATCCTGTTGAGTACGTGAAGACGGTCGAGCTGAGCGTTGTTACAGTAGTGTAAGTGGTTTGCGTTGTCGAACTTGTTGTTGATGTAGTGAATGTGCTTGAGGTTGATGTAATCGTGGAGTTAATGGTGGTCGTACCGGTTGCTGTTTGCGCTGGGTATGCGAGTGGGGTAGGTTTGGCTGAGGAAGGTGAAGTAGCTACGAGAAGGATTAGGAAGAACAGCAATATTCCAAGCGTTACCGCGTGGGCTTGTGAGAGAGTTGGAGATCGTTTGAATCCGTTCAGTTATGTTCACTTCTTGGCTCTTCTGATCATTCCTAAGGCGATTAGGCCGAGGCCGATTCCAACAACAATCGACCCTAACGGGAACCCTGGGATTGCCGGGATCTCCGTAGTGTTGCTGCTGATATAGGTCGAGGTCTCCGTGCTGGTGCTTGTTATGGTTGAGGTTGCGATCGAACTGCTCGTGCTAGTAGCAGATTGTGTTACGACGCTCGTTGAGGTGGAGGTGGTTGTGGTGGTGGCGCTGGTTGAGGTGGTTGTGAAAGTGGAAGATCCGGAGGTTGAAACGATTGTGGTTGTGCCTGCGCTTCCGCTGCCACTACCGCTGATTGGTGGGTTCAACGGGTCGAGGTGGAATATTCCGTCGAGTGGGAAGGTTACATGTTTTGGTCCTGCTCCAACAGCCCATCCATCCTGCGTGTTTCCAGGCTGCCCGTAAACTGACTGAAGTGCTAGACCAGGAGCGATTGGTGGTGAGATCGTGGTCGCAGCCCATATTGCTCCATCCCAATGTACGAAGACCGCGTCTGCAGTTCCGGTCTCGTTGGTGCCGCCCACAGCCCAACCGTCACCATTTCCTGCACCCGTGTTCTGTGTATCTACGTAAACAGATCTAAGAGTTGGCTGGGACGTTAACCCGATTACTTGGTTTTGGCCACCGCTCCAACCTTGTCCGCCGTTAGTCGTCGTGAGTATGGTGCCGTTAGCTCCAACTATCCATCCATGGTTCGAGTCACTGAAGAATACCCCGTACAGGTTCGGGGTTGTACCGAGTAGTGCTGGAATCGAAAGCGGGTTCCACAAGGCGGTTCCGCCGGATTCTGAAAGATAGTATACCGTACCGTTATTTCCGACCGCAAATCCCGCAAACTGGTTTGCACCGTTATTGTTGATGAAGACGCCGTTCAATTTCGTTTTTGCTAATATCTGCTGCGTTAGTCCCCACTGGTTTGTGCTCGTGGTGTAGTGGAAGAATTCCCCGCTACTTCCAACTGCCCATCCTTCGCTACTACTGATCATGTAGACTGAGGTCAATGCGCATGTGCAAACCGGTTGACTTGCGGATGAACCAGTCCAACTGTTGCCATCCCAGTGCATTGCAAAGGGCACGTTGCCAGTTGCGTTGCCTCCAACAGCCCACCCGTCGCTGCTGCCATCTAAGAAGACGCTAGTTATGTTGAATGGTTGTCCTCCAAGTTGTGGGGGAGGAGCGATCGTGGCTCGGTGCCATTTTACGCCATCCCAATGAATTAAGGTGGGCATGCTATTGTTATAATCCCACCAGCCGCCAGCCCAGGCGTCATTTTGACTTACTTCGAAGACGCTGGTTAGATTGCCTGCTTGCGTGATGGCAGTGTTGCCTCCCCAACAGGGGGATTGAACCGCGTTACCACAGTTCGAATCTTGCGTGTCCAGTATAACGCCCTTTGATCCGACGGTCCATCCTGCTCCGCTGTTCGGAAATGATGCGCTGAACAGGTTTATGCCCGCTCCTGTCGCAGTTTGGCTTGGAGTAGTGAGTTTGAGCCACTGGTTGTTATTGTTCGGTCCGAGAGTGTTTGAGTATAGGATAACACTGCCCGTGCCAAATGCCCACCCGGTCGTTGTGCCGGTTAGGAAGACACTTTCCAAACTCTCTGTAGTCGCGCCGGGGCTTATTGGCCCGTTCCAGCTTCCTGCTGGTCCGCAGCAGAAGTGCCATATTTGCCCTGAGCCCGCTAGTGCGTCTCCAACAGCCCAGGCTTCTAGGTCGCTTCCACCCTGGGCTACGAAGACTGATCGGAAGGTTACTCCAACGGCTGGCGCAGTTTCCGTCCAGCCTCCACTGCTGAGTTGAGCGATTGTGCCAGCGTCTCCCACTGCGAATCCGCCGATGTTACCGGTTTGATCAACGTACATGTAGATACTGTTGAATTTTGTCGCATGCGTGCTAGTGAACGGGCAGACCCATGACCCGCCTGCAAGAGGATCGCCGTTAAAGTCACATACTATGCCATGGGTTCCTGCAACGTTTTGACCCGCAGCGTAAGTGAGACCTTGTGATTGGAACGGCCCGGAGCATCCGGTTTGGCCGGTCTCAGGTGAATTGCATACCATGAAAACTGACGTCAAGTTTCCAGCGAGATTCGCAGATAGTCCGTCGTCCTTTTCGGTCAGCGTTCCACCATTCCAGTAAGTCGCTACAGGACAGATCGTTGTGGTACATGTGCCGAATGCGGTTGCGCTGCCTCCGACTAGCCATCCATCAGCAACGGCCCCGTTTTGAGTGTACGGACTGCATATTGATCCAACGTTTGGTGCACCAGGCGTCAGACAGAAGTTGACACCGTTGTAAATGCCAGTTGGGACCGGCGGCGCGAGAACCTGCCATGAGAATCCATCGTAGTGGGAAATAATCCCGGTACCGTTATCTCCTCCAACAACCCAGCCGTCGCCCGATCCAATCGATGCTGATCCACTAGAACTGTACACGTAGATACCGCGCAAAGTCCCCGCTGGGTCTGCTGCAATATACTGAGTTGGAGTAATGTCACGCCATCGTCCGAAAGTTGTGTTGCCTTGAGCGGGGGAAATAGTCAATCCGATAAATATGAGTACAATAAGCGAGGTAATGAGAAGGCGTCGATTCATTTTTCCAGGTCCTTCAAGTATTTCCTCACGGCTTCTCGAATAACGAACGATCGCGATGGAGCCTTGTCTTTGTCGATTAGGTCATCCATTTTATCCAGTAATTGGATGGGGAGGGTGGCGGTTATGTTGGCCATTCTTGACCTCCGGTTGGACAAGTCGGTGACCTGTTCGGTCATCAGACTTTCCTCCGGCGTCTGATCAGCATCAGTGCAACCATACCGCCTACGACGCCTGCGACGATTGATTCAACAGGGAAGCCGGGTATTCCTGGGCTCATGTTCAGTGTGACGGTGAATGTTTGGCCGTCGGTTGTTGGGTTGATTGATTGTGTTCCTGAATTCACTCCTTGTGTGAAGGTTACGGTGTATGTGCCTGGTGGTAGCGAGAAGCTGACCAAGCCTTGTGAGTTCGTAACATTTGAAAGTCCTAGTGATGGAATCGAAACTTTCACTCCCTGCAGGGTCGTACCCTGGTTGTTGATCACTTTGATCGAGATCGTTATGTTGGATACAGGTACGGTGACGCTCGAAGAGGTTGAGGTTTGCGTAGTGAGTGCGGTTACTGAACTGTACAATGTTGACACTATTGTTGTCGTCGCTGTGAGTACTCCTCCGAATGGTGAGAACCGTAGTATTGTTGAGAGCGGAGTCTTGTATCCGTAGGGTCCAACTGGACCGGCTTGGCAGAGGTACTGGTCAGGATTACTGTCGCATGGTACAGTCTGTGGTTTGAAGTCAGGGCTTGCTCCGACTATCCATCCGCTAGCTTCTCCAGTCATGTAAACCGAAGTCAGTATTGGTGGGATTTCTCCTACTAGTGCTGGTGAGAGTGAGACATGTCTCCATGAGATACCGTCCCAATGTAGGATTACTGGGACCAAGATGCCTGGATAACCTACAGCCCATCCGTCGTCTGCGGCAGTGAAGAATACTGATTTTAGCAGTGCACTTGTGTGGCCAGTCGGGGTGATCCCTCCAGGGATACTAGGAGCAGCTACAGGTTCCCATTTGGTGCCGTCCCAGTATACTATGACTGGACCTGCCGAGAGAGATTGGTTCGCCTGTATTCCTCCAACGCCCCATCCACTTGTCGGGGACAGCATGAAGACTGAGGTTAAATTAGCGTCAGGGAACAAAGTTGGTGTTCCGCTGACTGTGACTAGATTCCATGTGCCAACTCCTCCGCTCACAGTGTAATGCAATATTGTTGCATTGTCTCCCATTGCCCATCCTTCGTTCTGGCCAAGCATGAATACGGAGTTGAGCGGCGGGATTGCTCCTGACGGTGCTGGACCTGTTGGTGATGGGAATATTGCCCAGGTGCCGACGCCTCCGGAGACCGTGTAGTGCAGAATGATTCCTGTAGAGTTAACGGCACCATGAATGGTCGGCGCGAACTGTTCTCCAACTGCCCATCCTTCGTCTGAGCTAACCATGAAAACAGATTTGATCGTGTAAGTTCCTGGCGGTGGCGTTACCGAATTCCAAGAGCCGCCCAAGAAGTGCAGAATGATTGGGCATAGCGATGTTGAGCAAGAGGCGGTATGGTTCTTTCCTCCGCCTACTGCCCACACGTCGCCACTGTTGACCATGAAGACTGAGTTGAGGCTGTTAGTTGTACCGATTGCAACTCCTTTCGTCCATTGGAAACCGTTCCAGTGATACACTGTTGGCTCAAAGGAGGGTGTGGCCGAAGCGTTGCCAACCGCCCAACCGTCATTGGGGTCGATGGGTCCAGTCAAAGGTGGACCAAATGAGATTGAGGTGAAGTTATTGATAGTCGGGCTGGTGACAGTACCATAGTTTACTCCGTCAAAATGAACGACAACTCCGTCAGTTCCAACTGCCCACCCATCGTTTGGACCGTTGAAGTAAGCGGAATTGAAATTGATTAGATTTACCGGAGAAGTTGGAACGAGGTTTGATGGGAGCGCTGTCCAGGATCCTCCTGAATAATGCAGGATAGTTCCCTTTGCGCCAAACGCCCAACCGTCGGTTGAGGCCGTCATGAAGATTGAGAACAGGTTGTTGAGAGTAGTTCCTGGGCTAACAGGACCTGACCATATTCCGGATGAATAGTGAATTATTATTCCACCATCGCCGACCGCCCAACCCTCCGACGCGGAGATCATGAATACAGATCTGAGGGGCGTATTTACCGGCGACGTAAAGGAATTCCAAGAGCCGCCGAAGTAGTGGAAGATGACACCGCCTGCACCTACCGCCCATCCTTCTGTTGGGCTGACCATGAAGACTGAGTATAATGGATTCGAGACTGGAGCTTGAGGCATGTTCCATCCTCCGCCAAGTCCCGCGACTCCTGTCCAATGCCAGAAGACTCCTTTGGTATTCGACTGATCCTGTCCAACTGCCCAGACATCTGTGGAACTAACCATAAATGAGGACCAAAGCGGGCCAGCGTTTGGACCTGAAAGTCCAGCCACTTGAGTTCTCCAAGTGACGCCGTCCCAGTGAAGTGCGAGCGAGTTCGGAACTGCAACTGCGCCGATCGTGCTGTTGAAACCTACCGTCCAACCATCATTCTTGCTGATTACGAGATTTGGCGCCCCGAAAGTTACCGAGGTTAGGTTGTATGCGGATGGTCTGGATGGAAAGTCCGGGATCTTCGGAGCAGGGACTAGATTCCAAGTTGATCCATCATAGTGGAAGATTGCGGGAAGACCTGTCGTGGTATTGGTGGTGGGTCTCGTATCGCCTACTGCCCAACCTTCGTTTGAGGATATCATGAAAAGTGAGTTGAGTTGCGGGTTCGCGGGTGGGCTGATGTACGCGTTAGGGTTGATGTCCCGCCAGACACCCATCTGCTGGCTTGCAGGAACCGCAGCTACACTCAACGTAACAAGGAAAATCGCAACTAACGTCATCCAAAACTTCGTCTTCCGCATTTGAACCAACTATCCAGTGACGAAGTCTGCGTATACTGTACAATTAATAACATTAAGTAAGCACTACGTGTTAAACATCGATGGGCTAATGGCCTAATTCTTATCGCGAAGATGATTCGCGAACTATGTACGGCGCTATTCTGATACACACTCTTTCAGGTGGCTAGTTAGACAGTTCTCGCACATTGTGTTCTTACACCGCGGACACGTTTTCAAGGCACTCTCTAAGGGTTGACCGCAGAAGCCGCAATAGATTCCAGAGAGAGAGGACAAATCGCCTAGATAGAGGAACAGGCAGCACTATAAGTGCTTGCAAACCTTTGAGAAGGGCTTAGAAGAAACCTTGAAAATTCGTGTGAAACTATACGGCGTATTCAGGACCGCGGCTAAGTCGGCAAGCATCCAACTCGACCTTCAATCTGCTGCTCCCGTTGTTCGCACTGCAATCGACGCGCTCGTTTCGCACGCTGACTATCAGGATCTCGCTTATCTTCTTCTCAGCGATCAAAGTCGCGATCCTCGGCCGAATGCATTGATTATGGTTTCGGGTAGGGAGATTAGCACCATGAATGGTTTGCAGACTCCTCTTGTCGAGAGTGACGAAGTATTACTGCTTCCGATCGCTCACGGTGGTTAAGGACTGGTTCATGCTACCTGAGCGATACCCAGTGATATCGAACGCAACATGATCAAATCCGAAACTGCGCAAACCTTCTGAAATCCTGTCAAGTAGGGCGACGTCAAAGAACAGCTGTCGTTCCTCCCTGCCCACTTCGATTCGAGCGATTGAACCGTGATCACGCACCCTCAGTTCTTTGACACCAGTAAGAGCTCGAATCAGATTCTCTGAACGTTCTATTCTCAGCAATCTTTCAGGTGAGATAATTTCTCCGTATGCAACACGGGAAGACAAACACGGCGTGGATGGTTTATCAAAATTTGGTAGCCCAAGAAGTTTCGCTAGTTCCCTCACATCTTTCTTGCTCACTCCAGCCTGCGCAAGTGGCCTTCGTATTCCCTTCTCGGAAAGGGCCGCCGCACCAGGTCTGTGCCCTTGTAGGTCTTCAGCGTTAGTTCCATCAACAATCGCGTAGCCACCTAATTGATTCGCCAGCTGAATCAGCTTCTCTCCCAACTCTTTCTTGCAGAAGTAGCATCTGTTCGTTGGATTTGAAACGTAATTTGGATCGTTGAGTTCCTCCGTGCGTACGATTGTATGTTTCACCTGCATTAATTTCGCTAATTTCTTTGTCTCTGACAGTTCCATGGAGGCTAGGCTTGGAGAATTCGCAGTCACTGCAACGATGTTCTCGCGTAATGCGAGTTTCGCGAGGTAAGTGATCAGGGTGCTATCAACGCCTCCAGAAAACGCAACTAAGACTCTGTTGCAAGTCCGTAGTTCTGCCAACACTCTGTTCGTTTTGACGGCCAAATCCTCGCGAATGGTAACATTATGGCCATTCAAATCGCGAAGTGTTGTCTCCTCTGTTAACATTTTATTCCCAATGAGATGTTCATCGTACTTAGGCATTTCCCGGGTGAACAAAGTTGCGAGAAACGTTGGAGAAACTTGCGCGAGGAGAGATCTCTGTAGATGATGCTGAGAAAGCATTGAAGTTAGATGTGGTGCAAAAGGTAGGGGAGATTGCGAGGCTCGACGTCTCGAGAGTCACTCGCCGAGGTGTTCCTGAAATCATCCTTGCTGAGGGTAAGTCAGAGAACGATCTAGTCGCCATCTGCAAGAACATGCTGGACCACAACCGTAGGGCTATAGTCACCAGGGTGTCGGATGCGCAGCTATCCAAATTGAGAGGAAGCTTCGGAGTTCCGCACGTATTTGAAACGTTCACGCATGCCAGGAGTGTAGTGATTAAGCAACATGATTTCACACTGCAGAAGACGGGGGGGAAGGTGGGCATTCTCACCGCAGGAACCGTCGATTTGGGCGTTGCCGAGGAAGCGCAGATGATCGCAAAAGAGATGGGTTGTCTAACATTCCTCGAGGCCGATGCGGGCGTTGCTGGCATTCATCGACTCAGTGAGCCTCTAATGAACCTCATCAAAAATGATGTTGATTGCCTCATAGTTGTAGCTGGACGTGAAGGTGCATTGCCTACGGTCGTGGCAGGGCTTGTAGATATCCCACTCATCTCGGTCCCGACCTCTTCGGGTTATGGTTATGGCGGTAAAGGTACCGCCGCACTGATGGCTATGCTGCAGGCGTGTTCTCTCGGTCTCGCTGTGGTAAATATTGACTCGGGAGTGGCGGCTGGCGTGGTTGCTTCACAAATAGCGAACCGTGTTGCCCGGGCAAGAGCGTCTCAATGACGGGCTAGGATGGGCTTACAGTCTTTAA
>Ga0187780_10004246_pt1 | contig 10757 bp, 9 predicted proteins | sample 1015_Q2_SP10_20__FD_132429 | JGI IMG/M metagenome (GOLD analysis project Ga0187780, IMG submission 132429) | Tropical peat soil microbial communities from peatlands in Department of Meta, Colombia - 1015_Q2_SP10_20_MG | ecosystem: Environmental > Terrestrial > Soil > Wetlands > Peat | place...
AGTTCAGCACGGCGAAGGCGCCGCCCACGGCGCCACCGAGAATGAGGAAGACGATCGCCGGGAGGTATGTGCGCAGCACCGCGCGCTGTTATATCACTGCTTGTGGCAGCCTGTTACATAGTGGCAATCGGCTCGAAATCAGGGTGGTGACGGCGGCTGTCGTGGCCGGCGCGCTGGCGGTCGCGGCGCTCAACGCGGTCCCGTGCACGCTCGGCGCGTCGGTGTGGTTTGGGGTTCCGCGAGCGCCCGTGGCCGACGGTACGGTCGCGCGCGCGTTCTGGTTGACGCTGCGCGTCGGCCAAGGCGCGGCGCTCGCGTTGGCGGTCGCAGTCGGCTCGCTAGCCGCGGCGGGCAACTACTCCAGTGAACACCTCTTCTACCTGTACGCGCTGCTGCCGCTGGCGGTCGCGTTCGTCGCCGAGCAACTGCGCGTGGCGTCCGCGCAGACGATCCTCGACCAGCGCGGGCTGGCCGGCAGCGAAGCCGTGGGCGCGCTGCCCGAGGACGAGCAGCATGAGCTCGTCGCGGCGATCGTGCACCGCGAGATTGGCGTGATGGCGCTTTCCGCACTGGTCGTCGTATTCCTGGTGCTGCGCGCGGCGAGCACCGCTCACGGGTTCTGAGCGGCGCTCGCAGGCTGTGCCATGTGCGACGGCCGCGAGCTATGTGCGACCCGACGCGGGGCCCGACACCCCCGCGGGGCTATATATTCCCCGCGCATGAAGATCGCAGCCAAGACGCTGGCCCTGCTCGCGTGTGCCGCGCTGCTCGGCGCGTGCGGATCGCAGGGAATCCAGCTCGCCAAGACGAGCCCCTACTACAACGGCGCGGTGCTGTTCCGCGACCACTGCTCCGGCTGCCACACGCTGGCGGTCGTCGGCTCGGAGGGCTCGGCGACGGAGATCTCCAATCGCGTGAAGACCAACGGCCCGAACTTCAACATCCGCAAGGAGAACGTGGAACAGGTGCTGTACGCGATCCGCAACGGCGGCTTCTCCGGCGCGATCATGCCCGAGAACGTGGTCGTCGGCGAAAACGCGCAGGCGGTCGCGGAATTCCTGGCGAAGTACTCGGGGCTCCAGGCTGAAAAGGTGCCCTCCACGAACATCACTCTCTCGACCAAGTAGCTTCGCGTGGGGCGGGGTCGTGACGTCGTCCCGACCGGGACGCTTCGCGTGTCGGTCGTGCCGCCGTCACGACCCCGCCCTGGGCGTACCACATGGTCTCGCTCGCTTGGCGGGGCTTGGCGGACGGTAGGCTGCCTCGCGTGCTCGACCTAAGGCTGATCCGCGAGGAGCCCGACGCGGTGCGGGCGGCGCTTGCTCGGCGTGGAGATAGCGTGGCGGACGGGCTTGACCGGGTGATCGAGTTGGATGCGCGCCGGCGCGAGCTGTTGCCGCGGCTGGAGGGGTTGCGGGCGGAGCAGAATGAGGCGAACGCTCGCATCCGCGCGGCGGCCGATGCTGGCGAGCGAGAGCGGGAGATCGGGCAGATGCGCGAGGTGGCGGCGCGCGCGAAGGAGCTGGAGGGCGAGCTGGCGGGGGTGGAGGCGGAGCTGCAGCGGGCGCTCGCGCCGCTGCCCAACCTGCCGGACCCCACGGCTGCGCCGGGGCCCGATGACGAGCTCGTGCGCGAGGTCGGCGAGGTCCGCGAGCTCGACTTCCAGCCGCGCGACCACCTCGAGCTGGCGGGCGCGATGGTCGACATGGACGCCGCGGCAAAGTTGTCGGGGACGCGCTTCGCCTTTCTGAAAGGCGACCTCGTGATGCTCGAGCTGGCGCTCGTGCGCTGGGCGCTCGAGAAGCTCCGCGGTGCTGGCTTTGAGCCTGTGGTCCCGCCGGTGCTGGTGCGCGAACGGGCGCTGTACGGCACGGGCTTTCTGCCCGACACCGAGCAGCAGATCTACAGCCTGCCGGAGGACGACCTGTTCCTGGTGGGCACCTCGGAGGTCGCGCTCGCCTCGCTGCACGACGGCGAGCTCATCGACGCCGAGCGCCTGCCGCTGCGCTACGCGGGCTTCTCGCCGTGCTTCCGGCGCGAGGCCGGCGCGGCGGGCAAGGACACGCGCGGCATCTTTCGCGTGCACCAGTTCGACAAGGTGGAGATGTTCAGCTTCGTCGCGCCCGAGGAGTCGACCGACGAGCACGAGCGAATCCTCGGGCTCGAGGAGGAGATTCTCGGCGAGCTGGGGCTGCCCTATCGCGTGGTCAACATCGCCGTCACAGACCTCGGCAACTCGGCCGCCAAGAAGTACGACTGCGAGGCGTGGATCCCAAGCCAGGGTCGCTACCGCGAGCTGACATCGTGCTCGAACACCACCGACTACCAAGCGCGCCGCCTGAACGTGCGCGTGCGCGCTGCATCGTCCCCGCATAGTCCCGAAACGGGGAAGGGGGAGAAGCGCACACGCACGCTGCACACGCTCAACGGCACGGCGGTCGCGGTCGGGCGCACGATCATCGCGCTGCTGGAGAATGGTCAGCGCGCGGATGGGTCCGTCGAGCTGCCCGCGTGTCTGCACGCGTACGGCGTGCCAACGCAATTGCCGCCGGCGCACTGAGGGTCTTCAGCGAACTGGATATGGTGGTGCGCCGGCGTTTACGATGCCCGTCCGCACACCTGAGTGTGCCATGTAGATCGCGTAGACCGCAATGAGCAGTACGAACGCAGCGATGGTTGGACGCTGAAGTCTGGGGTGGCGTTCCAGGACGTGGATACTGGCCGGGTAAAAGACAGGCGCAGCGAGCAGGATCATGCGGCCCCAGTCGAGCGCGAAGGACGGCTTCGCGTACGGCAACGCCGATCAAGAGTGTGACTGCAAGTTGCCAGTAACGTCGCCGGACGGCGAAGTATGTAGCCGCCATCATCAAGAACACGGTCGCGATGTCCGTGTTCCGGCCGTGACGGAGCATCACGACAAGGAATGGTGGCGAGAGGCACATGAGGACAGCAAACGTCCCCGCCAGGGCTCTCCCGCCGCCAAGCTCGCGGATCAACAGGTAAGCGAACCCTGCGGCGCCGCCCGCACACAGGATGGCGAGAATGCTGAAACCGGTGCCGTGTGCGATCGGCAGGACATGCACGAGCAGAGGCAGTCCAAACCGGAAACCGAAGGGAAACGTATGGACGCCGAAGGGCCGCCGCGCTATGTCTTCATAGATCAGATCGTCACCGTGCGGCGTGCCCTCCTTGGGCATTGCCGCACTCAGAATCGCAAGCGCTGCGGCAGCCAGGCACGCGCACCCTGCCGCCAGTTGCCACTCCGGCCGTGCAGGGAGTGATTCCCTGCTTGCCCCTTCAGCTAGCGGCAATTCAGTACTTAGCACACCCGTATGTCCCATCATTCGGGACACTATCTCAGCGCCACGGCGATGCTTGATCCGCCGGCCCCGGAGCTCGGGAGGTGCCCGGCACGGCGCCTTGCAAGGGACCGTGGCTAGACAATAAGAAGATAGGCTCCCCAGCCAGTGTCAAGCGGGGAGCTGTGACGTGGAGCAAGCTCAGCGAACGAGGATTCTGGAGGCGATGGCCGAGGCGATGGCCGAGCGGCGCGCCGGCGCGACCGTCACGGTCGCGGACGTGATCGCCCGTTCGGGAGTCTCGAGCGGCGCCTTCCACGAGGCGTTCGCCGACCGCGAAGCATGTCTGCTGGCGGCGTTCGAGCTCGGCCTGCAGCGAGCGCTCGTGCCGGTGGCCGCGGCATACGACGCACAGCCACGCTGGCTGGACGCGATCAAGGCTGCGCTTGTCGCTTTTCTGGGCTTCCTCGAAGACGAACCCGCGCTCGGGCGGCTGCTCGTCGTGCACTCGATGAGCGGCGGCGAGCAGGTGCTGCGCCGTCGCGTCGAGGTGCTGAATACGCTTACGGCGGCCGTGGATCGCGGTCGCCACGAGCGCCCCGCAAGCAGGCGCCGGCCGCCGGCGGTGGTGGCGGAGGGCGTTGTCGGTGCGGTGCTCGCGGTCCTGCAGAACCGGCTGCTTGAGGAGCAGCCGGCACCGCTGATCGAGCTGTTCGGCTCGCTGGTCAGCCTGATCGTGCTGCCATATCTCGGCGAGGCGGCGGCAAGGCGCGAGCTCACCCGTCCGATGCCGCGCATCCGCACGCCAGGCGAGCTCGCGAACACCCCAGGGCGCCATTCCCCCGAGTTGGGTGCACCCGTACGCCTGACCTATCGCACCGCGCTCGTGCTGGGCGCGATCGCCGACTATCCGGGCGCAAGCAATCGCGAGGTGGCCGATCGTGCCGGTATCGTCGATCAGGGTCAAGTTTCCAAGCTGCTGGGCCGTCTGCGAGGGCGGGGTCTGATCGAGACGAGAGGCGTAGGCCGTGCTCGCGGCGCGCCGAACTCCTGGCAGCTGACCGAACGCGGCGAGCTTGTGCTGGCTGGTGCGCGTCGTCAGCCGATCTGAAAGACGAGCGAGCGCATAGCGCCACGAACGGGCGCGAGTGTCAAGCGGTAGGTGTCACGTCCGAGCACCCCGCGCCCGCTGAGGTGCGCATTGTCGCGACCGCTGAGCGCGTCGAGCGTGACCGTGCGGCCAACGGCTATCCAGCGCCCGCGCCCATGCTTGACCACTCGCCTCTGCAGTGCTGCGCGCACATGCACGGCGCGGTCGATCACAAACGTGAAGCCGACCTGCGTGAGACGCGGCCGGTCGGAGTTCAACGCGACGAGCGCCTTCAGAGTCAACGCGAGCGCGGATATATGCGCGGGCGCTGAGCCAGTTGCGGATGTCGTCCCCGCGCCGGACGCCGGGGTGGAGGGGCCGGAGGCGGCTACAGGGCTGCCGGCGCCCGCAGCTGAGGCGTCATGTTCACCGCTTCCGCCGCCCGTTCCGCCGGAGCCGGGCGATTCGGGCGCCTTGCCTTTTTCGCTGGCGCCGCCGGGCGCTTCGCCACCTTCGCCGGGCGGTTCGAAGGCGCCGATGCCGTTGGGCGTGCCGAGCCCGCTCGGTCCGTCATAGTCGGCGCTGGCGAGGCAGATCAGGTGCCCGGCGCAGCTCGTTTGCGCATCTTCCGTCGGCGAGCACGGTTGCGTGGCGGTTTCTTCGTCGAACGCCGCGAGGCATTCGCCGTTCGATCCTTCGGTTACGTCGTGCAGGGACGCGCGCGACTTGGCTGCGTTCTCGTAAAGCGTCTGCGCGGGGAAGGCGACGCCGTGCGCACCGCCGGCGAGTGCGAACGTCGATGCGATCAGCGGCGAGGCGAGGCTGGTGCCCCCGATCGTGCACCAGTCGGTCACGCGTTTGACGGTCTTGCGTTTGCCGCCTTCCACCACTTCTTCGGCGTAGTGCGTTTCGCATTCCGGGCTCGAGGAGTCATGGACCGCCACCCCGGAGTAGGGGTCGCCGTCGGCGGAGATGTCGGCGACCGCGCGCTTGTCGGCGCAGCCTACGCTCGTCCAGTCGTGAACTTCCTGCTGCCACCGCTGTGCTTCGAACTGCACGCTGCAGCCGCCGCCGGTGGCGCCATGGCCGTCCTTGAGACCTTCGCTCTCGCCGCCGTCGTTCCAGACGGTCTCTCCGGCCCATTCGCCGTGTACCCCGAGCGGTTGTAGCCGTGTGCCGCCGACGGCGATCACGTCCGGCGAGGACGCTGGGAAGTTGGCGTACGGAGATGGGCTTTCTTCCAGCCAGTTGTCGAAGCCTTCGTCGCCCGCGGAGGCGGTGATGACGATGCCCGGGTGTTCGAACACGGCGGCGTCTTCGACGCACACGCCAGCTTCGAGACATTCGGGTCCGCCCCACGAGTTCGAGATCTCGGTGGCGCCTGCGTGTACTGCAGCTTCCTCGCCTGCGTCGAGGTCTAGGAAGGAGTCCGAGTTGGCCTCCACGAGCACGATGTGACAGGTCTGGCAGATCGCGCGCGCGGTCTCGAGGTCGAGCGAGGTCTCGACCGTCCAGTGCTTGGCTGCTTCCACTTCACGGCATGCGGTTTCCCGTTCTTTGTGCTTCTGGGTGGTTTCTGCTTTTTCGCTGCCTGCGCAGAAAGCTTCTGCGTCCGTCAGCTGTTCCTTCGTCTGCGGGAACGGGAGGTTCGCGGTTTGGTCGTTCTGATCGAGCTTCGTGAAGCACCCAGCTCCGCTGCACTGGTTCAGGTTGAATTCGTTTTCGTAGCCCGCCAGATCTTCCGCAGCGGTCAGGTCGTTGTAGGCGTCGACCAATGCGATCGTCTGCGCGCTGAAGCTGCTGGTGGGCAGGCTGTAAGCGCTGTGCAGGTCCTGCGGGCGCAGACCGAAGTCGCCCGCTTGCGGTGATGGCGCGGCCGTGGCGATCGCGCGCGCCAGCCCCACCGGGTGGGTGCGGTCACGCGCCACTGCGCTCTGCGGCACGAGTGCGACCGCCATGCAGGTCGCGTGACCGGGTGCGGGCGGTGGACAGACGGCGCGCGTCGTGTAGTCAGACGCTGGTAGTGGCGTTTGCGTCTGCGCGGAGGCCGCGGGGAGCTGCGCGCACACTGACACGACCGCCACCACGGCGGCCGTACTCAATGCTTTCTTGTGGCGCATGCAACTGCTCATCGCGTACGGCATCGATCGCGGTGGTTTCGGCGCGATGCGCGGCTGGCTTTAGCGCCCGCCCAGCACGTGGACGAATGTATGTCGGCGCTCGACGCGGCTGGCCTTAGCGTCTGGGTGCGCCATGGACACATGTCCAGTGCGCAGTATGCGGACATTCGTGCGCATGGTCACGAGATCGTCACAGCGTGGTCACGCGAGGGTCACGTCGAGGGCTGTTTGCGGCCTCAAGATGCTGTGCGGGACGGTGGGACGCGGCAGCGAGCGGACTCAATCGAGGGATGAGCTGCGCGCTGTCAGCGCACCGAACCGCGCAGGGCGCACCGAACGGGGCGGGAGGCGAGACCCGCCCCGTTCATCTTTGCGTTCTCTGGGAGACGCTGAGGCGGGGCAAGAAACCGTACGCTGATGTCGTGTCATCGCCGCTCGGATTCCTGCTGGCGTCAGAGCCGCCGCCGCGCCGCGTGGGCGTGGGTGTCGCGGTCGTCGCAGTCGCGCTGTCCACGCTGATCGTCTATCCGTTGGCGCACGTCGCGCCGGTGGTCTCGCTGAGCGTCGTCTATTTGCCGGCGGTGCTCGTCGTGTCAGTCACTTGGGGCGCATGGTTGGGCGTTGCCACGGCCGTGGTAAGCGCGGGGGCGTTCAACTTCTTCCATCTGCCGCCGGTTGGGCGCTTCACGATCCAGAACTCGAGCAACTGGGTCGCGCTCGGCACGTTCCTGGTCGTCGCGATCCTCGCGAGCTCTGTGGCCGAGGTCACGCGCGCACGCACGCGCGACGCCGAGGAGCGCAGGCGCGAGGCGGATCTCGCGGCTGAGATGGCGCGGCTGTTGCTGCGTGGCGGCAATCTCGCAGAGGCTCTGCCGACCGCCGCCGCCCGGCTAGCACAGACACTCGACCTGACGTCGGCGGCGATCCAGATGGACGCGGTCGAGGCTGACGAGCGCAGGGTCGCGTTCCCCCTGCGCGAGGGCACCCGGCGCCTAGGCACGTTGGTCGTCGGTTCCGACGCCTCCGAGGCGCAGCTACGCAGGTTGCAGGAGCGGGTCGTGCCCGCGCTCGAGGCGCTGCTGAGCGCTGCGCTCGAGCGCGAGGGTTTGCTCGGCGGGGTGGTCGAGACGGCGGCCCTGCGCCGGGCGGACACGGTAAAGACCGCACTGTTGCGCGCGGTATCGCACGACCTGCGCTCGCCGCTGACCGCGATCACCGCGGCGGGCGCGGCCGTCGGGTCGCCCTCACTCTCGCAGGCAGAACGCGAAGAGATGGCTGCCGTGATCCAGGAGGAGGCGCGGCGGCTGTCGCGTTTGGTCGACAACCTGCTCGACCTCTCACGCCTTGAAGCGGGTGCCGCCGAGCCGCACAGGCAGTGGGCCTCGGTCGAGGAGCTGCTGCGCGCAGCGGTCGCCGAGCTCGTCGCTGGAGCGGATGAGATCACGCTCTCGATCGATCGCGACCTGCCGCTGGTGAGGGTCGACGCCGTGCAGATGGAGCGCGCGTTCGTGAACGTGCTCGAGAACGCGCGGCGACACTCCGGCGGGCACCCCGTGTCGGTCAGGGCGCGCGCGGTACGCAGCCTGGCGGGCGCCCGCCGGCAGCCCGCCAACGCGGATGGCCTCAGCGACGGGCTCACAGCGGGACAGAAGGCGAGGGGCGACCGCGTAATCGTGCGCATCGTCGATCGCGGCCCCGGAATCCCGCCGGCGCAGCTGGAGCGCGTGTTCGAGCCGTTCTATCGCGCCGGTACGCCCGGCAGCGGGCACCGCGGCTCGGGCCTCGGGCTGTCGATCGCGCGTGGCTTCACCGAGGCGAACGCCGGCTCGCTGCACGTCGAGTCGCTGCCGGGCCAGGGCGCGACATTCGTATTCGAGTTGCCGCTGGACTCCTCAGACGCGGGCGTGCAAGCGCTAACGCAGTCGCACGCCGAGGACGTGGGACAGCCGGTCGCTCCGAGCACCGCCATCAGTGGCGGCACGCCCGATCGCAGGCCCGCCTCGTGAGCTCCGCCGGGGGGGCGGCGCCAGGCAAGCCGCCGCGTGTGCTGGTCGTCGATGACGAGCCGCAGATCGTGCGGGCGCTGAAGGTCGTGCTACGCGAGGCCGGCTTCGAGGCCGTGCCCGCCGAAACCGCCTCCGAGGCGCTGGACCTCGCCGCAGTACGTCCACCCGAGGCTGCGATCGTCGACCTTGTGCTGCCGGATATAGACGGCGTTGAGGTCACACGCAGGCTACGCGAGTGGAGTGAAATGCCGATCGTCGTGCTCTCCGCGGTCGGCGAGGAGGAGCAGAAGGTCAGGGCGCTTGAGGCGGGCGCCGACGACTACATCACCAAGCCATTCGGTACGCGCGAGCTCGTCGCACGCCTGCAGGCGGCGCTGCGCCGCGCCGGCCGCGCGGAGGACGAGCCGAGCATCGAGCTTGACGGTCTGCAGATCGACCTGGCCGCGCGCATCGTCCGTCGCGACGGCGAGCCTGTGCACCTGACGCCGATCGAGTTTGACCTGCTGCGCGCGCTCGTACGTAACCGAGGCCGTCTGATGACCCACCGCAAGCTGCTCTCGGAGGTGTGGGGGCCCGAGTACGTCGATGACATCCAGCCTCTGCGCACCCACATCGCGCGCCTGCGCGCGAAGATCGAGCCGGACGGTGAAGCCGGGACAGGTGCGGCGGGTGGGCATCGCTTCATCGTCACCGACCCGGGTATCGGTTACCGGTTCGCCGGATAGCGCACGCCGCTCGAACCACACATTCACGAATTCGTTATGTCCGCAGCGTGGATCGTCACGCGAACTTCACGCATGCGCGCGCACAATCTGCAGTAACCAGACTGATCTAGGAGGAAGCCGCATGTCCTCAGCGACAGCGCATCTACCAACCAACCTAAACGAGCAGTCCGGAGGAGCGAATCGAAGCTCTGGCATGCGGACACGCATCGGTGTGCTCATCCACCGCGCCCGTCTGGACCGAAGGCTCGCTGAGGGTGTCGACCCAGCCACGAGCCGGGAGCTCACGCTGCGCGCGCGCCAGATCACACGTGAGTCCTACCGTCACTCGCTTGCCAGCAGCTTCGAGAAGGTGCTAGCCAGCGCCGACCTTCCCAGCCCGCGTTTGAGCTCCGCCGTGCCGCCAGCCAGGCGCGAAGTTCGCGCGGCTCGAGCTGCGCTACTGGACCTGTGCAGGGCTCTGCGTGAGGACGCCGCCGTCGAGCCGGCCGGTATCGCACTCGCGCAGCAGCTGTTGACCGACGGCACCGGCCCGCTGTACATCGAGTCTCACAACGACGCCCTCTGGCACGCTGTGAGGAGGGCCGCGGCCGCCCTCGACGGTCGCGCCTGAAGGCGCACGGCGCTCTTAAACTGCTGGGCGCCGCACCGCCTCCGCGGCGCCCAGCACGGCCCGGGGGTGTCCTGCACGAATGAGCCTCCGCGCGTGAGTCGACCTAAACAACTTCCTTCTATCGGCTCCCAGATTCACCTCGAGGTGCGGGGCCCGGGCGAGTGGATAGTGTCAGGCCCGCCGGGAGGGCATGCGCTGCACATCTACACGCTTTCGCCCGGCGACTGGCTGGTCTCAGAGGTCGGGCGGGACAGCGAGGGACGCGGGGCGGACTTGAGCCAAGCGCTGGCCGCGCTGGCCACGGGCGCCGCGACACCATCGTGGTGGGCGCTCGTGGTCGAGGCGCTCGACGACGAGCGCCAGTCGTGAAAGCACAGGCTCACCCCAGCATCTGTGAGCTGAGCGCCTGCGCGAACGGCGCGAGCACAAGCACGCACAAGAACGTCAGCACCGCGAAGATCAGGACGAAGCCGATCAGGAAGATCACGAACGTGGGCGTATCGGTGCGCAGCGTGCCGAGGCCGAACGGCGCGATCCGGCGCGGCCCGAGCGAGCCGGCGATCGCGAGCGCCGCGAGGATCGGCACGAAGCGCCCGAAGATCATGATCAGTCCCCCGGCGAGGTCGGCGAATGTGATGCCGTGCGCGCCGACGTTGCCGGCGGCTGGCTGGATGAAGCCGACATAGCCGGCGAACGCCGAGCCGTTGTTCTGCGCCTGGGAGAGGTATGCGTAGACCGATTCAGCCATCCCCAGCGGCCCCTGGTTCGACATCGACTGGCGTCCCGACGGGGTCGCGATCGCGACCGCCGCGAACACGAGCAGCACGAGCGGTACGAACAGCGTGCCGATCGAGGCCAGCTTGACCTCGCGCGCCTGGATCTGCTTGCCGAGGTACTCGGGCGTGCG
>Ga0187780_10004247_pt1 | contig 10756 bp, 8 predicted proteins | sample 1015_Q2_SP10_20__FD_132429 | JGI IMG/M metagenome (GOLD analysis project Ga0187780, IMG submission 132429) | Tropical peat soil microbial communities from peatlands in Department of Meta, Colombia - 1015_Q2_SP10_20_MG | ecosystem: Environmental > Terrestrial > Soil > Wetlands > Peat | place...
GGACGGACGATGACGCTCGGACCCCGTCAGCCCGCCGTGGCCGGGGCGTTCTATGCGAGCGACGGCCGGGAGCTGGCGCGACAGGTGGAGTCGTGCTTCACGGACCCGCGCGGCCCCGGCGGGCTGCCCCCGCGACGGCGTGCGGAGGAGCGACGTCTGGTCGCGGCGATCGTGCCCCACGCCGGCTACCCGTACTCGGGAGCGATCGCCGCTCACGTCTACGCCCGCATCGCGGCCGAGAGACCTCCCGCCTCCGTGCTCGTCCTCGGGGTCGATCACCAGGGGGCCGCTTCGGGACCGGCACTGAGCGCCCGACCGTGGCTCACTCCGCTCGGGCCGACCGCGGTCGACCTCGACCTCGTCCGGGCCCTCGCGCAACGTCCGGTCGCGATCGACGAGAGCGCGCACCTCGGCGAGCACTCGATCGAGGTCCAGCTCCCGTTCCTGGAGTACGTCCTCCCCCGCCCGAAGTTCGTGCCGCTCGAGGTCCCGTTCGGACCGTTCGGCGAGCTGGAGAGGGTCGGCGGGGTCGTACGGGACGCGGTCGTGGGGCGGGACGTGCTTCTGCTCGCCTCCTCGGACTTCTCCCACTACGTCCCCGAGGAGGTCGCCCGGCGGCAGGACCGTAAGGCGATCGACGCGATCCTGGCGGGGGACGCCCGCCGGCTCTACGAGGTCGTGACCCGCGAGCGGATCTCGATGTGCGGGATCGCCCCCACGACGGTGCTGCTCAGCGCCCTGGCGGGCCGCCCGCTCGAGGCGAAGCTCCTGCGCTGGGGGCATTCGGGCGAGGTCGAGCGAATGACGGAGGTCGTGGGGTACGCGGCGATCGTCCTCGAGGCGGCGCCCGGCCCGTCGGCCCCCGTTAAATAGCCGACGCCGCGTGCGCGGCCGTTCCGGATGATCCTCTCCGACGCCCGGATCCGTAAGGCGCTCGCCGACGGGGCGATCGTGATCCGACCCTATCGGGAGGCGTGCCTAGGAACGAACTCGTACGACGTCCATCTCGGGCCGTACCTGTCGGTCTACCGCACCCCGGCGCTGGACGCTCGCCGCCCGAACCCCGTGCGCGAGTTCCGGATCCCCCGGGACGGCTACGTCCTGATCCCCGGGCAGCTCTACCTCGGGGTCACGGAGGAGTACACGGAGACCCACGGGTTCGTCCCGTTCCTCGAGGGCAAGTCGAGCGTGGGGCGGCTGGGCATCGACATCCACTCGACCGCGGGGAAGGGCGACGAGGGATTCTGCAACTTCTGGACCCTCGAGATGAGCGTCAAGCTGCCGGTCCGGATCTATGCGGGCATGCCGGTCGGCCAGCTGATCTACTTCGAGATCGCCGGCGACGTCGAGCGGAGCTACGGCGAGAAGCGCTCGGCGAAGTACCGGCGGATCAGTCCTCATCCGGCGCCCTCCCGGATGTACCTCAACTTCCCCCGAAGGGCCCGCGCCCGGGCCGCCCGGCGCCGTCCGTGAGCCGAGCCGACCGCCCCGATCCCCGGGCCCGGGTCCGGGCGCTCCGGAACCCGGTCGTACGGACCCGCCGTCTCGAGCTCGCCCTCCCGGACGCTGGCCGATCGGCGGAGCTCGTGCGGCTCCTCAACGAGCCGACGATCGCTCGCTGGACGCTGCACATCCCTCAGCCGTACCGGGCGAGGGATGCGGCCGCCCACTTCCGGCGTTGCCGAGCGGGCCGGCGAACCGGCAGCACGCTGGCGCTAGAGGTCGTCCGTCGCTCGGACCGCGTTCTCGTGGGAGGGCTCGGACTGAAGGACGTCAGTGGCGAACACCTCCGGGCGGAGATCGGCTACTGGATCGGTCGGCCGTTCCGGGGCCAGGGGTACGCCCGGGAGGCGGTCCGCGCCCTCCTGCGGCTCGCCTTCGGTCCCCTCGGGCTCGTCCGGATCGAGGCCGGAGTGTTTCCGGGCAACGCCGCCTCGATGCGGGTCCTGCGCGCGAACGGCTTCCGTCGCGAGGGCCGGATGCGGCAGGAGGTGCGCAAGGACGGCGTCGGGCGAGACGTCGTGCTCTACGCTCGGCTGCGCGGCGATCCCCCGGCCCCCTCCCGCGGAGGGCGCAAGGTCCCGCCGTCCCGGGGGGTCTCGGGAGCGCCTACGAGGTAGAAGGCGGGCCGCCCGGGCCGGGCGCGCTCGCGGCGGCGGAGGGGGTCGTGGGGAGACGCCTCCTCCTCTCGGAAGACCGTGATCGAGGAGATCCCCAAGCGCCTCGCGAGGTAGCCCTCCGCCGCACAGAGGGTCCCGAGCTCCTCGACGACCGGGAGCGGGGTCGGCTCGGCCCGGATCAGTGGCGCCACCCGCTGCAGATACTTCGGGATCTCCGAGCGGTAGGCGGTCAGCTCCCCGTGGGACGCCGCCCGGTCCAGGATCGTGCGGATCGTCGGCTCCTCCCCCCGGTCCAGGGCTTCGCGGACCCAGCGCTCGACGGTCGCCTTCCAGGGGGCCGCCACGAAGAACAGCGCCTCGCCCGGCGCGGGCTCGCCTCTCGCCTCCCGCGGCTTGAGGACCGCGCGGAGGTCCTCCTCGACACGGTCGAGGAACTCCTCCCGATGCTCGGCGTCCTCCGAACGGGTGAACTCCTCGGCCTGAGGGAACCCCTCGCTCGCGACCAGGCCCGGGAACCGGCCCCGACCGAGCTCCTCGGCGAGGTGCGGGGTCACGGGGGCGAGGAGCCGGACCCAGGCGTGGGCGAGCCGGTCGGTGGCGTCGCCCGGGACCCCGCCCCGGGCGTAGTAGCGTCGAACGAGCGCAGGGAGTTCAACGTACGTCGCCTCGGCGGCGGAGCGCAGGTCGCCGTCCGACCACGCGGCGCGCACCCGCTGGACCAGCTCGTGGAGCCGGGACGCGAGCCACGCATCGAGCTCGGGGGGTCCCGCTCCGCTCCCCTGGGCGCCTCGGACCATCCGCTCGACCTCGTCGAGGCGGGAGGCCGCGTGGTCGACGAGCGCGCTGTCGAACTCGATGTCCTGGGAGGGCGAGGCGGCCAGGACGTAGAACAGCCGGAGAGGGTCCGGCCCCCAGCGGGCGAACGCCGCGTCGATCGCGGGGACCCGACCCCCCTTGGCGCCCACCTCCTTCTTCGAGACCTTCGCGCCCGCGGGGCCCGTGATCCAGCCGTGGACGAAGATCCCCCGGGGGCAGAGCTCCGGCGGCAGGAGCTTCGCATGGGTGAACAGGAAGACCGGGAAGTGCACGCGCCGGTGCTCCTTGCCCCCGATGTTGAGGTCGAGCGGGTACCAGTACTGGAACTCGGCCCGAACCTCTTCCTGGAGGTGCCGGTCGACCGTCGGCTCGCCCGAGCCGCTCCCCAGGAAGACGTGGTCGAAGAACGCGTCGGTCAGCTGCTCGGTCCGCAGCCGGCCGGTCGCTACGAAGCGGCGGACGACAAAGTAGGCCATGTAGAACGTCGAGTCGGCGATCGGCTCCACCGTCCAGTCGGGATCGAGCGGGAACGGGGACCCGAGCCATCGGCCCTTGCGGGTGCACGGGCGGTCCTCGAACCAGTCGAGGATCCCCGGGAGCTCCTCGCCATACTCGGCCGGGACCGTGGACAGCCCGGCGAGGCTCGCCCGGGTCTCCGCCTTCCAGCCCGGGTCGGAGTAACGAAGGAACCACTGGTCGTCGACCCGGCGGATGACGACCGGGTGGCCGTTGCGGCAGATCACCGGCGTGGAGAACTCCCGCAGCACGAAGCTCGAGCCCGCGGCCTCCAGCTCGGCGGCGACCCGCTCCCGCGCCGCGCGGACGCTGATACCCGCCAGCTCGGGCACGGTCATGCGCCCGCGGACGAACTCGAGCCGGTAGAGACGCTCGGTCGCGAGGTCGAGCCTCTCCCGGTCGGCGAGGCCCCGGACCCCGACGGCGTCCAGCGCCTTCTCGGCGGGCGTCCCGTGCCCGCGCAGCAGCTCGGCCTCGGAGGTCGAGAGCCCCTCGCCGACCTCGAGGAGCACGGGCGGCTCGCCGACCCGCGCCCGGACCGACGGCGGGGCGTCCCGGATGGCCGCCGCGTCGGCGGGGGCGTGGGCGGGCACGCTCATCACGACGCCGGTGCCGATCGCCGGGTCGACCACCGGGCTCTCGAGGACCGGCACGCGGCGGCCGGCGAGCGGAACGGCGACGTCGCGTCCCAGGAGCTCGGTGACGGGGATCCGGTGGCCGGCCCGGCCGCCATGCTGCTCCACCAGCCGATCCGCGGCGACGGGGGAGACCAGGAAGACCCGGCCGCGATGGTGCCAGGTCGCCAGCTCCCCGGCGGCCGGGAGCCAGAGGTTCGTCACGCCGTAGACCGTCTCCGGCCGCAGCGTCGCCGCGAGCAAGATGCGGCCGTCGGCCAGCTCGAACGGGACCGTGGTGAACGCCACGACCTCCGCGTCCCCGCCCTGGGCGAGGTCGGTCTCCGCCGGGTCGACGGCGACCGGGCCACAGACCGGACAGACGGCCGCGTAGTGGGCGCCTTGGCCGATCGCTCCCCGGGCGTTGAGCGTGCGGAGCTGCCAGCGGATGAAGGCGCGGTAGTCGTCGTCGACGGTCGTGAGCACGCTCGCCGGATCGACCAGGACGCCGAACCGATCGAGAACGGCGTGGTAGTTCCGGGCGAAGAACCGCGCGACCTCCTCCGGATCCTCGAGGCGCCGCTGCTCCGCGGCGGGGACGCCCGCCTCGGACAGCTGCGCGAGAACCGTCGGGTCCCGGTCGCGGACCTTTTGGGCCCAGGCCACGGCCGGGAGGCCGGAGGCGTGGATGCCGAACGGGAGGAACACCTGCTCGCCCAGCATCCGGTGGAAGCGGGCGATCGCGTCCAGGTACGCAAAGCCCCGAAGGTGGCCGGCGTGAAGGAAGCCGCTCGGCCCGGGGTAGGCGTTGAGCGCGTAGAACTTCCGGCGTCCCGGCACCCGCGCGGCCGAGGCGAGGCCGGCGGCGCGCCAGGCCTCCTGCCACCGGGCCACGTCCTGGGGCTCCATGACCGCCGAACGACCCGGGAGGCGTATTTGAAAGGGACCGGCGGTCCTCCGCCGAGGGTGGAGGAGTTAACGAGCCTGCGCGGCTCCGGGCGCCGATGCGGGTGATCGAGGTCTTCCACTCGCTCCAGGGCGAGGGGTTGTTGACGGGGGTCCGGACGTCGTTCGTGCGGACCGCCCGGTGCAACCTGCGCTGCCGCTGGTGCGACACGACCTACTCCTTCGGCCCGGGGAGGGAACGGTCGATCCGCTCGATCCTCACCGAGGTCGCCCGGCACCGGACCCGCCACGTCTGCCTCACCGGGGGCGAGCCGCTGCTCCAGCGGGAGTCGCTCGAGCTCGTCCACGCCCTCTCCGCAAAGGGCCTGACGATCGTCCTCGAGACCGGCGGCTCGCTGGACGTCGGGCCGTACGTCGGTCTCCCCGGGGTCCACCTCAGCGTCGATGTGAAGTGCCCGTCCTCGGGCATGGAAGGTCGGAACCTCTGGTCGAACCTCCCGAAGCTCACCGCCGCGGACACCCTCAAGTTCGTGGTCGGCGACCGCGCGGACTACCTGTACGCCCGACGGGTCGTCCGCAGCTACCGGGGCCCGGCCACGATCGTCCTGCAGCCGGTCTGGGGGAGCGACGCAGGCCGCCTGGCCGACTGGGTGCTGGCCGACCGTCTGGACGTGCGGGTGATGCTCCAGGAGCACAAGGTCCTCTGGGGAGACGTCCCCGGTCGCTAGGATCGGTGGGACGGCCCGCGATAGGCTAAAGAGGCCGCCTCCCCCGTCCGCCGATTCAGGTCATGGGGGAGCCTCATCCGGAGCGGTCGGACCCGGCGGGAGGGAGCGACTTCACCTTCGGCAAGGCGAAGGGGATGGTCTTTCCCCGGACGGTCCTCGTCGGCCACGGGGTGATCGACGAGCTCGCGTCGATGTGCCGACAGTTCGGTTTCCCCCCGCGCGGGGCGATCGTGACGGGACCGAAGACCGCCGAGCTCGCGGGCAACCGCGCCTCGGAGATCCTCAACGGCGACGGCTTCCATGTTCGGACCGTGATCGCCCACGAAGCGACCGGCGCCGAGGTCGACCGCGTCGCCTCCGAGGTCCGCTCGCTGGAAGCCCGGTTCGTCATCGGCGTGGGCGGGGGCAGCAAGATCGACATCACCAAGGTCGTCGCCGCCCGGCTCGGCATCCCGTTCGTCAGCCTGCCGACCTCCGCCGCGCACGACGGGATCTCCTCGCCGCGGGCGTCCCTGCACGGCTCCGAGAGCGTCACGAGCACGGTGGGGGCCGTGCCGATGGGCGTCCTCGCGGACACGGCGATCATCGTCCAGGCCCCCTACCGCCTCCTGGCGAGCGGGTGCGCCGACGTCATCTCGAACCTGACGGCGATCCTCGACTGGCGGCTGGCCGTCCGCCTCCGCAGCGAGGAGTACTCCAGCACCGCCGCGGCGCTGAGCGAGTACGCCGCGCGCGAGGTCGTCGACCACGCCGAGGCGATCAAGCCGAGCCTCGAGGAATCGGTCTGGATCGCGATCCGGCCGATCCTGGTCGCCGGCATCGCGATGAGCGTGGCGGGCTCCTCCCGGCCGTGCTCGGGCAGCGAGCACCTGTTCTCCCACGCCCTCGACCGGGTCTCGACCCGCCCGAGCCTGCACGGCGAGCAGTGCGGGGTCGGGGCCGTCATGATGATGTACCTGCACGGAGGCGACTGGAAGATGGTCAAGACCGCCCTTCTGTCGATAGGGGCGCCCACGACCGCCCAGGAGCTCGGCGTCACGAACGACGAGGTGATCCGCGCCCTGATGCTCGCCCACTCGCTCCGTCCCGACCGGTACACGATCCTCGGCGACAACGGCCTCGCCCGGGACGCGGCCGAGCGCCTCGCCACCGTCACCGGGGTGATCGCCTAGGTCGATGCCCGAGATCACGCTGCTCGCGATCGCCGAGGCGCGCGAGGGGTTCGAGTTCGTCTACCAGGGGGGCGGGCCGCCGTGCCGCACCTGTCCGTTCCGGCACGCGTGCCTGACCTTGGAGACGGGCCGGCGCTACGCGGTGACGAACGTACGGCCGGTCACGCATCCGTGCGCCCTCCAAGAGACCGAGGCCCATGTCGTGGAGGTCAAGCCCGTGCCGCGGGCGCTGGTCGTCGACGCCCGGAGCGCGGTCGTCGGCAGCCAGGTCGAGGTCGGACGCTATCCGTGCCGCCGGCTCGACTGCCCGAACTGGTCGATCTGCGCCGGCCCAGCCCTGCCGGCGAAGCAGCGCTTCCGCATCGAGTCGATCGTCGAGGAGCCGGCGGAGTGCCGCATCGGCCGAACGTTGAAACGGGTCGACGCGGTGTAGGTCCCGATGCGGGGCTGTGGGGTAGCTTCGGGCCGGAGGTCGGTCCTTCGCCCGCTCTACTGGTCCATCCTTCGGGCTTTGGGAGCCCGGGACCCCGATTCAAATTCGGGCAGCCCCATCCACCCCTGCCTTGCCGAACCGGCTTGAGGGAAGGTCCTCGGCTCCCGGACACCAGGAGCTGACCCCAACCCCCGGTCGAGCACGTACGTGCCCTCGGGTGCGTCGGCCGCCCGCGAGCCGGCGGATCGAGGTCAGCGGAAGGACCGGGGAGAGCGTTGGCCGTCCCCGCCGGCGATATGCCTGGATCGGTACGCCATCGAGTTATACCTCGTCTCCGGGTAGGGGGTCCGTCCGACGGGCTGCTGCCTCTCGGGGACGCTGCGTCGGAGGACGAGGGAACCTCGGCATGCATCGTGAGAGCGAGCCGCACCACTCCGTCGGCACCCTCGCGGCCGGCGCGGCCTAGCGGGACCTCATGGAGACGACGGACGAGACGAGGACGGCCGCTGCGCTCGGGGCGGCGATGCTGTTCTGCGAGAGCTGCGGACGCGAGACGATGCACCGGATCCTTCAGCTCGACCGGTCCTCCCGCGCGGGCGCCGACGCCGTTCGTGGCACCGCTCGCTGCCGCGAGTGCCGGTGGACGCACCAATTCGTCTCGGCCCGGCCTGCCACGACGGCCGTCGAGGCGATCTTCTCCTCCGGGGAGAGGAGCGAGCGGCACCGGCTCGAACTGCCCTCGGCCGGTCCCATCCGCGTGGGCGAGCCGCTGGAGGGGGGCCCCAGCGGGACCGTCGTCCGTCGGATCGACCTGCTGAGCGGCACGGCGGTCCGTGAGGCGGCCGCCCGAGAGGTGCGGACGGTCTGGCTGGTCGAGGACCGGCCCCCGAGCCTCCGGGTCGCCGTGATCGATGGGGCGCGCTCGACGACCGAGCGCGTGGCCCTCGACCGTGCGGTCCGGCTCGAGGTCGGCGGATCGATCAGGACGGCGATGGGCCCTATGGCGATCGTGGGCCTGCGGGCCCGGAGCCGGACCTGGCGCCGGCCCGGGGACGCGTTCCCCGCCGGGGAGGTGACGGTCGTCTACGCCCGGCGGACGGTGAGACCGCCCGCGGGCAAGAGACCCTGGAGGCGCGAGCGCGAGACGCCCAGCTCGCGCGCGAGCTCGACCTCCCGTTCCCCGCGCTCGCGCTCGTCCCCCGGCTGGAGCAGGAAGCGGGCGGTCCCGCGCGCCCGGACCGCCTCCGGGGGCGCGGCCGAGAGGAACTCGTCGCCCTCGTAGCGGACCCGCCCGAGCGCGAGCACCAGCGGCAGGTCGGCCACGAAGTGCTTGGTGCCGCGGACCATCCAGGCACCCCGCGGGACGAACTCCCCGCTCGCGGCGGTCTTCGAGACCTGGTCCGGGCTCGCCCAGAACGCGCTCGCGGAGGCCAGGCCTGCTCGCCAGGCTTTCGAGAACGCGACGGCCCACTGGGCTGCTTCGCGGATCGTGGCCTCGCCGATGGCGGCCGGCGGATTCGGCTTCTTCACCACGACGCTCGAGGCGCCATGCAGGTCCGCATGCAGGTAGAGGTCCCCGTCCTTGAGGTGACGCCGGACGAGGAGGTCGTTCGACGCGGCGTCCCGGCCCCCCAGCACCAGGACGCCTTCGGAGCTCACGAACCAGCGGAACTTCTCGAACCAACGGGGCGCCCGGGGCGGGGCCGCCTCCGCTTTCGCCGCCGGCGACGGGGGGGTGAGGGTCGGTTCCCCCGCGGCCAGCTTCCGCTCGGTCGCCTCGAGGGCCTCCCGGGCGCCCGCGAGCTTCTCTGCGAGGCGCTTCGCCTCCGTGTACAGCCGCTGCGCCGCCTCGCGGGGCCCGCCGTCGAGGGCCAGCTCCACCGAGCGGCCCCCGAGTTCGGCACGCACGGTGCGCGAGGGGGTCCCCGAGGACCGCCCCGCCTCCAGGGCCGCCTCGGCGTCGGCATAGTGGGCGTAGATCGCTTCGGCATCCTGCTTGAGGGTGGCCACCGTATCGGCGAGCTCCTCGAGCGCCGCCCGCTGCCGCTCCCGCTGGCGGCTGAGGCCGGCCCGCTCCGCGGCGCGGGCCTGCTCCTCCGGGGTGCTGGCCGGGCGCTGGAGCGAGCCGAAGTAGACGACCGCCGCGGCCGAGAACGTCGGCAGTTCCAAGACCTCCACCTCCGCCGTCCCCTCCCAGCGGCGGGGGCGGTACGGGCTCGCGTCCAGGACCACCTCGCCCTTCCGGACGAGGAACCCACGCGGGGCGGGCCCGACCTCGGCCCGCAGCTCCGCCAGGAGGCGGTGCACCTTGGGCGCGAGCTCGTGGGCGAGCGGGGACGCCGGAGCGCTGGCGGCCCAGCCCCCTCGTGCGATCACCTCTTCCGCGAGCGGGCCACCGAGGCTCAGCCGCGCGGCGAGGGTGCTGGCGAGATCCGTCCGGGACCGCGCGAGCTCGGCCTCGACCTCCGCCACCGACGCAGCGAACGCATCCGAACGCACGGGCGGTCGGGCATAGGCCGCGCCGGGTCGCACCTCCCGGTGCGCCCATCGGCGCGCCTTCTCGACCGCGACGATCGTTCCGTCGTGGGCCAGGACGAGGTTGCCGGCGCCGAACAGTTCGCCGGCCACGATCGTGGGGGAAGGGTCGCTGGCACGGGTGAGGGTCAGTTCGAGGTAGCGCTCACCGGCCGGCTCGGCGATCTCCGAGAGCATCGAGCCGGTGGCGAGCCGGCGCACCTCCCGGGCGAGCGTCGAGAGGCCCTCCGCATGCTCCTGGCCCGCCGCGACGACCGCAGCGTAGAGGCCGGGCACGATCCAGAGCTCCGCGCGGCCGGCGGTCCTCCCACGGAACGCGAGCCCGAGGCCCCGGGGGGCGAGGTCGAACGCCTTGTCGAGGCGGCTGCCGATGAGGCGACGGGCCTCCTCGACGACCGCGCGGAGGTCCAGCGAGGTGGAGCGGTCCTTGGGGGTGAGCTCGCTCACGGTCGTCCTCCTGGGCCTCCCGGCCGCCGAGCGGTCCCGACCGCTTTAAAGGCGCGCCGGTTGCCTCGGCCGTGGCGGCGGCCGGCCCGGACGACGCCGTTCTCTGGCGCGAGCGCGCGCGCCGGCTGGCCGACGCGGAGATCCGCCCGTGCGCGGTCACGATCGATCGGGAGGATGTGTTCCCAGCTTCGGTGCCCCGGGCGATGGCGAAGGAGGGGCTCTTCGGTCTCGGGATCCCGGTCGAGTGGGGGGGCGTAGGGGGCGGCACCCGGGCCGTCGCCGCCGTCCTCGAGGAGCTCGCCCGGGCGAGCGCGGCGGTCGCCGTCGAGCTCGCGGTCCATCTCTCCGTGTGCGCCCAACCGGTCCTGACGAACGGGACCGAGGAGCAGAAGCGACGTTACCTTCCCTCGCTGGCCCGGGGAGAGCTCCTAGGGGCGTTCGCCCTCACCGAGCCGGGGGCCGGCTCGGA
>Ga0187780_10004248_pt1 | contig 10755 bp, 9 predicted proteins | sample 1015_Q2_SP10_20__FD_132429 | JGI IMG/M metagenome (GOLD analysis project Ga0187780, IMG submission 132429) | Tropical peat soil microbial communities from peatlands in Department of Meta, Colombia - 1015_Q2_SP10_20_MG | ecosystem: Environmental > Terrestrial > Soil > Wetlands > Peat | place...
CAATGCTATGAGCACCTGGCCGAGCGCGCCGTGAAGCCGGAAGATCTTCAGACGGTGATGGCGTTCGCCGAACGCATCTTGGAGCGTCCCATGGAGGTGATTGACGGAGTCCCCGAGACGCTCGATTACCTGGCGTCGCGGCATGATCTCACGTTGTTCACCAAGGGCCACCCCGAGGAGCAGAAGCTGAAGATCGATCGCTCCGGCCTGGGCTCGTTCTTCGGCCATACGGCCATCGTGAAAGAGAAGGACGCCCCCGCCTACCGCCGCCTGGTGGAGGAACGCGGCCTCGATCCGCGGCAGACCTGGATGATCGGCAACAGCCCCAAGTCCGACATCAATCCGGCCCTGGCCGCCGGTATCAATGCCGTTTTCGTTCCCCACGGTGCAACTTGGGTTCTGGAACACGACGAAGTTGCCGAGGCCAAACCTCCTAGCCGCTTGCTCGTGGTCGAAACCTTCGCCGCGCTGCGAGAGCATTTTTAGAACTGGTGTGGGTCCTTCAGCCTGATCGCGCACCGCGACATGCCCAAACGTAATGCCGGAGACATCCGTCCGCGTCATTTATAGTGATACCCATCGGTGATGCAGATCCGCGAGAACATACCTCTGGCCCCGCTTACCACACTTAAAGTGGGTGGTCCCGCGCGCTTTTTTGTGGAAGCTCGCACCATTGCGGAAGTTTCCGAGGCAATTCAGTTCTCCGGGGCGCGCAATCTTCCTTTGTTTGTGCTCGGCGGCGGCAGCAACCTGGTGATCTCCGACTCCGGCTGGCCGGGATTGGTGCTGAAAGTTGCGATCACCGGGATCGACGAGCGCAGTTCCGAGGGTAAGACGCTGTTTGATATCGGTGCAGGCGAAGACTGGGACAAGTTTGTGGCGCGAGTGATCACGCGCAACTGCGCTGGTGTCGAGTGCCTAAGCGGCATTCCCGGCAGCGTAGGCGGAACCCCGGTTCAGAACGTCGGCGCATATGGCCAGGAAGTCGCCGAGACCATTGAGTCTGTCCTCGTCTTCGATCTGCGGCGCGGGCAGACTCAGGAGCTCTGCAATGAGGCTTGTGGCTTCAGCTACCGCACGAGCATCTTTAATACCAGCGAGCGAGGCCGCTACGTCATTCTTCGCGTCACCTATGCGCTCACTCCCGGAGGCAGACCGCACGTGGAATATGCCGACCTGAAGAGGTACTTTGCTGGATGGGGTGAAACTCCAACCCTGGCAGAAACTCGGGACGCCGTACGCAGAATTCGTGCCAGCAAGGGAATGCTGATTTCCCCTGGAGATGACGATTGCCGCAGCGCCGGTTCCTTCTTCAAGAATCCCGTGCTTTCACGCGGTCAGTTTCAGGAATTGACTGCGCGAGCGGCAGCGAAGAACCTGCAAATCCCCAGCTACCCTGCTCTGGAAGAACGCAAGAAAGTTTCCGCGGCCTGGTTGGTAGAGCATTCCGGCTTCTCCAAGGGCTTTGGCCGCGGAGCCGTCGGAATCTCTCGCAAACATGCTCTGGCCCTTGTGAATCGCGGTGCGGCCACGGCGGCCGACGTGGTGGCCTTCCAGGAGCAGATCCAGGAGCGCGTAGCCGATATCTGGGGCATCCATCTCGAGCCCGAGCCGGTTTTCGTAGGCTTCTAATACACATCACGTAGACTTAGACGCCTCGTCTGGAATGCCGAGCGATGCCCGGCAGTCCGTCCTATCTCCGCAAGAGAACTCCTACCCTGCGTTCCTCTGAAAGATTTCTGAACAACTCGAACCTACCGCCGGTCTGCATAGGTGAGGACACGCAGGTGGTAGCGGGAGACGTGATCGTGAACGATGCTATGGCGGCGATCCACGCCGAATCTGCCGACGAGGAACTCGAAGTCGCAGTCCGGCAGCACGCGCGCCTGGTATACCGGGTCTCCTATTCCGTCCTCCGCGACCACCACGACGCAGAAGACGCAACCCAGGAGACTTTCCTGCGGGTATGGCGTTATCGCAAAAAGCTCGTGGAGGTGCGGGAGTTGCGCACATGGCTGGCACGGATCGCGTGGAGAGTGGCCGTGGGACGCAGAAAGAAATCTCCGGAAGTGACGTTGGACCAAGGTGTGATTCATCGCCTCCGTTCCGCAGCCGCCGGCGCCGATCAAGTGCTTCTGCAAGCGGAGATGCGAGAAGTCGTAGACAGCCTCATTGCGGCCTTGCCTTCGAAGCTGCGGAACCCGCTGACGCTCTCGACGCTCGAGGAAATGTCGCCCACCCAGATCGCAGAGGTTCTGGGGATGAACGAAGCTGCCGTGCGTTCCCGCCTGTTTCGTGCCCGGCAAATCCTGCGTGCCAAGCTCGCTGTCTTACTGGAGCAAAAACATGGAACCTGAAGAGAAAGAACGCTTCATTGACGACTGGCTGGACGCTGCGCTGAAACCGCGGGGAGCAGCGGAGCCTCGTTCGGGCCTGGAGAACCGGATTCTGGCCCGGCTCCGCGACGAGAGCGCTCAAAAGCCGGCGTCGGCTTGGACCTGGCGTCTCCTGTGGGTTGGTCTGGCAGCGATGCTTGTGATCGGTGCATGGTTTGTGGCTCAGCGACCGGAGCCCAGCCGGCAGGTAGCGGCTGTGCCGGCCAAACTCAATACGGCGCCAACGCCTCAATCAGAGAAACGCGGTGCCGGGACGCTGCCTTCGTTGCAGCACACGCGCAGCCTGAATCCACGTCATAAGCTGGGCGAGGCTAACCCCGCGGTGCCAAAGCTGGAGGAATTCCCCTCGCCTCAACCGCTAAGTGAACAGGAAGAGATTCTCGCCCTTTATGTTGAGCAGTTTCCGCACGATGCTGTGCTGTTGGCGCAGGCACAGATGGACTTCGCTCAGCCAGAAATAATCGTCTGGCCAGTACCGGAACCAGACATCGGAGCGCCGACCCATTCAGATGAACAGAATCAATAGGAGAAACCAATGAGCAGAAAAATCGTCGTAGGATTTGCCAGGTTACTGGTCATCACCCTTTGCTGGAGCGTGCCCGTCAGCCGGGCCCAGGAGCACGCGGCCACAGAAGCCAAGACGGAGGCGGCAAGCAAGATCGTCAACTCCTACCGCCTGGATTTCGCTGTCAACGAAATCGAGGATGGCAGGAAAATCAACACCCGCCAGTACTCTGTGAACATCAACAGCGATGATGCCAACACTGTGAAGATTGGCACCCGCGTGCCGGTGGAGAGCAAGGAGGGACAATTTCAGTACATCGACGTGGGCACCAACATCTGGTCGCGACTCAAAGAGCACCCAAACGGATTGCTGCTGGAGGTGCGAAGCGAGATCAGCAATTTCGCCTTGCCCGATCAGGCGACCCGCACCAACAGTATGCCTCTGTTGCGGCAGGTGCAGATCAACGCCAGCACTCTGGCCGTGCTTGGCAAACCCATGGTGCTGGGCGTCGTCGATGATCCCAACTCCAAACGCCAGTTCCAGCTGGAAGTCACCGTAACCCGGCAGAAGTAGTCCGGCGTGGCGCCGCCCGCGGATCTCAGCCCGCTTTACGTCTTCCCCTCAACTTCGAGGGAGGGCAAACGAGATCGAGCTGTGGCGGCGCCCGCCTTTGCCTTATTGATCGGCCATTCGCCGGGCTTTCTTGAAGATTTCTACGAACATCGCCCGCGTCAGTTTCCCCGTCTGAGTATTTTGGTTTGAAGGATGATATGACGCCAGTAACGTCTTCCCATCCGCCATTTGGTAAGACGCGCCGTGCCGAAACACGTAAGCTGCGCGGCTTGCCAGCTGTCCCCGCCGTTTCAGATAGTTCAGGTAGGCGTCGAAGCCAATCTTGCCCAGGGCCACGACGACTTTCACCCCCGCCAGCCCTTCCAGTTCCCGGTCCAGGTACGGGGAACAGTTGGCCAGCTCCTGCGGAAGCGGCTTATTGGCGGGAGGCGCGCAACGCACTGCGGCGGTAATGTAAAGATCCTTGAGTTCCAGACCGTCATTACGGTCGGTAGCGCTCGGCTGGTTGGAGAAGCCAGTTTCGTACAACACGGGATACATGAACTTGCCGGAGGCATCTCCGGTGAACGGCCTGCCGGTACGATTGGAGCCGTGAGCCCCGGGAGCGAGGCCCAGCACCAACACTCGTGCCTTAACATCGCCGAATCCCGGCACCGGTCTTCCCCAATACTCCCAATCCCTGTAAGCGCGGCGTTTTTCTTGCGCTACCTTCTGCCTGTACTCAACCAGCCGCGGGCAGCGTTGGCATTCGATTACTTCAGCGTTGAGCTGACGCAACCAGATGGGCAGGCGGTTGGTCATGGATGGTGAATAGCGTTAATTCGGCGGGAAAACGATGCGGAAATGGAAAAGGCTGTAACATTGGTTATGCTCTAGCCGCCGATTCCTGCGAGGGAACCAACAGCGTGGACGCATGCACCGTCACAGCCCCTGATGTGATCACTGCTTTCGCAGTCCCAAACCCCAGCTACCCCTCGCAGAGCAGTTGGTTTTTTCAGGTTCGGGTGCCCGACGAGTTGCCTCGCCGCGCCGCTCACCCAGCCTACTTCGGACTGGCTAATTTTATTTGAACCAACCCTTTCGGCCGTCGACGGCACCCACGCTAAACACTTGTCCACGAATTGTCAATGCCATTTTTCAGTGCAAATGAGCGTGGCGGAAGCGCAGCAAAAACCAAATCGAAGTTACTGAATGAGAGCGTGTTACGGCGCTGACAAAAGTAAAATCCTGTTTTTCCACAGCAAAATGCACAGGCGATCACTTCGCCGCAGGTTATGCTGATCGCCCGATGACTCGCGAAACCGCTGCCGATTCACGGCAGGAAATTCTGCGTGCGGCCGCTCGTCTGTTTCAGCGCCGGGGCTACGACGCGACCTCAATGAATGACGTGTCCGCCGCCCTTAAGTTCAGCAAGGGCGGGCTTTATCACCATTTCCAGAGCAAGGATGAAATCCTCTTCGACCTGATGAACCATGCCCTCGACATTACCCAGGAGCGGGTGATCGATGCCGTGCGCGCGATTACTGATCCGGAAGAGCGCCTGCGCAGGATCATCCGATTGCATGTTGAAGTCGTGCTCAGCGTGCGCGACCGCGAAATCACCGTCCTCCTCCATGAAAACCATCCTCTGCCTCCCTCCCTGCGCAGGCGCATCAACGCCCGCAAGAAGGCCTACATTCACTTCGTGGAAACCGTGGTGGCCGAGGTTCAGCAGAAGCGCTTGGGCAAACGGATTGTTACGGCTCGCGCTGCCACTATGGCTCTGCTGGGGATGATCAACTGGATCTATCAGTGGTACAAACCAGAGGGTCGGCTCAATTCCGAGCAGATCGCGCAGCAATTCACGGACATCTTCTTCTCCGGCGCGTTTCACTAGCTGATCGCGACTCCCTCTGCCCTTCACTGTCCACGAAAGACCGGCTTTCGCTTCTCAAAGAATGCTTTGATTCCCTCCTGGTAGTCGTTGCTGTCGTACACTTCACGCCGCAGGGCCTGAATTCGCTCGTAGGTCTCGGGATTAAGCGGGTGTGCATTCGCCAATGCGCGAAGCTCTTCCTTTAGAATGCGGTGAACCAAGGGTGACGTCTCGGTAATTTGCCTCGCCAAAGCCAGGGTGAAGGCCTCCAGTTCGTCCCGCTGCACAACGTGGTTAATCACTCCAGTAGCTGCCAGACGGCTGGCTGCAATCGGTTGGGCGGTGAAAAGCATTTCTTTGATCAGGTGCATCCCCGCAACCTTCAGGAAATTGAGCGTGCCGGAAAGGTTGTAGGGAATTCCGATCCTGGCAGGAGTGAGCGCGAAGGTCACATCATCGGCAGCCACCAGCAGATCACACGCCATCACCAATTCGCACGCCCCGCCCCAAACTGATCCTTCGATCATCGCGATAATCGGAGCCGGGTGGTTCTCGATGGTTCGCACCGCCTGGCGGAGCGGGTCGTTATAGGTAAGGGGATCGCGGCCATTGGTCGGGAGCTCCCGCACGTCGTGACCGGCGGAGAAAACCTTGGCGCCCTTCGCCGCCCGCAGGATCACCACCTGAACCGACTTGGACTTCATGTGTTCCAGCGCCAGGCAGATGTCATCGATCAGCCGCTTGCTGAGTGGGTTCACTTTCCCGTGGTTAAGGGTGACCAACCCGATAGAACCTTCAATGTTGGTCAGAACCGTGGTGAGGGGCGGATCGACATTCATTGTTCAACCTCGTGTGAGATGCCTTCCACAATATCCGGCCTCCGCACCGGCGCACAAGGTCGCCCGTCACAACAGCAATGCATCCCGTTACCGCAGTAATGTGCGGCAACGGTCCTTGTAATAAATAATGACGTTTCTGGGCAATAGTGTTTGCCCAACTCCCGCTTTTCACAACCCTGCCTGGCGTCCGCGTCCGGGTGCGCAGGAAAACGAAGGAGAGCGGGGAAACGATCCACCGAATACCATGGCCACTGGCGTCCAGAAAGCCACAGCAGGCAGCTCGGATAAATTGTCCGAGGCTCTGTCGCTGCTTTACAGAACCGTTCTGGAACTGATTCGCACGCAAGCCTCGCTTTCCGACGTGCTGGTTTGCTTGTGCGATCTCATGGAGCAGCAGTTTCCGGGTGTGATCTGTTCGGTACTGCTTCTCGATTCCAGTGGGGGCAGGCTGCGACTTGGTGCAGCGCCCAGTCTGCCTCAGGAATACAACGCGTGTGTTGAGGGATTGCGCATCGGTCCCGACGCTGGATCCTGCGGCACGGCCGCCTACCGGAAAAAACAGGTAATCGTCGCCGACATTGCCACCGATCCCTTGTGGAATGGCGCCCGCCAGCTGGCCTTGGCGCACGGTCTCAAAGCCTGCTGGTCCACTCCGATATTCGCTCGCGCGGGCGCGGTTCTGGGTACTTTTGCGGTCTATTGTCGCGAGCCTCGCAGCCCTCATTCTGATCATTTGCCCTTCCTGGAGTGTGCTTCGCATTTGGCCGGCATCGCTATCGAGCAGGAGCAGGCCGAGGCGGAACTCCACGCCGCAGAAACTCGCTATCGCGCCCTGGTTGAGCACCTGCCGGCAATCACCTACATCGCAGAAGTGGGAGTGCTGGGACGCTGGCACTTCGTGAGCCCGCAGATTTACTCCATCCTGGGATTTTCGCCGGAAGAATGGATCGACAGCTCTGCGAACTGGATCAATTGCATCCACCCGGAGGACCGCGAGCGGGCCTTAGCCGCCGAGAAACGCTTCTGGGAGATCGGCGGAAACTATCGAGCCGAGTACCGCATGATCGCCCGCGATGGCCGCGTCCTGTGGTTTCGCGATGACGCCACTTATCTGCGGACCGGCGATCCTCAAAAGCCTCTGATGCAGGGCGTTCTCTATGACATCACCGAGAACCGGCAACTCGAAGAGCAACTCCGCCAGTCCCACAAGATGGAAGCCATCGGCCAATTGGCGGGTGGTGTCGCTCACGATTTCAATAATCTGTTAATGATCGTGCAGGGCCACAACGAACGGCTCCTCAGTCAACTGCAGGCAACCGATCCCGCCTACGAGGATGCCGCTGCTGTCCAGGCAGCGGTGAAGCGTGCCACTTCTCTGACCCGCCAACTGCTCGCTTTCAGCCGCAAGCAGGTATTGCAGCCCACGGCGCTGGATATGAACCAGGTGATCGGGGAACTTGGCAAAATGCTCCATCGCGTGATCGGAGAACACATCGAAGTCACCCTGATCACTTCGCCTTCGCTCTGGTGCGTGAGAGCCGATCAAAGTCAAATGGAGCAGGTGCTCCTGAACTTGGCTCTTAACGCCAGGGACGCAATGCCGCAGGGCGGAAGACTGACTCTGGCCGCCCGGAACGCAGAAGTCGAGGAGACTCAGGCAGAGAAGCAAGGCCCCAGGCCCGGAAAGTATGTCGTCCTCGAAGTCAGCGACAACGGAACCGGCATGGAAGCCGAGACACAAAAGCACATCTTTGAGCCTTTCTTCAGTACTAAGGAACCAGGCAAGGGAACCGGTCTGGGCTTGGCGAGCGTTTATGGTGTCGTCAAGCAGAGCGGAGGATGGGTTTCCTTCCGCAGCCAGTTAGGCTGCGGAACCACATTTACCATCCACCTTCCCGCGGTCTGCGAGGCGCCTCCCCGCGCGACCAACGAACCGGCTCCGATTATGCGCACTCAAGGCAGTGAAACGATCCTTCTGGTGGAGGACGAAGAAGAGATCCGCAGCCTGGTTACTCAGTACTTGCAGCGGATCGGCTACACCGTCCTGCCCGCAAAGAACGGTCATGAAGCACTGGAGATTACCCGGCACTACGACGATCCGATTCACTTGTTGGTCAGCGATGTTGTGATGCCGCAGATGGGCGGTCACGAACTGGCGCAACATCTCCGTCTTCTTCGCCCTCAAGCGAAGGTCCTGTTCACCTCGGGCTACCCCGAGCACGCCAGCTTGACCGAGAAATCCGCTGGACAGAACGTTGTTCTTCTTCAAAAGCCATTCCTGCTGACCGCATTAGCGGGAAAAATGAGAGAACTACTTGATGCGGGCGGACCTTCTCCGATCTAGGCCCTTCTGAACCTCGGCGACGCACCCTATTGGCTGGCTGCTTCCCAAGGCAACAAACACTTGACAAAATTGTTCTCCCCGGTGAGAATCCGAAAACTCGGGAACGGTTCCCCTAAGTTGTCTTTGCCGTCCCTTGTCCCCCCGGTGCAAATACCTGAGTGTCGACTTAACTCTCGTTGGTGAAGCCCCTGATCCAACGCAGCTCGTGATTGCAAGGGAGTATGGGAGATTGCCGAAGGCTTCGTAATATCCGCCCGGAGATTCGCGCGGCGGCGCTGACCACTCTATGCCTGGTCTGCCTCCTGCTGCAGCCTGGTTACGGCCAGGTGTCCGTACTGACCTATCACAACGATAACGCACGCACGGGGCAGAATCTCAACGAGACGATTCTGACTCCGGCCAACGTCAACCAGAACACTTTCGGGCTCGTTTCTACTTACCCGGTTGACGGTTACGTGGTGGGTCAGCCGCTTTATTTGCAGAACGTGGCGATTCCGAATCAGGGATCCCACAACGTCGTCTATATCACCACTCTGCACGACAGCGTTTATGCCTTTGATGCCGACACCGGCGCTCTGCTCTGGCAGGTAAGCTTCATCAACCCTTCGGGCGGTATCACACCGGTTCCAGCCAGCGAAGCCGGCTGCACTAACGTCAATAAGTTCACTGAAATTGGCATCGTGCCCACGCCGGTTATCGACCCCAATTCAGGGACCTTGTATGTCGTGGCCCGGACCAAGGAAAACGGATCCTATTTTCAGCGTCTGCACGCATTAGACATTGGTTCCGGGCAGGAGAAGTTTGGCGGCCCGGTGGTGATCACTGCCACTTACCCGGGAACGGGAGACGGCTCAAACACCGTGACCTTTGATCCCTTGGGACAAATGTCGCGAGCAGCCTTGCTCCTGAACAATGGAACTCTCTACCTGAGCTTCGCCGCCAATGGCTGCAAACAGGTCCACAATCACGGCTGGGTCCTGGCTTACGATCCCACGAGCCTGCTGCAAACAGGTGTTTTCAACACCACGCCCAACTCCAACAACGGAGGTGTTTGGCAAGCGGGCTCCGGGGCCGCTGCCGACAGCAAAGGCAACATTTATGTCGAAACGGCTGATGCCATATTCGACGGCAACACCGGCGGGCCCGATTACGGGGACTCCGTCCTGAAGTTGAGTTTAGGCGCGGGCGTTTTGTCTCTGGCCGACTACTTCACCCCCGCCAACCAGGCTCTATACAACGCCAACGATCAGGACTTGAGTTCCGTGGGAGTGCTCATCCTTCCCGATCAGTCTGGACCCTACCCTCACCTGATGATCGGCTCGGGCAAGGACGAAACGATTTACGTCATTAATCGTGACGGCATGGGTGGGTACAACCCGGTGCAGGATCAGATCGTCCAGGAGCTGCCGCCTCTTTTCACCCCCATACGCGACGGAGTGGCGACCTATTGGAATGGCATCGTTTACTTCGAACAGTGGTTTTCCCCAACCCTTGCCTATTCGCTGAGTAACGGTGTGCTCTCGACAATGCCGATTTCACAGACGCAAGGCGCCTACAGCCGCAACAACCCAAGCTCGATTTCTGCAAACGGCGCCAGCAGGGGCATTCTCTGGCTCGTTACCGTAGGAACCACCGCTACTCTGCGCGCTTTCGACGCAACTAACCTTTCGAACATGCTGTACACCAGCGATCAGGCGGGAACCCGCGACAGTCTGAGCCTGACGGCTCACTTTGCCACTCCCACCATCGCCAACGGCCGCGTGTACATTGGTACGCAAACTCAGTTTGTTACCTACGGATTGCTCGGCGTGGCCCCGGCGGTGACGCCCTCCCCTGCCAGCCTCAATTTCGGGAATCAAAACCTCAACACAACCAGTGCGGTGCAGAGTGTCACGATCACCAACACCGGCACGAGCAATTTGAGTGTCAACAGCGTTTCTGTCAGCGGTGATTTTGCCCAGACCAACAATTGCAGCACCAACATTCAGGTGCAGGCGAGTTGCACGATCAACGTAACTTTCACCCCGACTGCACTCGGCAGCCGCAACGGTACGATCAGCATTACCGACAACGCCACGGGCAGCCCGCAAACTATCAGCCTTTCGGGAACCGGCGTCGCTCCGGCGGTCAGTCTTTCGCCCAACAGTCTGAACTTCGGAAGTCAGACGGTGGGAACGCAAAGTGCCGTGCAATCGTCGACCCTGACCAACACCGGCACAGGTTCGTTGTCAGTGTCCAGCATC
>Ga0187780_10004249_pt1 | contig 10752 bp, 9 predicted proteins | sample 1015_Q2_SP10_20__FD_132429 | JGI IMG/M metagenome (GOLD analysis project Ga0187780, IMG submission 132429) | Tropical peat soil microbial communities from peatlands in Department of Meta, Colombia - 1015_Q2_SP10_20_MG | ecosystem: Environmental > Terrestrial > Soil > Wetlands > Peat | place...
AAGCGCCGCGTCGTCCTCGTGCGCCGTGGCCGAGCATTCGTTTGCGAAACTAGTCATGGGGCGGCGATCGATCCGGCGTTATAGGGAAGAACCGGTCGCAGGGGCGCTGCTGGACCGTATCCTCACACAAGCAACCTGGGCGCCCTCGGCGCACAATCGCCAGCCTTGGCGGTTTGCATTGGTGGCGCAGACGAAGCGTCGAATGCTCGCCGATGCCATGGCCGCGCGGCTGCAGCGCGACCGGCTCGCGGATGGAGACGATCCTAAGGTCGTCGCTGCAGACGTTGGCCGCTCGATCGCGCGATTGACGGAGGCGCCGGCACTTGTTCTCACCTGCTTGACCATGTCGGAAATGGATCGCTATCCGGATGCGCGCCGCGCGCAAGCAGAATTCTTGATGGCCGTGCAGAGCACGGCCATGGCGGTCCAGAACTTGCTGCTCGCGGCGCGCAATGAAGGGCTCGGCACCTGCGTGCTTTGCGCGCCGCTCTTCTGTCCCGATACCGTGCTGGAGGCGCTTGATCTGCCTCACGATTGGCAGCCGCAGTGCCTGATCACAATGGGCTGGCCGGCGAACGCGGGTAAGACGGCCAGCCGCAGGCCGCTTTCCGAGGTGCTGGCCCCGGGCGTGCGAGCATCCTGAAGTGCTCCTCGCTCTCGCCGGCGGCGTCGGAGGCGCGAAGCTGGCGCAAGGACTTTCCCGCATTCTGCGGCCGGAGGATCTGGCTATTGTCGTTAATGTCGGCGACGATTTTGAGCATCTCGGCCTGCATATCAGTCCAGATGTCGATACAGTTGTCTACACGCTCGCGGGCATTGCTAATCCGGAGATCGGGTGGGGCGTCGCGGGCGAAACCTGGTCGTTCATGGACGCTCTCGGCGTGCTCGGTGGCGAGACCTGGTTCCAGCTCGGCGACCGTGATCTCGCGACACACATCGAGCGCACGCGGTTGCTCGCGGATGGAATGCCGCTCTCAGAGGTCACGAGGCGCCTCGCGCGCAAACTTGGCGTTGCGGCGGCGGTCATTCCCGCGAGCGACGACCCCATCCGAACCTTCGTCGCTACCGACGAAGGCGAGTTGGAATTCCAGCAATATTTCGTGCGCCGACATTGCGCGCCCCGCGTTTTGCGCCTGTTCTATCGTCACGCGGACAAGGCGCGACCAGCGGCGGTTGACGGCACGCCATGGACGAAGATGGAGATCGCGGGGGTGATTATTTGTCCGTCAAATCCGCATCTCAGCATCGCACCGATCCTGGCGATGCCGACCGCGCGCGCGTGGCTGGAGAACCGCCGCTTCCCTGTTGCGGCGGTTTCCCCGATCGTTGCCGGCCAGGCGCTGAAGGGCCCGGCTGCAAAGATCATCGCCGAGCTTGGAACGGAGCCCACAGCGCTCGCCGTCGCGCGCTTGTACGCCGGCCTCGTCGATTTCTTCGTCATCGATCCAAGCGATGCGGCGCTCGCCGGCCCCATTCGCGCGTTGGGCATGGAGGCAGTCGTTTTGGATAGCGTTATGAAAAGCCTCGGGGATCGCGAGCGCCTCGCACGCGAGATTTGCGAGCTTCCTGCCTTCTCGGAACCCTGCCGATGAAGGATGACATTTTCTGCATTCTCCCGGTGCGCAGCCTCAGCGATGGCAAATCACGGCTAAGTCCTGTGCTCGGCGCAACTGAACGGGCGCGCCTCAATGATCGACTGTTCGAGCAAACGCTCGATTGCGTTGAGGCTTATCCGGGGGGCGCCTTGACTTTCGTGGCGAGCGGTTCGGCCGAGGTGCTGGATCGCGCTCGACGACGCGGCATGATCCCCGTCGCCGATCCGTACGGGGGCGGCCTCAATGAAGCGGCGGCGGCAGCGACCGCCGCCGCCCACGGTCGTGGCGCTCACGGGGTCTTCGTACTTCCTGTCGATCTGCCGCTCATCACCGCGAGCGGGCTTCGCGATCTCCTCGCTCAGGCCCTTCCGCCTCCGATCTGCCTGCTGGTGCCAGACCGGCGCGGGGTTGGGACCAATCTGATCTATCAGTCTCCCATCCGGCTGACGTCTTACGCATTCGGCGAAGGCAGCTTCGAGCGGCATCGCGCGGCGGCGGAGACGGCAGGCCTGAAAGTTTTTGTGCGGCGCGAGCCGAGCTTCGCCCTCGATCTCGACCTTCCCATCGACTACGCGTTCTGGCGACAATTGACAAACACGATGCCGCGTACGACCGCGCAGCATCACGACGATATGGCGGAAACTCGTGGCGTTTGATGTTAGCCAATTTCTTGCTGAAGGGAACCGACGATGCTCCGTGCTCTCAAGGAGACCGTTGCCGGATCTTCTCGCCGAGGCGGAGGATATCCGGCGGCGCGGTCACGGACGAATCGTATCGTACTCCCGAAAAGTATTTGTGCCTCTTACGCATCTTTGTCGTGACAGCTGCGCCTATTGCACCTTCGCGAAACGGCCGCGGTCGGTTCGGGCACCGTATATGTCAATGGAGGACGTGCTCGCCGTAGCCAAGAGTGGTGCGAAAGCGGGCTGCAAGGAGCTTCTCTTCACACTCGGCGACAAACCGGAGCTTCGTTACCAGGCCGCGGCCAATTGGCTGAGAGCCGCGGGCTTTCGCGACACCTTCGGGTATCTCCACGCGGCCGCTTCCGAGGTCGTCAAGCGCACCGGCCTTCTACCGCATATCAACGCAGGCATCATGACCCCGGGGGAAATGTCGGCGATGCGCGAGGTCAGCGTCTCGCAGGGCCTGATGCTGGAATCGGTATCCAGGCGGCTCTGCGAGAGGGGCGGCCCGCATTACGGCTCGCCCGACAAGCACCCGGCCGTTCGGCTCGCCATGATCGAGGCGGCGGGCGAACTTGCAATCCCATTCACCACCGGCATTCTCATCGGCATCGGTGAGACACGGACCGAACGGATCGCCTCGCTGCTCGCCGTTGCCGAGCTTCACCGGCGCCACGGCCACATCCAAGAAGTCATCATCCAGAACTTCCGCGCTAAGGCCGACACGCGCATGGCGCACGCTGCCGAACCCACAATGGACGACCTCCTTTGGACGGCGGCGGTCGCAAGACTGATACTCGGGCCGCGGATGAACATCCAGACGCCACCCAATCTCAGCTTCGAAGACTTTCCGAGACTTCTCTCCGCGGGAATCAACGATTGGGGCGGCGTCTCGCCGGTGACACCTGACTTCATCAATCCCGAAGCACCCTGGCCGGCCATCGCGCGCCTGGAGCGAGCCACAGCCAGCCGCGGCTGCCAGCTGGTCGAACGCCTCGCGGTCTATCCTTCCTACGCGACCGAATCCGCGCGGTGGCAAGCACCCCCGATGATCCGGCATGTTCTCGCCGCGATGGACATGGAGGGATACGCGCGCGAGGGTGCATGGGCGCCGGGCCGCTCCGACGTACCGATCCCCGTCGCGCCTGCCGCCTTCATTTTGCCCCGGCCACGGTCCCTGGACCGGCTGCTCGATTCCGCCTCCGCCGGAAGTCGCCTTGAAGCTCCCGACATCGTCCGTCTCTTCCAGGCGAGAGGCCCCGAAAGCGAGGACGTGATCCAGGCCGCCGACGAACTGCGCCAAAAAGTCGTCGGTGATACCGTACGCTATGTCGTCAACCGCAACATCAACTACACGAACATCTGCTATTTCAAATGCCGCTTCTGTGCCTTCTCGAAAGGCAAGACACACGAGTATCTGCGTGGTCAACCTTACGATTTGTCGCTTGACGAAGTCGCGCGCCGGGCGAGCGAAGCCTGGGCGCGCGGCGCGACGGAAGTCTGCATGCAGGGCGGCATCAATCCCGACTATACGGGTGAGACTTATGTCGGCCTTTTGCGCGCGGTGAAGCAGGCCGCTCCACAGATCCATGTCCACGCGTTTTCGCCGCTCGAAATTTCGCAAGGCGCCCGCTCACTCGGTATCGATGTCGCCTCGTTTCTTGCGCGCCTCAAAGACGAGGGCCTCGGTTCTCTTCCTGGAACGGCTGCGGAAATTCTCGACGACCAGGTGCGGCGAGTCCTCTGTCCGGACAAGATCAACACGGAGGAATGGTTAGGCGTCGTGGGGAGCGCCCATCGCGTCTCCCTGCGTACGACTGCCACGATAATGTTCGGGCATATGGAGACGGCACGCTCCTGGGCGACCCATCTCCTGGCGATCCGCGATCTGCAGGCGTCGACTGGAGGCTTCACGGAATTCGTGCCGCTCCCATTCGTTCACTTCGAGGCGCCACTCTATCTGAAAGGGCAGGCGCGGCGCGGCCCGACTTGGCGGGAGACCCTGCTGATGCACGCGGTCTCGCGTCTCGTGCTTTATCCGCTCATTGTGAACATCCAGACCTCGTGGGTGAAGCTCGGTCCTGACGGCGTTAAGTCGGCGCTCAAAGCGGGCGCAAACGATCTCGGCGGCACCTTGATGAATGAGAGCATCTCGCGCGCCGCTGGGACTCTGCATGGCCAGGAATTGCCGCCAGTGCTGATGGATACGCTCATTCGGGAGACCGGCCGGCAGCCCATGCAACGCACCACGCTGTACGGCGAGGTCGATTCGGCTCGTATTCGCGCAAGCTATCGGGCTGCGCCGCTCTCCGACGTGGTTCAGACGCCTCATCGCGACCGGCGTACAGGCGTTTCGGCGCGTTGAACCAGTGAGCCGGCAACGGTGAGCAAACGTTTAGAACTGCTGGCATTGGAGACCATGCCACGGATCATGCCGGGGGATGATCTCGCGGGATTGATACTCGCGGCGTGCGATCGCGAGGGCGCCGGGCTTCTGGACGGCGATGTGCTGGTCGTCGCCCAGAAGGTGGTCTCGAAATCGGAGGGGCGGATCGTCCGCTTGGCCGACGTGATTTGCTCATCGGAGGCTCTACGGCTGGCGCAGATTGCCGACAAGGACCCGCGCGTTGTCGAGCTCATCCTGCGGGAATCCGAGGAGATTGTCCGCTGCGTTCCCCGTGTGATCATCGCCCGCCACCGGCTCGGCATCGTCCTCGCTAACGCCGGGATTGATCAATCGAATATCGGAGATGGGAACGATGCAGAGGTAGCTCTGCTCTGGCCGATTGATCCGGACGCCAGCGCCGACCGGCTCCGGCGCGAAATCAACGAACGGCATAAGACGAAAGTCGCGGTTATTGTCAATGACAGCCTCGGCCGCGCCTGGCGCAGAGGAACGATCGGCGCTGCCATCGGGCTCTCGGGACTGGCGGGTGTGGTCAATTTGCGCGGTCGAACCGATCTATTCGGCCGCGAGCTGCGCAGCACAGAGGTCGGACAAGCGGACGAAATCGCCTCGGCAGCCTCCCTCATGATGGGTCAAGCCGGCGAAGGCAGGCCGGCGGTCATCGTGCGGGGCCTGTCCTACGAGCAGCGGGTGGCGAACGCCCGCGAGATCACCCGCGAGCGCAAGCTCGATCTCTTCCCGTAGTCCAATTTTGCGTCCGAGCTGGAGTGCGCCCGTGGGGTGGAAAGCTTCATGCGGCGGTTTGACAGTCTGCCGACCGTCGCGCGTTTAGGTAGCCGAGCGCGGATGTAGTCTGCGGGTGTTGTAGACCTCATCAATAGCGCGAAAGGTCGGCAGTGACCTCTTGAAGGTCTGACATTTGTTTTGGCCATCACAGCCGTCGGACACGTAGATGTCGCCCTGCGGCGACAGGTGTGCGTACAGCGGTGACGGCGCCGGCTTCCGGAAATGCCAAGTGTCAGCAGTACCTTTCAGGCGAGCGTGCACTGGCGGACTGAATGGTCGCCGTCATTGGTGAGCCAGATAGCGTCGTTTGGCGCCATGAACACGCCGTGCGCGCGCGGGAATGGCCCTTCCCCGAACGAGCGCAGGAAGTTACCGTCGCGATCGAATACGACCATCGCATGGGCGCCTCGATTGAAGACGTAGACGTTATCGTACTTGTCCACATCGATGCCGCCGATCTCCTCGAATGACCGGCCGGGTGGCAGCTTCGCCCAGTTCTCGACCGGCTCGTACACGTACGCGCCGTTGCCGACCGTCAGCATACCCGCCCCTTACACTCCCTTGCTGATCCCCCGAGCTCGGCACGACGCGCACGGTTCGGCCAGCGATGTGCTCCGCTCTCCGTCATCTGCCGATTTCAATGGAGGTTCGTTACGATCTGCCGGATTTCCGCCGCCGTGTGCTCGCCGCCGAGCGGCGTTCCGGGAACCAGATATTTGCCCATCGCCAGTCCGCCGATGACAACAGGGTCGAAACCAATCTCTCGGATGAGGTTCGACGCGATATCAATAGCGTGCGTGTCGTCGCCGGCGATCGGAACGCCGACAAGTTGCCCCTGCCGGTGCGCGTCCCCCGACAGCTTGGCATAATTGATCGCGTTGAAAGCACGCACGATATGCGCGCCGGGCAGCAATTTCGCCGTCGCTAAGCCCGCACCTCCATGTTCATCGACCCATTCGACGATTGCGGCGCCGTCACGTCGCGCAATCGGGTTGCTCACGTCGATGACGAGCACTTTCTTCGCAAGCGCGTTGCCGTAGTCTTTGCCGATCTGCTCCAACGCGGTATACGGAACGATAACCATCACGACATCGCCAAATTCGACGGCCTCCGCAACCGTTCCGGCGCGCGCCAATGGACCGAGCTCATCTACGAGCCCCTTCAATGTATCGGGATGGCGAGACGAAAACATCACGGGATGCCCCGCCTTAACGAAGAGCGCACCTAGTGCGCCCCCCTCTCGCCCGGCGCCGATGGTGCTGATGCTGAGAGGGGGGGTTCTGGCCGGCTGCGCTAAAACTCGCCTCGGCAAAGACCCGGCCGCCAATCCCGCGATGCCGCCCGCGATGGTAATGAGAAAATCGCGCCGGCCGTTCTCAACCCTGTGATTCGTCATGGTCATATCTCCAACGAGAATGGACTTGGTGTTAAGTGACATCCGTCTCAAGTACGGGAACGGACGATTCTCGACGATTTGGGGAATTCCCTGGCCACCCCGGCTGAGCCAATGCCGGGTAGTCGGCATTAGCGGCTAATGAGTGCGTGCGTATTCCGACGTAGCCCTGGAGGAAGCCCCATGAAGATCTCTCGTATCGTTGACCTACATGCGGACGCCGGCTGGCGCGTCTTCTCGTTCCTGAAAATCGAGACGGACGCGGGACTCATCGGCTGGTCAGAGTACAACGAGAGCTACGGCTCCAAAGGGTTGACCGTCGTCATCATGAAGCTCGCCGAGGAGTTGATTGGCCAGGACCCTCGACCCGTCGAGCTCATTACCGCGAACCTCTATGCGCGCACGCGTCAGGCGCCGGGCGGCCTTATCCAGCAGGCAATCGCGGCGATCGAGAACGCGCTCGTCGACGTGAAGGCAAAAGCCCTCGGCGTGCCGGTATGTGAAATGCTCGGCGGGCCCGTCCGCGATCGGCTCCGCCTGTATTGGTCGCACTGTGGCACCTACAGGCTGCACCATGCCGCGAAGATGGGCCTCGCGCCGATCCACACTCTGGACGACATCCGCAAGCTGAGTGAGCACGTGCGTGAGCGCGGCTTCACCGCGCTCAAGACCAACATCCTTTTGCTCGACGCTGGGAGCCCAGAACTCTACATGCCCGGCTTCGGTCGCTCGCCCGGCGGACCCGAGCTCAATCCGTCGCTCCGCGTCGAGGAGGCGCTCGACAAACAACTCGGGGCCTTTCGTGATGGCACCGGCAAGGACGTCGAGTTCCTCCTCGATCTCAATTTCAACTTCAAGACGGAAGGCTACATCCGCCTCGTCCGTGCGCTCGAGCGGCACCGGCTGATGTGGGTCGAGATTGACAGCTTCGATCCGCGCGCGCTTGCCCTCATCCGTCGCTCGATCGGAACGCCCCTTGCGAGCTGCGAAAGCCTTTTCGGCCGTCGCCAGTTCAAAGATTTCTTCGAGAATTACGCCATGGACGTCAGCATTATCGACCTACCTTGGAACGGCATCCTCGAGGCGATGAAAATCGCGGCCATGGCCGAGGCCTACGAGGTCAACTGTGCGCCGCACAACTTCTATGGTCACCTGTCCACGCTGATGAGCGCCCACTTCTGCGCAGCGATACCGAACTTCCGCATCATGGAGGTCGACATCGATGACGTGCCCTGGAAGGACGACCTCGTCACCGAGTTGCCGCGCATGGAGAACGGTCACCTGATCATTCCAACCAAGCCCGGCTGGGGTGCCGACATTAACGAGAACGCGGTGAAGAGACATCCGCCGAGGTGAGGCCATTAGCTTGCTTCCTCCGAAGTTCCTCGTCGGACCTTGTCGATGTCGGTCTGACCGGGCAACCAGCGCCGCAATCGGCCGTTGACGTTTCGACCCCGCCCTTTTGCCAAGACTGCGGCTAACCTGCCACGTCCGACTGCCACTCCCCACCGATCCAGTCGACGAAAACGATTCCTTTGCCGCTTGTCCTCCGAGGTCCAGTATTTAAACTAAGCTGAGAGTTGAAGAAGTGGTTTACCGGCTCAAGTCCGGCAATGAGAGAGGAACGTGATGCCCCGCCACCTCAAGCGCGGAATGGACCCAAGCGCCATCAAGATGGCCGATGCCAAGGTGCGCGAGACGGTCGAACAAATCCTCGCCGATATCGAGGCGCGTAAGGACGCCGCGGTGCGTGAGCTGTCGCAGAAATTTGACGATTGGTCGCCGGCCTCGTTCAAGCTTGCATCGGCAGAGATCGAGCGCGCGATCGCGCAGGTGCGCAAGCGGGATCTCGACGACATCAGGTTCGCGCAGGCGCAAGTGCGCAATTTCGCGCAAAAGCAGAAGGAGACGCTGCGCGACCTCGAGGTGGAGACGTTGCCTGGCATCGTGCTCGGACACCGCCACATCCCGGTGAACTCGATCGGTTGCTACGTACCTGGCGGCCGCTATCCGATGGTCGCCTCCGCACACATGTCGATCGTTACCGCGCGGGTCGCCGGCGTCAGGCACATCATCGCTTGCGCGCCGCCGTTCAGGGGCGGCCCGCATCCGGCGATCGTGGCGGCGATGCATTTCGGCGGCGCCGACGAGATCTTCGTGCTGGGCGGCGTGCAGGCGGTGGCTGCCATGGCGCTCGGCACCGAGAGCATTGCCGCCGTCGACATGATCGTCGGCCCGGGCAACGCCTATGTCGCCGAGGCGAAACGCCAATTGTTCGGCCGCGTCGGCATCGACCTGCTCGCCGGCCCGACCGAGACGCTGATCATCGCCGACGACAGCACCGACGGCGAAATGTGTGCAACCGATTTGCTCGGCCAAGCCGAGCATGGGCCGACCTCGCCGGCGATCCTGATCACCAATTCCGAAAAGCTCGCGCGCGACACCATGAAGGAGGTCGAACGGCTGCTCGCAGTCCTACCGACCGCCGACATCGCCGGCAAAGCCTGGGCGGATTTCGGCGAGGTCATCGTCTGCGCCGACGAGGCGGAGATGGTGCGCGAAGCCGACCGCGTCGCCTCCGAGCATGTCCAGGTGATGACGCGCAATCCCGACTATTTCCTCGAAAGCATGCGCAACTACGGCTCGCTGTTCCTCGGCCCGCGCACCAACGTCGCCTACGGCGACAAGGTGATCGGCACCAACCACACGCTGCCAACCAGGAAGGCGGCGCGCTATACTGGCGGGCTGTGGGTGGGAAAATTCCTCAAGACCTGCACCTATCAGAAGGTGAACAGCGACGCGGCGAGCGCCATGATCGGCGAGTATTGCTCGCGGCTGTGCATGCTCGAAGGCTTTGTCGCCCATGCTGAGCAGGCGAACGTCCGCGTGCGCCGCTACGGCGGCCGCAACGTTCCCTACGCGCGGGCGGCGGAGTGATTCTTTCTTTGTTGACGGTCTCCTCCCGCCCTGCGGGGGAGGATGAAGTCTGGCGGCCTGGCAAACTGTGACTCCGCTCGATCTTGCGAAAACTCCCTCCTTCCGCCTCGATGGCAGGCGCGCGCTTGTCACCGGCGGCGGGCGCGGCATCGGGCTTGCAGCGGCCGCGGCGCTGGCCGAGGCCGGTGCGCAGGTGACGCTCGCGGCGCGCACCGAACGGGAGATCGAGGAGGCGGCGAGCGCCATTCGCGCGCGCGGCGGCGAGGCCGAGGCGCTGGTGCTCGACGTGACCGACGTCGAAGCGGCACGTCGCGCCGTAGCCGTCGCGGCAGCGCCGTTTCAAATCCTCGTCAACAACGCGGGCACGAACCGGCCAGCTCGTCTCCCCGACGTCGAGGTTGAGGATTTCGATGCGATCTTTGCACTCAACGTGCGTGCTGCGTTTTTCATCGCGCAGGCGGTGGCGCTTCGGTTGATCAAGTCCCGGCTTCCCGGCTCGATCATCAATATCTCATCGCAGATGGGGCACGTCGGCGCCGCCAGCCGCTCCGTCTACTGTGCATCGAAGCACGCCATGGAGGGCTTTACCAAGGCGATGGCTATCGAACTTGCACCGCATAACATTCGCGTCAACAGCCTCGGCCCGACTTTTATCGAAACGCCGATGACTCGACCGTATTTTGAGAACAAAACATTCCGGGACGAAGTGCTGGCGAAGATCAAGCTCGGTCGCCTCGGCCGGCTGGACGAAGTCACCGGAGCAATCATCTTTCTCGCCTCCGACGCCTCTTCGCTGATGACCGGCGCAGCGCTCGTTCTCGATGGCGGTTGGACTGCTGAGTGAACCTCAGGAGGCGTGTAGTGCTCATGGAATTCCGATTTGCGAGGCCGACGAAACCAACGAGATCTTGCTGGGGAGGAGGCGCTGTCGTCGGGAGCACGCGGTAACGA
>Ga0187780_10004250_pt1 | contig 10752 bp, 12 predicted proteins | sample 1015_Q2_SP10_20__FD_132429 | JGI IMG/M metagenome (GOLD analysis project Ga0187780, IMG submission 132429) | Tropical peat soil microbial communities from peatlands in Department of Meta, Colombia - 1015_Q2_SP10_20_MG | ecosystem: Environmental > Terrestrial > Soil > Wetlands > Peat | place...
GACGAATTGAAACAAGCCCTCTCCCGGCTACAATCACAACGCAAGGATATCCACATACGGAGGGCTTAGGGCTTGGCAAGAAACAAACCAACCGCAAGAAAACTTAGGTTAGCAAGTGCACTGAAAACCAAGAAGCCAGTTCCGACCTGGGTGATGGCTAAGACTCAAGGTCATACGAGAACCCATCCCAAGAAGCGAAACTGGCGAAGGACGAAGTTGAAGGCATAGGAGATCAAAAGCAATGAGCGAGAAAGAAGAAACCGAAGAATCGACATCAACCGTCAGTACCGAGACTACACCTGAACCAGAACCATCCGTTACAGTTGAAGCACCCAAGGAGGCTACGGAAGAGAAGGCAGCCGGAGAAGAAGAAATCGAAGTAGTCGAAGAACGAATTTACACGATTCCACTGCGCCACGTTCATGTAGTAACTCCTCGCGGAAGACGAGCCCCCAGGTCTGTTCGAGACGTACGCGCCTACATTGCTCGTCACATGAGATCTGAAGAAGTTTCCATAAGCAATGAAGTCAACGAGCTATTGTGGAGCAGGAGCATCAACAAACCGCCGAGAAGAATAAAGGTGCGCGCAGTCAAAGACAAGGAAGGAAAAGTAGTAGTATATCCTGCAAAGGCAGCATAGCCCAAATTGACGACAGGATATCGATGGTAACCCGCGAATGCCCGTGATTCTGGCAGACGTTTTCGGTAGCGTTAACATAGGGGTATACTGCTTCTGTAACGAAAAGTTAGCTATCGTACCCCCAGGGTTAACGCCCAAGAAAATCAACGAACTCGTTAACATCCTTGGCGTTGAAGTGTGCAAGACCACAATCGGTGGCTCAACATTAATCGGATCCCTTACGGTTGGAAATTCAAACGGGATCTTAGTTCCACACATTATACGAGACTATGAGTTTGATCGCATCAACAGGTTCTGCAAGGTGAACGTAGTTGAATCAAATTGGACAGCTCTTGGAAACGTTGTACTCTCAAATGACTCGGGGGCAGTCATACATCCCGAAGCACCCGAGAAACTACGAAACTACGTGAAGGATGAGTTAAGAATCCAAGTGGTCGATGCTACAATTGGCACTCTAGGGTTCGTCGGCGCGTTAGGAATCGCAACAAACAAAGGAGCAATTCTTAGCCCAAACGCTTCGGCAGAGGAGCAGGCCGTCATAGGAAACGCGTTACATGTGAATGTTGATTTAAGCGCAACTAATGGAGGGGTACCATTCGTTAAGTCTGGAATCCTAGCCAATTCAAAGGGAGCAGTAGTTGGTCCGTTAACACGTGGAGCTGAGCTTATGCAGATTACGAGGACGCTCGGAGTCTAGTTTTGAAGAACTTGATCCCACTTTCCCTGATCCAGTTCTTTCTGTGCTTCGCGCGGATCCTTTCCGTCGATCGTGATCCCTAAGCTGACGCACGTTCCCATCACTTCCTTCGCAGCAGTCTTGGTCGATTTCGCGTAACTGCTAGGCATTTTCATCGCAGCGATTTTCGCGACCTGCTCCATCGTCAGATTGCCAACCTTCTCAGCTTTCGGATTTCCAGAACCCTTCTGAATCCCAAGTTCCTTCACAAGGAGCGCGGAGGTTGTCGGGGTACCGATTTCAACTTCAAAATCCTTGGTTTCGACATCTACGACGACTCGAACTGGAACTTTCATTCCAGAATAAGCCTTTGTGAGCTCGTTGATCCGATTCACTATTTGAAGAACGTTCACGCCGAGCGGGCCGAGTGCTGGACCTAACGGTGGACCAGCATTTGCTTCACCGCCGTTCAGTAGCGCTTCAACTTGTTTCTTTTCGCCCAACTTGTTCTGTCTCTCCTCTGCTCAACAGCTTCACATAGTCTGCATGCACGGTAATAGGTAGCGTCGCGAATCCTTCCTCTAGGAGCTCGATAGTAACTTCTTCCTTCAATTTATCCACATTCGTAATTCGCGCCTTAAGTCCTCGGAAAGGTCCGCTAATTACTTCCACCGAATCTCCGCTTCGGAGATCTTCGATGACGGGTTTCGTTACGATGAACCTGTCAAGGGCTTCGGGTGATATTACGCCCTTGGTCCTGGCCCGTGCGTGACGAACTCCAGCGATTAAGTCGTCTACGTAGTGTGGTCCAGCCGATTCCACGAAAATATAGCCCTTAACCAAATCCGGAGCTAGAACGCTTACGATCGGCAGTTTCTTCAGAGCGATTCTGGACGATATTAGGTCGACTACAGTTCTTTCCTGGCCGCTTGTGGTCCTCACGGCGTAGATGAGCATTTTTCGTTCAGAACTCATCAGGGTGCGGCTCCGGCAGCTCCAGTTGCAGTGGATGATGGGAGCAAGTTCAGGAATAGGAACAAAATTCTGATGACGTAACCTAAAGACCCTGCGATCACAACGCCAAGAAAGCTGATTTTCAGCATCAAGGAGATCTCATCGCTCGAGGGCTTGGTGGTGACATGAATCAAACGTTTGGTCGATTCAATGAATTCTCGCCAGTTCAACTTCTGAGTCCTTCTTGAAACGCTTAGGGCGACTTCTTGTTCTTAGGGTGTTATTTTAACCTTTGAACTCAACGCACACGTGACTCGTGCAATTCCTCGGACTTAAACGCTGTCGATTGGTTTGTTTGCTTCGTAGTCGGGGTGACAAGAGCAGTTGCAGTCTTCGCCCTTCATCCCGTAGTGACTGTAGCCCTGAGTTTCTCTGATCTTTTGAAGGTGATTGCAATGATCAGTATGTGTGAAATTAATCACTTCTCCATCGAAGGTTTCTTTGGAGGATTTGTCAATTTGCTTCCGCAATATAATCCTTCGACGTGCCATCAGATCTCATAGTCAAGGGACGAAGAAACTCGCTTCGTCTTCGCCAGGTCTCTGCAAACTAGACCCGTACCGTCTCAACGTTCATAGTCCCAAGCGTTTCAATTAGTCTCTTCCGTTCTGGTCCTCTCATCCCTTTCCAATCGATTACCGCTACCGGACTCTTCTTTCCGAGACTTCGCTGGAATGCCATCCGGACAATTTGTTCGTCATATTGTTCAAAGAAATATTTTGACAGTATATGTCCGAAAGCATATCCACTTTGTCGTAATGCAACGCAGTGTTTGTTACAATAATGCCCTCCACCAAAGCCGACCGCATCCTCGCCTTCAATAGGTGCTGTGGCGGCTTGCCAAATTGCCTCACCAGCGACAGCGCCTGCCCCCGGATCATTCCATTCGCGTTCAGTACTTCCAACCTCAACAAAGAGAGTGGGTATCCCCAATTCAGTAGGACCATGATGTGTAGCTTCGAGTGTCACGGTATAGTTTAGCTTACTGAATTCTCGTGCAGCATCCAACGCTAGCAGAGCTGCACGCGACCTGCTCGGGTCGGTGAAAGCAAGAGATTTCGGATTACCACCGAAATCAGCATGTGAGGTTGAGTTACCGGTCCAGTGGACAGTTAGTGCAGGTTCGCCGCTTTCGCTTCTGTGGCGTGACGCGAATATCACCGCGTCTAATTCCAGATCTTGATCAAGTTGATCTGTGTAAACTCCGTCAGTCTCTACATGCTTGATTAGGACATCTCCTTGCTTGAGGAGATCCGTTCTTCCAGAAACGGGCAGGAAATGTTTGAGCCGCGTCAACTCCCTTGCAATGTTCTGGGCTGCTTCATCTCGCTTTGACGCCACAATGAGGACAACCACAACATCTCGACTCTAACTAATTATTTTCGCGACCATTTGCTCTGGACTGAAAGGTACCAAATCTTCATAGTTCTGACCTAGGGCGGCAAACAGAATAGGTTTCCCGATTATCGTAGCCATAGAGATGGCGCTTCCACCTTTCGTGTCTGCATCTAACTTGGTCAGTATTACTCCATCTAACTTCACCGATTCTGAAAAGATACGCCCCTGTTCGATCGCGTCATTACCGGTTAACGCGTCAACGACAAGAATCGTCAAGTCCGGTTGAGCAACTCGAGAGATCTTCTTCATCTCCTCTAGGAGATTCTTGTTTGTCTGCATCCTCCCTGCTGTGTCGATCAGGACGACGTTAATTCCATGCGCCTTCGCGTAATTGACCGCGTCGAATGCTACCGCAGCGGAGTCTCCACCATAATCATGTCTTATAGTCTTGATTCCGATTCGCCGTGCATGTTCCTCGATCTGTTCAATGGAGCCAGTCCGGTATGTGTCCGCGGCAGCAATCACAACTGAATAATCCTTAGACAAGAGAAGATGACCGATCTTGGCGATCGAACTGGTCTTTCCAGTGCCATTAACACCAACGAACAATATCACGGCTGAACGATGATCATTTTTACATTTCTCGAGCACGTCAAAGAAACTCGTATCGCCGCTTCCGCGTAAGAGTTCAATCAGTACGCTCTGAAGCACCTCACGTGCTGGCTCGGTAGAACCACTAAACCGTTTTACTTGCACACTTTCAAGTTTGAGCCGTATGTCGTCACAGATTTTTTTTGCAACATCATATGCCACGTCGTTCTGCACTAGGATAAGAACGAACTCTTCTAAGATCCTGTTAACGTCCTTCTCAGATAGCTCCTTTTGGGAAATCTTCTGAACGAAGACGTTTAACCCAGACTTGAGCTTCTCGAACATAATCTCACGTATCCCTACGTCGATGAATTAGGCTCACGGAAAATCGGTTTATTCAATTGGTCTTTTGAGTGGATTCACGACGTCTGAGTAGCTCTTCAAGCGCCTCTCGATCTTGCTGGTACCTAGTCAAAGTCTGATCTAGCTGTTGCTGTATAGCTGTCCTTGCCTTGTCCAATTCTTGAAGTCTTATCGTCAACTCCTCCACCGAACTTCCGACATCCTTCTCAATTGCGGCTCCGCCTCCTACTCCCATCACCAGTTTCTTAGAATCTGCAATTTGCATCCTTACGTATGATCCTGCACCAACAGGGACAAGCACTGATTCACCATCGCTTAGACCCTTTAATCCATCAAGTGTGTCGTGAGCTAACGTTACTTCTCCAATCGCGCCCCTTACGACATCGAGTCTCGATTGAAGCGCTCCGACCGATCCTTCAAGGATTCGAATCTCGGCTGCGAGTTGACGAACTATTTCCTCTTCACTTATCTGAGGCTGGGACATCCACTGCAACTTCCTGTACCGATTTTATCATGATTTCAAACCGTCGAGCGCGATGCCTACTGCCCATCTCGGAGTAGAGTCGTTGTGTGGCGTGATCCTGCCTAATCGCATCGTACTGAACAGTGAACGGAACAAGCGTCTTACCCTTCTTGATCTCACCGATGATCCTAAATCTCTTAACTTCAGTCAAAACCACTTCAACCTCTCTATATGACAACAGAGTCCGCTATTAATCTGAAGGTAGACAGACGACGCTAAGCTGAAACGTTTTTATTATGCAGCCGGCATGACCACTCAGAAATTTGACTAGATGTGCTTTTGATTGCCGCTTGCTAAGGATGAAGTCGGTAGGGCACTGAGTGAGTTACGGCAGAATCTAGTCAAAAGAAAATTTTCACAATCTATCGAACTGGTTGTTAAACTACGTGAAGTAGACCTTAAGAAACCAGAAAATAGGATTAACGAAGCAATACCACTTCCAAACCCTCCGGAAAGCCCGGTCAAGATCTGCGTTATAGCCTCCGGGGATCTCGGAACAAGAGCAAAGAATGCTGGAGCAGACATACTGGTCACTCGCGATCAGATTGATTCACTCAATAAAGACAAAAAATCGGCTCGCAAACTGGCCCAAGATTATGATTTCTTCATAGCTGAGGCTCCCATGATGCCGCAGGTCGGACGCGCGCTAGGCTCATTTCTCGGACCTCGAGGCAAGATGCCTACACCTGTTCCCCCAAACGCCCCCATCGACCAGATCATCTCAGGTCACAGAAAGATGGTTCGCGTTAGAATGAGGGAACAGCAAGTTCTTTCGTGCCGAATAGGTACGGAGAGCATGTCTGACGATAAACTTGCAGAAAACATTCAAACCGTAATTTCAAGAATCGAAGAGAAACTCGAACGTGGCTTCAAGAATATCTCAGAGATCCTAGTAAAGGCGACGATGAGCAAACCTGTAAAAATTGGAATCACGAAGTGATATGGGATGCTAACACGCCAGGTCGCCGCATGGAAGAAGGAAATCTATTCCGATCTCGTCGAGCTGCTTCAAAAATATTCAGTAGTTGCCGTTGCCGATCTACAAAAAGTACGTTCTTCTCAAATTCAAGAGATACGGAAGAAATTACGAGGTAAGGCCGAACTCATAGTCGCTAAGAATACTATCCTGCGAAAAGCCTCTGAACAACTCGCCACAGAGAAGCCTAACGTCGATCAATTCGCCGACACACTCACTGGTTCAAAAGTCCTAATATTTACGCAAATGAACCCCTACGAACTAATAATTTTCCTGAACAAGAACAAAGTGAGAGTTCCAGCCAAAGGTGGAGACGTGGCAACGGGTGAAATAATGGTTCAAGCTGGAAATACAGGATTGCAACCAGGGCCAATAATTAGCGAATTTAACGAAGCAAAGGTCCAAACTCGCATTGAGGGCGGCAGTATCTTCGTCGCTAAGGACACGATCGTAGCAAGGAAAGGTGATGTAATCTCCACCAAAGCAGCATCGCTCATGTCGAAACTCGGGATGAAGCCCATGGAAGCAGGACTTTCAATCGCTTGCGCCTACGATCACGGACTCGTACTACGCCCCACCGATCTGACCTTTGATCTCGACCAGATGAAAACGGAGTTTTCAACTGCAGTGCGATTGGCTTTCGGTGTGGCCGTCGAAGCGGTCATCATGCTCCCAGCAACTGCACCGCAAATCATTTCGAAAGCATATAGACAAGCAATGGCAGTGAGCATGGAAGCAGGATTCCTCACGAAACAAACAACACCGTTCATCATCCAGCGTGCGGTCGCAACAATGAACTCCTTATCATCCGCCATATCATCTAAGAATCCGGAAGCCCTCTCAGCCGGGAAAACAAGCAGTCCTCCTCCTGAAGGAAAAGGTTGAAAAGAGGGACAACTGCTAACCAGAAGACCCTCGTTAAGTTCGGTGTAAAATAATGGAATATGTCTATGCAGCGCTTCTGCTCCACTCAGCAGGCGAAAAAGTAACAGAAGACAGCGTTACGAAGGTCCTAACAGCTGCCGGCGTCAAAACCGAAGAACCAAGAGTAAAGGCCCTAGTAGCCGCATTGTCAGAAATTAAAATCGACGACGCGATAAAGGCGGCTCAGGCTATGCCCGCCGCTGCCGCTCCTGCTGCTCCAGCCGCAGAAGCTAAGAAAGAAGAGAAGAAAGGCGAAGACGACAAGAAGAAAAGCGAAGAGGCGCTAGCTGGGCTGGGCGCACTGTTCGGTTAATAGCTATTAGCCGAACTGTCATCCCTTTTTGCATCCTCAATTTTTGACTCATACTACCGAGCCGAGACCTATGTCTAGGCTCCAACTCAGAAACTGACTTGCGTGGCAATTACTTGTCGGAAGAATACAAAACCTGCCGCTGCGGAGCGAAATTCACCAATGATGAGATAGGTAAGAAACTCTACGATCAACATCAATCCTGGTGCGGTAAGCAAGGCATGACCTCATCTCCGATCTCTGAACCCGGCAGGAACAGCAAGCATAGAACAAGAAAAACCAAAGAACGAGTGTTCGATTAGAGTACCTGGCATCCACAACCGATCGCATTAACCAGAGGATAAATAGCTTACCACCCTCACACAGACTTGATCAAAATCCCGGAGCAAAACAGTGATGGAAATCAGCGAGAAAGAATTCGCTGTCCCATTCTTCAAAGAAAACGGCTTCGTCCGCAAGAAATGTGCGTCGTGCGGCAGCCATTTTTGGACTCAAAACACCAACGAAACCTATTGCGGCGACAGCCCATGCGTGCGTTATTCATTCATAGGCAAACCACCAGCCAGCCGTTCCTACTCGGTTCACGACATGCGTGAACTATTCCTTTCATTCTTCGAAAAAAACGGACATAAACGCATCAGACCCTATCCAGTAGTAGCAAGGTGGAGAAACGACGTCTTCCTAGTAGGAGCGTCAATCTATGATTTTCAACCCTACGTCACGGAAGGATTAATCCCCCCACCCGCCAACCCACTTGTAATCAGCCAACCAAGCATCCGATTCACGGACATAGACAACGTTGGCCCAACACTTGGACGACACGACCTGATGTTCGAGATGGGTGGAGCTCACGCATTCAACTATCCAGACAAAGAAGTCTATTGGATGGACCAAACGATCAGATACCACCACCAACTAGCCACTGAAGAATTCGGATTGAAATCCGACATGATTTCTTACAAGGAACATTTCTGGTCAGGTGGTGGAAACGCTGGACCGGACGTCGAATGCCTATGCGCCGGTCTAGAAATTTCAACACTTGTATTCATGCAATACAAAGTCGAAGCAAACGGGTTAACTAAACTACCTATACGGACGGTTGACACGGGATATGGGATCGAGCGGTGGGCTTGGCTAAGCCAAGGCAAACCCAGCGCCTTCCAAGTAATATACGGCTCCGTACTCGACAAAGTTTTCGAGCTTGCTTCCGTAAAATTCGATGAAAAATTGGTTGCGGAAGTAGTACCGTACTCAAGCTACATGAACGTCGAGAGAAGCGGTGATCGTACCTCTGCAAGGAAGAAAATTGCTGAAATTCTACGAATGGATTGGCGTGAACTTGAGAAGACACTCGTACCGATCGAAAACGCCATGACCGTTGCCGATCACACGAAGACAATCGCATTCCTACTCTCAGAAGGAGTTGTTCCATCCAACGTCGCAGAAGGATACTTGGCGCGGTTACTCATCCGCAGAACCTATCGAATCCTTCACCAACTCGGAATTGAAGATAAAATGCTCGAGATCATCAATTCGCAAATAGATTACTGGCGACAAGATTTCCCTCAATTGCACAGCATGCAACATGAAATAGCTGAGGCAATAAAGTCAGAAGAAACGAAATATCAACGAACACTAACCCGCGGATCAGAACTGATCAAGAGAATCTCAAATGAACTAAAACGGAAGGACCAAATAGAAATCCCGGCACAAACATTGGTTGAACTATACGACTCCCACGGTCTAGTTCCAGACGTAGTAAAGGAATTAGCTGCCCCACTTCAAATATCCGTAAGCACACCAACAGATTTCTACGGAATGGTGGCACAAAAACACCTCAGCAAAAAAGACACACATCAACCAAAAACATCGGGCGAATATTCAGCGATAGAAAACAAAGTGGAACAATTACCTGAAACAATACCCCTCTACTACAAAGATCAATTCAAACAAGAATTCGAAGCTAAGGTACAAGCCGTCTACGACAATCTCATCGTTCTAGACCAAACATGCTTCTATCCTGAAGGCGGAGGGCAACCAGGCGACACCGGTAAAATAGAAACGACCAAAGGAACACTGAAAGTGTTAGACACACAGAAACTAGGACGAGTAATACTTCACCGGACCGAAGGAAAAACTCCCGAAATCGGCGAAAGCATCAGAGGAACGATCGATTGGAATCGACGCCTAAATCTTATGCGTCACCACACAGGAACACACTTGATACTGGGAGCAGCCAGACGAGTCCTAGGGCAACACGCATGGCAAGCTGGAGCCCAGAAAGGAGTCGAGACAAGCCGAATCGACATCTCCCACTACGAACGAATAACTGAAGACCAAATCAGGAAAATCGAACGACTAGCAACCGAAACGGCCCTAGACGACATACCTGTTGACTCACAATGGCTGCCACGCGAAAAAGCAGAGCAAACTTACGGCTACATCCTCTACCAAGGAGGAGTAGTACCCGGCAAAGAGCTTAGGATAATAAAGATCGGAGACTGGGATGTCGAAGCCTGCGGCGGCACCCACTGTTCTCGAACGGGACAAGTCGGAACCATAAAAATTCTTCACAGCGAACGAATCCAGGACGGAGTAGAACGAATAATATTCGCAGCAGGAACACAAGCCCTCATTGCAATCCAAGAACAGGAAAGAGAACTGAAAAACATTGCATTAACCGTAGAGACCCCGATTGAAAAAGTCAATCAACACGTACAAACACTAGTAATCGAAAACAAGAAACTTTTACAGCGTCTCGACAAATTGTCAGCAGAATGGGCTGACCGCGAAGCACACCGACTACTCACTGAAGGAAAGAACATTAATGGAATAACGTTCTGCCAAGCAAAATACACCCAAGGCGAAGAAAGCGAACTTATCTCAATAATCAACAAAATCGTAGAACAAACTCCAAACGCTGCTGCGATAATAATCCTCTCCAAGGACACCACTAGGATACTCGTGGGAGCCGGAAAAGAAGCCGTGCGATTGGGCATCCATGCAGGAAAACTCGCCACCCAACTCTCACAATTAATCGGAGGCGGCGGAGGCGGCAAAGACTATTTTGGTCAAGGAGGAGGAACAAAATCAAACGCTGATCAAGCCCTCAATAGTGCAGAATCATTACTCACAAAAATGCTCAAACAGTGAAAGATATGCCGACTGACTGGGCACAGCTAGATAGCAAATGGCAAAATGAATGGTCGAAATCAAAAATTTTTGAGGCTGATCCTGACGCCAATCGTGTGAAGTGCTTCGTCACTTTCCCGTTCGCATACATGAGCGGCCCCCTACACGTTGGTAGCGGATTCACCGCCGCCCGAATCGACGCCTACGCCCGATACATGCGAATGCGAGACCTTAACGTATTATTCCCATGGGCATGGCATTGGAC
>Ga0187780_10004251_pt1 | contig 10752 bp, 10 predicted proteins | sample 1015_Q2_SP10_20__FD_132429 | JGI IMG/M metagenome (GOLD analysis project Ga0187780, IMG submission 132429) | Tropical peat soil microbial communities from peatlands in Department of Meta, Colombia - 1015_Q2_SP10_20_MG | ecosystem: Environmental > Terrestrial > Soil > Wetlands > Peat | place...
CTCACACGGATTGCGGCTGGATGGCCCGCTGCCGGGACTGGCCGGCGCGCACCCCGCCGGGCGCGGGGCGGCCCGCAGCGTTTCGCCGTGACACCATCGAATGATTGAAGCGGGGCGACCGCTGCGGGACGGGCAGCGGCAGGCCCTGGGCCAGCAGGGCCTGCTTCCGCTTCAGGCGCACGCGCCAGTGGGCCAGGTCCGGGTACTCGCGGCGCCACTGCTCCTCCAGGGCCAGCCAGCTCACCGCGTAGAAGCTCCGCACGGTGTACCCGCACGTGGGGCACCGCCGGTACACATAGCGCCAGAGGCCCTCGATCTGGCCCTGGCCGAGGGTCTCCATGCTCCCCGCGCAGCAGGCCGACGGACGCGGGGGCGAGACGATGCGGGCCGGGTACTCGTTCACGGGCTGTTCCTGGTCCCGGTATTCCACGATGGTCGGCATGGCGTTTCCTTTCGCGCGTGGATCGTTGGCGCTCGTCGTACCGCCGCTAGCTGTCAGCCGCGCCAAATCCCCCCTCCGCCCCCCTTTGGCAAAGGGGGGAACGGGGGGATTTGACAGCATCGGCGCTAGCCGAGCTTCGTGGCGATGAAGAGCTGGGAGTCGCCGCGCTTCACCAGGAACAGCGCGCCGCGATCGGCGCGCCCCTTCTCCAGCGCCGCCTGGGTCTCCCGGACGTTGCGTACCTTGGTTCGGTTCACCTCCAGGATCACGTCGCCGGCCTTGATGCCGGCCTCGTCCGCCGGGCTCCCGGGTTCCACCTGGCTCACGACCACGCCGCGGGGCTCCGCGAGCCCCAGGCCCTGCGCCATCTGCGGCGTGATGTCCTGAATGGCCATCCCGAGCTTGCCCCGGTCGGGGGCGGCATCGCCCGATCGGCCCGCCAGCTCCTTGTCATCCTGCGCGCTGAGCGTGGCGCGCACGGACACGTTCTTGCCCTCCCGCAGCACCTTGATATCGACCGCCGTCCCCGGGCGCATGGCGGCCACCAGGCGCGGCAGCTCGTGCGAGGACTTCACCGGCTTCCCGTCCACCGCCACGATCACGTCGCCCGGCTTGATCCCGGCCTGGGCGGCGGGCGAATCGGCCACCACGTCCGCCACCAGGGCGCCTTGCGGATCGGCCACGCCCATGGTCTTGGCCAGGTCCGGCGTGATTTCCTGCACGCTCACGCCGAGCCAGCTCCGGGTGACCCGGCCGCTGGCCTGGAGCTCCGGGACGACCAGCTTGGCGGTGTTCACGGGGATGGCGAAGCCGATGCCGTGCCCCTCCGCCATGATGGCGGTGTTGATGCCCACCACCTCGCCCTTCAGGTTGAAGAGCGGCCCCCCGCTGTTCCCGGGGTTGATGGAGGCGTCGGTCTGGATGAAATCATCGTAGGGGCCGGCGCCGATGACCCGGCCCTTGGCGCTCACCAGGCCCGCCGTCACCGTGTTCGAGAGGCCGAAGGGATTGCCGATGGCCACCACCACGTCGCCCACGCGGAGGGCCTCCGAATCCCCCAGGGCGACCGCGGGCAGGTCTTTCCCGGCCTTCACCTTCAGCAGGGCCAGGTCGGTCTTCGGGTCGCGCCCGACCACCGTGGCCGAGTACTCCTCCCCGCCCGCCAGCTTCACCACGATCTCGCGGGCCCCCTCGACGACGTGGTTGTTGGTGACCACGTAGCCGTCCTTGCTGATGATGAAGCCCGACCCGGCACCCCGCTGGGGCACGGGTCGGCCCTGCCAGCCCTTGCCGAAGAAGCGCTCGAAGAAGGGGCCGAAGGATCCGGGCCCTTCGCCCTCCAGGTCGGGAAGGCTCATCTTCTCCATCTTGGTGACGCGGATGTTCACCACGGCCGGGGAGAGCTTCTCCACCAGGTCCGCGTAGCCGGGCGCCGCGCCCTGGGCCACCACCGGCGCCGTCCCTGCCGCGGAGATGAGCTGGGCCGGCGGGCCGCCCTTCGTCGCCGCCCCTGCCGTCAAGGCCAGGAGCGAGGTGACGCCGATGATGGCCGCCACCCAGTGAACCGTGAGGAACTTGCGGATTCGTTCTCGCATCGCCTTCCTCCTCTGCCGTGATGCATCCGCCCGGGCCGGGCGGATGGGCGTTGTGGGATACGCAGGGAAGATAGGACGGCGAGATGAATGGGCGGTTAGCCCCACATTAGAATCCTCTCATCTGGCAGGCTGCTGAAAAAGGCCCATCTGCGGCGTTGGCGCGCTCGCGCACTCCCTGCGGCGTACCCGGCGTACGCCTCAGTCGGCGCTTCGCCCGCCGCCTTGCACCTGGACCTTTTTGAGCAGCCTGCGGAACACGGGTTCCTGGCCAGCCTGCCGGGCAGGCTGCTGAAAAGGCCCGAGGTCTGTCCCCGCTGCCTCGCCGGCAGCGGGTCAGGCGCTGGCGCGCTCGGGTGCTCGCAGCGGCGCATCGGCCACCCCATTCCGCAATCCGCATTCCGCAATGGGATAGGCGCCTGCCACGGCCAATTGCGCTGGGGGTTTGGTGTGTCGTCGGGAACGGGAAGGGGTACGGGAACGGGAACGGACAGGGGAGCGGAGGGGCGGGAGAGGAGGGCGACGGAGGCCCCAAGGGCGGGGCCTCCGTCGCCGGACGAAGGTGGTGGTCCCCGGCTACTTTTTGTTCTTTTGCGATAGGCCTCCCAGGGAGTTTTGGAGCATTCCCCCCAGGACCCCGGATTCCGTCCCGAGGGGGAGCACTGCGATCTGCACCTTGGAAGCCAGCTCCCGGTTCACCAGGTAGGAGGCATAGCTTGGGTTCTCGGCGGTGAGGGCGGCGAGGGCCTTCTCCTTGGCGATCTGCACCTGATCGAACTCCTTCTGTTTCCTCACCTCGAGGTCATTCAGTTGGTTCTGTTTCTCCACGTCCACCCGGTTCAACTCCCGTCGCTTTTCCGCCTCCTGCCGCGCAAGCAGGCGCTGCCGCTCGACCTCGGCCTTGGTCCGGCGCTCCAGGACCTGCGCCTCCGTCTCGGCCTTGGCCACCTGGCTCAACCGCCGCTTGTCTTCCGTGGCGGCGTTGATCTCGGCAACCTTGCCTTCCACCCGGGCCTTCTCCACCTGGACCTGTCCCTCGGCCTGGGCCTGGCTCTGAGCGGCCTTGGCCCGCTCGAGATCGATGGCATTCTTCTCGCGGACCCTCTGCAGTTCCAGATCCTTGGTGGCCGTCACCTCCAGGGCATCCGTGAAGGTCTTGGGGAAAAGCACTTCGGAGATGATGACCTCCTTCACCTGGATGCCTTGCTCGGCGAGCTTCTGCGCCAGCGTATCCTTCATCTCCTTGACGAACTTCTCCCGCTCCGGCCTGAACACCGAGGCCACCGAGGGATAGGCATTTGCGATCTTCCCCGCCAGCTCGCGCGATTTGGGGTCGAAGATCAGCTTCGCGTACTGTTCCGGGTCGGCGAACTGATTCGAAAAGGACCTGGCGTCCTCGATCCTCCAGCGGATGGAGAGCGAGAAGGCCAGGGGGACGCCATCCCCGAGGCGGACATCCTTGAGGTCGGTCTGGTGTACGTAGTCCCGCTTGGCGACATCCGGCGCCCCCTTCCCGCAACCGGCCAACGGTACGGCGGCAACGGCCAGCAACAGCAGCGCGACCTTGATCCTGCCCATGGTCCATCCCTCCTCGGGTGATGGCGTATTCGTTCCCGCTCCCGTACCCGTTCCCGCTCCCGACGAGACCCCAAACACCCAACGCGACCGTCCGCAGCAGACGATGCGCGCCGGATCCTCGTTGCCGGCTTCCGCCTTGTCCCGGCACTCCGCGATGGTGGCCATGGCCGCTACCTTTCCGCCCCGCCAGTCGAGGCCGGGACGATGGGCCCTCGCATGCTGGCGTCCGCCGCGTCGCGCCCCCGATCGTGGGTGCACGCCCTGGCGGCTTGTTCGGCCGCCGCCGGCCCCTCATCGTAGTCGCAGGCGTCCGCCGCCTCGAGGGCCGGCGGGCATTCCGGCCCGGCCAAGGCGGAGGCCGCGAGGCCCTCCTCGGGATCCGCCGTTCCGAAGGCCGCGCCCAGCAACTGGTAGCCCCCCATGACCCCGGCCAGGGATAAGGCCAGCGCCATGATCCCCGCCACGATGTACCGCCCCAGGTCCAGGGATTGTTCGCGCATCGGCCACCTCCTTTGTCTGCCGGCCCCCAGCGGATGGCGGGCGGCGAAGAAGTTTGGCGGCCAATATGTGGCGGGAGGATGAGGCGTCCGTTAACCGCGGATTAGATCCCTCTAAGCCAACATCCTGGGTCGGAAGTCCCTGAGCGGATCGTTCCCGTTCCCGTACCCGTTCCCGTGGCCCGGGCCGGACACAGGATACGTCCCTTGCTACGGACAGCGGCGCTGGGGCTTTGGTGTGCCGTCGGGAACGGGAACGGGTACGGGAACGGGAACGGACTAGGAGGCGCCTTTCGGGGTCAGGGGGCTAGTGTTGCGCTCACTTAACCCTTACCCCCCTTTGAAAAAGGGGGGGAGGGGGGATTTCGGGAATTCTGTGATGACGGCGATCTATCGGACGGTTGGCGAACAGTTGAGCGCCAGAATCCCCCCGACCCCCTTTGCAAAGGGGGGAGAGAATTTTCGGCAAGGGCGGTCTGTGAAGGTATTTCGATAACGCCACACTAGGTCCAAGTGCGCGGGATGCGGGACCTGAGATGAGGGAGGGGCCTACCTAATCGGCGGGGTGGGCGAGGGGGAGGGTGATGGTGAAGGTGCTGCCGTGGCCCAGGGAGCTTTCCACGGCCACGGAGCCGCCGTGGGCCTCCAGGATGGATTTGACGATGGCCAGGCCCAGCCCGCTGCCGCCCTCGGCGCGCGAGCGGGCGCGGTCTGCCCGGTAGAAGCGCCCGAACACCAGGTCACGGTCGGCCGCGCTGATCCCGATGCCCGTGTCCTGCACTTCTACCGCGACCAGGTCGGCCGTCGGCCGTCGGCCGTCGGCGGTCAGGTTATCGGCTGCGCCGCCCGCCGCCCGCCGCCCGCCGGCCGCGGCCTGCGCGGGCGCCAGGCGCCAGCGCACCGCCACGCGGCCGCCCGCCGGTGTGTACTTCACGCCGTTGTCCACCAGGTTGAAGAAGGCCTGCTCCAGGCGCTCGGCGTCTGCCAGCACGGTGGCCGGGGGCCCCTCCGCGAGCGATACGGCCACGCCCCGCGGTTCGCCCAGGCCGCGGCCCCGCGCCACCACCCGGGCCAGCACGTGGCCCAGGTCCACCGGCTTGCGGTCCAGGGTCAACTGGCCCGCGTCGGCCCGCGAGAGGGTGAGCAGGTTCTCCACCATGCGGGCCATCCGGTTCACTTCCTCCAGGCTGCTCTCCAGGACCTTGCGGTACTCGGCCGGATCGCGCGCCGCGCGCAGGGCCACCTCCACCTCGCCCTTGAGGATGGTGAGGGGCGTGCGCAATTCGTGGGACGCGTCCGCCGTGAACCGCCGGATCTCGCCGAAGGCGCCCTCCAGGCGGTCCAGCATCTCGTTCAGGGTGCGGGCCAGGCGGCCCAGCTCGTCGTCCGCCCCGGGGTCGGCCACCCGTTCGCTCAGGTTGGCGGCCTCGATGCGGCGCGCGGCCTGGATCATCTGGTCCACCGGGCGCAGGGCCCGGCGCGCCAGCAGGTAGCCCCCCGTCCCGGCCAGCAGGGTGCCCACCGGGAGGAGGGCGGCGGCGGCCAGCAGGAAGTTCCGCAGGGCCGTGTTCACCCCCTCCAGCGAGATCGCCACCCGCACCAGCTGGACGACGCGCCCGCCCTCCATCACCGGGTAGGTGAGGAGGCGCACCGGGTGGCGCTCGCCCAGGTCCACCGTCTCGTAGGTGGGCAGGCCGAGGGTGGCGTTGGTGAGGGCCTCCTCGCTGGGCCGGAGGCGCCGCCCGGCGACGTTGGGCGACATGGCCAGGGGGTGCCCGCCGGGGTCCAGGAGCTGGAGGAAGCGCTCGAAGGGGCTGGCGCCGAACAGCTCGCGCACCAGGTCCTCGATGCTGGGCTGCCCGGGGTTCCCCTCGCGGTGCGCTGCCCAGTCTGCCGCGGAGCGGGCCACCGCCATGAGGGACTGGTCCACGTCCCGGTGGAGGCCCTGCGCCAGGATCACGTAGGCCAGCCCGCCCAGGAGGGCCAGCGTGGCCGCCAGGATGCCCGCGTACCAGAGGGCCAGCCGTGTGCGCACGGACGCGCGCGCCATCACGCCTCCTCGCGCAGCACGTAGCCGGCCCCCCGCACCGTGTGGATGAGCCGGGGCGTGTAGTCGGCGTCCACCTTCTTGCGGAGGTAGTTGATATACACGTCGATGACGTTGGTCGCGGTGTCGAAGCCGTAGTCCCAGACGTGCTGGGCGATGAGGGCGCGGCTCAGCACCCGCCCCTTGTTGCGCAGCAGGTACTCCAGGAGGGCGTATTCCTTGGGGGTGAGATCGATCTTCTTCCCGCCGCGCCGCACCTCGCGGGTGGCGGGATCCAGGCGGAGGTCGGCCGCGGCCAGCACCGCCGCGCGCTCGCCGGCGCGCCGCCGCAGCAGGGCCCGCACGCGGGCCAGCAGCTCGTCGAAGGCGAAGGGCTTGACCAGGTAGTCGTCCGCCCCGGTGTCCAGGCCGGCCACCCGGTCCGGCACGGCGTCCCGGGCGGTGAGCAGCAGCACGGGCGTCTGCACGCGGCGGCCGCGCATCTCGCGCAGGACGGCCAGGCCGTCCCGCACCGGCAGCATGATGTCCAGCACCACCAGGTCGTGCACGCCGTCCAGGGCCATGGCCAGCCCCTCCTCCCCGTCGGCGGCCACGTCCACGGCGTACCCCTCCTCCGCCAGCCCCTTCTGGATGAAGCTGGCCACCTTCTGCTCGTCTTCAACTACCAGGATTCGCATGGCCGGGACCTGGGGCTAGCGGGCAGCCAGCAGGGGGCGGGAAACGATGCTTGGTGGGCGAGCCATGGGACGGTGTCGCGGAGCACAACGCGCAAGCGTCACAGCGCCAGGCTGCGCCTCAGCGCGGTGTCAACCTTTGCCATCTGCGGCCACATTCCGATGCGACGATCGATTTCTGTATCGAAGACGGTGGCAAGATTATCCGTCATGATCACCGAATCTGTAAGGAGTCCCGTCGCCCGCCCTTCCTCCGTTGCAACGGAAACGGTCACCCGGCTGGGGTGTCCGGCGCGGGCAGGGTTGCTGGTAATCATGGCGACGATGGTCTGAGGTAGGTCTGTTCCCAGGTCGTCGGCTTGCACCACAAGCACGGGGCGACGCTTCGCAGTACGCAGGTTGGAATCGGGGAAAAGAACCAGCGCAATGTCGCCGCGCCTATAGGGCATCGTACGCGTCCATTTCAGGGCGTTCCCAGTCGACTGCAAATGCCCGTAAACGCGCGCGCAGGCCGGCGGCCTGGACTTCGTCAATACCACGGGCGCGGAGATCTATCACATCGTGGTCCGTAAGGAACGTCACGATCACTCGCGCCTCACCCACATCCTGTGGCTTTTCGAGCAATTCGACCTTGCCGTCTCGGTATATGCCTTCTACGGACTTGAGCATCTCGCCCCTCCCCGCCTAACAGTACGCACCGGATCCGCGGCCTTATTATCCGGGGCACGGGGCGGGCCCGTCAATCCCATGGGAGGTCCCGCTCCTTCAGCCACCCCTCAACCTTTCCGCACCGCGAGCTGCCCTCAGAGAGTCTTTCCCCATCCTCGGTCCTGGCGTGTCATGGAACGGCGTAGCGCTTCAGGGCGTCGGGGTTGAAGGCCACGCCGAAGCCGGGCCGTTCGGGCGGGGCGATGGCCCCGTCCAGCACGGCGGCGCACTGGGCGAAGAGGTCCGGCGGGGCCCAATCGAAGAACTCCACCCAGAAGGCGTTGGGCGCGGCGGCCATGAGGTGCACGTGGAGTTCGTGGGCCAGGTGCGGCGTCACGGGGAGGCCAGCGGCGCCGGCCAGGGCGGCGGCCCGCAGCCATTCCGTCACCCCGCCCACGCGCTGCACGTCCGGCTGGGCGTAGGCCAGGGCCCGCGTCTCCAGCAGCGTGCGGAAGCCGTAGCGGGTGTACTCGTTCTCGCCGGCCGCCAGCGGCACCGGCGACCGGCGGCCCAGCTCGCGCAGGGCCTCCAGGTCGTCCGTCAGCACCGGCTCCTCCAGCCACGTCACGCCCAGGTCCTTCAGGGCCTCGGCCATCTCGAGGGCGGCGCGCAGGTCGAACCGCTGGTTCGCGTCCACCATGAGCCTGCGCCCGGCCCCCAGGACGGCCCGCACCTTCTCCACCCGCCGCACGTCCGCGCGCACGTCCCCGCCCCCCACCTTCATCTTGTAGCCGGGGATCCCGGCGCGCACGGCCACCTCGGCCTCGGCGCACAGCTCGTCCTCGGAATACGAGAGCCAGCCGCCGGTGAGGTACACGGGGATGGGCGCCGCCCCGCCCCCCAGCAGGCGGAACACCGGCTGCCCCGCCAGCACGCCCAGATGGTCCCAGAGGGCCAGGTCCACCGCCGAGAGGACGTAGAGCACCAGGCCCTTGCGCCCCCGCATCTTCGTGGCGGCGGCCAGGCGCTCCCCCAGCGGCACCGCCTCGCGCGGGTCCGCGCCCAGGAGCAGGGGGCGCACGTCGTGGTCGAAGAACGCCCGCGCCGCCCGCGCCCCCTGGGCCCCCAGGAAGCTGGTGTAGCCGAGGCCGGACGAACCCGCATCGCTGCGGATCTCCACCAGCAGCAGGTCCATGGACGGATACGTGCCCCCCGCGCTGCTGATGACCCGCTTCAGCGGGACCGACAGGTGCCGCGAGTTCGCCTCGACGATCTTCATTCTTCATCCTTGTTCGATGTTCAACGTTCGAGGTTCGACGTTGGATGTTCGATGTTCAACGTTCGAGGTTCAAAGTTTACGGGCGCCTCCGTCTCCCGGCGGACGCCCGAACAGCCGAACTGCCGAACGGTCGAACAGTCGAACGCTCTTTCCCCGGGGATCAGCGGACCTCGATGGTGAGGGGGAGGGACTTGCCTTTGGTCATGCGCGGGACCTGGAAGAGGAGCAGCAGGGCGCCATCACGGCGGCCGGCCTTGTGGGCCTGGAAGGGCAGCCGCAGCTCCGCGGCGCTTCCGCCGGGGATCTCCCGGTTCCACGTGATCCGGTCGCCCTCCAGCATGGCCCCCTGGGCGCCGATCGCCTGGTCGTCGAAGCGGACCAGCGCGGTCACGCTCGGGCTCACCAGCGCGTCCCGAAAGCGCACGGCATCGCTGTTCGCCCGGTTATCCACGTGGAGCACCAGGGCGCCCCGTTCGCCCACGGCCAGCGCCGGCGGCCCTTCCAGGCTGACCGCGGTCCGATCCAGGGTGGCCTCGGCCCGCGGGAGCGCCACCACGTTCATGGCGGCGAAGTACACCGCCAGGGCGACGAAGCCCGCCGAGAGCAGGCCAACGACGACAATTTTGGGATGCGGAAGGCGCATAGGTTTATTGCCCTCGTTCACAGTTACGGCGACGTCTCCCGACGTCTGGAATCCCCTCGCCCCCTTGAGCCTGTCGAAGGGGGGAGAGGGGCAGGGTGAGGGGTCACAAACACAGAGAGCTCCGGGGACCAGACACCCTCACCCGCGCCCTCTCCCTCAGCGAGGGAGAGGGAAAAAGAAACGCAGGCTGCTGCAGCTCGCCAGGGGCGGGCAAGGAGGCCCGACGGCGTACCGGCCGGCCCATTCCGCATTCCGCAATGGCGGGCCGCACCGCGGGCCGCTTAGGCGGCCGGGGCGGCGGGCCCGCCCGGGGTGTATCCACGGGGGCCGCCTCCGCCGCCGCCCCGGCGGCGCCGCCGGCGTTTCCCGGCTCCCGCGCCGCCTCCGCCGCCGGCGGGCGCGGGGGCCGGGCCCCCGCCCAGCGGCACACGCTTGGCCCGGCCGCGCTCCACCCGCCCGCTGTCCGGCAGGAACAGGGAGTCATCCGCCCACTCCACCGGGATTTTCTGGCTGATGAATTTCTCGATGGCCTCCAGGTAGAAGGCCCCCTCCTCGTCGCACAGGCTGATGGCCTTGCCGGCGGCCCCGGCGCGGGCCGTGCGGCCGATGCGGTGCACGTAGTCCTCGGCGTCCTGGGGCAGGTCGTAGTTGATGACGTGGCTCACGGCCTCGATGTGCAGCCCGCGGGATGCCACGTCCGTGGCCACCAGGACGGGGAGCCGCCCCCCCTTGAAGGCCTCCATGATCTTCAGGCGCACCCGCTGTTCCACGTCCCCGGTGATGGCGCGCGCGTGGTAGCCGTGGGCCGCCAGGCGGTCCGCCACCCGCTCGCCCACCACCTTCATGTTCACGAAGATCAGGGTCCGCTCGGGCTGTTCCCGCTGGAGCAGCCCCAGGAGCAGGTTGAACTTCTCGTCTTTGGAGACGTGGTACAGGACCTGATCCACCTTCTCCACCGTCACCTTCTCCGGGGTCACGGCGATCTGCACCGGTTCGTTCATGAACTCGTAGGCCAGCTCCCAGACGCGCTGCGAGAGGGTGGCGGAGAAGAGGAAGGACTGCCGCTGCTGCGGGGGCGGCAGGCGCCGCAGGAGGTACCGGATGTCGTCGATGAAGCCCATGTCGAACATCCGGTCCGCCTCGTCCACCACCAGCACCTGGACGGCCTTGAGGGAGTAGACCCCCTGCTTGAAGTAGTCGATGAGGCGGCCGGGGGTGCCCACCAGCAGGTCCACCTCGCCCTGCAGGGCCTGGCGCTGCTTCTCGTAATCCACGCCGCCGAAGGCCGCCACCATCTTGAGGCCGGTGAACTGGCCCAGGGCCTTCGCGTCCTCCAGGATCTGCACCGCCAG
>Ga0187780_10004253_pt1 | contig 10749 bp, 6 predicted proteins | sample 1015_Q2_SP10_20__FD_132429 | JGI IMG/M metagenome (GOLD analysis project Ga0187780, IMG submission 132429) | Tropical peat soil microbial communities from peatlands in Department of Meta, Colombia - 1015_Q2_SP10_20_MG | ecosystem: Environmental > Terrestrial > Soil > Wetlands > Peat | place...
CTTTGGGCGGCGCTCGTGTCCGTCGCCATGGGCATCGGCCTGCTGCTGAAGAGCCTGATCGGAGTGGTTTTTCCCGCCGCGACGGGAGTCATCTATCTTCTCTTCACCCGCCAACTTTTTTCGGCCCGGACGTGGAAACGCCTTCATCCTTTCTCCGGCGCGCTCATCATTCTTCTGATCGCCGCTCCCTGGCACATCTTGGCGACGCTCCGCAATCCGCCCTACTTCGCCTTCACGCTGCACAGTGGCCCCGGCATGTACCACGGCTTTCTCTGGTTTTTCTTCATCAATGAGCAGCTTCTGCGCTTCCTGAATCTCCGCTACCCGCGCGACTACAACACTGTCCCGCGCCTCTGGTTCTGGCTGTTCCATCTGATCTGGCTCTTTCCATGGAGCGTCTACTTCCCGGCCATCGCGAAGCTTTCGTTCAAGCCCGTCGACCGGGCAGGGAAGGCGCACTTCCTCGCGCTCTGCTGGGCCGGATTCATCCTCGTCTTTTTCACGTTCTCAACCACCCAGGAATACTATTCGATGCCTTGCTATCCGGCGCTCGCGCTGCTGCTCGGCTCGGCCATGGCCGCCGGCGGCGCCTGGATCAAGCGTGGGACGCGCGCGCTTTGCGTAGTTGCCGCACTGGCCGCGCTTGCCGTTTTCTCGCTGCTGTTTCTCGTGCGGCATCTCCCCACGCCCGGAGATATCTCCTCCGCGCTCGGCCACCACCCGAAGGCTTACAGCCTTTCGCTCGGCCACATGGAAGACCTGACGATCGACTCCTTCGCCTACCTCCGTGTCCCGCTCTTCCTCGCGGGCCTCGCGTTTCTCGTCGGCGTCGTGGGAACGGTGCGATGGACAGGACGTCGCGCATTTCTCGCCGCGGCGGTGATGATGGTTCTGTTCTTCCAGGCGGCGAGGCTCGCGATGGTCACATTCGATCCGTTTTTGTCTTCGCGGCCGCTCGCGAACATTCTGATGCAGTCTCCCGAGGGGAAATTGATCACGCAGGGGCACTACTACGAATTCTCGTCCGTCTTTTTCTACACGAACCGCACCGGCTATCTCATCACCAACCGCCGCGTAAATCTCGAGTACGGTTCCAACGCCCCCGGCGCGCCGCATGTCTTCATCGACGAGACCGAGCTCAAGCAGATGTGGCTCGCGCCAGACCGCTGCTACTTCCTCACGTTCCAGTCCGACCTGCCGAAATACGAGCAGCTTCTCGGCGCCGAAAACATCCGGACCGTTGCCACGAGCGGCGGCAAACTCCTCCTGACGAACCGTCCCTTGTCGGTTTCAGATCTCGCACACCCTTCTTCGGCGCTTGTAAGTGGTGTACTATAATCGCTCCCATGAATTCAGAAGAGAATCCGGTCCTCTACTCCGTCGTTGTGCCTTTCTACAACGAACAGGAAAACGTCGCGCAGCTCTATGTCCGCATCGTCGAAGTCATGGACTCGATCGGTCAGCCGTATGAAATCGTTTTCGTCGACGACGGCAGCAAGGACCGCACGTTTGCGCTTCTCTCGAAGATTGCCCGCGATGACGACCGCGTCGTTGTCGTCCGCCTGCGGCGCAACTTCGGCCAGACGGCCGCTTTGAAAGCTGGGTTCGACCATTCGAGAGGCGAGATCATCATCTCGATGGACGGCGACCTCCAGCACGACCCTGCTGAAATTCCGCGCTTCCTGGAAAAGATTGCCGAGGGCTACGACATTGTGAGCGGTTGGCGCGTCGAGCGCACCGACCACTGGCTCACGCGGCAGCTTCCCAGTCGGGTGGCCAATCGCATCATGGCCAAGCTTTCCCGCGTGGATTTGCACGACTTCGGCACCACCTTCAAGGCCTATCGCCGCGAAATTCTTGCGGAAATTCACCTGTATGGCGAACTTCACCGGTTCATCCCCGCTCTGGCGAGCTGGGCGGGCGCTTCCGTCGTCGAAGTTCCCATCACGAATATCCCGCGCAAAAATGGCAAATCGAACTACGGCATCTCGCGCACGATTCGCGTCCTCCTCGATCTTCTGAGCGTGAAGTTTTTGCTCGACTACTCGACCAAGCCCCTGCAATTCTTTGGCGTTGCGGGTCTCTTGTGCCTCGCAGGAGGAGGCGGCATCGGCTTATGGGTTTTCGCTCGCAAGGCCCTGCTCGACGAAGGTCTCCTCGCGAACCACGGTCCGCTGATGCTCCTCGGCATGGCTCTCGTCATGGGCGGAATTCAGTTCATCGCCATCGGCCTGATCGGCGAGCTTCTTGCCCGCACCTACTACGAATCGCAAAACAAACCCGTCTACACGGTGCGCGAATACCGCGGACGCGGCTACCACGAAACCAAGACGGGTCGCGCCGAACCCCCTAGAACCGCAGGCGCAGCCGGCCGCTAGTCTCCTTTTCGTTTCTGCACTCACCGGAAACGCCCCGGGTGTGGTAGAAATGCCCGGCCTTCCCTCTCTATGCGACGCGAAGCGTTGACACTGCTTGCATGCCCTGACTGCGGCGGTGATCTCACCCTCTCCGAAAACGGAATTCGCGAGGACACGGGTCATGTCATGCAAGGCGAACTCGTCTGCTCTGCCTGCCGTGCGCGCTTCCCGATCCGCGAAGGGGTGCCTATCCTCCTTCCGAGCAGCGTTGAAAGCCTGAAACTCGAAACCGCCTCGCGCTTTGCCGAGGAGTGGACCCGCTGGAGCGACCTGCGCGACTACTACGAGCAGGAATTTTTCGCGTGGGTTGCGCCGCTCGGTCCGAAAGATTTCGAAGGCCAGCTTGTCTTCGAAGGAGGCTGCGGCAAGGGCCGCCACACCGTAATCGCGGCATCGCACGGAGCAAGAGCCGTCGTCTCGATCGACCTCGGCCAGAGCGCCTTCGTCGCGTTCGCGCACTCGCACCATCTTCCCAATGCCCACGTCGTCATCGGCGACCTGCTTCATCCTCCCGTGAAGCCCGTTTTCGATCTGGCTTTCTCCGTGGGAGTGCTGCACCACCTGCCCGATCCCGCCGCGGGCTTTGCGAGCCTCGCTTCGCGCGTCCACGATGGCGGACGCGTCGCCTTTTGGGTCTACGGCAAGGAAGGCAACGAGTGGATCACGCGCTACGTCAATCCCATCCGCACGAGCGTTACCTCGAAACTTCCCGCGGGCTTTCTTCGCGCGCTCTGTCTCATCCCGTCCGCGTTCCTATGGCTCGTCATCAAACTTTTCTACCGCCCGCGCGCCGATGGCAAAGGCCCTTCGTATCTCCCGTACGGCGATTACTTTGCGTCGATGTATTCGTATCCCTTCGACGAAATTCACGCCAACGTCTTCGACCAGCTCGTCACGCCCGTCGCCTACTACCTTACGGGCGACGAAGTACGCGCCTGGCTCGCACACGGCTTCCGCGACGTCACCCTCCGCTCGCATCGCGGCTATAGCTGGACGGGTCTCGCCACCATCTCCCGCGGCGCGAGCGCTGCCGCAGCCCGCTAGCTGCGCGCCTTCCATCGCCTTCGCTGATGCCTTCGATTGAGAAGCGCTGGGTGTGCACTCTGCGTTTCATGCGCTAAAATGCTCCTTGCGTCCAAGCTCGGAACCAGCGTAAAAATTGAGTCGCGCGAAATCGCGAGGCGGCGCCTGCTTTCCATCACATTTTGATTTTCGGGATGCCAACGGAGGCTACATGAGAATTGCCGTGCTGGGTGGAGACGGCTACTGCGGTTGGGCGACGGCGCTCTATCTGTCGCAGAGAGGGCACTCGGTCTCCATCATCGATAACTTTGTGCGCCGCCAGTGGGATTTTGAGCTCGGCGTACAAACGCTCACTCCGATTCGCGCCCTCCCCGAACGCCTCCGCGCATGGCAAGAGCACACCGGCAGGACCGTCGAACTCCTCATCGGAGACGTGACCGACTACGAATTTCTCTCCTCGGCCATCAAGGAATTCGAGCCTGAGGCCGTCGTCCATTTCGCGGAGCAGCGCTCCGCGCCGTATTCGATGATCGACCGCCGCCACGCCGCCTTCACGCAGGTCAACAACGTCGTCGGCACGCTCAATCTGCTCTTCGCGCTGCGCGAATTCGCGCCCGATTGTCACCTGGTAAAGCTCGGCACGATGGGCGAGTACGGCACTCCGAATATCGATATCGAAGAGGGCTACATTGAAATCGAGCACAACGGCCGCAAGGACGTGCTCCCCTATCCGAAGCAGCCCGGCTCCTTCTACCACCTCTCGAAAGTCCACGACAGCCACAACATCATGTTCTGTTGCAAGGTCTGGAAGCTGCGCGCCACCGACCTGAACCAGGGCGTCGTCTACGGCACCGTCACCGACGAAAGCTCGATCGATGAAGCTCTGATCAATCGCTTCGACTACGACGAAGTCTTCGGCACCGTGCTCAACCGCTTCTGCGTCGAAGCGGCCGTCGGCCATCCGCTCACCGTCTACGGCAAGGGCGGCCAGACCCGCGGCTTCCTCGATATTCGAGACACGGTGCGCTGCGTCGAGATTGCCTGCACGCACGCGGCGGCACCGGGCGAATTCCGCGTCTTCAATCAATTCACCGAGCAGTTTTCAGTTCTCGATCTCGCCGTGATGGTTCAGGCAGCCGGAAGGAAGATGGGACTGAAAGTTGAGATCGACCACATCCCCGATCCGCGCGTCGAGGCCGAGGCCCACTACTACAACGCCAAGCACTCCAAGCTGGTCGATCTCGGCTTGAAACCTCATTTGCTCTCCGATTCGCTGCTTGATTCGCTCCTGAACATCGCCGTCGAGTATCGCGACCGGATCGACACATCGCTCTTCATGCCGCAGGTGAACTGGCGCAACGCGCGGAATGATCGTCACCGCCAGTTGGGCGCAACGAGCCCATCCGTTACCGAAGCCAAATCCCGCGGCTAACGCCTCGCTCGACGCCCTCGCTGGCGTTGTCATCCCGAGCGGAGCGTTCCGACGGCTATCTACTCGAAAATCGTCCGTTTTGCGATTTTGGAGTCGGGACGCGCAGTCGAAGAATCTCTCTTCGGCCGCATTACGAAGCAGGGAGGTGCAATCTTCGACTGGTCTTTGGGGGGTCGGAGGAGGGGCTTTAGCCCCTGAGGACAGCCTGCGGGAACCGCCTTACGTCCGCGCGTCTGCTGCCGTAGGAATCGCCTTTTCGCCATTCCCCTGCGGCCGCAACAGCCGGCCTATCTCGTAGAACGCGCTCGACGCGCCGTGCTTCATCGCCAGCGACGTTTCCACGCCGCACGTGCATCCGGGACACTCGCGCTTCACCATCGCCACCGCCTGGTCGTGATACGTCTTCGACGCCAGAATCGTCGCGAGACTGTCCTTCAGGATGTTTCCTACCGGCTTCAGCGGGTAGCATCCCGTCAGCACGTCGCCATTCGACAACACGAACACCTGCGTGAACCCGAGCACGCACGGCGGCTCTGCCTTCAGCTCGTGGTTGTAATATTGCGCGATGTAGTCCACCTCGTACCGCGGCAGCTTCATCGTCTCGCGCAGGAATTTCTCGATCGTTGCCACGTCGCGCGCCTCTGGCCACATCGAGTCGATATCCGCATTTGCCAGGAAAAAGAGGCTCCGGCTCAGAATATTGAATTCCAGCTTCGCCCCCGCCGACTTCGCCACTCTCGCCAGTTCGCTCAGCTCCTCGGCGGACATCCGATTGAGCGTCACCGAAATCGCGATCTCTTTGCCGCGCAGCAGCCGGATGCCCTCGATGCCCAAGTCGAAATAGCCTCGGATGCCGCGAATCTGGTCGTTCGTCTCTTTCAGCCCGTCGATCGAAATGGCGATCTTCGTGATCGGCGACTCGTTGATCTCTTTGTGCAGCTTCTTCAGCAGCAGGCCATTCGTCTGCACGATGATGTGCTTGAAAGGCGAAGTGTCAGCGCGTTTCAGAATCTCGAAGAAATCCCTGCGCAGCAGCGGCTCGCCGCCCGTAAAGCGCAAGCTGTGGATTCCCAGGTCTCCGATCTGCTTCAGCAGGTCCACGGCGCGATCGGCGTCGATCGCGTCGTCCCATCGCGTCTTCCAGTAGTCGCAGCTGATGCACTTCGCCTGGCAATTCTCGGTCAGCTTCACGTGCGCGGCCAGCGGACGAATCGACGACGGCAGCAGCGAGGTCGAAACCTGGCTGCCCAGCCATACGCGCGGCAAATAGGTAGCTTGCGAGAGCATCAATTTTCCTGGCCTTGTCTCCTCAGGATTCCTGCCTCAAATCGTACTACACGACCGGCGCCCGTCGGACGAAAACTAATATACCCTCGTCATTCTGAGCGAAGTCCCGCGCGTCTTTGGGTTTGCCGTCCGTCCTGGCGGACGGCCGCGGGACGCAGTCGAAGAATCTCTCTTCTGCGCTAGGAAGAGCCTCGCACTCACCTCGGCGCGTTCTGCGCCGCTCGCGGCACCGCCGCCACCAGCTTTCCGGCCTGCAGCGTGTAGTCCACGCCGCGCCACCGGATCGTTTTCCGCCACCAGCTCGCGATCCACATCAGAAACGCCGCAACATCCCACAGCGGTATCAGTGGCATTTTCTTCCAAAGGCCGCTCTGCTTCATTCCCCACGCGCCGATCATCCATGTGATCGCCACGCGGCATGCGGCGTAACCGCCCAGATAAACTGCCGCCACCGCGGCCGTCGGATGCACCGCCACCGCCGCCAGCGCCCACGGCAATCCCCACGTGAAAATCAGCCCGAAATGTCCCCACGGACGCATCCGGCGCTGGATCGTCATCCAACGCGTCCGTTTGTGGACCAGATCGCGCAACGAATGGAAATCCGCCACGGACTGCACCACATAGGGCAGCAACTTCACCTCGAATCCCTGTTCTGCCACCAGCCGTCCCGCGTAGACATCGTCGGCCGGCCGGTCTTCGATCACGGGATATCCGCCGTACGCCTCCACCGCTTTCCGCGTCGTGATGATCGATTGCCCGAAGGTCACGTTCAGGTCGCCCAGTTGCCACGCCACCAGCACCGGCGCGAAGAAGTCCGAGATCATCCCGATCGATTGCAGCGCCTGCACGAAATTCGTTTCTTTCGTCGAGGCGTAGAGGCACGTCGCCGCCCCGACGTTGGGATCGCGAAACGGCGATACGACCGTCCGCAAATAGTCCGGACGCACGCGCACATCTCCGTCCGTGATCACGAAGAGGTCGTACTTGGCTTCGTTCGTCAGCCTTGTCAGGCGGCCCACTTTGTCGTTGATTACATTGCGCCCGGAGCCGAAGAGCAGCCGGATTTGCCGGTCGGGGAAATCGCGAATCAGCTTTTCGAGCACCGGCAGCGCGGGGTCGCCCGGATCGACGCAGAAAACAATCTCGTATTCCGGATAGTCCTGCTTGCAAAAGCTCGAATAGTTCTCATATGCGTCGGGGTCGAGCCCCTTGATGGGTTTCAGACAACTGACGGGCGGCAGGAAATCGGTGTTCTTCCCGGCTTCTCGCCGGGTGACCGTGAAGAATCGAGCCGTGCTGTAAAGCGCGAGCAGATAATAGATGAACGGAAATACTGCAATCCCGAGGACGATGTAGCGGAACGCCAAGTTTTACCTGCCTCCTGGGCCGGGAGGTAAGCGATGCCTGACGGGCGAGTTGAATGTCGGCTTTCTCAAAAAACCAACGCGCCAGGTTGAAAATTCGCCTGCAAGTTTGCGGTTACGGATTTCGAATGCGGATTGCGGCAGCCGCACGAATCAAAAAGTCTAGCACGAATCGATTGGAATCCCGCCGCCCCCGTGCCTCGGCGCATAACCGGAAACACTCTCGCGCCCGGCATTTCGCATCGCAATCGAAAGTATGTAGGATAAGGACGATGATTCTCCGGCAGCTTGGAGCTCTTCTCGTCCTGATTTTTCTCGCGGCAACAGGCGTGCGGGCATGCACTTGCTCGCAGGCGCCGCCGGGAAAATGTCCGGGTCTGCAGCAAAGTGATGTCGTTTTCCTCGGCACCGTCACTTCGATCGAAGAGATCTCCTACGCTTCCCCCCAGTCCGGCAACTCGTCCGCTTCCTCTGCTCCCGTGGACATCGTCGCCGCCCGGCTGACCCGCTATCACTTTCGCATCGACGAAAAGTTCGCCGGTCCCGATGTCGCCGAGATCGATGTCTTCTCCGGTGGCGACAACGACGGCGACTGCGCCTATCGCTTCAAACAGGGCGAGCAGTACGTCGTCTTCACGCAGCAGGAGGCGGAGGGCCGCCTCTTTGCGACGATTTGTGGCGGCACTCGTTTGGCCGCCGACTCACGAGCCCTGATCCCGCAACTGCGCGCGATGCGCAACGGCACGCACGTCGCGTCCGTCTTCGGCGTTCTTCGTCGCGCCGACCCTCCGTTTCTTGCTCCGCCCGACGATCCGGATGATCCGCTTCCGAATATTTCGCTCAAGCTCCGGTCAAAGCTCGATCGCTTCGAGACGGGCACGGATTCAAACGGCGTCTACTCTTTCTACGATGTGCATGCCGGCGAATACAGCTTCACCGCCAAAGTCCCGCCCCGCACGGAGCTGACGCAGAAGACGCTCTCCGGCGGGCTGCCGCCTTTCAAGATTCCGGATGGGGCTTGCTATGAATACGACGTGTTTGCGCTTCCGACCGGCCACATTCGCGGCAGCGTGCTCGATCCTGATGGAAAACCCCTTGGCCTCGCGTCCGTCGAACTCTACCGCGCGGGCGGTTACGCGGACACCCGTCCCGGTCTTTGGGCCTATCAAGGCGACAAGGGAACTTTCGACTTCGATCACATCGGTCCGGGCGACTACGTTCTCGTTTTCAACCGCATGAACCGCCAGGATCCCAACTCTCCCTTTCCCCGGACGTTTTATTCGGGAGTTGCAGAGGCAAGCGATGCGCAGCCGATTCATCTGGAGGAAGGCCAGCAACTCACCAAGGTAAACCTCAAGCTGAGTGGCGGTCTTCCCACGCGACGTGTGCGTGTGCACCTGAAGTGGGATGGAACGCGGGCGCCCGGCAGCGTCACCGTGATGGCCAAGGCCGATCAAGGTCAGAATCCCGCAGCGCGGAAAATCAACGACGCGCTCTACGAATTCAGCTTGCTCGAATCCTCGAACTACACGATTTCCGCGTGGGAAGATCTTGCACCCCAGCGCGGGGCGCCGCGCCGGAAAGACCCGAATTGCCCGGCTCCATCTCGCATCGATGCATCCCCGATCGCGGTTTCTGGTTCCGACGACGATGCAAAGGAACTCACGCTCGTTTTTCCAGCGCCCGGCTGCACGCAGCAATAGCCTTCGCGGCAAGTCCACTCCAACTGCTTTCTGACAATCTCATTTCACCGTGCTAGCCTGATTATGGTTCTAAGCTGGTCCGGGAGGCGACGAGAAGGGAACGATGAGCCGAACGTCGGAGAGGCAGCCGCAACCGCGATGGCGGGCAAACTCCTTTTCATTTCTACTCGTCACCAGCTGCCGAGTAGAATTCGGCGTAACTCCAACAAAACAAAGCTTCGGCGCTCCTGCTACCCGTCACTGGAATCGCGGGCCTTTGTGTACCTCTAGCGCGCGCATCAGGGGGGCCGTCGCATGAACCACATGCCCCTTCGCCAGCATCCTCACCTCCTAGAGGTCAACGCCTGGGCGTGGCTTGAGATCCTCTCCGCGCGGCTCGGCCGTTTCGTGAAGCTCGCGGATATTCCCGACTCCGAATGGGACACAATCGCGGGACGCGGATTCGACATTCTCTGGCTCATGGGAATCTGGCGGCACAGTGAAGCAGCGCGTCGCGTCGAGCTCAACGATCCCGCGAATCGCCCCTTGTTCGATCGGGTCCTACCCGGCTGGAAGCCCGAGGACGTCATCGGCTCGCCCTACTCCATCTCGGAGTACGCTCCCGACCCCCGCATCGGCTCCTGGGACGATCTCAACCGCGTACGCGAAAAGCTCCGAGCCCGCGGCGTCGCGCTCTTCCTCGATTTCGTTGGAAATCACACGGCGCTCGATCATCCCTGGACGCGCGAGCATCCCGAGTTTTATATCCAGGGCACGCAGGAAGAATTTCAAAACAATCCCTCGGCCTTCCATCGCGTCGAAACGCCGGCCGGGTCGGTTTTTCTTGAGCTTGGGAAGGATCCGTACTTCCCGCCCTGGGACGACGTCGCGCAGTTGAATCATTTCTCCGCGCCCATGCGCGCCGTGCTGATCGCGGAACTCCGCAAAATCGCGGCCTGCTGCGATGGCGTCCGTTGCGATATGGCCATGCTCCAGTTGACGGATATCTTCGAGCGAGTTTGGAGTCCCCAGTTGCGCGGGGCCGCGCGCCCGAAGACGGAGTTCTGGGCGGACGCTCACGCGGCCGTTCCGGACCTTCTGCTCCTCGCCGAGGCCTATTGGGATACGGACCAGCAATTGCTCGACCTCGGCTTTTCCTTCGTGTACGACAAGGATCTGTACGACGCCGTTCGCTACATGAGAATCTCCGATATCCACGCGCATCTGGCAGTGAGCCCGGCGCACCAGGCGCACCTTGCACGGTTTCTCGAGAATCACGACGAAGATCCTTGCGCCGTTGCCTTCGGCCTGGATCGGCTTCTCTCCGCAGGAACCTTGATGGGTACGCTTCCGGGAATGCGCTTCTATCAGGATGCGGAGATTCAGGGGAGCAAAATTTCTCTTCCCGTGGCATTGCGCAGAGTCCAGGAGCAGGCGCCCGATCTGGCCTTCACGGAGTTTTTCGACAAAATTCTCCGCATCACAAACCAGGATGTCTTCCACAAAGGGCAATGGAATCTCTTGCCTCTGGTTCAAGACTGGGA
>Ga0187780_10004254_pt1 | contig 10748 bp, 9 predicted proteins | sample 1015_Q2_SP10_20__FD_132429 | JGI IMG/M metagenome (GOLD analysis project Ga0187780, IMG submission 132429) | Tropical peat soil microbial communities from peatlands in Department of Meta, Colombia - 1015_Q2_SP10_20_MG | ecosystem: Environmental > Terrestrial > Soil > Wetlands > Peat | place...
AGGCGTTGGATTTGATCGGTGACTTGGCCTTGGTCGGATTGCCCCTGCTCGGTAGAGTGGAAGCGCGCAAGGCCGGGCACTCCCTGCACACACAGCTCGTCAGCCGTTTGCTGTCGGACCCCTCCTCTTGGGAGATCACCACGCAGGAACACGCGGCCCCGCGCCGTAGTTCGCGGGAATGGGACACTCAGGCCCGCGCGGCGGACTGAAGCAATACCTCCATCGCCTCCGAGACCACTAAAGCAGACGAACCGAACCTGGCCGTCGGAAAGAGACGGATTGTCAAACAAGACGGAGCACGGGACAATGCTCTCGTCATGGCAAAGCACAGTGATGTGGCAATCCTGATTCTGGCGGCAGGTAAGGGAACGCGGCTGAAATCCAGTTTGGCAAAGGTACTGCACGCGGCGGGCGGCCGTCCCCTGGTGGAGCACGTGGTCCGCGCGTGCGTGGCGCTCAACCCGAAAAAGACCATTGTCGTAGTTGGCCACCAGGCGGAAAAGGTGCAGGCGATTGTGGAGCCGTTGGGAGCGGAGACGGTCCTGCAGCAGCCGCAGAATGGTACCGGACATGCCCTGTTGGTTTCCAAGCGCGCCATCGGCAATGCGAAATACGTGGTGGTTTTGCCTGGTGACGCTCCCCTGGTAAGAACAGAGACCCTGCGCGCCTTGATCCAAAAGCACAAAAGCGGCCAAGCGGCGGCCACAATTCTGACCGCGGTGTTGGCAGACCCTTCGGGATATGGAAGGATTCTGAGGAAAGGCGGCGACACGGTTGCCGCAATCATCGAAGAATCGCAATTGACGCCAGAGCAGCGCGAACTGAACGAGATCAACTCCAGCATCTACTGCTTCACGGCGGCAAAGCTCTGGCCTGCTCTGGCCGAGGTAAAGCCGAACAACAAGCACCGGGAAATCTACTTGACCGACGCCATTGCCGTCCTAAACAACAAAGGTGAAACGGTTCTGGCGGAAATCGCTGCTGACTCGCGCGAAATGCTGGGCTGCAACACGAGGGCGGACCTGGCGGGAGTCGACCGCACGTTCCGGGAGTGGAAGCGCGAAGAACTGATGCGGGATGGGGTGACCATTCAGTTGCCCGAGACAGTGCTGATTGACCCTGAAGTGGTCATCGGCGAGGACACGGTGATCGAGCCCTGCGTGCAGTTGCTGGGGAAAACGAAAATTGGGGCACGCTGTGTGGTGAAAACCGGTTGCGTGGTCCACGATTCGGTGCTCGGCGATGAGGTAACCCTTGAGCCGCACTGTGTGATTGCCGCGAGCCGGATTGATGCAGAGGTGATCGCGGGGCCGTTTGCCCGGATGCGCCCGGATTCACACGTTAAACAGGGAGCGAAAATCGGGAATTTCGTTGAGTTGAAAAAGAGCACCGTGGGCGAGGGGAGCAAGGTCCCGCATCTCTCCTACATTGGCGACACGAAGATCGGCACCAAGTCGAACATTGGGGCGGGAACGATCACGTGTAATTACGACGGTTTTCAGAAACATCCGACCACAATCGGGAACAGAGTCTTCATTGGCAGCGATTCGGCCCTCGTTGCTCCCGTGAGGGTGGGCGATGGCGCCTACGTGGCCGCCGGTTCCACGATCACTGAAAATGTGCCGGCCGATGCGTTGGGGGTCGCCCGTGGCCGACAGGTCAATAAGAAGGGCTGGGCCAGCAAGAAGCGCAGAGAACTTGCCGCGGCGGAGAAGCCAAAAGGCAAGAAGAAGCGCCGTTAGGTGGCCGTTCACTCGTTCGATGAATCTCTGGGTGTGCTAAAATTGTAATTCCACAAAGGAAACCCGGAGGTGAATTATGAAATTTGGAGTCGTAGTCTTCCCCGGGTCCAATTGCGATCACGATGCATTTCATGCCATCGGCCATGTCCTGCAAAAGCCGGTGGAATTCATCTGGCATCAATCCGAGGATTTGCATCATTGCGATGCGATTATTCTTCCTGGAGGTTTCTCCTACGGAGATTATTTGAGGACCGGTGCGATCGCGCGGTTTTCGCCCGTGATGAAATCGGTGGAGAAGTTTGCAAACGACGGCGGTCTCGTGCTGGGCATCTGTAACGGCTTCCAGATTCTGCTGGAGGCGGGGCTGTTGCCCGGGGCAATGATGCGGAACGCCGGGCTTAGGTTCATCTGCAAGCACGTGCACATTCGAGTGGAAGAAACGAATACTCCTTTCACCTGCGCGGCGGAGAAAGGCGAAATCCTGACGATTCCGATTGCCCACAGCGACGGGAATTACACTTGCGATGAAGCGACGCTGAAGGATCTGGAGAAGCATCACCAGGTCCTGTTCCGGTACACCACGCCGGGGGGGAAGGATGATGCAGCGGGAAATCCGAATGGCTCGACTGCGAATATCGCCGGAATCTGCAACCGCGCAAGAAATGTCGCGGGACTGATGCCTCATCCGGAGCGAGCCGTGGAAGAAGTTCTGGATTCGAACGATGGGCTGCTGATTTTCCGCTCGATGATCGAGGCCGTGGTAAACAACACTGCAAAGGCAACCGCGTGAAGCGCGGTCGCGCAACTAGCGAAATTACGCAGGGGCACGATATATCGTGCCCCTACATTTTTGATTTGGCGAAAAGGCACGAACCAAATGGCGACAGCACCGACAGAAGTTAAGGTCACGCCGGAAATTGCGGCGGAACACGGCGTCACGCAAGAGGAGTACGGGCGTATTCAGAAGATTCTTGGGCGGGACCCCAACATCACGGAATTGGGAATCTTCAGCGTGATGTGGAGCGAGCACTGCTCCTACAAGTCGAGCAAGGTACACCTGAAACGCCTGCCGACGCGCGGGAAACTGGTCGTGCAGGGTCCGGGCGAAAACGCCGGTGTGGTGGACATCGGCGACGGTCTGGTAGCAGCGTTCAAGATCGAGTCGCACAACCACCCAAGTTATGTGGAGCCGTTCCAAGGAGCCACCACCGGCGTGGGCGGCATCTTGCGGGATATTTTCACGATGGGCGCGCGGCCGATTGCCGTGATGGATTCACTTCGCTTTGGAGAAATTACTCCTTCGAAGACCACTAATGAAGAGGAAGCCGCAAAAAACCGCCGAATTCTGGATGGTGTGGTGCGTGGCGTGGGCAGCTACGGCAATTGCTTTGGCGTTCCAACCGTGGGCGGAGAGGTCGCATTCGAACCGTGCTATGCGCAGAACCCTTTGGTGAATGCGCTGGCGCTAGGAATCGCGCGCAAGGAAGAGATTTTTCTGGCGAAGGCGAAGGGCATCGGCAATCCAGTTATTTACGTCGGCGCGAAAACCGGACGCGACGGCATTCACGGGGCGTCGCTGCTCGCTTCGGCGGAGTTCACTGAAGAGTCGCAACAGAAGCGCCCGAACGTGCAAGTCGGCGACCCGTTCATGGAGAAACTGCTGCTCGAAGCGTGCCTGGAAGCGATGAAGACCGGGGCGGTAGTAGCGATTCAGGACATGGGGGCGGCGGGATTGACATGCTCGACGTGCGAGATGGCCTCCCGTGGCGGCACGGGGATTGAAATCGATTTGGCCAAGGTGCCGCAGCGCGAAACCGGCATGACGCCCTACGAAATCATGCTGAGCGAATCGCAGGAGCGCATGCTGCTGGTGGCGGAGAAGGGGCGCGAGCAGGAAGTCCTGGCGGTCTTTAAGAAGTGGGGACTGGACGCGATGGTCGTTGGCGATGTGACCGACGGCGGGCTGCTGGTAGTGAAAGACCACGGAAAAGTGGCCGCTCAGATTCCCGCGCATCCTCTGGCCGAAGAGGGGCCAATCTACAACCGGCCAGTCGCGGAACCCACGCCGGGGAAGGAATCCGAAAGGGATTGGTTCCCTTTTTCGGCCGATGGCACAGATCTGACGGCGAATTTCACAAAGTTGCTCGCGTCGCCGACGATCGCATCGAAGCGTTGGATTACCGAGCAGTATGACAGCATGGTGCGCACCAACACGCTGGCCGGCCCGGGTGCGAGCGACGCGGCTGTCGTGCGAATCAAAGAAACGAAGCGCGCGCTGGCTCTGGCGACGGACGGGAACGGCCGCTGGTGCCAGCTGAATCCCAAAGTCGGTGCCATGCATGCAGTGGCGGAAGCGGCCCGCAACGTGGCTACCAGCGGCGCACGGCCCATTGCCGCGACCAACTGCCTGAACTTCGGCAGCCCGGAAAAGCCGGAAGTCATGTGGCAATTCTCCCAGGCGATTGATGGCGTAGGCGAAGCCTGCGTGGCGCTGGGAACGCCGATCACGGGTGGGAACGTAAGCTTTTACAACGAAACTTTGGGCAAGTCGATCTACCCCACCCCGGTCATTGGCATTCTCGGTCTTCTGGAAGATGCAACAAGAGTCTTGAAAGTGGGCTTCCGTAAAGCAGGTGACGTGATCCTGTTGCTGGATGGAGCTGGTGATAGCGATGGCCGTCAGAAGACCGGCGCCAAGGCGGCGCAGGAGTTTTCGTCCTCGGAGTATTCCAAGACGATTGCAGGTATTGTGGCTGGTGAGCCTCCGGCGATCGATCTTGTCGCCGAAAAACGACTGATCGATTGCATGGTGGCCCTGGCGGAGGCCGGCACAATTCAGTCGGCGCACGATATCAGCGATGGAGGGCTGGCGGTCACGCTGGCGGAATCGTGCTTTGGAGCGAGTGGGCTGGGAGCTGAGACCAAGCTGAATGGCGCCGCAAATGCCGAATACGCGCTGTTCGGCGAATCCGGCGCGCGCGTGGTGGTCTCGGTTTCTCCCGAAAAGCTTGCCGCTGTTTGGACGACTGCGAGACAATATGGAGTCGGCGCACTGGAAATCGGTAAGGTGACCGGTGACAACGCGCTGCGCATCGAATATAAGGGGCATGGAGTCGTATCGGCGCAAGTCCCCACGCTGAAAGACATTTGGGCGTACTCGCTCGAGCGCCACTTGAAGATCCAATGAACAACAAACTTGCCTACGCGGACGGCCAGTTTCACGACGAATGCGGCGTGTTTGGCGTTTACGGGCATCCGGAATCGGCCAACCTCACTTACTTGGGACTCTACGCGCTGCAGCATCGCGGGCAGGAGTCTGCCGGAATCGTGGCCAGCACGGGCACTGACCTGAACGTGCACAAGGCCATGGGAGAAGTGGAAGAGATTTTTCAGCCTAGTGTCTTGGCGAAATTGAAGGGTCCGAGCTCGATCGGCCACACCCGCTATTCGACCGCGGGAGATAAAGCGCTTCTGAATGCCCAGCCGATCATGGTCGACTGCGGCAAAGGCAAAATCGCCGTGGCGCACAACGGCAACCTCACGAATGCATCGGAACAGCGGCGCAGGCTGGAGCATCGCGGTTCGATTTTCCAGACCAACAGCGACACGGAAGTGATTGTGCATCTCATCGCGCGGTCGCAGGCGCGGAACTTCTCCGCCGCCCTGGGTGACGCGCTGAATCAGGTAGAGGGTGCGTATTCGCTGCTGGTGCTGACGCCCGAAGAGATGTACGCAGTGAGGGACCCGCGTGGCTTCCGGCCGCTGGCACTGGGGAAGATCACCACCGTGGAAGGCACCGAAGCGTGGGCCGTCGCGTCAGAGACTTGTGCGTTTGACCTGATGAACGCGGAGTACGTCCGCGATGTAGAGCCCGGAGAAATGCTTCGTATTTCGCGCTCCGGAATCGAATCGATCCGCTTCAGCTCACCAAAGCCGCATCAGTTCTGTATTTTCGAACACGTCTATTTTTCTCGGCCGGACAGCACGGTCTTTGGCCGGTCCGTGAATGAATCCCGCGAGATGCTGGGCCGACTGCTGGCGCAGGAACATCCCGTGGAAGCGGACATGATCGTGCCCATTCCGGACTCCGGCGTGCCGGCTGCGATTGGCTTTTCCCTTGAGTCCGGCATCCCGTTCCGTATGGGGCTGATCCGGAACCACTACATTGGGCGCACGTTTATCGAGCCCTCGCAGGCCATCCGCAATTTCGGGGTCAAGTTGAAACTGAATCCAGTACGGAACTTAATCGCTGGGAAACGCGTCGTATTAGTGGACGATTCGATCGTCCGGGGGACGACAAGCCGCAAACTGGTGCGTCTGATGAGAGAGGCGGGAGCGAAAGAGGTCCATATGCGCATCAGTTGCCCGCCGACGATTTCGCCCTGTTATTACGGCGTGGATACCCCGACGAAGGAAGAACTCATTGCCTCGTCTAACTCGCCGGAAGAGATCTGCAAGTATCTGGGGGCGGACTCGCTCGGTTATCTCTCGCTGCCGGGTTTGCGCCAAGCCGTGAATGATCAGAACGGAGAGTTTTGCACTTCCTGCTATACCGGTGTTTACCCGACCGACCTGGTGCAGTTGGAAGTGAGAGAAGAGAACGGATCGGCAAAACTTACAGAGGAAATTGCGGTGGAACGTGAAGTCTGAGGCTAACAAAGTGGCCAAGAAGAAGGTCGTCCCGGAAGCAGAAGCGCCTCTGGGCACTCGCATGAAGAAGGAAATGATTGCGTGGTGCTGGGTGATTCTTGTGTTCCTGCTGGTTAACGGCACGCTCGGGCAGGCCCGGGTGATTCCTTCGGGCTCCATGGAAAATACGCTGCTGATCGGCGATCACCTGATCATGAGCCGCATCGGCTATGATGCAGGCATTCCGTTCACGAATATCCATGTGCCGCTATGGAAGAACCCCAAGCGGCAGCAGATGGTGATCTTCCGTCCTCCGTACGGACACAACAAACCGGACTTGATCAAGCGGGTGATTGGTTTGCCGGGCGAAACGATTGACGTCCACGACGGCTACGTCTGGATCAACGGCAAGAAACTGGAAGAGAACTACACCACCGGACCTACAGAACTCCCTTCCCGTTCCGAAATTCTGCCGCGTTTCCACGGCCTGCCCCTCATAGTTCCCAAAGATCAGTACTTCGTCATGGGCGATAATCGCGGCAACTCCTACGACAGCCGCTTCTGGGGCTGCGTTCCGCGAGAAGCAATTATCGGGACGCCCGTGACGATCTACATGTCCGTCGACGAGCCCGAGGAAGCATGGAACGGCAATATCGGCGAGCGTTTTCTCGCCTATGGCGACGCCGTCCTTCATCCCAGCAAGGTCCGTTGGAAGAGATTATTCGAAACGTTTTGAGCGCGGCCACGATGCGCGGAGCCTGCACAGGCTTTGTCGTCTCTGGCTGGTTAGGGTGAATCGTGAAAGCGGATGCGGTGAAAGTGAAGGCGAAAAAAGAAGAAGTGGCCGTGCCCCTAGGCGAGCGGGTCAAGAGCGAGGTCATTGCCTGGTTCTGGGTGATCCTGGCTTTCCTGCTGATCAACGGCACGCTGGGGCAGGCCCGGGTGATTCCTTCGGGCTCCATGGAGAATACGCTGCTGATCGGCGATCACCTGATCATGAGCCGCATCGGCTATGATGCAGGCATTCCGTTCACCAACATCCATGTACCGCTTTGGAGGAATCCGAAGCGGCAGCAGATCATCATCTTCAAGCCCCCCTTCGATCCCACGCAGCCGGACTATGTGAAGCGCGTCATCGGTTTGCCGGGCGATCTTGTTGACATTCGCGACGGCTCGGTATGGGTGAACGGGCAAAGACTGCATGAGACCTACACGACCGGGCTGAGCGAGCCTGCGCCGGCGGGGCAAGCGCCGCCTGGCTACGAAGTGACAAAGTTCCCCTACCGCGTGCCGGACAACTGTTACTTCGCCATGGGCGACAATCGCGGCAACTCGTACGACAGCCGCTTTTGGGGTTGTGTGCCACGCAAAGACATTCTGGGTACGCCGGTGATTATTTACATGTCGCTGGACGCGCCGAGAGACGCATGGAATGGAGATATAGCCGCGCGATTTGAAGCTTACGCGAACGCACTCATTCATCCGGGAACTGTACGGTGGCGGAGACTGTTCCATGTGTTTTAAGCTGTAGGCGGCCCTGGCACACCCAGAGGCAGGACTGCGGCAGATGTAGACCGCCCGCTGTGTGACTTGCGACGAATTGCTCTTCCTCATAGCCTCTCAAGTCCCAGTGGTTATGAGCCCGCAAGCCCCGCACAAGATGTAGCTTGACGAACGGACCTTGAAGGCGGCCCAAAGATGAAATACGCCGACGCTGGAGTGAACATCGCTGTCGCTGATGACGCGAAGCAGCGAATCCGCCACCTTGCCAGCAAGACCTTTTCGCCCGCGGTTCTGGGAGGAATCGGCGGTTTCGGCGCGCTGTTTGCCCTGGACGGCAAGCGCTGGACCGAGCCGGTGCTGGTCTCGAGCGCGGACGGGGTCGGCACAAAACTGAAGATTGCGACGGCCATGGGCGTGCACTCGACGGTGGGCGGCGACCTGGTAAACCACTGCGTAAATGACATTCTGGTGCAGGGCGCCGAACCGCTTTTCTTTCTCGATTATTTGGCGATGGGCAAGCTGGAACCGAACGTCGTCGAGCAGCTCGTGGACGGAATGAGCCGGGCGTGCCGGAAGGCGGGATGCGCTCTGATCGGTGGCGAGACCGCCGAAATGCCGGGCTTCTATCCCCCCGGCGAATACGATCTGGCAGGGTTCATCGTGGGCGCCGTGGAGCGGAAAAAGGTTTTGACCGGCAAAGCCGTAAGGCCAGGCGACACATTGTTGGGGCTTCCTTCCGCGGGGTTGCATACGAATGGCTATTCACTCGCGCGCAAACTCGTGTTCGAAGTCGCCAAGCTGAAGCCGGAAACGTACGTGGCGGAAGTAGGAAACAAAATTGGAGCCGAATTGCTAAAGCCGCATCTGTGCTACGCCCCTGCAGTGAAAGCTCTCCTCGCCAAAGGCTGGGTTTCCGCCATGGCACACATCACAGGCGGCGGCATCCCCGGAAATCTCCCGCGCGTGCTGCCAAGTGGAGTGAAGGCCATCATCGATCTGGACGCGTGGCCCGTTCCGCCGATTTTCAAATACCTGGCCAAGCTGGGAGAGATTGAGACGGACGAACTGTTGCAGTCGTTCAACATGGGCATAGGCATGATCGTGATTGTGCCCGCGGAGCACGTGAAGAACGCGGAAGCCGACTTGAAGCGCCGGCGAGAGAAGTTTTTCCGTATTGGCCGCATCGAGCGCGGAGACACAGGCAAGGCCCGGCTGGTGTATTCGGGCGCGCTGAATCTGGCTTGACAGAATCAACTGCGCGGATGGCCCTAGTTAAGCCTTAATTGCCTTCCTTTTTCGGCTCCAATACCACCACTGACACTGTTGTGCGGGCAGCCGCGGATTTCGCGCTTGGGCGACTGCGGCTTGAAACGTATCCAGCACGCACGGATCCTGATGTGTTCCGGTCAAGCGTTCCAGCCGCGCGTACATCCTATGAGGATCCTGCTTGGCCAGTTGAGAGACGGAGCGTATCCGCAGAAGATCGAAATCGCGGAGCATTGCGGGGCCGACGGAAATAAGATCGCGCAACGAGCGTTCGGTCGACATGGTGGGCTCCTCCGTTATTCGCTTTTTGTTCGCCATAACTGCAAAACGATACTCCTTTGTCCCTGTCAATTCAACAGCTTTTTTTGAGGGGTGGGACAACAGCGCCATTCACCCAGGCCAGCTTGGTCTGAGCACAGTCGAAGGTGGCGGGCATCTTCTTGTTACAGATACACACTAAGCTGGCTGCGACGTTCAAGGAATGACTGCGCTGGCCACGTTGGAGTACGTGCTCTCATTTCCAGAGGCGTCCACATCAGTCGCGGCGTAGTAGTAGGTTTGCCCCGATGCGACGGTCGTATCGATGTACGTCGTTGTGGAGAGCAGGCTGGAGTTCACCTTCGTGAAAGGCCCGGCGGATTGTGATCCGCGGTAAACGTTGAACCCGGCGGCAGACGACGAACCAGAGGTCCAGCTCAAGCTCACTGAGTAAGTAGCAGGAGCGGTGCCTGTGCCCGAGAGCGCGATAGACAACGGCGAATTGGAAGCGTTGCTGACCACGGTGGCTGTGCCGGTCAGCGCGCCCGCGCTGGTCGGTGCAAAAGCCACACTGAAGCTCGTCGACTGGTTGGCCGCCAGAGTGAGCGGCAATGTGATGCCCGATGAGGAAAATCCCGTACCGGCGACGCTGACGTTGGAGAGGCTCACGCTGGAATTTCCCGTGTTGGTCAACGTCACGGTCTGAGTCGAGCTCGTTCCCGTGGCCACACTTCCGAAGCTGAGAGACGTGGTGGAAACAGAGAGTTGCAGGACGGAAGCAATGCTCGTGCCGGACAAAGGAATAGTCAGCGGAGAAGTGGGCGAGTTATTTGTTAGCGCCAGATTGGCGTAGAAGCTGCTCGCAGAAGCAGGCGTAAAGGCCAGAGTGAAGGTGGAAGAAGCCCCTGGCGCGAGAGAAAGGGGTAGCGCCAAGCCGGAGCAAGTGAAAGAACCTCCCGGTAGCGAGGCCTGGGAAACATTCAGGGTTGCGGTGCCGGTGTTCTTAATAGTGAGCGACTGTGTGTTGGTCGCGCCGACGGATACATTTGTGAAGCTGATGCTACCGGGGACGACGGAAATTTGCGGCTGAACTCCTGTCCCGGAAAGCGAAATAGGAGCCAGCGAATTTGTTGCTGTGCTGACTATGCTGAGGCTGCCCGTGGCTGTTCCCACAGCCGTCGGGGTGAAGTTGACGGTCAGGTTTACGCTCGATCCTGCGGCGACTGCCGTCGATCCTGAGAGCCCACTCAAGCTGAAGCCCGAGCCACTGATGGTGGCTTGTGAAACTGTGACTGCGCCCGTCCCCGTGTTCGTAAGAGAAACCGTTTGGGACGCGGATGATCCTACCAA
>Ga0187780_10004255_pt1 | contig 10747 bp, 20 predicted proteins | sample 1015_Q2_SP10_20__FD_132429 | JGI IMG/M metagenome (GOLD analysis project Ga0187780, IMG submission 132429) | Tropical peat soil microbial communities from peatlands in Department of Meta, Colombia - 1015_Q2_SP10_20_MG | ecosystem: Environmental > Terrestrial > Soil > Wetlands > Peat | place...
GCCGCCACAGCCTTCGTCTTCTCGGCTGCCAGCTTCGCCCTGTTCGCCTTCCTGCTGGTATCAGCGTCCGACGCGGGAGCGCTGACGCTGCCGCCCGCGGCCTCGATCGCCGCGCGCGCACCCTTGGTCGCGAGCAGCCCTTCGAGCTTGACCGCGCGTTCGATCGTGCCAGCCAGGATCACCTTGGCGCGATGGGCGGTCCGCGGGACGATGCCGGCCTGCTGGAGGCTGGTGAGATCCACTGTCGCCGCCTCGATGCCATTGAGCTGAGACAGACGCACCTCGGCCGTCCAACCGTCGTGCAGCGACACGAAGCCGCGCTTGGGCAGACGCCGTTGCAGCGGCATCTGCCCGCCCTCGAAGCCCACTTTGTGATATCCACCCGAGCGCGCTTTCTGTCCCTTGTGCCCGAGGCCCGCGGTCTTGCCGTGGCCGCTGCCGATGCCGCGGCCAACACGCTTGCGTGAGTGTGTCGCCCCGCGGGCCGGTTTGATTGCGTTGAGCCGCATTTATTCCTCGAGCCTGAGCATGTAGCCGACCTTGTTGATCATGCCGCGCACCGCCGCGGTGTCCTCCACCTCGACGGTGTGGTTGATCCGCCGCAACCCGAGGCCGCGCAGGGTCGCGCGGTGGCTCTCACGCGTGTTTATCGGGCTGCGCACCAGCGTCACCTTGATGGTCTTGCCGCCCTTGCCGTTCGCCTGCTTAGCCATCTCAGCGCCCCGTAACCTGTTCGACGCTCTTGCCGCGCTTGGCGGCGATCTCGGACGGTGCCGTCATGGAAGTGAGCGCATCCAGCGTGGCGCGTACGACGTTGTAGGGATTGGTCGACCCGAAGCACTTGGCCAGCACATTCTGGACGCCCATCACCTCGAACACCGCCCGCATGGGACCTCCCGCGATGATGCCGGTCCCATCGGAGGCAGGCTGAATCAGCACCTTGGCGGCTCCGTGCCGGCCGATCACCGCGTGATGCAGCGTGCCCTCCTTGAGGCTCACCTTGACCATCCTGCGGCGCGCCTCCTCCATCGCCTTCTGTACAGCCACCGGCACCTCGCGCGCCTTGCCTTTGCCCATGCCGATGCCGCCGTCGCCATCGCCCACCACGGTGAGCGCAGCGAAACCCAGGATGCGTCCGCCCTTCACCACCTTGGTGACGCGGTTCACTGAGATCATCTTCTCGCGCAGGCCATCGCTGCGCTCCTCACTCGGTGAAACTCTGCTCTGCGCTGCTCTCGCCATGACAATCCTCAGAACTTGAGGCCGCCAGCTCGCGCCGCCTCGGCCAGGGCTTTGACGCGACCGTGATACTTATAGCCGGCGCGGTCGAAGGCCACCTTATCGATGCCCTTCTCGCGCGCTCTCTGGGCAATGCGCTGCCCGACCAGGGTCGCCGCCTTCACGCTGCCGCCGTTGCCAAGCTGGGCGCGCAGCTCCTTCTCCACAGTGGAAGCGCTCGTGATCACCTTCGCGCCCGAGGCGTCGATCAACTGCGCGTAGATGTGCAGATTGGAGCGATGGACGCTCAGCCGCACCGCGCCCTGTTGCGCGATCCTGATCCGGGTCTGCCGCGCCCGGCGCAATCTCGATTGCTTCTTGTCGATCATCTGTTCACCCGCAGCCCTGAGCCAATGTCCTCTTACTTCTTTTTCGTTTCCTTGATAATCACCACCTCGTCGGCGTAGCGCACGCCTTTCCCCTTGTACGGCTCGGGGGGACGATAGGCGCGGATCTCGGCCGCCACCTGTCCGACCTGCTGCTTGTCGATGCCCTTCACCAGGATCTCGGTCTGCGTCGGCGTTTCGACCTTGACGCCCTTGGGCATGCGGTGCGCGACGGGATGCGAGAATCCGAGCGTCAGGTTGAGCTTGTCGCCTTGCGCCTGCGCGCGATAGCCCACGCCCACCAGTGTGAGCTTGCGCTCGAAACCTTTGGTCACGCCCAGGACCATGTTTGCGAGCAAGGCACGCAGGGTTCCGCTCATCGCATCGGCCTCGCTCGATTCGCCCACCGCTTCGAACACGACCTTGGCTGCCTCGCGCTTCACCGTAACGTTGGGGCTCAACCGCTGCTTCAAAGTGCCCAGCGGTCCCTTGACCGTCAACTCTTCGGCTCCAACCGTCAGCTCTACGCCGCTCGGAAGGGTGATCGGTAGTTTCCCAATTCTCGACATGCTGGTCGTCCTAGCCTCTGGCCGCACACCTGTCGCGCAACGCACACCTTCCCGTCACGCCACGATACACAGCACTTCTCCTCCGACGCCGCTGGCGCGCGCCTTGCGGTCCGTCATCACGCCGCGCGAGGTGGACACGATGGCAATGCCCAGCCCGTTCATGACCGGGTCGATGTCCCTGCTGGCGCGGTAGATTCGCAGCCCCGGGCGGCTCACCCGCTCGATCCTCTCGATGACCGGACGCCCGGCGTAGTAGCGCAGACCGATCTCCAGCAGCGTCTTGCTGCCGTCCTGGGTGACCTTGAAGTCCTCAATGTAGCCCTCCTCCTTCAAGACACCGGCAATCGCGATCTTGAGCTTGCTGGATGGCATGGCCACCGACGTCTTCTCGGACGCCTGCGCATTGCGTATGCGCGTCAGCATATCTGCAACTGGATCACTCATGCTCATGCATTCCCTCCGGCTACCAGCTGGCCTTGATGACGCCCGGAATCTCGCCGCGCAGCGCGATGTCGCGCAGCTTGTTGCGCGCCAGGCCGAACTTGCGGAACACGCCGCGCGGGCGGCCGGTGAGGGTACAGCGGTTGCGCAGCCGGACCGGACTCGCGTTGCGCGGCAGCTGCTGCAGCCGCAGGCGAGCGGCATAGCGATCCTCGTCGGACAGCTTCGGGTTCTGGCTGAGCGAAATGAGCTCCGCGCGCTTGCTCGCGAATTTTTTCACCATGGCGCGCCGTTTGCGCTCACGATTGACCAGTGCCAGCTTAGCCATACGGATCCCTCAGTTTCGGAACGGGAAATGAAAGGCCGACAGCAACGCCCTCGCCTCCTCGTCGGTTTTCGCGGAGGTGGCGATGCTGATGTTGAGCCCCCGCACCGCATCGATCTTGTCGTACTCGATCTCTGGAAAGATGATCTGTTCCTTCACTCCAAGGCTGAAGTTGCCGCGCCCGTCGAACGAGCGGCCCGAGATCCCGCGAAAGTCCCGGATGCGCGGGATCGCGATCGAGACGAGGCGGTCGAGGAATTCGTACATGCGGGCGCCGCGCAGGGTCACCATGCATCCCACTGGATAACCTTTGCGGATCTTGAAGGTCGCGATCGAGGTACGAGCCAGCCTGACGATCGGCTTTTGCCCTGCGATCTTGGTGAGATCCGCCACCGCGTTGTCCATGATCTTCTTGTCCCCGACCGCCTCGCCCACGCCCATGTTGAGCACGATCTTCTGGATGCGCGGCACTTGCATCACGGACTTGTAGCCGAACCTCTTCATGAGGTCCTGCACGACCACGTTCTTGTACTGCTCCTGCAGACGCGCCATCGGTCAAGCTCTCCCCATCGGATCGAAGTCTCCGCGGTTGATCCTCAAGTATCGATCATCTCGCCATTGGATCTGAACACCCGCACGCGACGACCGTCGTCCAGCACCTTGATGCCGACGCGGTCCGCCCGCTTGGTCGTCGGGTTGTAGATGGCCACATTCGACAGGTGCAGCGGCATCTCTCTGTCCACGATCCCGCCCGTTGTGTTTTTCACCGGGTTGGGGCGCTGGTGCTTCTTCGCCACGTTGATGCCCTCCACCAGCAGGTGCTCAGCGTCGACCACGCGCAGCACGGCGCCGCGTTTGCCCTTGTCTTTGCCGGCCAGCACAACCACGTCATCGCCCTTCTTGATCTTGCGCATTGGTTATCCCAGCCGCCTCAAAGCACTTCCGGCGCGAGCGACACGATCTTCATGAAGCGCTCGGTCCGCAGCTCCCTCGTCACCGGACCGAAGATCCGGGTGCCGATAGGCTCCAGCTTGGGGGTCAGCAGCACCGCTGCGTTGGTGTCGAACTTGAGCAGCGACCCGTCCTGGCGCCTCACCCCTCGCGTGGTGCGCACCACCACCGCGTTGTAGATCTCGCCCTTCTTGACGCGGCCGCGCGGGGCGGCGTCCTTCACGCTCACCTTGATGACGTCGCCGATCCCGGCATAGCGCCGCTTCGAGCCGCCCAAGACCTTGATGCACATCACGGAGCGCGCCCCGGTGTTGTCCGCCACGTCGAGCATGGTCTGCATCTGAATCATCTTGTGCCCTTCTCCAACTTCCTCCGCCGGCCCGCTCAGAGCCCGCCGCGGCCAGTCTTGGACCCCGCTCGGGGTTTGGATCCGTAGCCTCAGGCCGCGCTCGTGCAACTAGCGCCCTGACCCGGCTGCGAAAAATCGCGTATTGTAGGCTGCGGCAACGCGCCTCGCAAGGCGTATCGCCTGGCCGCCCCTACTCCTCGCGCGCCTTCTCGACCAGCTCCACCACCCGCCACGCCTTGGTCTTGGCCAACGGGCGGCATTCCTCGATCAGAACCAGGTCCCCGGTGTGGTACTCGTTCTTCTCGTCGTGCGCGTGGTACTTTTTCGAGCGCCCCACGAACTTGTTGTACAAGGGATGCGGTACGCGCCGCTCGACCAGGACCGTGACGGTCTTGTCCATCTTGTCGCTCACCACCCTGCCCGTCAGCCGCCGGCGGACACCGGCCTGTTCAGTCGCGACCGCTTCGCTCATGCCCGCCTCGCTTTCTCTGCCAGGATGGTGCGCACTCTCGCCAACGTGCGCCGCGTCTTGCCCAACTCGCTGGTGTTGGTCAGCTGCTGGGTCGCCTGCTGCATGCGCAGGCTGAAATGCGCCTTGAGCAGGGAATTCAACTCTTCCACCAGCTCCTGCGCGCCCTTTGCTCGCAATTGTTTCGCGTTCATCGTCTTGACCCGTCTAGCGCGCTACGAACGTAGTAGCGATGGGGAGCTTGGCCGCAGCCAGCCGGAAAGCTTCGCGCGCCAGCGTCTCGTTCACCCCGTCCATTTCGTAGAGCACTCTGCCTGGCTGAATCTCCGCGACGAAGTACTCCGGATTGCCCTTGCCGTTGCCCATGCGTACCTCGGCCGGTTTCTGCGACACCGGCTTGTCCGGGAAGATGCGGATCCAGACACGACCGCCGCGCTTGATGTGGCGCGTCATCGCTCGCCTGGCCGCCTCGATCTGCCGAGCGGTGAGCCGCCCCCGCCCCGTAGCCTTCAGCCCCCAGTCGCCGAAGCTGACCTTGGCGCCGCGGGTGGCAACACCTTTGTTGCGCCCCTTCTGGTACTTGCGAAATTTGGTTTTAGCTGGCTGCAGCATGCTTCGCCCCCGCTCGTCTCGGTTTCTTCTCGATCTCGGGCGGCGGCGCAGCCGGCTGCTCACCCTTGCCCAGCACTTCGCCCTTGAACACCCACACCTTGATCCCGATCACGCCGTAGGTGGTCTTCGCTTCGGCGAAACCGTAGTCGATCTCGGCGCGCAGGGTATGCAACGGAACGCGGCCCTCGCGATACCATTCGGTCCGCGCGATCTCGATACCGTTCAGGCGCCCGGCGCTCATGATCTTGATGCCCTGGGCCCCCAGACGCATCGCGTTGGTCATCGCGCGCTTCATGGCGCGTCGGAACATGATGCGCTTTTCCAGCTGCGCCGCGATGTTGTCGGCGATGAGCTGCGCATCCAGCTCCGGCTTGCGCACCTCCTCGATGTTGACGTGTACCGGCACGCCCATCAGCCGCTGCAGCTGCCCGCGCAGGGCTTCGATGTCCTCCCCCTTCTTCCCGATCACCACGCCTGGTCGAGCACTGTGGATGGTGATGCGAGCGTTTTTGGCCGGGCGCTCGATCACGACTCGGCTTACCGCTGCGTGTGCCAGCTTCTTCTTGAGGAAATCGCGCACCTTGATGTCCTCATTCAGCATGCCGGGAAAGCTCTTGGTGTTGGCGTACCACCTCGAGCTCCAATTGCGCAGCACTGAGAGGCGGAAGCCGATCGGGTTTATTTTCTGACCCATACGCGAATCCTCGAGATCCGGTTAGTCGCCCACGACGACAAAAATATGGCAGGTCGGCTTCATGATGCGCGACGCACGTCCTTTCGCGCTGGCGCGAAAGCGCCGCAAAAAGGTACCGCGCTCGACGTAGATCCGCCTGACTTTGAGCTCGTCGACGTCCGCGCCGTCGTTGTGCTCGGCATTGGCGATGGCCGACTCCAGGACCTTGCGGATGATTCCCGCCGCCTTCTGTGGGCTGAAGCTCAAAACGTTGAGTGCCTTGTCCACGGGCAAACCGCGCACCTGGTCGGCGACCAGTCGGCCCTTCTGGGCAGACAGCCGCACTCCACGCAATTCAGCCTTCGTTTCCATCTCGGCTCCTGATTTCTATTTCTTGGCTGGCGCCGCCGCTACCGCAACTTTCTTGTCCGCCGGGTGGCCCTTGAATGTGCGCGTCAAGGCAAACTCGCCCAGCTTGTGGCCGACCATGTTCTCGGTGATATACACCGGGATATGCTGCTTGCCGTTGTGCACGGCGATAGTAAACCCGACGAAATCCGGCAGCACGGTGGACCGCCGCGACCAAGTCTTGATCGGACGCTTGTCGTTTGTCGCCTTCGCCTTCTCCACCTTGGCTACGAGGTGGTGATCGGCGAACGGCCCCTTCTTGATCGAACGTGCCATGTGGCTTCGCCTCTCCTATGCTCGATGCCGGCTGCGCACGATCATGCCCTGCGTGCGCTTGTTCTTGCGCGTCTTGTACCCCTTGGTGTACTGCCCCCAGGGGGTCACGGGGTCGCGCTTCGTGCCGGTCTTGCCTTCGCCGCCGCCGTGGGGGTGATCGACCGGATTCATGGCAACCCCGCGCACCGTCGGGCGGATGCCCCGCCAGCGCTGGCGCCCGGCTTTGCCGATCGATTCCAGGTTGTGCTCCTCGTTGCCCACCTCGCCGATCGTCGCGCGGCAGTCCACGTGCACGCGGCGGATCTCGCCCGAGCGCAGCCGCAGCTGCGCGTAGGTGCCCTCCCGCGCCAGCAGCTGCACCGACGTGCCCGCGGCGCGCGCCATCTGCGCCCCCTTGCCCGGCAGCAGCTCGACGCAGTGGATCGTGGTCCCAATCGGAATATTGCGCAGCGGCAGCGTATTTCCGGGCTTGATCGGAGCATCGGCTCCGCTCACCACCTGCTGGCCTACGCCCACGCCCTTGGGCGCCACGATGTAGCGGCGCTCGCCGTCCATGTAGCACACCAGCGCCAGGTGCGCGCTGCGGTTAGGGTCGTACTCCAGGCGCTCCACCTTCGCTGCGATTCCGTCCTTGCTCCGCGTGAAATCGATCTTGCGATAGTGCTGCTTGTGGCCCCCACCCTGGTGCCGGACGGTGACCTGGCCCATGTTGTTGCGCCCCGCCTTGTTCGGCTTGCGCTCGATCAGGCTGGCGTGCGGCTTGCCCTTGTGCAGCTCGGGCGTCACGACCTTCACCAGTGCACGCCGCCCGGGCGACGTGGGTTTGACCTTGGTCAGTGGCATCACGCCCCTCCGCTTCGTTTGGGTTCGCCGCCGGCGAAGTCGATGTCCTGGCCCGGCTTGATTCCGACGAAGGCCTTTTTCCAGCTGCGCGAGCGGCCGACAAAACGCCCGAAGCGCTTCTGCTTGCCCTTCACGTTGGACGTCTGCACGCGCATCACGTCCACCTTGAACATCAGCTCCACGGCCGCCTTGATCTCCGGTTTCGTCGCGTCGGACGTCACGCGAAACACGAACTGATTGTTCTTCTCGCCGACAAACGTCCCTTTTTCGGAGACCTGCGGCGCAATCAGCACCTGCATCAGGCGTCCGGGGCTGAAGCCGCTCTTTTTGCCGCTTACACGCCCGCTCATGTCAACATCTCCTCGAGCTTGGCCACGGCGTCCCGGGTCAGCAGCGTCTTTTCGAACTTGAGCAGGCTCACCGGGTCTGCGTTCCTCGGTTCCACCACGAGCACGTTCGGCAAGTTGCGGGACGACAGATAGAGATTTTGGTCGACGCTGTGGGTGATGACGAGGACATTATCCAGCCCCATCGCCTTTAGCTTCTCCTGCAGCAGCTTGGTCCTCGGTTGCTCCAGCGCGAGGCTCTCCACCACGCACAGCCGGCCCTCGCGCGCAAGCTGCGACAGGATCGCACAGATTCCGGCTCGGTAAGCCCTGCGATTCACCTTGTGGCTGAAGTTCTCGTCGGGGCTGTTGGGAAAGATCTTGCCGCCGCCCCGCCACAGCGGGCTCGAGGCCTTGCCCGCGCGCGCGCGCCCGGTGCCTTTCTGCTTCCACGGCTTGCGCTTGGATTTGGCGACCTCACCGCGCGCCTTCTGCGCACGCGTCCCGAGGCGCGCGTTAGCGAGGTACGCAGTCACCAGCTGGTGCACCAACGCCTCGTTGAAGTCGCGTGCAAAGTGCGTGTCGGACGCCGCCAATTTGGCGCGCGGGCGGCCCTGCTCGTCGATGACCGGCAGTTCCATTTATGCCCTCACTCGGACGGTCGGGGAGACCACCACGTTGCCGCCCTTGGAGCCGGGCAGCGAACCCTTGATCATGAGCAGCTGCCTCTGGGCGTCGATACGCACGATCTCCAGGTTCTGCACGCTGCTCCGGACGTCGCCCAGATGACCCGCCATGCGCTTACCCGGAAAGACCTTGCTCGGACTCTGGTTCTGACCGGTGGAGCCCGGCTTGTTGTGCGACACGGAGTTGCCGTGGCTGGCACGATTGGAAGAGAAGTTGTGGCGCTTGATGACACCGGCAAACCCTTTGCCGAGCGTGGCACCGCTCACATCCACCTTCTGTCCGACGCTGAAGATGTCGACACCGATAGTGGCGCCGGGCTTGAGTGCCGCAGCCTGCTCCGCCGTGATTGCGAACTCCTTGAGAACCGAGCCCGCTTCGATCCCGGCTTTGGCGAAGTGTCCGGCCATCGGGCGTGTCACACGGCTCGCGCGACGCTTTCCGAAAGTCACCTGCACCGCCGTGTAGCCGTCGCTCTCCGGCGTTTTGATCTGAGTCACCCGGTTATCGGACACGTCCACGACAGTCACCGGGACGGCATCGCCATCATCGGTGAACAAGCGCGTCATGCCGATCTTGCGTCCCACCAGTCCTAGCGTCATTGTTGTCGCCTTCCCCGCGGTTCGCCGCCGCAGCTCACAGTTTGATCTCGACGTCGACGCCGGCTGGAAGATCCAGCTTCATCAGCGCGTCGACTGTCTTGTCTGTTGGATCGATGATATCCATGAGGCGCAGGTGCGTGCGGATCTCGAACTGGTCGCGCGAGGTCTTGTTCACGTGCGGCGAGCGCAGCACATCGAAGCGCTCGATGCGCGTGGGCAGCGGCACCGGTCCCTTCACCACCGCACCGGTGCGCTTGGCCGTCTCGACGATCTCCAGCGCGGACTGATCGATCAGCCGATAGTCGAACGCCTTCAGCCGGATGCGGATCTTCTGGTTCTGCATGGCCATACTCAATAACTCCCGTGATTCGCGACTCGTTGTTCGCAGGTTGCAGCGCTCACGCCGTCACGCCTCACCGTTCTCACTCCAGTATTTTGGACACCACACCCGCACCCACCGTGCGCCCGCCCTCGCGGATGGCAAAGCGCAGCCCCTCCTCCATGGCTATGGGCACGATCAGCGTCACCGTCATCGCAATGTTGTCCCCAGGCATCACCATCTCGGTGCCCTGCGGCAGCTCCACCGACCCGGTCACATCGGTGGTGCGAAAATAAAACTGCGGCCGATAGCCGTTGAAAAACGGCGTGTGCCGCCCACCCTCCTCTTTGCTCAGCACGTAGACCTCGGCGCTGAACTTGGTGTGCGGGGTGATGCTCCCAGGCTTGGCCAGCACCTGCCCGCGCTCCACCTCCTCGCGCTTGGTGCCGCGTAACAGCACCCCGATGTTGTCCCCCGCCTGCCCCTGGTCCAGAAGCTTCCTGAACATCTCCACCCCAGTGCATACGGTCTTGATGGTGGCCTTCAGCCCCACGATCTCGATCTCATCGCCCACCTTGACGATGCCGCGCTCCACGCGTCCGGTCACCACCGTGCCGCGCCCGGAGATCGAAAACACATCCTCCACCGGCATCAAAAACGGCCCATCGAGCGCCCGCTTGGGCTGCGGGATGTAGCTGTCTAGCGCCTCGGCCAGCTTGAAAATCGACGCCTCCCCCAAATCCCCCTTGTCCCCTTCCAAGGCTTTGAGCGCCGAACCGATGATGATGGGCGTCTTGTCGCCCGGAAACTCGTACTTGCTCAACAGCTCGCGCACCTCAATTTCCACCAGCTCGAGCAGCTCCTTGTCATCGACCATGTCGGCTTTGTTCAGATACACCACGATGTAGGGCACCCCCACCTGGCGCGCGAGCAAGATGTGCTCGCGCGTCTGCGGCATCGGCCCATCAGCGGCCGACACCACCAGCACCGCCCCGTCCATCTGCGCCGCGCCGGTGATCATGTTCTTCACGTAGTCCGCGTGCCCCGGACAGTCCACGTGCGCATAGTGGCGGTTCGCCGTCTCGTACTCCACGTGCGCGGTGTTGATCGTGATCCCGCGCGCCTTCTCCTCCGGCGCGTTGTCAATCTGATCGTACGCCTTGGCCTCCCCTCCATACTTCCTCGACAACACCAGGGTGAGCGCCGCCGTCAGCGTGGTCTTCCCATGGTCCACGTGCCCGATCGTCCCAACATTCACGTGCGGCTTGGTTCGCTCAAACTTGCCTTTAGCCATGA
>Ga0187780_10004257_pt1 | contig 10742 bp, 9 predicted proteins | sample 1015_Q2_SP10_20__FD_132429 | JGI IMG/M metagenome (GOLD analysis project Ga0187780, IMG submission 132429) | Tropical peat soil microbial communities from peatlands in Department of Meta, Colombia - 1015_Q2_SP10_20_MG | ecosystem: Environmental > Terrestrial > Soil > Wetlands > Peat | place...
AGAAGACCGAGAAGAGCGAGAAAGCGGAGAGCAGCGCGGCCAAGCCCGAATCCTCCGGCACCGGAACGAGCTCCGCGTCCGCGCCCGGGGGAACGGGAGCCAAGCCCGGCGCGAGCGCGGCCAAGACCAGCTCGGGTGCCGCGCGGCCGGTACGTCGCAGGCATACACGCCGTTCCCGCTCCGTTCCGCGCCGCTGAGCGCGCCGGAACTTGCGGCCCTTGAGCCGCGCCCTTAGCATCCTGCGGTTTCCCCCGGGCGGTTGCATGCGTTCCCACTACTGCGGCGCGGTTGACGAGGCGCTCATCGGACAATCCGTGACGGTGGCGGGCTGGGTGCACCGCCGCCGCGATCACGGCGGCGTCATCTTCGTCGACCTGCGCGACCGCAGCGGCCTGCTGCAGCTCGTGTTCGATCCCGACCAGCCCGCCGTATTCAGCGAGGCGGAGCGCGTGCGCTCCGAGTACGTACTGTCGGTGACCGGCAGCGTGCGGCGCCGGCCCGAGGGCACCGCCAACGCCAGCCTCAAGTCCGGGCAGGTTGAGGTCCTGGCGCGTGAACTCACGGTCTTGAACCGCTCCCAGCCGTTGCCGTTTCAGCTCGATGAAGACGTGCGCGAGGAAGTGCGCCTCAAGTACCGCTACATCGACCTGCGCCGCGACGTGATGCAGAAACGCCTGCTGCTGCGTCACGAGGTGACGCGCGCCATGCGCGCCTACCTGGACGCGGCCGGCTTCGTCGACATCGAGACGCCGATGCTCACCAAGGCAACGCCGGAAGGGGCGCGCGATTACCTGGTGCCGTCGCGCACGCATCCCGGCAAGTTCTTTGCCCTGCCGCAGTCGCCGCAGATATTCAAGCAAATTCTGATGATCAGCGGCTTCGACCGCTACTACCAGATCGTGCGCTGCTTTCGCGATGAGGACCTGCGCGCCGATCGCCAGCCGGACTTCACGCAGCTCGACATCGAGACCTCGTTCCTCGGCCGCGAAGAGATCATGGCGCTCATGGAGGGATTGCTGCGCGAGCTGTTCCGCCGGGTGCTCGAGGTGGCGCTGCCCGATCCATTCCCGCGCCTGACCTACGCGGAGGCGATGCGCCGCTACGGTTCGGACAAGCCGGACCTGCGCATCCCGCTCGAGCTCGTCGACGTCGGCGACCTGGTCAAGGATTCGGGCTTCAAGGTGTTCGCGGGCCCGGCGGCGACGCCCGACGGGCGGGTCGCAGCGCTCAAGGTTCCGGGTGGCGCGGACATCACTCGCGGGCAGATCGACGATTACACCGCCTACGTGGCGCGCTTCGGCGCGCGCGGGCTGGCGTACGTCAAGGTCACCGACCCGGCGCGCGGCCGCGAGGGCCTGCAATCGCCGATCCTCAAGTTCTTAAGCGACGCCGCGATCGCCGCGATTGTCGAGCGCACGCAGGCGAGCGCGGGAGACCTGCTGTTCTTCGGCGCGGACCGCGCGCGGGTCGTGAACGACAGTCTGGGCGCACTGCGCCTCAAGCTCGGCGCCGATCGCGGACTCATCGCCAACGCCTGGTGTCCACTCTGGGTGGTCGACTTTCCGATGTTCGAGCGCGATGAGGCCGCGGGCCGCTGGGCGGCCATGCACCATCCGTTCACATCGCCGGTCGAGCAGGATCCGGAGAAGCTCACCGCCAACCCGGGCGCGGCACTGGCGCGCGCCTATGACGTAGTGCTGAACGGCACCGAGGTCGGCGGCGGCTCGGTGCGCATACACCGCGAGGACATGCAGACCGCGGTGTTCCGGATTCTGGGGATCAGCGACGAGGAGGCGCGCACCAAGTTCGGCTTCCTGCTCGATGCCCTCAAATACGGCGCCCCGCCGCACGGTGGCATCGCATTCGGAGTCGACCGGCTCACCATGCTCATGGCGCACGCGGACAGCATCCGTGAGGTGATCGCATTCCCCAAGACCCAGACCGCGTACTGCCCGTTGACCGACGCGCCGACCGAAGTCAGCGAGGCCCAGCTCCGTGATCTGCACATTCGCCTGCGTCTGCCGCCGCCCGGCTGAGCTGCCCGGCAGCTGATTGGTGTGAGCCGAGCGCAGCAGGACGCGGCGAGCGGCGGCGGCAGCCCGCGGGCCGCGCTGCTGGTGCACGGCTTGTGGATGACGGGACTCGAGGCCACCCTGTTACGTCAGCGCCTGCGTCACCAGGGCTTCGATGTCACCACCTATCACTATCCGTCGCTGACCGCGCACGCGGCCGGTGTGCGCGCGGCACTCGCCGAGCGGATCCGCGAATACTCGGCCGCGAGCGCCGCGCCGGTGCACCTGATCGGCCACAGCCTGGGCGGAGTCCTGCTGGTGCCGGTCGCAGAATCAGACCCGACGCTGCCGATCGCGCGCATCGTGCTGCTCGGCTCGCCGGTGCATGGCAGCGCCACGGCGCGCGCTCTGGCGCGCCTGCCCGGCGGCAGCATCCTGCTCGGCGCGCTTGCCGACAGCGAACTCCTGCGCGGCGAGCGCGGTCCGTGGCGAGGACGTTTCGAGCTCGGCATCATCGCCGGCACTCATCCGCTCGGCATGGGCCGGGTCATCGGCGCGATCGATGAGCCGAACGACGGTACCGTGAGCGTGGCCGAGACCCGGCTCGAGGGCGCCCGGGACTATCTCGAGATCCGCACCTCGCACATGGGGTTACTGCTGTCCCGGGCGGTGGCTGCCAACATCGCCGAGTTTCTCGAGAACGGCCGGTTTCTGCCGCGGCCGGCCTAGGGCAGCAATCCTTTGAGCCTGTAGAGCGCTTGGTGCGCCTCGCGCGGCGTGAGGTGGTCCGGATCGAGCGCGGCCAGGGCCGCGAGGGCTGCCTCGAGTGCGGGAGCGGATGCGGCCGGCACGGCTGGCCGCGGCTGCTCGGCGTGCGCCCGCCGCTCGAGCTCGCCCAGGTATTCGCGCGCTGCGCCGATCACGGCGCGCGGAACCCCGGCCAGGCGCGCGACCTGCAGGCCATAGCTGCGACTGGCTGGCCCAGGCCGCACGGCGTGCAGGAACACCAGCTCCTCGCCGTGCTCGGTCGCATCCAGGTGCACGTTGGCTACGCCGCTGCTGGCCTCGGCAAGCTCGGTGAGCTCGAAGTAGTGAGTGGCGAAGAGCGTGTAGGCGCGCACGCGCTCAGCCATGTCGAACGCGACCGCCCAGGCGAGTGCCAGTCCGTCGAAAGTGCTGGTGCCGCGGCCGATCTCGTCGAACAGCACCAGGCTGCGCTCGGACGCGGAATTCAGGATCGCAGCCGTTTCGGTCATCTCGACCAGGAACGTGGAGCGCCCGCCGGCCAGGTCGTCGCCGGCGCCGATGCGGGTCTGGATTCGGTCGATCGGGCCGAGCACGGCGCGCGCCGCCGGCACGTAACTGCCGATGCGTCCCAGGATCACGATCAGCGCCGCCTGGCGCATGTAGGTGGATTTGCCGCCCATGTTCGGGCCGGTGATGACCAGCATGCGCCGCTCCGGCCCTAGCTCCAGGTCATTGGGCACGAAGGCGCGCGGATTCGCGGCTTCGACCACCGGATGGCGGCCGCCGTTGATCGTCAGTCCCGGCTCGGCGCTCAATTCCGGGCGGGTCCAGTTCAATTCCCGGGCGCGCGCCGCGAGATTCGCGAACACGTCGATCTCCGCCACAGCGCGCGCCATGCTCTGCAGCTGCGGCAGCGCCGCGATCAGGCGCTCGAGCAGCGAGTCGTACAGCTCCCGTTCGCGCGCCAGCGCCCGCTCCCTCGCGCCCAGCACGCGGGTCTCGAAGTCCTTGAGCTCCGGCGTCAGAAAGCGTTCGGCATTTTTGACCGTCTGGCGCCGCACGTAGTCGTCCGGAACCCGCTCCGCCTGGCTGCGATTGAGCTCAATGTAGAAACCGGAGACGCGGTTGTAGGCGATCCTGAGACTGCTGAGTCCGGTACGCTGTCGCTCGCGCGCCTCGAGTTCCGTGAGGAAGCTCGCGGTGTCGTGACCCAGGAGACGCAGGCTGTCGAGCTCCGCGTCGTGCCCGGTGCGGAACACACCGCCCTCGCGCAGCGCGACCGGCGGCGAATCCACCAGCGCCGCGGCGAGCAGCGCCGCCGTGCCGCTGTGCTCCCCGAGCGCCGCCCGGTTCCGCGCGAGGCGCGGCGCGTCGAGCCGCTCGAGCGCAGCCGCGAGCACCGGGATCAGCTCGAGCCCATTGCGCAGCTGCGCCAAGTCGCGCGGACGCGCGCTCTTGAGCGCGACCCGCGCCAGGATGCGCTCGATGTCCGGAATTCCCGCGAGTGCCGCGCGCGCGCCATCGCCTGCCGCGATCAGCGCGGCGATCGCGTCCTGACGCTCCGCCAGCGCCGAGTCCGACCGTAACGGCCGCGCCAGCCAGCGGCGCAGCTCGCGCGCGCCCATCGACGTGCGGGTTCGGTCGAGCACGCCGATAAGGGTCGCCTCGGGGCGGCCCGATACGCTCTCTTCCAGCTCGAGGTTGCGTCGGGTCGCGGCATCCATCAGTAGCGCGTCGCTCCGCTCTTCATAGACGAGGCCGGTCAGGTGCGGCAGCTGTGCGCGGCTCATCTGCTGCACGTACTGCAGCAGCGCCCCCGCCGCAGCCACCGCGAGCGGGCGGTCGGCGCACTGGTAGCCCGCCAAATCGCGCACGCCGAACTGGCGCGTCAGCAGCCGGGTAGCGCTCGCCGGATCGAAATGCCAGGGAGGCCTCACCTTGGCCCCCGGCCGCTGCGCGAGCGAATCGCCTTCCGCCACCAGCAGCTCGGCCGGCCCCAGGCGCTCGAGTTCCGAGTCGAGGCTGGTACCGCCTTCGAGCTCCGTGATCGTGAACCGACCGCTGGCCAGGTCGAGCCAGGCCACCCCTAAGGTGCTTGCACCGCGCGCCACCGCTGCGATCAGCGTGGCACGCCGCTCATCGAGCAGCGCATCTTCCGTCACCGTTCCAGGGGTCACGATGCGCACCACCTGGCGCTCCACCGGGCCCTTGGACTTGCCGGGATCGCCGATCTGCTCGCAGATCGCCACCGATTCGCCCTGGCGGACCAGACGCGCGAGGTAGGCATCGACGGTCGCGACCGGGACCCCGGCCATCGGGATCGGCTGGCCTGCGGACTGCCCGCGCGCGGTCAGCGCGATGTCGAGCAGCTGGGCGCCGCGCCGCGCGTCGTCGTAGAACAGCTCGTAGAAGTCCCCCATCCGGTAGAAGAGCAGTACATCGGGATACTCGGCTTTGATGCGCAGGTACTGCTGCATCATGGGCGTGTGCAGGAGCCCCGAGACCGAGGGGTCGGCGAAGAGATCCTGGTTCATGCCGGCCGCCACGTCGGTGCTGCTGCTCGCGGGATGGGGGATAGCGACCGGTTGAGTGTAGCGAAGCTGGGAGTCCGTGCATCGGGTCTTGCGACACGCGCCATCGCCGCCGCTCGTTTCTGGAATACTGCGCGCCACGGTCATGCAGATACCCGGACTCCCGATGCATCCCGGTCGCTGGTTCATGCCGGTAATTGCGCTCGCGATCGGCGTCGTGGTTGTGGCGGTTTACGACCACGCAGTGACCGGCAGCCGCTATCCATATTCCGGGGACAGCGCTTCCTATTTAGAAATGGCCGAGTCGCTCGCGCGTGAGCACCGACCGCTGGTCGTGCCCTGGGAACTGGTGCCGGTGGACCGCGACCGTGTCCTGCAGCCGCTGTTCCCGCCAGGCTTCAGCCTGCTGATCGCCGCCGTCGCGCCGCTCGCCGGCAGCGTCAAGGCCGCGGCCCTGTGGCCGGGCCGGATTGCCGCTGCCCTGCTGCCGCTCCTCGTCCTGCTCGCGTTCCGCGGCCGGGCGCCGGACACGGTATTACTCGGAGTCGGTCTCGCGACGCTCTTGTCCGAAGGCGTGCTGTACTGGCATTTCATCGCCTACTCGGACGTCCCGTGCCTGGCGCTGGCGATCGTGGCGGTAGGGCTGCTGGTGCGCGGATTGTCGGGGCGGCCAGTGTGGCTGGTGGGCGCGGGCGTCGCGGCCGGCCTGTGCTATGCGCTGCGCAACGCCGCCGTTGCCGTGCTGGTGGCCTCGCTCGCCACCATCGCGCTTGAAGCGCGGCCGGCGCGCGCCTTGCGCGCCTTGCGCGCCGCAGTCGGCGCCTGGCTCATGGGCGCATTGCCGATCGTCGCGGCGATCAAGGTCTACGACTACGCCATGTTCGGCCGACTCGAGCCCTACCGGATGGCGCCATCGACCCGTCCATTCCTTCAGAACCTGTGCGACTTGACCCAGTCGTTGCTGACGGATTTGCATCTGCGCGCACCGGACGCGGGGCCGATCGCTGCGCCGGCGGCGCTCGCGGTGCTGGCCGCGGGCCTCGCGGTGCTGGCCTTCGGCTACCACCGGCTGTACCGGTCGGGCGAGCCACGAACGCAGTTCGTTGCGCTCGCGCTGTACGTGGGCGCCGGCGCGGCGGTGCTCGTGATCGCTCGTTCGCGCTACGAGTGGGGTGACACCATCGACACCCGGCACGCCCTGCAGTACTCGTGGGCTGTCCTGCTCCTGGCCGTACTCACCGTTCGCGCCGCCTTCGGCACGCGCGGGCAACGCATCGCCGCAGGCGTCGCCGCCCTGGCGCTGGTCGCGCTCATCGTGCACTCGGTGGACGTCGCTGAGAGCGAGCAGGATGAACCCGAGTTCTGGCAGCAGGTTGCGGGCGATCGCGCCCTGCTCGAGCAGCTACGCTCGCTGCCCGCCAGCCTGTTCCTGGCGTCGAATGAGTCGGCGTTCCTGAGGATCGAGACCGGGCGGGGATTCCGCCAGCTCGACGTCGGCGGCGACGACGAGTCGCTTGACGGTGGTATCGGGCTGCTGCGGGAGACGGTGGCGGGCCGGCGTCCGACGGCGTTCGTGCTGGTCTGCAACGATCAGACGCAGGGCCTGCCGGAGTGTGCGAGCGCGCCCGTGCGATCCAGCTCGCCGTGCCGGCCGCTGCGCCGCGCCCCACCCGTGGTCTCGCTATGCGCGACCGACGGGTAGAGCGCGGCTCAGATGCAACTCTTTATTGATTATCCATCCACTGCGCCACGCCGCCGTGGTGCGAGCAGGCGCCGGAGTGCTGTTTCGAGTGCGAGTAGGTGCCGTCCTTGCACTTGGCGGTCGCGCCCGTCGGATCGGTGTTGCCCTTGCTCGCGGTGCTGGCCGAGCCCGAGCTCGATCCGGCAGCGCTGCCGCTCGTGCTGGCGCTCTTGCTGGATCCGCTGCCGCCCGTGCTCGCGGGCTTAGTCGATCCTCCGCCGCTGGCGCTGGCCGGGGCCGGTGCGCTGCCGCCGTCCTTCTTCACGCCGCCGTGGTGTGAGCAGGCGCCTTTACCGGCTTTGGACGTGCTGCCGTCCGAACAGGTGACCTCGCCGGAGCTGCCGGACGCACTGCCGGATGACGTCGTGGCGGGCGCGGCCGTGCCACCGGAAGCGGTGGATCCGCCGTCCTTCTTCACTCCGCCATGGTGAGAGCAGGCGCCCTTGCCCGTTGAGGTGGACGTGGTGCCGTCGGCGCACGTGACCGTGTCCGCGCTGGCAGGCAGCCAGGCGATTGCGAGCAGCAGTGCGGCCGACATCAGTGTCAGCTTTCTCATGATGCGATCTCCCCTTGTCCGCGACACGTATAGGTCCGGTCCAGTCCGGATCGCCCGGGTCCGCGGTCAGCGCGGGCGCGGCGTGAGCGTAGCCGATCCTCCGGCCCGCGGTCGATGGCCGGCGATTCGTTTGCTGCCAGTCCGCGAGCCGCTAAGCTCAGCGCGGGGCGAGGGTCGGCGCTCAGGCGGAGCCGCGGCCCCGGGCCTCGGGGGGAACCGGGATGGCCTACTCGGATGAGGAACTCGCGCGGCTCGCGGCACAGGTGGGCGAGCACCTGCTGGCCAGCCAGCGGCGGATCAGTACCGCGGAGTCGTGCACGGGCGGCTGGATCGCAAAGGCGCTCACCGACATCCGCGGCAGCTCGCAGTGGTTTGAGACCGGCTACGTGGCCTACGCGGACTCTGCCAAGACCCAGCTGTTGCAGGTGCTGCCCAAGGAACTTGCCGAACACGGCGCCGTGAGCGAGCCGGTGGTCCGGGCCATGGCCGAAGGCGCGCTCAGCGGTGCCGGCGCTGACATCGCGGTCGCGGTCAGCGGCATCGCCGGCCCCGACGGCGGCACTCCCGGCAAGCCGGTCGGTACCGTGTGGTTCGCCTGGTCGGTCAAGCGCGGCCGGAGGATCCGCACCGAGGCGCGGATGCGGGTGTTCAAAGGCGATCGCGAGCTGGTGCGACGCAAGGCCGTGTCCGCCGCACTCACCGGCGTGCTCGAGCGGTGAGCCGATCGGCTGCACCGACCCGGCGCCTGTTCTTCGCGTTCTGGCCGGACGACGCGCTGCGCGCGGCGGTGCTCACGGCGACGGCAGCGCTGTGCGCGACGGTCAGGGGCCGCGCCGTGCCTGCGCCTGAGCTGCACGTGACCGTCGCTTTCCTCGGTCGCCGGCCCGCGTCCGAGCTGCCGGCGCTGATCGCGGCCGCGCGCGAGCTGCCGGGCCGCCCGTTTCGGCTGCGCTTCGCAAGCCTCGAGTACTGGCGCGGTCCGCGGATCCTGGCGGCGGTCGCCGACCATGGAAGTGAGGCCGCATCCGCGCTGGCCGCGGCGCTCTGGCAGCGCCTGACCCGGCTCGGCCTGGAGCCCGAAGCGCGCCCGTACCGAGCCCACGTCTCGCTGGTACGCGGCGCGCGCGTCGCGCTGCCGCCGGCGCTCGCGCCCTTCGAATGGCCGGTCGACTCGGTGACGCTGGTGGAGAGCCAGGGCGGGCAGGATCAGCGCTACCGGCCGCTCGCCACCGCGGCCATCGGCCACTGAAGCCGCGACGAATCCGCGCGTTCCTGCGGCAATTCGCTGCGCTCGGCGCGACGCCCTATGAGATAATCCGTGTCGCCTTCCGCCAAGGAACCCGAGATGGATGACAACCGCAAGAAAGCCCTGAGCGCAGCGCTCGGGCAGATCGAAAAGCAGTTCGGCAAAGGCTCCGTGATGCGGCTGGGCGATGCATCGGCAGCCATGGACTTCGACGTGATCTCCACCGGCTCGCTGGCGCTCGATGTTGCGCTCGGCGTCGGCGGACTGCCGCGCGGTCGCGTGGTTGAAATCTACGGCCCGGAGGCCTCCGGCAAGACCACGCTCACGCTCGAAGTCATCGCCCAGTGCCAGAAAGCCGGCGGTACCGCGGCTTTCGTCGACGCCGAACACGCGCTCGATCCGGGCTACGCCGCACGGCTCGGCGTCAACGTCAACGACCTGCTGGTGTCGCAGCCGGATACCGGCGAGCAGGCCCTCGAGATCACCGACATGCTGGTGCGTTCCGGCGCGGTCGATGTGGTGGTGATCGACTCGGTCGCGGCGCTGACGCCCAAGGCCGAGATCGAGGGCGAGATGGGCGAGCTGCAGGTCGGACTGCACGCGCGGCTCATGTCGCAGGCGCTGCGCAAGCTGACCGGCAACATCAAGCGCTCGAATTGCATCGTGATCTTCATCAATCAGATCCGCATGAAGATCGGGGTCATGTTCGGCAATCCCGAGACCACCACCGGCGGCAACGCGCTCAAGTTCTACGCCTCGGTCCGCCTCGATATCCGCCGCACCGGTGCCATCAAGAACGGCGAGGAAGTGGTCGGCAACACCACGCGCGTCAAGGTCGTGAAGAACAAGGTGGCACCGCCGTTCCGCGAGGCCGAGTTCGAGATCCTGTACGGCATCGGCATCTCGCGCGAGGGCGAGCTGATCGACATGGCGGTCGCGCAGGGGCTCATCGAGAAGGCGGGCTCCTGGTACGCATACAAGGGCGAGCGCATCGGTCAGGGTAAGGACAACGCGCGCGCCTACCTGCAGGCGCACCCGGAGGTCACCCAGGACATCGACCAGCAGCTGCGGGCCAAGCTGTTGCCGGCGCGGCGTGCCGCGTCGGGACCCGACCTGGCACGCGGCGAGGCCGCCGAGGGCTGATGGCGCCGCGCGCCGCGTACTCCGCCGGCCGCACGCGGCGCCGCTGCGCCGATCCCCAGGATGAGGACCTCGCGCGCAGCGCGGCGATCGCGCTGCTTGCGCGCCGCGATCTCACCCGGCGCGCGCTCGCCGACAAGCTCGAGCGCACCGGATTCGCCACTGATACCGCCGCACACGCGGTCGCGGCACTGGCCGAGGAACACCTGGTCGACGATCTGCGCTATGCCACGCACGCGGTCGCCAGTCGCCGCGCGCGCGGCCAGGGACCGCTGCGGATCAAGGGCGAGCTGCTGCGCCAGGGGCTGCCCGCGACGCTCGCCGAGGATGCGCTGCGCGAGGCACAGATCGACTGGACGGAATGCGCGCGGCAGCTCAAGCGCCGCCACTTCGGGGCTACCCCGACCCGCAACCAACGCGAGCGCAACCGGCAGATGCGCTTCCTGTGTCAGCGCGGCTATACGCTCTCGCAGGCGCGTGCCGCGGTCGGCGGCCGGCCGGCGGCCGACGAGGACGATCCGGAACTCGCCTGGACTGATCCGGACCACGTAGACTTACCGGACGCGTCCTGAGGGCAGCTCCTCGCCGGGCGCGCGCGCCATCGGTCGGTCAGGCGATGAAGACACGCAACAACGCCGTTTCGAGCGCGGCGCTCCGCAGCCGCTTTCTCGAGTTTTTCCGGAGCCACGGCCACGCCGTGGTCCCGTCGAGCTCGCTCGTGCCGGCCAACGATCCGACGCTGCTCTTCACCAACGCCGGCATGGTGCAG
>Ga0187780_10004258_pt1 | contig 10740 bp, 12 predicted proteins | sample 1015_Q2_SP10_20__FD_132429 | JGI IMG/M metagenome (GOLD analysis project Ga0187780, IMG submission 132429) | Tropical peat soil microbial communities from peatlands in Department of Meta, Colombia - 1015_Q2_SP10_20_MG | ecosystem: Environmental > Terrestrial > Soil > Wetlands > Peat | place...
AGGCGGATGACGCGGCCGCCTTTGCCGGCGCCGTCTGCCGGTTGCTCGATCATCCAGCCGAGCGCAATCGTCTTTCGGCCGCGGCATCCGCCTATGCTGCGGAACACCACGACGAACGCTCGGCAGCCCGGTCGCTGGCGGCGGCGCTGAGGCTGGTTCGATGAGCGTGTCTTTTGCCCTCCTGCGTCACGCCTCGACCATGTGGAATGAAGAGGGCCGCTTGCAGGGTCAGACCGACACAGACCTCAGTCCTTCGGGCGAAATCGCGGCACGGAGCTGGCGGCTGCCGGTGCCGGCGGGCGGCTGGAAGCGCATCTGCAGTCCGCTGAGACGCGCTCGGCGCACCGCCGAACTGATGCAGCCCGAAACTGTGGTTACGGTCGATTCGCGCTTGCGGGAAATGAGCTTCGGCGCCTGGGAAGGCTATACGCTCGCCGAATTGCGCACACAGGTCGGCGAGGTCTTCCTCGATGCCGAGCGGCGCGGTCTCGATTTCCAGCCCCCTGTCGGGGAATCGCCGCGCACGGTGATGGCGCGCATCGGCGCCTGGGCGGCCGACGTTGGCAGGGCGGGCGAGCCGGTCATCGCCGTTTCGCACAAGGCTGCGATCCGCGCCTTGCTGGCGCTGGCCACGGGCTGGGACATGACTGACCGGCCGCCCATCAAGCTCGATTGGCGTGCGCTTCACTACTTTACGGTTGGATCGGACGGCAGCGTGCGTGTCGAACACGCCAATGTGCCGCTGGAATCACCATGAGCCGCCGGCGCGTCTTTTTCTATGTCCAGCACCTGCTTGGAATTGGGCATCTGCGCCGGGCGGCGACGATTGCGCGCGCGCTGGCGAAGGAGAGCTTCGATGTCTTGCTGGTATCGGGCGGCGCGCCGGTAACGGGTCTCGATATCGGCGAGGCGCGCCTGCACCAGCTGCCGGCGGTGCGCGCACTCGACGAGGGCCTGCGCGAAGTGGTGCGGCTTGACGGCTCGCCGCTCGACGAAACGTTTCGCCGCGGCCGGCTGCGCGAGCTGCTCGATCTTCTGCAAACTGAAGCCCCCGACGTCCTGCTCACTGAGCAGTTTCCCTTCGGCCGCACGCGATTGCGCTTTGAGCTTCTGCCACTCCTGGACGCAGCGAAGATTCTGCCCAAGCGGCCGCTGATCGTCTCCTCGGTGCGAGACGTGCTGCGCGAAACCGTGAGGCCGGAACGCGTCGCCGAGACGCTGGCGACGTTCGACGCCTACTTTGACGCTGTTCTGATCCACGCCGACCCGGCCTTTGTGAGTCTCGACAAAAGCTTCGCCGGCTGGGACGAGATCAGGAGCCGCGCCCACTACACCGGGTACGTCGTCGACGACCCTCGCGAGACGGCCGAGGCCGGCGAGTTCGCCGACGGCGAGGTGATCGTTTCCTCAGGCGGCGGCGCCGTGGGTGGCCCGCTGCTGCGTGCGGCGCTGGTGGCCCGTCCCCTGACCTCGCTCGCCAGCCGTTCGTGGCGGCTGATGATCGGCGGCAATCTAGCGTCGGCCGAGCAGGCGGTCCTGCGCTCGCAAGGCGGTCCCGGCGTGACGATCGAAGCGGCGCGCGCGGATTTTCCAGCGTTGCTTTCGCGGTCGACCCTCTCGATCAGCCAGGCCGGCTACAACACGGTTGTCGAGACGCTGGTTCATGGCGCCCGTGCGGTGCTTGTGCCGTTCGCCACGGCTCGGGAGACCGAGCAGACGCGCCGCGCTCAATCGCTCGCCGAACGCGGCATGATCCAGATGGTGCGCGCGGAGGCACTCGACGGAAAGGCGCTGGCGGCCGCCGCTGAGCGCGCACTTGCCGGGCCATCGATCCGCAGTTTCCCGCGCTGCGATGCCAACGGCGGTACGGCGACCGCGGCGTTCTTGGCGAGGATGGCATGACTGCGTGGGTCCTGTTCGACGAGGAGATCGAGCGTTGGCGCCGGCTTGGCCGCGAGATCGAATTTTGGTGGCGCGATGACGACGCGGTGAACGCCGGCGCAGCGCTCGATCGCCTGCTTGCTCTCCGGCACAGGACATCGGTGCCGCTCGCCCTTGCCGTCGTGCCGGCGCATGCCACGGCAGGGCTGGCCGAACGTTTGCTCCGCGAACCGGCGGAAATCGATGTCCTTCAGCACGGTTACGCTCACGTCAATCACGCAAGCCTCTCCGAGAAAAAGGTCGAGCTCGGCTCTCATCGGCCTGCCACGATGGTGCTGGGCGAGATCGGAGCAGGCTGGCTTGCACTCGAACGCCTGTTTGGGGCCCGAGCGCTCAACGTGCTGGTTCCGCCTTGGAACCGTATTGCGCCGGGGCTGCTGCCGGCGCTTCCGGAAATCGGCTTTGTTGGATTGTCGACTTTCGGCACACGCGCGAAGCCGGAACCGGCAAGGGGACTGAGGCAGGTCAACACGCACGTCGACCTGATCGACTGGAAGGGCCAACACGGCTTCGTCGGCGAGCGGGCAGCGGTTAACGCGCTTGTGAACGCACTCGCAGCATCGCGAACGACGGCGGGCGAGCCGATCGGTATTCTCAGTCATCATCTTGCGATGGACGAAGAGGCGTGGGATTTCCTAGATTTGTTGCTGCAGAGGACAATAACAACGCCGGGGGTGAAAATGCTTCCGGCGCGCGAACTATTCGCGTCACGGGAGGCGCGCGTTTGAGTTCAGCCGGGCTGCGTTATCCACGCCAGACGCTGTGGGCCGACTATTTTCGCGCCGCGGCGGGCGTAGTGCTATGCGGCGGGCCACTCGTCACTATTGAGATAAACCGCTGGCTGGCGCTGGTGCTGGCTGCAGGCCTGGTGCTGTTCGGCAGCTTTCTGGCCCGCACGGCATTGCGGCAATACACTCGGTATGTGCTGGGGCCTGATACATTGTGTGCCGACGGACCGGGCGGAACTTTGGTCGAGTGGAACCGCCTCGATCGCCTCACGCTCAGCTACTATTCCACCAAGCGTGACCGTTCCGGCGGCTGGATGCAGCTGGCCGTCGGTTCGGTGGGCGGCCGGACCATCAAACTCGATTCCTCGCTCGACGGATTTTACGATATCGTCGAGCGGGCGGCCCGCGCAGCCGAGGCAAGCGGTCTGCAACTCAGTGCGGCCACGCGTGCCAATTTGCATTCGCTGGGTATTTCGGTGGCAGGGCAGGACCAAACAGTATGAAAGACCTGCTACGCGTCGAAAATCTCACGGTCGAGTTCGGTGTGCATGACGGCACGCTCCGCGCCGTTGACGACGTTTCGTTCGCGATCCCTCCGGGCGGCACGGTGGCACTGGTGGGCGAGTCGGGATCGGGCAAGTCCGTGTGCAGCCAGGCGATCATGGGGCTGTTGCCTCGCACCGCCAGGATCCCCTCCGGATCAATACTGTTTCAGGACCCGCGCGACGGAGAGGCTGCTCTCGACATCGCAAAACTGGATCGCAGCGGGCCTGAGATGCGGGCAATCCGCGGCGGCGAGATCTCGATCATCTTCCAGGAGCCGATGACCTCTCTGTCGCCGCTGCACACCGTCGGCGACCAGATCGGCGAGGCGGTCGAGTTGCATGGCGGCGCCGATACCCGGCTCAGCAACATGCATTCACTCGGCGCGCAGATGCAGGAGGCGGCCGAGCGCTCACGCGGGCGCATGACCCGCACCGAGATAAACGAATTGACGCGCGACATGCTGCGCATGGTGGGCTTTCCCGACCCCAAGCGGGCGCTGCGCACTTATCCGTTCGAGCTGTCTGGCGGCCTCCGGCAGCGCGCCATGATCGCCATGGCGCTTGTTTGCCGGCCGGCGCTGCTCATTGCCGACGAGCCGACGACGGCGCTCGACGTCACCATTCAGGCGCAGATCCTGCGCCTCATCAAGGACCTGCAAAAAGAATTGGGCATGGCACTTCTGATGATCACCCACGATCTCGGGGTAGTCGCCAATGTGGCCGACGACGTGGTCGTGATGTACAGCGGCAAGGTGGTCGAAGCGGGAGAGCTGCGCGACATCTTCGGCGATCCGCGGCATCCCTACCTGAAGGCGCTGCTGCACGCCGTGCCGCGCTTTGACATGAAGCCCGACGAGCGCCTGCAGCCGATTCGCGAAATCGTCGCCGCCACGGGTCATCTTCTGAAGGAAAAGGCGGAAGCGCGACCGACGGCGGGCTTCAATCCGCAGGCTCCGGTCCTGAAAGTGCGCCATCTTTCCAAGACCTTCCGCATCCGCAAGGCCGATACCTTGTTGGAGGCGATGCTGGGCCGCGGGGCGACTCGCAGCGTGCGCGCGGTCAATGACGTGAGCTTCGACGTGATGCGCGGCGAGTGCCTCGGTCTCGTGGGCGAGTCGGGCTGCGGCAAGACCACGCTGTCGAAGATGCTCATGCGCGGTATCTCGGCCGATCCGGGCGAGGGCGCGGGGCGGGTGGTGTACGACGACTGGGGTCGCAAGATCGACGTCCTGATGATCGAGGGTCAGGAGCTTTCGCGCTTTCGCAACAAGCTGCAGTTCATCTTTCAGGATCCGTTCGGCTCGCTCAATCCGCGCATGACGGTTTACGACATCCTGGTCGAGCCGTTGATCATCCACGGCATTGGCGACGATGCCTATCGCCGCGAAATGGTGAGCGAGCTCATGGAATTGGTCGGTCTCGACCGGCGCCATCTCAACCGCTATCCGCACTCCTTCTCCGGCGGCCAGCGCCAGAGGATCGGCATTGCCCGCGCGCTGGCGCTGCGGCCCGACATGGTGATCTGCGACGAGCCGGTGTCGGCACTCGACGTGTCGATTCAGGCGCAGATTCTCAATCTCCTGAAGGACCTGCAGAAGCAGCTCGGACTCACCTACCTCTTCATCAGCCACAACCTGGCCGTCGTCGACTACATCGCCGCCCGGATTGCCGTGATGTGCGCCGGCCGCCTGGTCGAGCTCGCGCCGTCTGGCGAACTGTTCCGCAACCCGATGCATCCCTACACCAAAGCCTTGGTGGCGGCGGTGCCGATGCCCGACCCCGGGCAGAGGCTCGACCTGCGCGCTCTGATGGAGGGCAAGGCTTCCGATCCCTCGCAATGGCCGGCGCCGTTCACCGACACTGGCCAAAACCCGCTCTATTGGACCGAAGCCGAACCCGGCCACTATGTACGCATCGCCCGGCCGGACGGGCATGCGGAGATCTGAGCATGCTGCAGTACGTCGCCCGCCGCGTGCTCCTGATGATCCCGACGTTGTTCGTGATCAGCCTTCTCGTCTACGTCATCATCAACCTGCCGCCAGGCGATTGCGTTACATCGCAGATCGACGAGTTGCTGTCGCAGGGCGATCCCGACGCGTTGAAACGCGCCGATGAGCTGCGCCATCTCTATGGCCTCGATCATTCGCTGCTGCACCGTTATCTCTCGTGGATCGGCGGTGTGTTTCATTGGGATTTCGGGCTGAGCTGCCAGGACACGATGCCGGTGCGGGATCTGATCGGCGAACGCATCGTGCTGACCCTGATCATGGAGACCTGCACCATCGCCTTCATCTGGATCGTGTCGTTCATCATCGGCGTGTACGCCGCCACGCATCAGTACCAGCTCGGTGACTACGTCGCGTCGTTCGTCGGCTTCGTTGGCCTCGCCATTCCTAACTTCCTTCTGGCACTGGTGCTGCTTTATGTCGGCAAGGTCTATTTCGGCCTGTCGATCGGCGGACTGATGGACCCAGACTATCTGGAAAAGCCGATGAGCTGGGACAAGGCCGTGTCGATCATGCGGCATCTGGTGATTCCAGTGATCGTCATCGGTACTTCGGGAACGGCGGGCATGATCCGCCGTCTGCGCGCCAATCTGCTCGATGAATTGCAGAAGCAGTACGTCGTCACCGGCCGCGCCAAGGGCCTGCCGCCGCTCAAGCTCCTGGTAAAGTATCCTCTGCGCCATGCCATCAACCCGTTCGTCGCCGATATCGGCCATCTTCTGCCCGAGGTGATTTCAGGATCGGCCATTGTGTCGGTCGTGTTGTCGTTGCCGACCAACGGGCCGATGTTGCTGGGCGCGCTCAAGACGCAGGACGTCAATCTTGCCGCCACCTTTCTCCTGATCGTGGCGGTGCTGACAGTGATCGGCATGCTTATCTCCGATCTGCTGCTGGCAGCGCTCGATCCGCGCATCCGCTTCGGCGCCACTTCGGAGAAATGACGGCGGAGCGATGAAGTGACCGACACCCCCGCCCGAGAGCCCAAACGGCACTATGTACGTGATGAACCGTGGGATCCCCACGTCGCTGAGCGGCTTACCGCCGAGCAGGAAAAGTTCTACATGGCGGGCCAGTGGAGGCTCATGTGGTGGCGCTTCCGTCGCCATCGGCCGGCCGTGGTTTCGGCGGTATTCCTGGTGCTGGTCTATCTCTCCACTCTGATCAGCGAGTGGATTGCGCCGTACGACCTGCACGTCCGCCATTCGCAATACATTTTCGCGCCACCGCAGAAGATCCACTTTGTGCATGAAGGCGACTTCATCGGGCCATTCGTCTATGGACTGAAAGCAAGTCGCGATCTGGAAACCCTGCAGCGGGTCTACAAGGAAGACCGCAACAAACCCGAAAAGCTGCGGTTCTTCTGCCGGGGCGAGAGCTACAAGTTCTGGAGCCTGTTCGACGCCTCGTTTCACTTCGTCTGCCCCGCCGAGGGGGGGACGATGTTTCTGGCCGGCACCGATCGGCTTGGTCAGGATATGCTGAGTCGAATCGTCTACGCCGCACGCATCTCGATGACGATAGGCCTGGTTGGCATCACGCTGTCCTTCTCATTGGCACTGCTGCTTGGAGGATTGGCTGGCTACTACGGAGGCTGGGTCGACCTGGTGGTGCAACGACTGACCGAGATTTTGAAAAGCTTTCCGCACCTGCCGCTGTGGCTCGCCTTGTCTGCGGCCCTGCCGGTAACGTGGTCGCCACTGCTGATCTATTTCGGCATCACCTTGATCCTGGCGTTGCTCGATTGGCCGTCTTTGGGCCGCGCCGTACGCTCCAAGCTGCTGGCCCTGCGCGAGGAGGACTACACACTCGCTGCCGAAATGATGGGCGCCAAGCCGTCGCGCATCATCGGCCGGCACTTGCTGCCGGCCTTCATGAGCCATCTGATCGCCTCGGCGACACTCAGCATTCCTTCGATGATACTGGCCGAGACGGCACTGTCGTTTCTCGGCCTCGGCCTTCGCCCGCCCATCACCTCTTGGGGTGTATTGTTGAACGAGGCGACCGACATCAACGTCGTGGCGGTCAATTGGTGGCTGATGCTGCCGGTCGTACCGGTGATTCTGATTATTCTCGCCTATCAGTTCCTGGGCGATGGCATGCGCGACGCCGCCGACCCTTATGCCTGAGCTTCGCAGGCACCAGTAACGCCCAGATATTGGGGGATTGGTTGCATTCCCCCACATCCAAGAGTGTGATCGAAAAATCACACTTCCGCCCCATTTGGGTCTAGCGGCGGCCATCCAGGGTTTCCATGTTGGCAGTGTATCTCCCCCGAACGTGGTCCCCCCAAAGCCACGTTCAGCCTCTTCGGAGGCGCTTCGGCCGTCCTCTCATTCTCCCCCGAGAGGGCGGCCTTTTTCTTGCCCAGCGTGCTAGGACGGCGCCGAATGGCGGCTGCTGTGGGCCTATCCCTCGAGGTGACCGACCTTGCCTGCCGGCGGGGCGGCCGGATGGTGTTCGACCATATTTCCTTTGCCGTCGAGGGCGGCGAATTCCTGCTTTTGACCGGCCCCAACGGCTCGGGCAAGACCACGCTGTTGCGCGCGCTTGCCCGCCTCGGCCGAACCGAGAGCGGCACGATTTCCTGGCGCGGCGCCGATATTGCCTGGCTTGGTCACCTTGACGGCCTGAAGGGCGATCTCACGGTGGCCGAGAACATCGACGTCGCCGAGCGCCTGCGCAGCGGGCGGCTGCCCGATAGGGCGCGAGTCAATGAGGCGCTTGCCGCCTTCGACCTTTCATCGCTGGCAAGCCGCGCCGTTCGCACTCTGTCGGCCGGCCAGCGGCGGCGGGCGGCGCTGGCGCGTGTGGCGGCCTCGCTGTCCAATGCCTGGCTCCTCGACGAACCGTTGAACGCGCTCGATCAGACGGCGCAAGGCTGCCTGCGCAAGGTCCTGGGCAAGCATCTTGCCCTGGGCGGGCTCGCCATTGCCGCCACGCATGCCTCGATCGACATTGCAGGGACACGCCGCCTGGAGCTCGCGGCATGATCGCTCTCGTAGCACTCTTCCAGCGCGATCTCAGGCTGATGCTGCGTCGGCCCGCCGATATCGTCGTCGTCCTCGCCTTCTTCATCGTCGCCACGGCGCTGTTTCCATTGGGGATCGGACCCGAGCAAAACCTGCTGGCCCGGATCGCCGCGGGCATCCTGTGGTGCGCTGCTCTTTTCGCCGCGCTGCTTTCGCTCGATCGCCTGTTCGCCTCGGACTACGAGGATGGCGCGCTCGATCTCCTGCTGTTGGCGCCGGGTGCGCTCGAGCTCGCCGCACTCGCCAAGTGCACAGCGCACTGGATCGTGACCGGCCTGCCCCTCGCCGTTCTGGCGCCGCTGCTCGGCCTCGCCTTTGGCCTCGACGAGGGTGCTCTTGCCGCGGTCGCCGCCACTCTCCTCGTCGGAACACCGACCCTGTCATTGATCGGCGGGCTTGCCGCCGCCCTGACACTGGGGGCTCGCAGATCGGGGGCGTTGCTGGCGCTGCTTGCGCTGCCACTCAACGTGCCGACGCTGATATTCGGCTCAAGCGCCATCGAAGCGGTCACCACCGGCATGGGCTTCGCCGTTCATCTCGCCATTCTGGCCGCCCTCGCACTGATCGCGCTCGCAACCCTGCCATGGGCCATTGCCGCCGCCTTGCGGCAAGCGGGCGAGTAGACAAAGCAACCGGGAGGGCGGAAGAGAACCTTATGGCCAGCCTGCACTTTCTCGCCAGTCCTGCACGTTTTCGCCGTTTCAGCGAGCGTGTGCTGCCGTTTCTGTCGATCGCGACGGTGCTCGCAGTACTGGTCGGCCTTTATTGGGGGCTCGTCGTGGCGCCGCCCGATTACCAGCAGGGCGAGACGGTCCGCATCATGTTCGTCCACGTGCCCGCCACCACGCTCGCCATGGCGGGCTACGTGCTGCTGGCGCTGCTCGGCGCCTCGCTGCTCGTCTGGCGTCATCCGCTCGCCGCCCTGATGGCCAGAGCGACAGCGCCGATCGGCGCGACCTACACCGCTGTCGGCCTGGTGACGGGGGCATTGTGGGGCCGGCCGATGTGGGGCACGTACTGGGTGTGGGACGCGCGGCTCACCTCGTTCCTGCTGCTGTTCTTCCTTTATCTCGGACATATTGCGCTCAGCCGCGCCTACGACGACGCCGATCGCGGCGACCGCGCCGCAGCGATCCTGGCCCTGGTGGGCGTCATCAACGTGCCCGTGATCAAGTTCTCCGTCGATTGGTGGAACACGCTGCATCAGCCGGCGTCGATCATGAAGCTGGGCGGGCCGTCGATTCATCTGACGATCCTGCTTCCGCTGCTCTGGATGATGGCGACCTTTTCGCTTCTCTTCGTATTGCTGGTGCTGGTGCGGACCGACACCGAGATCGACCGCCGGCGCCTGGAAGCGGCCGAGCTGGCGACATGAGCTATGCCATCTACATCTGGTCGGCGTATGGCGCGACGGCCGCAGCACTTGGCGTGCTGGTGCTGACTTCACTGGTCGCGCGCCGCAGGGTGCGCCGCGAGCTCAGCAATCGCGGCCTGGAGCGCCGCCGGTGAAATCTCGATGACGCCCCAATGACACCGAAGCGTCGCAGATTGTGGCTGTTGCTGTGTTCGCTCGGCGTGGCGGGCGCCGCCGCCGGCCTGGTGCTGTGGTCGCTGAACGACAACCTCGTTTTCTTTTATTCACCGAGCCAGATGGCGGCGAAGAGCCCCGGGCCGGACCGCCGCCTGCGGCTGGGCGGCCTGGTCGAGAACGGCAGCGTGCGCAGGAACGGCGGGGAGGTGCGCTTCAGGGTCACCGACCTCAAGCGCGAGGTCGAGGTGGTCTATCGCGGCATCCTGCCCGATCTGTTTCGCGAGGGTCAGGGCGTGATCGTCGAGGGATCCCTGGGCCGCGACGGCGTGTTCGCCGCCCGCGAGGTGCTCGCCAAGCACGACGAGAACTACATGCCGCCGGAGGTTGCCAAGGCGCTGAAGGAGTCAGGCCGGTGGCAGGAGCACGGGGGCGGCAAGTGATTCCCGAGCTCGGCCATTTTGCGCTGATCCTGGCGCTTGCCGTGGCGCTCGTGCAGGCGAGCCTGCCGCTGCTCGGCGCGTTGCGCGGCGATCAGCGCCTGATGGATCTCGGCCGTACGGCGGCGCTCACGCAGGCTCTTCTGGTCATTTTGGCGTTCGGCGCGCTGGTTCAGTGTTACGTCACCTCGGACTTCTCGGTGGCCAACGTCGTCGCCAATTCGCACTCGGCCAAGCCGCTGCTCTACAAAGTGACCGGCGTGTGGGGCAACCACGAAGGCTCGATGATGCTGTGGCTGCTGATCCTCTCGCTGTTCGGCGCCGCGGTGGCGATCTTCGGCGGCAACCTGCCCGGCACGCTGCGCTCGCGCGTGCTCGGCATCCAGGCGCTGATCGGCGTCGGTTTGCTCGCCTTCATCCTGTTCACCTCCAATCCCTTCCTGCGCCTCTCGCCTGCACCGATCGACGGCAATGGACTCAATCCCGTGCTGCAGGATCCCGGCCTCGCCTTCCATCCGCCGAT
>Ga0187780_10004259_pt1 | contig 10738 bp, 15 predicted proteins | sample 1015_Q2_SP10_20__FD_132429 | JGI IMG/M metagenome (GOLD analysis project Ga0187780, IMG submission 132429) | Tropical peat soil microbial communities from peatlands in Department of Meta, Colombia - 1015_Q2_SP10_20_MG | ecosystem: Environmental > Terrestrial > Soil > Wetlands > Peat | place...
CGGTGAGACCACCACGGCGCGGGACAGGTCCCGGCCGCGGAAGTGGGCGGCCAGCTCGCGCAGCGCGTGCAGGTGATCCACCGGGACCGAGAAGAAGCCGTGCACCTGCGGCGAATGCAGGCTCAGTGTCAGCACCCGGTTGACTCCGGCCGTGACCAGCAGGTCGGCGACGAGGCGGGCGCCGATGGAGATCCGCGGCTTGTCCTTCTTGTCCGACCGGGCGTACGCGTAGTGCGGTATCACCGCGGTCACCCGCCCGGCGGACGCGCCCCGGGCCGCGTCCGTCATCAGCAGCAGCTCGACCAGGTGCTCCTGCACCGGCGCTACCAGCGGCTGGATGATGAACACGTCCCGCTCCCGGCAGTTGGCCTGCAGCTGGACCTCCAGGCAGTCGTTCGCGAACCGCTCCAGCAGCACCGGCTGCTGCGGCACGGACAGGAACGCGCAGATCTCGGCGGTCAGCGCGGGGTGAGCGCTGCCGCCGAACACCGCGATCTCACGCAACGGCGGATCCCTCGGGGGGCGGCCCCTCAGACTTGTAGGGCGGCAGGCCCAGGCGCTGCCTGATCTCCTGCTGGATGACGTCCATCCCGGGCCGGGCGTCCACGGTGATGACGTACTCCTTGCGCCGGAACAGGTCGAGCACCGGGTTCGTCTTCTCGTGATAGTCCCGCAGCCGGACCGCCAGTGCCTCCTCGGTGTCATCTTCCCTGGTGACCAGCTCTCCCCCGCACACGTCGCACTTCCCTGGCACGACGGGGGTGCTGTCGATCAGGTTGTAGTTGATGCCGCAGCCCGCGCACAGCCTGCGGTTGAGCACCCGGCGGCGGACCTCGCTGTCCGGCAGGTCGAGGTGGATGACGCCGTCGATGTCATAGCTCTCGAGGAAGAACTCCGTCTGCCTCCGGTTCCGCGGGAACCCGTCGATGATGAACCCGTAGTTCCAGTCGTGCTCGGTCAGCCGTTCCTGGAACACCGACTCCACCAGGTCGTCGCCGACCAGCTCACCTGCCGCCATGACCCGCCGGACCTGGGCGCCCATCTTGGTGTGGTTCTGCACGTTCCAGCGGAAGATGTCCCCCACGCTGATGTGCACGAGGTCCAGGTCGGCCGCCAGCATGTGGCTCTGCGTGCCCTTGCCGCTGCCCTGCACTCCCATGATCACGTATTTGCGCATGCCATCAGCCTGGCATACGCCGCGGCCTCACGCCCGGCAGGGCTGCCACCGGGCGGGCTGGCCCGCATCGCCCGCCCTTCCGGATGCCGGTCCGCCACTCGTACCCGCAGACCGCGGCACCGAGTCGGGATTCCGAGCCCGGGGCCGAACCCCGTCCCGCGGACCGCAAAGGCGCGGCACGCTCCCGCGGCAGGTTCGCGGCAGCGCTACCCTCATGGCATGGAGAACGCCGGTCCCGCCGAGGGCGCCGTCCCCGCCGGGGATGCCGTCCGTGCCGGGCAGGCCGTCCCCGGCGGGGATGCGGTCCGTGCCGGGCAGGCCGTCCCCGCGGAACGGCGTGAGCGCTCCGGACCGCCGGGCCCGGTGTGGCCGTTCCTGCTCAAGCCGCGCTGGCTGGGATGGCACCTGCTCATGGTGGTCTCCGTCTGGGGCATGCTCTGGCTCGGTGACTGGCAGCTTCACCGTGCGCTGTCCGGCAACGGGCTGAGCTGGGCATACACGTTCGAGTGGCCGCTGTTCGCCTGTTTCGCCGTCGTGTTCTGGGTCAAGACGATCAGGGACGAGTTCCGGATCAGGCGCGGCGACGGCGCCGAACCTGACGGCAGCCAGCAGGACCTTCCCCTCAGCGTCAGGGCCGTCGGGCCCGTCCAGGCGAGCACGGCCGGGCCCGCCGACGATGACGATGAGGAGCTGAGCGCCTACAACGCCTACCTGGCCCGGCTCAATGCCGAGGTCAAGCGCCACGGCAGGTGGCACGGACTGCGATAAGTAGCTAGCGGACGATCGGGAGGCAGACCGTGAGAGCAGCGGTACTCCGGTACCGGGTAATGGCTTACGTGACCGGCGTGGTGCTGATCGTGCTGTGTTTCGTCGGCATCCCGCTGCAGATAGCGGGGAAGCCGGCCGTGGCCAACGACGTCGGCGTACTGCACGGCATCTTGTACATCATTTACCTGGTCTGCGCGTGGATCCTGGCCCGGAAGCTGCGGCTGACGACCAAGCCGACGGTGATCATGCTGCTGGCCGGGACCATCCCGGTGATGACGTTCATCGTTGAACGGTGGGTCACCCGCCAGTTCATCAACCCCGCGCTGGCCGGCCAGGCCCAGGCGGCTGGACCCGCGAGCCCGGTGAACGAGTCCCGCGAGCGAGCCCCCGCCAGCGAGCCCCGTGAGTGAGCCCCGTGAGTGAGCCCCGTGAGTGAGCCCCGTGAGTGAGCCCCGTGAGCGGGTCTTGCAGCCAGCGAGCGAGCATTACTTCTCGGCCCGGCCGCGGGCTCCGCACCGCCCCGGCCGGGTACGGGTCATCTTGCCCGACGTCTACCTGGAGCTGGCGACGGACGCCGGCGTCTTCTCCCCGGGTCGGCTTGACCCGGGCACTCGCCTGCTGCTGGATGAGGCCCCCGCCCCGCCGCCCTCGGGCGACCTGCTCGACCTCGGCTGCGGTTACGGCCCGATCGCCTGCGTGCTGGCGGCACGCTCGCCCGGCGCCACCGTCTGGGCCGTCGACGTCAACCAGCGGGCCCTCGAGCTGTGCGCGCGGAACGCCGCCACGGCCGGCCTGGCCAACGTGCGCGCTGTCACCCCGGACGACCCGTCGGTGCCCGGGCGGCTGGCCGGGATCTGGTCCAACCCGCCGGTCCGCATCGGCAAGGCCGCCCTGCATGAGCTGCTGAGCACCTGGCTCGGCCGGCTGGCACCCGGAGAACCCGGCGGCTCGGCGTACCTTGTGGCCGGGCGCAACCTCGGCGCCGACTCCCTGCACCGCTGGCTCGCCAGCCAGGGCTGGCCCGTGACGCGTCTGGCCGCACGGAACGGTTACCGCCTGCTCAGGGTGAATTATCTGCCCGAACGAGCAGGGGTGACTCCCCCTTGACCGTGTTGCCCCGGGGGGTCGACCCCCCGGAATCCCCCCGCTCACGGGAGGGCTCTCCGGCCCCCCGGACCCCCCCGAGGCAGCTGCGCCCCACCGAGGTCAAGCGGCTGAACCGCGAGTGGCGCCGGGCCAGCCAGGCCCGCCTGGCCCTGCTGCTGGACTCGGTCACCCAGCCGTTCAACGTCGGCTCCATCGTCCGCTCCGCCGCCGCCTTCGGCGCCGAGCACCTGTGGCTATGCGGTAGCACCGCGCCGCTGTCTCACCCCGGCGTGGGCAAGACGGCGCTCGGCACCCAGCGGCTGGTGCAGGCGGCCACCGAGCCGAGCCCGGTCGCCGCGGCCAAGGCGGCGGCGGCCATGGGCCTGCGGGTGGTCGCCATCGAGCTGGCCTCGGGCGCCGTCCCGCTGCACGAGGCGCCGCTGGACGGCGACGTCTGCCTCGCCGTCGGCAATGAGGATCACGGCTGCTCGGCCGGGCTGCTCGCCGTCGCCGACGCGGTCGCGTACATCCCCCAGCCCGGCCGGGTCGGGTCGCTCAACGTCGCGGTGGCGGCGGCCATCGCGCTGGCGGAGGCGCGCCGCCGGCAGTGGGCGCGGTAGGCGTTACTCAGAGCTCATCCGCCATCGCGAGCCGCGCGCGGACCTCATCAGCTTCCGGAACGCCGAGGCTGGTGTAGAGGGCGAGGGCCTCCCGCCAGTGGTACCGTGCAGGGTCCGATGCGCGAAGACACGAAGACGTATCGGCGCTGGCAGCGCGCCCGGGCCGCTCCGGCTCGGCTGACCAGCCGCGTGTCGGTGGGCTGGCGTGAGTGCGGGACAACCCGTACCGGGATCAGCGGCGCCTGCGGGGTGCAGCTTCTCCGCCTCGGGCAATTTGCCCCCCGCTAGGCCGCGGACAACGTGGTCGATCGATTACGCGACGCACGAGGCGGGAACCCATCGCAGACGGATCGATGCCGACCTCAGCCCACGGCTATCCGCCGATCGGGATAAGACCGAGACTCACCGAACGATCGCGACGTACCCCTCGGCACCGCTGGTTCCATAAGTTATCAAGCAGGATCCTATGACGTGACACGGGCTGTTCACTGCGCATGCGAGGTCAGCGGGCATACTGGCGATCGTGCCGGTACCGTTCCTCGATTACCCACGTCCCATCGCCTTCGCGCACCGCGGCGGCGCGGCGCACGCGCCGGAGAACTCATGGACGGCATTCGAGCATGCGGTCAAGCTGGGGTACGCCTACCTCGAGACCGACGCCCGCGCGACCTCGGACGGGATGCTGGTCGCGTTCCACGACCGCACGCTGGACCGGGTGACCGGCGCGTCCGGCCCTATCAACGCGGTGCCGTACCGGGAGGTGGCCGCGCTGAGGGTCGCAGGCTCCGAACCGGTGCCGCTCATCGAGGACCTGCTCGGCACCTGGCCCGACGTGCGCTTCAATATCGACCTGAAGGATAGTCCGGCGATTTCCCTGCTGCCCGGGGTGCTGCGCCGGACCGGCGCGTGGGACCGGGTCTGCGTGACCTCGTTCTCCGGCCGCAGGCTCCGCACCGCACGCAAGCTGCTCGACCGGCCGGTGTGCATGACCACCTCGCCGGGCGCGGTCGCCGCCGTCCGCTGCATCATCGGCACTCCGCCGCACGGGCCGCAGATCCGGCTGCTGGCCCGCCGCCTGTCGCGGTCGGGCGTGTACTGCGCCCAGGTGCCGGGGAGGGTGGCCACCCCGGCGTTCGTCCGCCGCGCGCACGCACTCGGCCTTGACGTTCACGTCTGGACCATCAACGACCGAGCCGAGATGATCCGGTTCCTTGATCTCGGCGCCGACGGCGTCATGACCGATGACATCGCGACGCTGCGCGATGTGCTCATCGAGCGCCATCAGTGGCACCCTCGGGGCTGCTAGAGCTCACGCGGGCCGCTAGCGGCGCATATCCCGGCCCGGCCAAGGCCGATAGCTGCGATCTTTCGCAAAAACACGATTGGGTAACGCCCTCAGGGGGAATCTTGTCCGGGTATTCAGTGTTGCCCAGTAAGACGCTGACCGCCTGGGAGGCAGCAAGCATGGCCGAACGCGCACTTCGCGGCACCCGGCTCGGTGCGACGAGCTACGAGAACGACAGGAACACTGACCTGGCGCCCCGCCAGGACGTCGCTTTCGACTGCCCGAACGGGCACCATTTTAGCGTGCCTTTCGCGGCCGAGGCGGAACTTCCTGCGACGTGGGAGTGTCGCGTCTGCGGTTCGGTCGCCATCGCAGCCACCGGCGAATCTCCGTCCCCGAAGAAGGCCAAGCCGCCGCGCAGTCACTGGGACATGCTCATGGAGCGGCGCACGGTCGAGGACCTGGAAGCGGTGCTGGCCGAGCGGCTCGAGGTCATCAGGGAACGCCGCAGCGCCGAGGGCGGCCGCGACCTGGGTCCGAGCAGCGCGCACCGCAGGAGCGCATAGCAAGCCGCCGTCGGACGACGCGGAGACCCAGTCCCGCTCGGCCGGCTGTCCGCGAGTGTGGCCGGACCGCGAGTGTGGCCGGAATTCCGGGAAGCTCAGCTGGCCCGGCGCGACCTGAGCTGACGGAGCCTCTTCTCCGTTCCCCACTGCGCGACCCGCCAGAATGCCTCCAGGATGATGCTGTTGCTCATCTTGCTGGCGCCGTGCTCCCGCTCCACGAACGTAATCGGCACCTCGACTATCTTCAGGCCGGCCTGCGCGACCCGCATGGTCAGGTCGATCTGGAAGCAGTACCCGGTCGACTGGACCTGGCTCAGGCTGATCGTGCGCAGGGTGGAAGCACGGTAGGCGCGGAATCCCGCGGTCGCATCGCGAACGCCGATGCCGAGCATGAGCCTGGTATAGATGTTGGCGCAGCGGGAGAGCGCTTCACGGGACTTGGGCCAGTTGACCACCTTGCCGCCGGGCACCCATCGCGACCCGATGGCCAGGTCTGCGTCGGCCAGCGCGCCGACCAGGCCCGGCAGGTGCTCCGGCTGATGCGAGCCGTCCGCGTCCATCTCCACGATCACGCCGTAGCCGCGCTCGAGCGCCCAGTTGAACCCGGCCAGGTACGCCTTGCCCAGGCCCGCCTTCTCGGTCCGGTGCAGGACCTGCACGTGCGGATCGGTCTCGGCCAGCTTGTCCGCGATGTCGCCGGTGCCGTCCGGGCTGTTATCGTCCACGACCAGCAGGTCCGCCTCCGGCAGCGCCGCCCTGACCCGGCCCGCGATAGGCTCCAGGTTCTGCCGCTCGTTGTACGTCGGCATGATGATGACGGTCTGGCCGACCGGCGGATCAGCGGGTGGATGCGGCTGTGTCACGACCCCTGCCTATCGCTGCGTTGGTTAACAGACGGTTACGTCGCGGACGGTGGACGCCATGATATCCCCGTCCTCGCGTGCTCCTGACGGAGCAGCACGCGCCCCTGCGCGTCACCGGCGGATAACCTGGCCGTCCCCCGCAGAGGCCGAACCGGCCCCCGGATACGTCCCGCTGACCGGACCGCCGCGGCCCGTGGCGCGGGAAAAGGACCCGGGCAGCGCCTTCGGACCGGTATCCGCGCCGCTGGAGGCGGGACGGAGTCCGTTGTCTACTGGGTGCCCGGGCCCTTTCCAGGCCCAATCGCCGTCCCAGCCTGCCGGTCCGGCTCGCAGGCCCGGTGCTGGACTGCCAGCAAGATACCGCTGATCCCGGCGCTGTCAACTACGGACGGGAGCCGCCCCGGTCTCGCCCCTGTCCCTATCCCCGTCCGCGCCTGCCCCGCGCTCGGATGTCCGCCCTCATCCGTCGCCTTTGTCCGGCGAGAGGGATATTTTGTCGGGTGGCAGGAAAAATATGCGACCGTTGCCCTCTTGCGTGCCATGCTTTCGGGGTATGGATCACCCCACTTGGCGTCACATGACCCTCTCCCCTGCTTCGCGGCCGACGCCGCAGTCCCCTGGAGGTGATGCGAATGGATGGCAGCGCCGACCGGTTCCTCGAACTAATCCACCAACTCGAGGACTTCACTCACTCAATCACTCCTGACCAGGCACATTCCGAGTTCGACGAGACGACCCTCCAGCTCTTCTGGATGCGGTGGCCGCAACTGTCCGGGTGGGCGGGATCGCTGTGGCGGATGCTCTCAGAAGAGCTCGCCGGACCCGCCGCCCCGCATGACGACTCCGAGCTGTTCGAGATCGGCGAAAGTGGCTGAGGACGGCCGCCGGGTCCTGACGGTCGGCGAGATGATGCATACCCGGGTGGTGGTGACCAGCCCGGACAGCCCGGTGGCGGAGGCCGCGGCCGAGATGGTGCGGGAGGCAGTGGGCTCGGCCCTGGTCATGCAAGGGCCCTTCCTGGCCGGCATCCTTACCGAGCGCGATGTCCTGCGGGCCGCGGCATCCGGGACCGACCTCACCTCGGCGCAGGTCTCGGCGTGGATGACCAAGGATCCGCAGTCCACCGGGCCGGATACCACGGTCGAGGACGCGGCCCAGATGATGCTCCTGAACGGCTTCCGCCATCTCCCCATCATGGAAGGACGCCAGGTGCGCGGCGTCGTCAGCCTTCGTGACCTGTTCGCCGCCAGGATCAGCCGTCGTCCTCAGCAGCGCGGCGCCGCCCTCTAACCGGGAAACCATCGCCCTGGGCGCTCGCTGAGCCCGGGGTCATGCGGGGGGCGCCGATCCCGGCCGCCAGCTCCCGGCGCCGGACGCGTTCGGCGAGCGTGTAGACGCCGAGCGCGGCGCGATCGGGGTAGGGCAGCCAGTCGATGGCCAGGCGGCGCGCGATGTAGTCGACCGCGGAGCAGACTGTGGGGATCTCCGGGTCGTCGGTCCGCCCGTTGGGCATGAAGTACTGGTCAAGCCCGGGACGGATCAGCTCGGGGAGCGGCACCCGATGCTGCAGGCCCACCGAGAGCGCGATGGCGTAGGTGCTCACCAGGCCCGCGCCGCTCGTGCCGTGCTTGCCCCAGTGGACGAAAACCTCGCCGAGGCTCCCGTCGTCGCGCTGGTTCGCAGTGAGGTAGAACCGTTCCGAGCCGATGGTCACGGCCGTGGTGTGTCCGCTGCGCCGCCTGGGCATACGCCGCTGACCACCCGCCACCGTGATTCTTCCTGCGAAATAATATATGAATTATCTCATCATGAAGCTATGACGCAGCCATGTTATGTCCTGAGGCAACCGGAATGCCACCGGCATCTGGCGCCGGACGCGCTCGATCCGCTCGGTAATGTGGCCAGGGTGAACCACGTCCTCACCACGGAGCGCCTGATCCTGCGCCCGGTGACGGCCGACGATCACGCCGCGCTGCTGGTGCACTGGGCCGCGCCTGATGTCCGGCGCTTCTTGTTCGACGGCGCGTCCCTGGCCCCGGCCGAGATCACCGAAGCCATCGCGGGCAGCGCGCGGGACTTCGCCGCGGCCGGGTACGGCCTCTGGCTGATTCAGGAGAAAGACCGGGCGGACCTGGTGGGCACGACCGGGCTGCGGCCGCTGGAGGACCTCGGGCTCGAGATCTTCTACAGCCTGGCGCCGGGGTCGTGGGGCAAGGGATACGCCACCGAGGCCGCCCGCGCCGTGGTGGAGCACGCCCTCGGCCCGCTCGGCCTCCCCGAGGTGCTGGCCGAGGTGGATGAGGGCAACAGCGCCTCGATCGCCGTCATCGAACGGCTCGGCATGACCCCGTTCGAGGTGGTGCCGGGCCTGCTCGGCCCGATGATCCGCTACCGCAGGGCGCGCAAGGCCGTCTAGCCACGCCGCTCGGCGAGCGGCGTCAGGTGGGAGATGGTCGCCTCTTGTGAGCCGACGGGCATCAGCTGGAAATCAGGGCCATGGGACGCCGGGAAGCCGTGTTCTGCAAGTTACGCCGGATTTCCAGTGCGTAGGTGGCCAGCTGGAGCGAGAGCCTCCACCACGTGGACGATGGATTGCGCGCGTATGTCGTGGACATGATGCGCGATCGCGGGATGGAGATCGTCGAGGGCGTCGAGCCTCTGGCCATCGCAGGAAACGGGAAGGTGAGCGCGGTCCGCTACCAGGACACGAGCGGCCTGGAGCAGGTGATCGCGAGCGATTTTGTCTTCATCGCCCCGAGAAGATAAAGGCGTTCGATTGGGAGCCCAGTTACTTCCGCCGGGATGCGCGCTACCCCACTAAATACAAGGTCCCGCCGAGGACCAAGGACCCTTTCCGCACGCTAGTCCGCGAGTACGTCCAGATGGAGCGCGAAAAAGACGACCGGCAGTACGGGTCGCTGGAAGACGTGCTGGCCCGGATGAGCAGCGCCGGGCAGGCTCAGCCACGGTTCATTGGCATGCCCCCGACCCCGCGGGCTTCAATTCGGGTTTCCAGACGCGGAGCCTGGATCCGTTCGGCCGGGCGGGCCGCGCGGTGTTTGAGTTGTTCATGAACGGCGACCCGATTACCAACTCGCTCAATCTGCAGGTCGTAGCGGAGACGGCCTTCACCAACTCGCTGTTCGTGGCGATGACCGAGGTGGCCGCGGCGAACGGAGACCAGACAACCCCGTCTGTGTTCCTGTCCATCCAGTCAGACGAGGCGCGGCACATGGCCAACGGGTACGCGACCCTGGCAGCCGTGCTGGCCGAGCCGGACAACCTGCCGATGCTTCAGCAGGACTTCGACACGGCATTCTGGCTTCAGCACAGTTTCCTGGACAACTTTCAGGGGCGGTCTACGACTACTTCTCGAAGGTGCGGCTGAAGTCCTACCAGGAATACTGGAACGAAGTCGGTCGACTCGGCCGGACAGCGGCACGCCTTGTGCTCCGAAGCCTGCCAGCAAATCTTCCGCCAGTCGCCTGCGGAACACATCGGCATGACCTGGTGGGAAGTCAACGACGGCGTCGAGCTATGGCGCTACATCGCCAACGCGGGCTTGCTGCGCTCCGACGGCAACACGCTGATGGGGCAGCCGCACCTGCGCACCGAAGAGCAGCGGCTGTGGACCATCGACGATATCCGGCGTACCGGAATTGGGGCTTGAGCAACAACGGAACGGCCGGTGGCGTTAGCGAGCTGAGGACCGCCGAGTTACCGTCGGTGGCCGTTCGGATATCGAAAGAATGCTGGCGGCCAGAAGGATCAGTCGGTGGCCGCGATCGCGATCAGGCCGTCAGCGTCCCGGCGCAGGGTCGCGGCCAGCTGGTTGCGTGCCGTCTCGGGAATGCCGTCCGGGAGTTTGCCGCCGTTTGCAGCCAGGTCGGCGGCGCCGCTGATGTACCTGGCCGCCCGGCGCAGCAACGCTGGCGGGAACAGGATCTCTGCCGGGTTGCCGGCCTGCCCCGGCGCGGCGTCGGCGGTGATCTGACCAAGCCCGGACAGCGTCTGCGCGTAGGTGGTGATGACGTCCCCGAGGTGATCGGGCGGCTCGTTGGCCGCCCGTACCTGCATCGCCTCGGCCAGGGCCGCGACGGTGATCCCCACGAGGGCCAGCGGCAGCGGAACGGTCTGCGGCGCCTCCATCAGGCCGGCGCCGGGCCGTTCGCCGGCGACCTCGAACAGCATCCGCCGGGTCATGTCCTTGATGATCTCGTCGCCGAGATAGGTGCGGGCGGTTGCCTCGGTGACTCTCAGGCGGGCTGCTACGGCACGGACCTGCCCGGTGATCAGCTCACCGGCACGTTGCCGGTCGAGGTGCATGCTGGAGGCAGCGAGCTCCTCCAGGAACACGTCGATCTTGCTGTCGA
>Ga0187780_10004260_pt1 | contig 10738 bp, 13 predicted proteins | sample 1015_Q2_SP10_20__FD_132429 | JGI IMG/M metagenome (GOLD analysis project Ga0187780, IMG submission 132429) | Tropical peat soil microbial communities from peatlands in Department of Meta, Colombia - 1015_Q2_SP10_20_MG | ecosystem: Environmental > Terrestrial > Soil > Wetlands > Peat | place...
AGGCCTTGACCGCGGCCTGGACGCGCAGCGATTTTTCGGAAAATTCGAAGTCCATGGCGCCGCTCCCCGCATCCGCCTGTTCCCGCCCACGCAATAGACAAGGGGCCTCGCCTGCCGCATCTTCGCGCGAGAACAGGCGGATGCGGGGAGCGGCGCCATGGACTTCGAATTTTCCGAAAAATCGCTGCGCGTCCAGGCCGCGGTCAAGGCCTTCATCGCCGCGCATGTCGCGCCGCGCGACGAGGATTATGCGCGCGACGAGGCGGCGGGGATCTTTCCGCCGCCCTTTCTCGAAGAGTTGAAGGCCAAGGCGCGCGCGCAAGGCTTGTGGAACCTGTTCCTCCCCGGACTCAAGCCCGAAGAGCCCGGCACGCCGATGTCGAATCTCGATTACGCGCCCTGCGCCGAGATCATGGGAAGGATCGACTGGGCCTCGGAGGTCTTCAACTGCAGCGCGCCCGACACCGGCAATATGGAGCTCCTCCATCTCGCGGCGACGCCCAAGCAGAAGGGGCAATGGCTCGCGCCGCTTCTCGAAGGCCGGATCCGCTCGTCTTTCGCCATGACCGAGCCCGATGTCGCATCATCCGATGCGACCAATATCCGCACCGCGATCCGACGCGACGGCAACGACTGGGTGATCAGCGGGCGCAAATTCTTCATCACCAACGCCGCCGATCCGCGCACCAGGCTCTTCATCGTCATGGGGCAGACGAGCCCCGACCGGCCCGAGCCGCATCGCCGCCAGAGCATGGTGTTGGTGCCGGCGGACGCGCCCGGCATCAAAGTCGTACGCAACCCGCCGGTCATGCATCACGTCCACGGCAACGGCCATTGCGAGGTGCTCTTCGAGGAGGTGCGCGTGCCGGCGGAGAATCTCCTCGGCGAGGAAGGCGGCGGCTTCGCGCTCGCGCAGGCGCGGCTCGGGCCCGGGCGCATCCACCACTGCATGCGCGCGATCGGCGCGGCCGAGCTGGCGCTCGAGCTCATGATCGGGCGCGCGCTCGAGCGCCGCACCTTCGGCCAGGCGCTGCACGAGCACGGCACGATCCGCGAATGGATCGCGCTCTCGCGCATCGAGCTCGAGCAGGCGCGGCTGCTGGTGTTCAAGACCGCGTGGCTGATCGACAAATTCGGCGCCAAGGCGGCGCGGCGCGAGGTCTCGCTCATCAAGGTGATCGTGCCGCGCATCGAAGTCGCGATCGCCAACCGTGCAATGCAGGTGTTCGGCGCCAAGGGTCTGACCCAGGACACGCCGCTTCCCGACATCTGGACGCATGGGCGTTATCTGCAGATCGTCGACGGGCCGGACGAGGTCCATCTGCGCTCGATCGCTCGTGCCGAGGTGCGTGCGGCCGAGAAGAAACGCGCCGCGGCTGACTACTCGCGGCCGGGGAGCACCGTGACGTAGCGCTTGTCGATGATGTCGGCCGCCTTGACGTCGCCCTTGAGCTGGCCCTGGGCGCGGAACCAGGCGATCTGGCGGCGGAGATCCTTCACGTCGAGGCGCAGCTCTGGATCGACCCAGGGCACGCCCAAGCGGATATCCTCGATCCTCCCATGCGTCGACCGGGCGAGGAGGGCCAGCATCTGCGACACGCCCGGCCCGTCGCGGCGACGCTCGCTCTCATCGGCAAAAGCTTCGTGATAATCGCGCGCGGCCTTGCGCAACGCGCGCAGGAAGCGCTCCACGACCGCCGGCCGCTCGTTGGCGTTCTTGGTCGAGGTGAAGACAGTGTTGGACTGGGTGTAAGGCACTTCGTCACCAAGCCAGCCCAGAAGCTTAGCCTGGCCGCCCGTCAGCAGCTGCATCGCGGGTCCCACGGTGAGCACCCCGGCATCCGTATTTCCGGCGGTGAGCGCCGCGGCGAGCTCGGTATTGGTCTCGAGCGCAAGCAGCCTCATGGCACCGAGATCAAACTTGTACTTCTCGGCGGCAAGACCGAGATCGTAATGCGACAACGATCCGAGCTGCGTGATCGCGACGGAATGGCCGGGCAGGAGCTTCAATTGCGTGAGCCCGTCCTCGTAAGCGCGTCCGGACGCGAGATAGGCGACGTTCTTGAATCCCGGCATCTCGCGGCTGCCGGCCGCGATGATCCGCAGCGAGCCCTGCCCCGCGAGCCCGTAAAAAACTGCGGACGGCGCGCCTGTGCCGAAATCGATGTCGCCCGCCGCAGCGGCGAGCGCGACGGGCTGCCCGTTATCGAAAGAGACGATCTTCGCGTTCAAGCCCTCGGCGGAAAAATAGCCGCGATCCACAGCGACGTAGACAGGCCCCGAGGCGAGGGACTGGACCATGCCGACGCGGATATTCTCGGCGCGCGCCGGCGCGGCGCCGAGCGCCGCGAGCAGGAGCGCGGCGATCCTCGGCCAGAAGCGCACCGAATCTCTCATCTCACGAACTGCGGCCATCAAGGCACGGGCTGCGCCGACGCGCAAGCTCAAGCGCGATGACGCGGCCTAGCTCTCGGATTGCAGCAAGCTCTCGAGCATCCACGCAGCCTTGTCATGCGCCTCGCCGCGGATGGTCGCGAGATCGGCCGTGCCGGCATCGCCCGCCGCATCCGCAGCCTCCACCAGGTGCAGCGCGCGGTGCGCGAGGTCGCGATGGCCTTCCAGGAGCTGACGGATCATGTCGACCGCGGAAACGTCGTGGCTTTCCTCGCGCAGCGCGGTGAGCTTCACGAATTCCGCGAAGCTTCCCGGCGCCCGCGCGCCCAGCGCACGCAGCCGCTCGGCCAACTCGTCGAGCGCCTCCCAGAGCGCGGTGTATTGCTCTTCGAACAGCTTGTGGAGCTGATAAAAGCGCGGCCCGACCACGTTCCAGTGGAAGCCGTGTGTCTTGACGTAGAGCATGAAGCTGTCCGCGAGGAGCCCGTTGAGCCCCGCGATCACGGCGCGGCGCGCCGCGTCGTTCGCGTGCGCATGGGTGTGGGCGGGGCCCTCATGGGCATGCTCGTGATCGTAGCCCCCATGGGCGTGTTCGTGGTTCTGTTCGTGTCCGTGGTCCTGCCTTGCCATCGTCCTTACTCCTTCTGGCGTCGTGACCCTACTCAACATGGCGCGCCGGCTCTTAGTTTAGAATAGTTCTATTTGAGGCGCTGGCCTGCGCCCGGCGCAGCCCGCCCTCACTTTATCCTTGTTCTCTGTTTGTTCTTAAGCTAAAAGAAGCGCTCGCGCATGAGGGAGAGGCGAAAATGGATTCGAAGATCGATGCGCAGCATCTTGCCGTGCTTCTCATCGGCTGGATCGTCGCGCTCGTCGTCACGCTGAGCTGAGCAGCGCGCGGCGAGCGCAACACGGGGCGCGCTTCGGGCGCTGACACTTGGCGGCGCCGCGCGCGCGGCGCTAAGGTCGCCGAGCATGAAGTTGCTCGTCATCGAAGACGATCGCGAGGCCGCCGCCTATATCGTCAAGGGTCTGAGCGAGAGCGGCTATGTCGTCGATCTCGCGCATGAGGGACGCGACGGGCTCTTCATGGCGAGCTCCGGCAACTACGACGCCCTCATCGTCGACCGCATGCTCCCCGGCATGGACGGGCTCGCGGTCATCGCGGCGCTTCGCGCCGCCGAGTTGCGCATGCCGGTCCTCATCCTGAGCGCCTTGGGCGCGGTCGATGATCGCGTCAAGGGCCTGCGCGCCGGCGGCGACGACTATCTCGTCAAGCCTTTCGCTTTCGCCGAGCTCTTGGCGCGCCTCGAAGCACTGCTCCGGCGCGGCACTGGCAGCCCCGCCATCACCAAGCTCAAGGTCGGCGATCTCGAGATGGACCTGCTCTCCCGCGTGGTGCATCGCGGCAGCCATGAGCTCGACCTGCTGCCGCGCGAATTCCGGCTGCTCGAGTTCCTGCTGCGCCATGCAGGCCAGGTCGTCACCCGCACCATGCTCCTCGAGAACGTGTGGGACTATCATTTCGACCCGCAGACCAACGTCATCGACGTGCATGTGAGCCGGCTGCGGCAGAAGATCGACAAGGGGTTCGACAAACCGCTCCTGCACACCGTGCGCGGCGCGGGCTACCGCCTCAGCGCCGAATAGCCGTGGCCCGGCTTCTCCACACCAACGCCTTCCGCCTCGCCGCGCTCTACTTCGCGCTGTTCGCGACCTCGGTCCTGGCGATCCTCGTGTTCATCTATTTCTCGACCGCCGACTTCGTCGAGCGCCAGACCGAAGAGACCATCGATGCCGAGATCCGCGGCCTCGCCGAGCAATATCAGCAGCATGGGCTCGCCGGCCTCATCGAGCTCATCGAGGCGCGGGTCGCCGCGGCGCGGCGCACGCCGAGCCATATCGACGACACGCTCTACCTCATCACCGACCCCCTGCTCCACCCGCTCGCCGGGAACCTCGAGAAATGGCCGGAGGCGGCGGAGCGCGGCAATGGGTGGATCAGTTTTCCGGTCGAGGCCGACGAGGATGGCAAGATCGAGCGCGACGATGCGCGCGCCTCGGTGATGCTCCTTCCCGGGAATTTCCACCTGCTCGTTGGCCGCGACCTGCGCGAGGCGCGCCTCTTCCGCGGCCGCGTCATGGCGACGCTCGGCTGGGCGGCGCTCATCACCTTGGGCTTCGGCGTGATCGGCGGGCTCTTCATGACGCGCAACATGCTGCACAAGGTCGACGCGGTAAACCGCACCAGCACGCAGATCATCCACGGCGACCTGACGCAGCGCGTGCCGGTCTCGGGCAGCGGCGACGAGTTCGACCAGCTCGCGCACAATCTGAACGCCATGCTCGACCAGATCGAGCGGCTGATGATCGGCATGCGCCAGGTCACCGACAACATCGCGCACGATCTGCGCACCCCGCTCTCGCGCCTGCGCGCCCGGCTCGAGGTGACGCTGATCGAGAAGCCCGACGCTGCGCGCTACGCCGAGGCGCTGCGCGACACCATCGCCGAGGCCGACAATCTCCTGGGCACCTTCAACGCGCTCTTGAGCATCGCCGAGGCCGAGGCCGGAACGCGCCGCGCCGGCCTCGCTGCGGTGGATCTCGCCGAGATCGCCCGCAACGTCGCCGAGCTTTACGAGCCCGTCGCCGAAGAGAAGGGTCTTGCCCTGAAACTCGATATCCCCGAGACCATCGTGGTGCGCGGCGACCGCCATCTGCTATCGCAGGCGATCGCCAATCTCGTCGACAACGCGCTCAAATACACGCCCACCGGTCATGTGCTGCTCGCCGCCCGCGCCGACGGCGCGAATGCACGGATCGAAGTTGCGGATACGGGACCCGGCGTGCCTGCCGACCGGCGTCAGGCCGTGTTCGATCGTTTCGTTCGTCTCGAAGGCAGCCGGAGCACGCCCGGCAATGGCCTGGGGCTGAGCCTCGTCCGCGCGGTCGCGACGCTCCATGGCGGCGCGGTCTGGCTCGAAGACAGCGAACCCGGAGCGGAGTCACCCGGCCTCAAAGCCGTGCTGCAAATCCCGCTGGCGCCCGATGACGCGCGATCAGCACCCGATCGCAACCCGGCGCGCGCCGTCGCCGCCGGAGCAGGTCACGCCCTCGCTGTTGCCGAGCCTGCTCGCGAGCTCGGCAAGGCGTAGGCGAAACTGTTCGCGGCTCATCCCGGCGCTCGCAACCACCGGACCCATGATGTCGTCGCCGAGCAGCTCCTCGAGGCTCGGCTCGCCCGCTAACCACCGCCGCATAGCACCTCCTCCAACACTCTCCCACTGCGGACCGGAACAGCACGAGCCTAAACGTTAACCATGGCTGTTTTATGGCCGTGCCTTGAATTCTCGTTTATTTGCGCCATGAAGTCTTAAGCGAAGGTTCACATCTACACGACTTGTACACGATCATGCCGACTTCGTGGCAGCTCAGCGCCAGGAATGCGGCAGGCACACTTTGACGCGTCCATCGCCGACCGGCACGACATCGACCTCGACCCCGTAAACGCGGCGCATGGTCTCGGGCGTGATGATCTCCGCGGGCGCGCCGACAAGGTTAAGGCGGCCTTCATGAAGAAGCGCCACGCGATCGGCGCAGGCGAAAGCCTGCTCGGGATGGTGCGTCGCGAAGACGACAGCGAGGCCGCGGCCCGCGAGCTTCTTCAACTCCGCGAGAACGCGCACCTGATTGCCGAAATCGAGATTGGCCGTTGGCTCGTCGAGCACGAGAATGCGCGGCTCCTGCGCGAGCGCCCGCGCGATGAGTGCGAGCTGGCGCTCGCCGCCGCTCACCCGCAACCAGTCGCGCTCCGCCAGCGCCGCGATGCCGAGCGCCGCGAGCGCGGCGTCGGCAACGGTACGGTCGTGCTCGCTCGGCGCGGCAAAGGCGCCGCGATGCGCAGAGCGCCCCATCAGCACCATCTCGGCGACGGTAAAGGAGAATTGGCCGGGCGCGCTTTGCGGCACATAGCCAAAGGCGAGCGCGCGCCGGCGCGGCGACCATGCGGCGATGTCCTCGTCATTGACTCTGACCCGCCCGGCGAGCGCGCGGATGAGGCCGAGCACGGTCTTGAGCAGCGTGGTCTTGCCGCCGCCATTGGGGCCGAGGAGACACAGCACCTCGCCCGGCGCGAGCGCGAAGCTCACCCCCTCGCCGATCGCGTGCCCGTAGCCGAAGGACAGCGCCTCGACCGCGAGACCCGCGCTCACCACGCCGCGCGCCTCCCGCGCGCCAGCAGGAAGAGGAAGAGCGGCGTACCGATGATCGCGGTGAGCACGCCCAGCGGAATCTCGACCGCGCCGATCATTCGAGCGGCGGTATCGACCGCGAGAAGAAAAGCCGCGCCCAAGACGACGGTCATCGGCAGAAGGCGCGCGAAGGCCGGCCCGACGAGCAGCCGCGCGAGATGCGGAACGAGCAGACCGACCCAGCCGACAATCCCGCTCACCGCCACTGCCGCCGCGGTCATCAGCGTGGCCCCGGCGACGACCGCGCCGCGCACGAGGCGCACATCGACGCCCAAAGCCGTCGCCTCCTCGTCGCCGAGGCTCATCACGTCGAGGCGCCAGCGCAGCAGCGCCAGCGGAACGAGGGCAAGCAGCACGGTGGGCGCGAGCACCGCGAGGTCCTCGCGGTTGAAGGAAGCGAGGCTCCCGAGGAGCCAGAACGTGATCGCCGGAAGCTGGTTTTGCGGATCGGCGAGGTATTTGAGGAGCGCCACGCCCGAGGCAAGAAGCGCGCCGATCACCACGCCGGTGAGCACGAGCAGCAGCACGGTATCGCGGCCGGTGACAGCACTCGCGACCGCGTAGACGAGCGCCACGGCGGCGAGTCCGCCGGCAAACGACATCGCCTCGATGCCCAGGACCGGCAGCGAGAGAAAGATGCCGAGCACCGCGCCCAGCGCTGCGCCCGAGGACACGCCCAATATGTCGGGGGAGACCAGCGGGTTGCGGAAGAGCCCTTGATAGGCGCCGCCGGCCGAGGCGAGCGCCGCGCCCACGAGCATCGCACCGAGGATGCGCGGGCCGCGGATCTGCCAGATCACGGTCGCGGCGGCTTCGGGCACGGCGCCGCTCTTGATGCCGAGCGCCGTCAGCATCTCGTTCGCGCCGATCGGGTAGGCTCCGAGGGCTAAAGCGAGGACAGCGAGAACCACCAGCGCGAGCGCGGCGCCGCCGAGCGCGAGCGCCGCGCCCGCCTCAGCCCGGCGGTCCCAGAAGCTCCTGGAGCTGCGCGTCGCTTGGCGATTGCTGGTAGAAGAGCTCATAGAACCGCTTCGTCTCCGGTCGCAGATCCTCGGGAAAGAGCCGAGGATAGAGCAGTTTCGCGAGCCACCGCACGCCGATGATGCGATTGGGCCCCGGCGGATCGTCGATCCAGCCATAAGGCTCGTGCGGCACGAGATAGACGTGGCGATCGCGCACGGCCGCGACGCCCTGCCAGGCCGGGTCCGTCGCAACGCTCGCGACAAAATCGCGATCGATCGTGAAGACGAACTCCGGCTGCCAGGCGAGGACCTGCTCCATCGAGACATCGGCGAGATTGCCGGCACCGGTGCCCGCGGCGACGACGTTGCGCGCGCCCATGAAATCGAGCGTCTCGGAATTGATCGAGCCTTGAACGTCGGTCTCGAGCCCGCGTGGTCCGCGCGCGATATAGGCTTTGGGCCGGTCGCCGGCGGGCACGCTCGCAACGCGCGCGCGGACTTCGTCCAGCGCCTGCTGCGTATAGCGCGCCAGCGTCTCCGCGCGATCCGGCACGCCAAGGATCGCACCCGCCCTGCGCAGCAGCGCGGGCGTGTCGGCGAGCGAGCCGCCCAGGAGCACATAAGGAATATGCGTCTGGTCCTGCACCCGGTCGGCGAGCGAGACATAGCTCGGGCCGAGCGTGCCGACATCGAGGATCACATCGGGCGCCGCCTTCACCACCGTTTCGAGATTCGTGCTGTTGCCGCGGCCGGTAAGGCGCCCCAGCGCCGGCAACGCGGCGTAGCGCTCAGGAAAATAGGGGCGCGCCGCCTCGGAAAGCGGCCGGATGAAGCCCGCCAGCTTCTCGGGCGCGAGGACATAGACCAATACCTCGGCGGGGGGGCCCGCCGGCCAGACCCGCGCCACCCGCGCCGGCAGCGTCACGGCGCGGCCGCCGTCATCGTGAAAGCCCTGCTGCGCCTGCGCCGGCAGCGCCGCAAACAACGCCGCGAAAACCGGGGCCTTCAGCCAACCCCATGCACTCATGCCCGATCCTCCCTACCCCTTTACAACTACGCTATATCTAATTGAATATAACGAATGGCCACGATCCGTGCTCATAAACTCACGACTTTTTCGGTTGCCCCGGATGGCGGCACGGTGTCGATCGGCGTCGACGACGATCGCGGCGAGCCCGGTGCCCTCGTCCTTCCGACGGCGTGTCTGCGGCTTCTTGTCATGACCCTCCCGGAAATGGCCCAGCAGGCGCTGCAGCGCAAATTCGCCGACCCCAAGCTTCGCCTCGTCTTCCCCGTCGAGAACTGGGCGCTCGAGACCAGCAATGAGGAAGGCCGGCTCATCCTGACCTTCTCGACCGCAGACGGCTTCAGCGCCTCTTTCGCGCTCTTCCCCGACGAGCTTTTGCGCATGGTGAGCACGGCGCTCGAGGGCGAGGTCGACACCGCTCCGCCCCGTCCCGATGGGCTCGCCCACTGACCGGCCACGCGCCTATTTGCCGATCATCACGTCCGAAGCCTTGATCACCGCCCAGGCCTCGTCCCCGGACTTGAGCCCCAACTCGTCCACCGCTTCGTTGGTGATCGAGGAGGTGATCACCACGCCCCCGCCGATATCGACCCGGACATGTGCCGTGGTCATGCCTTTGTTCACGCTTATGATCCTGCCCTTGAGCTGATTGCGCGCGCTGAGCTTGTTCATACGGCCCCTCTTGATGTCTCCACTATGATTTGGCAAATATAGCGACCACGAAATATTTCGTCGAATATAACGAGGAAGACCGAGGCCTTATGAAGCGTCATTTGCCTATCCGGCGCGTCTTTGCCGCCGCCGCAATCCTGCTCGGCGCCTTCGCCGCCGCCCGCTCGGCCGCGGCCGACGAGGTGCTCGTCTTCGCGGCCGCGAGCCTCAAGAACGCGCTCGACGACGCGACGCATGCCTATGCCGAGAAGACCGGCACGATCGTCAGCATTTCCTACGGCGCGAGCTCGGCCTTGGCGAAGCAGATCGAGAACGGCGCGCCCGCGGACATTTTCATCTCGGCCGATCTCGACTGGATGAACGACGTGGCGCAGCACAACCTCATCAAGCCCGACACGCGGGCCAATCTTCTCGGCAATGTGCTGGTGATGGTGGCGCCGGCCGGAAGCGATACCAAGATCGACATCAAGCCGGGCTTTCCCCTCGCCTCCCTCCTCGGCGACGGGCATCTCGCCATGGCCGACCCCGACGCGGTGCCTGCGGGCAAATACGGCAAGGCCGCACTGCAGAAGCTCGGCGTGTGGGATGCGGTCGCGGGCAAGGTCGCCCGCGCCGAGGATGTGCGCGCGGCGCTCCGCTTCGTCGCGCGCAAGGAAGCGCCGCTGGGCATCGTCTATCAGACCGACGCGGCGGCCGAGCCCGACGTCGCGATCGCCGGCGTGTTCCCGCCCGACACCTATCCGCCGATCATCTATCCGATCGCCCAGACCGCCGGCAGCCGCAATCCGGACGCGGCGAAGTTCCTCGCCTATCTGCGCTCCGATGCCGCCGCGCCGTTCTTCACCAAACAGGGCTTCTCGGTTCTGAAATAGGCTTCAGCGCAAAGCGCGCGCGAGGAACGCGATATGCGCCTTGGTCGCCTTGGCCGCGCCTGCCTCGATCGCGCGGTAGCGCCGCAGGAGCTCGCGGCCGAACGGCGTGAGCCTGGCGCCGCCGCCGCGGCTGCCGCCGAGCTGCGTCGTCACCACCTTGCGGCGGAAGCCCGAATTCATCTCGTCGAGCAGGAGCCAGGCGCGGCGATAGGACATGCCCAAGGCGCGGCCCGCGCTGCTGATCGAGCCGGTTTCGCTCACCGCCTCGAGGAGGCGCATCTTGCCGGGTCCGACCGAGCGCCCGGGCGCGAGATCGACGCGCAAGGTGAGGCGCGGCTTGCGGCGCGCCGGCAAGGCCGCGCTATTCCGCCGCCGCGGCCGCCGCGGCGGGCTGACGGTACTCGCGGAGCCGCGGCAGGACCTCCTTCGCGAACAGGGTCAGGTTCGCGACCGTGTCCTCGTGCGACATGAAGCCGGCATGACTCATCGACAGGAGATTGCCCATGCCGCCGCAGGATTCGGCGAAATCCGTGATCTGGCGGTAGACCTGATCGGGCGTGCCGC
>Ga0187780_10004261_pt1 | contig 10737 bp, 10 predicted proteins | sample 1015_Q2_SP10_20__FD_132429 | JGI IMG/M metagenome (GOLD analysis project Ga0187780, IMG submission 132429) | Tropical peat soil microbial communities from peatlands in Department of Meta, Colombia - 1015_Q2_SP10_20_MG | ecosystem: Environmental > Terrestrial > Soil > Wetlands > Peat | place...
AATTCAGCCGTGGTCATGATCAGCGGGTACCCTTCTGTCGGGCGGGCCACCGAGGCGATGAAGCGGGGCGCCATGGATTATGTGTCCAAACCTTTCCGGCCTGAGGAGATCACCGAGGTTGTCAAAAAAGCGGTGCGGCGCAAGGTGACGGAGGAGAAGAAAGCCATCGGGCGATTCGAGACCTTTATGAAGTCCTGGCAGTTTCCGGTGCCCGCAATAGAGGATAAGGCACCCAAGACAATCGCAGAGACCGTCGCACAAACGGTAGGGGTGGCGAAAGCGACCTCCCCCTGGTTCACGGTTTTTGTGCTTGGAATTCTGGCCGGAGCCTATATTGGCTTCGGAGGTTTGCTTTCAACGACGGTTACCTTTGATATGGCATCCCGATGGGGTGTCGGCTTCACCAAGATCTTAGGGGGGGCTGCTTTTAGCGTCGGCCTCATGCTTGTGGTCATTGCAGGAGCGGAGTTATTCACGGGCAACAACCTGATGGTCTCAAGTGTCATGATGAAGGAGATCACTTTCAGCACCATGTTGAAGAGATGGGGAGTTGTTTTTCTGGCCAATTTCATCGGATCAATCATCATTGCCTTCGTATTTTACTTCTCCGGACTCTGGAAGACCGCTGACGGGGCGCTGGGTGCTGCAGCGGTGAAGATAGCCTACAACAAAACCGCTCTGAGCTTTGGCGAGGCTCTGTGGCGTGGGATCGGCTGCAACTGGCTGGTCTGTCTGGCTGTGTGGATGGCTCTTGCAGCTCGCCAAATTATAGGGAAGATATTCGCCATCTTCTTTCCCATTATGGCCTTTGTTGCCATCGGCTTCGAGCACAGCGTGGCCAACATGTACTTCATCCCAACGGGAATATTATTGATGAACGGTGCGGGCATCACGAACGTTCAGGGAATTGATCCCGGCATTCTCACCTGGATCAACTTCCTGTGGAGGAACCTGCTTCCTGTTACGATAGGAAACATCATCGGTGGCGCAGTTTTTGTCGGTATGAGTTATTGGGGAGCTTATCTTAGACCGAAGACTGATTAAGGCACGCCCTTCACCCCTCCCTCTCCCCCGCGGGGAGAGGGAGGGGTGAGGGGGCATAAAATGTTAGAAGAAAATTCTCATGCCTAACGTGTAGAATCTAACCGCCTGAAGCCTTGCCCGACTGAACGGTCAGTATGTTTGTATCAAAGTAGTTCCCTATTACTTCCCAAAACTCTGCGGGGTATCCCATTTCTTTTCTGTGCGGGCAATCAGGATTCGGGCAATGGGCCATTCTTCAAGCCTTTCTTTACGATCCTCGATTTTCTAATTTTTTGCCTTGGGAACCTTCGGTTCTATTTCTTTCAACAATCTTTGAGCTTCCTTGTAGCCCGGTTTCAGTTTCAAGGCTTTGTTTAGAAGGCCTTTGATATGGGTATAGTCGAGGAGCTCTTGATCCTTCAAATAAAGCGATTTCGCCAACATGAAAATATAATCAGGATTTTCAGGAGAAAGATAGTAAGCATTCGCAAATTCGATTTGAGCCTGTAAGATATCCCCGCTCTGATAAAGCCTTAGACCTTTTTCATAATGCTTACCGGCCTGCGCCGGATCTTCTGGTTTTGGGAATTCTATTGATGATACGATAGTAAGGATATCAATCTCGTCCAAATATCCTTTTGTAGACATGATTGTCCCGCCTATGTATTGGGTATCCTCCCTGTTATATAGAGAAAACTCCCTGAAGATTCCGTCTCCTCTTTGCCATCCTTTCAAAAAGCCTTTAAGGCCATCAATATGGATTTCTTTGATATTGAATCCCTCAGCCCCTTTCGGTCTCATAAGGGGCCGTATAGCAACCAGGCCAGGATTCCAATCGTTTGTCAAAATATATTTTTCCATATCGAACTTAGAAATATGCCCCAGCATGTTTGCAATCTCTTCAACTGGAAAAAATTCACCATAGGCGAAACCATTTCCGAAAAGAATGAATCCTTTTGTGTTGGCTCCTCGATTTTGTAAGCTGACCCCCCATGTCGGGGTCTCTCCTTCTATTTTTTTAAATCTTCTAATACTGAATTCTTTTGGAATTAATAATGAGATGTTGAGTAATCTGGCCTCACGATATTTTGGCAACGTCTCAGGGCTCTGAGGCCTTTTCAAAGTGACGATTTGAGGCTTTTCTGTAAAGAAAGGGTATCCGAATTTCCATGTGACATGCACCTTCCAATATAAAAGAAACATGATCGACCAAGAGGAGAGGAGCAGGATCACGATAACTAAGACTCCGTGCCAGCTTATAAATCTAAATGGATGTACTTGGCCAAACGCCGCATTTACGGGTCTCCTCGAGAAGTACAATAGTGTGAGAACGACAAACAAAAACTGAACGACAATCGCGTAATTATTTAGGCTGTGAACTCCCCACCGTAAAAACTGGGCAAAAACGAGAACAGGAAATGTCAGCATGACCGCGATGACAGCATATCTAGCCCAATACCTTCTTCGCAGTAAACCATATCCAACGATGATGTTTATTGGAGTCAGATAGAGAGAAATACCTGTAAGAGTAAAGTAATGATTTAGGAAGGCTGCATTTGGAATTAGTGAAATCTTAAGGAGTTTAGGAAGGATATTAACGACGATATCAAACGGAGCATAAATAAGCATGAGAATAGCGTAAATCCATAATATGATCTTTTCTTTCTTGTTCTTTTGAATTTCCATCGGCTGCTCCATTCATCACCTTGAATGTGATGCAATATAACAAAAATGAATTGGCGTGGCAATTTTAGTTGTCGGCGATATGAGATACCCTCCCATGAAGGATTCCTTTTCTCAAACCATTTGGAGTATAATATAACAAATGCCAATTGGTAGGAAGAAGAAGGCTCTTGTCCATATCGCCAAAGAAGATCTCCATCTTGATGAGGAGTCGTATCGACAAATTCTGAAGGGGGTAGCGGGTGTGGAGAGTTCAACCCAATTGACGGAACAAGGTTTCGAGAAGGTAATGAGACGATTTCAAGACATGGGATTCAAGGGCCTTCTCCCCGACCCCTATCAGTCCGTACCCAAAGGGCGACTCATTCCCCCGGATAGCCCACTGGGTCGGGAAGCGATTACTTCGAGCCAACTAGGCTTCGTCTCTTACCTTTTGGAAAAACTCGAATGGGACGAGGGACATTACCGCGCCTTCTGCAGGCGAATCATTAAAAGGGACGAGCCTTTGACAAAGCGGGACGGACAAAAAATCATTATCGGCCTGATGGCCATACTCAGGCAGAGAACACGCCACCACCCTTCCGGCTCTGACGGAAGAGACAGTCGGGTTTCAAAATCTTAGAACGCGGTCTTTTAGTCATGATGAATAGGTGTTTGCCCAAAATGGAGCCCTCCGGAGGATATTGAACGTTTAAGTCTTGCGTGTAAAAGGTTGCCGCTTTAAGATTTTTCCGCCCGGCCGTTTCTTCCGGTTTGTTTTGGACCCGGTTTTTGTTATTGTGGACAGTCTCCGGTCGGAGAAGGAAAGAGGGAGGAGGAAAACTTCATGAGAAAATATTGGAAGATCGGCCTTGCCGTTGCTTTACTTGTCTCTTTGGTATTGATCGCTATCAGTAACGAAACATCTCCACCCTTCGTTGAGATGGAGGTGAAGGGGGTGCGGCTGGATGCCGTCGGAAACAACCCCTTCATCCTCCTGGCTGATAAAGAAGGAAGGATGGCTCTTCCCATCTGGGTCGGCCTTCTTGAAGCCAATGCGATCGATAAGGAACTAAGAAATGAAAGCTCCCCGAGGCCGATGACACATGACCTTCTCTATTCTATTCTTGCACAAACGCACGCCAAAGTGAAGGAGGTCCGAATTGTCGACTTAAAGGATAATGTCTACTATGCGATTCTTTTTCTGCGGATGAACAAGGAAGTGATCGAGCTCGACGCCCGTCCCAGCGATGCTATTGTCATTGCACTAAAATCCAAGACTCCGATCTTTGTCTCTACCAAGATTCTCGACAAACAGGGAATCGCGCTCACCCCGAAGGGTGCCTTCGGGGAACGGTTTGGTATTCGTATACAGGAGTTAACGCCTGAATTAGCTTCCAGTTTTAACTTCAAGGGGAAAAAGGGCGTATTGGTAGCAGAGGTTCTCCCGGGCAGCGTCTCGGAAACCTCTGGAATTAAAGCAGGAGACATCATCACTAAAGTCAATTTAAAAGAAGTGGGAAGCGTTCAAGAGTTTGAGGAATTGTTTGACTCGACCAAGCCGGGCGAATCGCTTAAGGTTTTACTTTTTAGAGATACTCAATTCAAGGAAGTCAATCTACCGGGCAAATAAGGGAGGATTTGACATGCCAACAAAAATATCTGCTAAGGAAGCAAAAGAGCGTGCATTGGACTTCATGCGTAGGGGACATCACTGAGGTCCCTCGGTCCTGCAAGTTATGTGGGAAGCGTACGACCTGGGCAATGAAGATTTCCTTTGGGCGGGTATTCCGTTCATGGGAGGGATCAGCGGAGAGCAGCAAGCCCCTTGTGGTGCGATTTCTGCATCGGCAATAAGCCTCGGATTGAGGCATCGTTGTTCTTTCACCGAAAAGGAGAAGGTGAAGCAGGCGAGGAACACTGTACGCGATCACGCTGGCAAGTTGGTCAGGGACTTCACAAAACAGTTCGGCGACATCACCTGTAGGGGCCTTCTGGGCCTGGATTTCTCCAAACCCGGCGAGTACCAGAAGTTTCTGGAGTCAGACGTTTGGAAGGAAAAATGCGAAAAATACGTCGAATACGTCATCGAGAAGCTTTATGAGTTTGAGGATGAGAAGAGCGCGTAGGAACCTGGCCAATCATAAAGGAAGCACTTCCATACTTGGGGGACAGGAGATTCCCATCAGCCGCAATTTTCTTCATCTCTTCGAACAAATGTAGCTGTCAGTTGAGAAGGCGGCTTTGCCTTTTCCCCCAGGCTTTTGATTGGAACAGGGAAGAGTTTTCTGCAGGCCAATTCTACGTCCTACTCATCTTTGCCGCTTCGACTCCGACCCTCCAAGGAATAGGCGTTTGGGGTCGAAGCAGCGAAGGAATTTGAGCTGTTCGGAAGACGGGGGTGGAAAAACGCGCAAGGGATGACGAATCTTCAGCGGCCAACTGCATTGCTCTCGGATGGTTCGAAGCATCTTTTCTTCCGACTCCGTTGAGGGATCGGCAAAATACGTGGTGAGCTCCAACTCTTTCTGGCCCAAAGGTTTCTCGAAAATTCCATACTGGGAAACGACGCTGGTTACTCCGAATCCTGGAGAGGTGATATAGGGGACTTTTTCAACGAACCGGCTCTTGTTCTGCTCAAGAGTCACCATCGTTTCACCCGCCCCTGACGCCACGTCGTTCGCCCCACCCGACCCGACCAGATAGGGTCCGGTTTCCGAAGCCTTCGTGGTATTTACATTTCCGAAACGATCGACCTGCGCGGCTCCGATCACACCGATGCCCGAAGCCTTGGAGCCGCACATAAAGATTCCCAGACTGGTAAAAACGTCTGAAATCATCCGGCAAGAGGGGAGATTTCTCAGGTTGAAAATAAAGGGGTCCGCCGGCAGCGGAGAGTACCCGTAAAAACCGATTTCAGCCACCAATTCCAGCGGAATGTTCTGCTGTCGCAAATCGTAATAGGCCATCCATGAGGCAAGATTGGAGATTCCGATCCCGCACATCAAGAGAGGATACTTTTTCTCCTTGATGATCTCTTGAAGCTTCGCCGATGCTCCCATGGCCAGCCTCTCTGCGGGCGTTGCATTTTCGGGATAAGGCAGTCGCTCTGCCGCATCAGACAATTCCGAAGTCCAAGAATCTGTATGAATCCGACCCATCAAAAACCAGATTCGCCGCTGGCCTAACCGTGCCAAGAAATCCCCATGATCCCGGCAGCCCAGCACCCATTTTTCAACCCATGCTTGATATCGATCCGGACCCTGGGAGGCCTGCCTCGCCTCCAGAATAAATTCCTCGTCTTCTCCGTAGCCGTCGAAATCAGGGAGTCCTAAAGCATGGAGTCCGATCGGGTGCGCCCCGAAGGGTGCCGGGCAGACCGCACGGACCACGTAGCTTGGGATTCGGGTCATGAAAGAATAGCGGCGGACGAAGTCCGCATCCACAATTTTTTCGACGGTAACAATTACTCCTTCTTTAGCTGCCAGCGCCCCGTAGTGATTCAAGGTATATGGGGTGGCCAGGAGGGTATTCCCGTCCGCATCGGCTGCCCACCCATGAACTAAAGCAACGTCAGGGTTTAGAGATTTCAGGATACCGACTGATTCTCCAGGCACGAAGGGGTTTGTGGTCTGACAAAAATTCTCCTGGTTATCGAGCTCCATGGAACTTCCCCGGAGAGATTTCGTTGGAAAGAAAGGCAAACCCATGGCTCCCGCCATTAGCCGCAGGGTCAGGGTGAGAAAACTCCAGCTTTCGGGAACAACCCGTCCTTCGCGAAAGGCTCGGGTCAGGATAGGATTAGGGCCCGGAAATGGATAGCCGTCCCCGTTGAATCCCGAGATGATTCTTCGGCACAATCTGCCGTGGGCAAAGAGAGCGAAACTGTAAGCCCCGCCGGTATTACCGATCAAGGTAAACCCTGGGTCTTTTCCCCAGAATTGGCGAGCAATCTCAAAATAAGTCGCGGTTGGGAAAGCCATTCCATTGCCGGTTTGAATACTCATCCCCGGCCTGACGAACTTGCGAACCGCCTCGGAAAGGTCCATGATCTTATTCCTATTGAGACCTTCCGGGAAGTCTAATTTCTCTTTTAGAAAATCATGTAATGCTCGATCCATTCTTCTCCCCTTTGACGCTTAGGTTTAATGTTGTCCGTGAAATCATCTTTAATCGCATAACATGAGGAAACGTATTTTAGTCCTTTTAGTACAGACTTTAAAGACCCTTCTCAATTATGTCAATAGGCAAGTCTATTGTTGCTCGTCCTCACAGACCGTTTCGCTCGATTATTCGTTTGAAATGTGGATTCTAAGATGGGGTATGGATAAAGATGATTAACTTCAGTTCAGCAGTCGTTTGATGATGGGAATTTTTAAGAATGGAACCCCTTCTTCTTTGAGGATAACCTCTTCTTCTGTCGTGGCTGTTCCTTTAATATTCCTCTTCTCCGTCTCTCCGTAATGAATCTTGAGAGCCTCTTTGTAGAATTCAGTCCCAACATCCTCAAAATGTTTATCCAAAAAATCATGGACCAACTGGAGGGCCTGGTGAGGGTCTATCTTTTCTTCCATCGTCTGCCCTCCCCTCTTGATGGCAAAAGGAGAAAAAGCTTTTTCTATCTGATGATCGTCACAAACGGGACAGGTGATCATGCCGGCAGACTTCTGCTCCTCGAAGGAAGCGCCATCCTTGAACCAGCATTCAAATTTGTGACCGTTCGAACAAAAAAGATCAAAAGCAATCATTTTCCTTCACCTTTGTCACTATTTAACATCATGAGACTCAATTGGCAAGCATTTTCTACAGCATTTAAGCCAAAAAAATACAGAGATGACCTTATTTACTTACAGAGGGTTTTAGGATGAAATAATATATATATGAAGAGCTATGACGAAGGAAACGATTAAGCTTCACAGAAAGAAGGTGACGCATCGGATGATAGACCAGAATGAGATTGAAAAGGCCAAAGTTCTCCCGGTAGCAGAAAGATTGGTTTCGAACTACGTAGCTCCTGGAAGCCGCTTAAGACTGCGCACAGATGTCTGTCATCAAGTGAAGGACCGGGAGTGGATTTTCAATAATGTAAAAGATCATATGATTTTCCTGATTCACGAAAACGGAACTTACGGCATCGTGGTGGGCATTGAAGATATTGACTGGACCGGTTTCTGACAGATAGCCTATCTAATCAAGAAATCCCAGAAAATAAAGTTTCGTCCATCGTAACGGTAACGATGAGTTTACCGATGAGTTATGAGTTTAGAGTTTAGGGTTTAGAATTAGTTTAATCTCCTTAATTCATAAATCTCAATTTTTAACTCTTAATTCCATCATTTGCACCTAACCTTTGTAGGTCTGGACCCTGCCCCAGAGGCTCTTTGTCCCCCAGATACCCGACCGAAGGCACTCTAACTGGACGATCTGGCTGTGGTCGACAAAAAGGTTTACTTCCGGGCCGTAGTTCTTGATGTACCACGCGAAGACCTCCGGCTCGGCTGCCTCAAACATGACCTTGTCGAGACCCAGGGCGTTGACGATCTTACCAGGCACGTCCGTACGCCACACCTTTACATTTTCCGTGATCCCCTCTGACTCGATCATAATCATATGGGCCCCTGCCTCAAGAAAACGCTTCGCCTGGAAAATGGCCCATTCAGGATCGCGTGTTCCTTCGGCCTCCAATTCTTCCACGGCACTGGCGCCGCCGGCGCCGAACTGAATTCCCACCTCGGGTTTGGGCTTCAGCCCGGCCTTCTTCACTTTCTCAACCAGCCTTACCCAGTCGTCGATCGGAATAGTAATGAACCCACTGGAGATCTCGATGATATCGAAACCAAGCTTCTTGCACTCTTGAATATAGCGGTCAACCATCTCCGGACCCTGTGTCAGCACATGTTCCATAAAACCACCCGTGTCGACTAAAACCTGGTACTCGTGGCAGAGGTCAATAAGTTCTTTGACCGCCTCGCGGGGCATTAAACTGAAGGAGCCTCCAGCAAACTTAAGAACATCCACGTAAGCTCCCATGGTTTCCAGGATGTCTTGCAGATACCTCTTCCCCATTGGAGTGTAGTAAGGGCCGCGGATTTCCGTCACCCCACGGGAGCGCGGTTTTCCCGGACGGCTATTCGTTCTTAGGAAGGCGAATGCCCTTTCTTTTGATCCTGCCTTAGGCTTTTCCATCTTGAATCCTCCTCTCTTCGAGATTCCTCTCGCCCCTTTATCTCTGCCAACAATTTCGTCAAATCGGAGGCCTGGATCGTTTCCAGATGGGAGACGGCATGGATGATCTCACGGCAGAGTGATTGTTTCGTATAAGGGGCTGTTAGCCTCTCAAACTTCTCGACAGCCCTCTCCCATGACATGGGCCGGGTCCGAAATCCCTCGTAGTCCTGTTTCTCTTTTGTCACCCTTCTGCCATCGCGTAGCGTAATAGTGACACGGCTCGGCATCTCTTCCGGAAACCTTCGACTGTAGCTTGGAGAAGGTTTGAGGCTAACTTTTCTTAAAAGCGTCTGGACATCCTGACTCTGGATGCGAGCCGGTTTGTACTGCTCGGGCATCACCTGGCCGTCCAAGACGGCGACCGCCACCAGATAAGGCAAACTGTGATCAGCCTCCTCCTTTGTTCGGACGATGCTCTTATCCCCTTCTTCCCCTCCGCCGATGATGTTGTACGCTACGTCAAAGATTTCAATTTCAATTTTCGTGATATCCTCCTCACTGAAATCATAATCCTTTTTAAGCTCCACAACACCTTCCAAGGTAGACTGAGAATGGATCTCAGCATTGTATCTCTTAAGGATCGTCTGGGTCACCCGTTCGAGGTTTTCTTTAGCCCAATTGATCTTGAACTTGCCGGCGATGGCGTCCATAAAACCTTTGTTTCCCTCGAATACTTCCAGGGGACCGGTGATGCCCCGCATGGCCAGAAAGGTGGCATGGGTGCAACTGAAAGCGGTATTGGGATAGGCAAGGCCCTTCCAGTGAGACAAGGCGCCCGTTCTCGAAACCCGCAGGGCATTGAAGGCCGTCCCGCAGATGGCAATCGCATTTGCTGTGCGGACCTCATCCAGACCCAGGGCTTTGGAGACGCCTGCGGCCACGGCATAGGAGCCCTGCGTGGTGTGGTCAAAACCTTTGGCCCGCACAGGGGCTACGTCACTCAGGCGGCACTGAACCTGGTAAGCGACAGAGAGAGCCGTCAAGAGATTCCGGCCGCTCTGCTTCGCATACTCGGAAGCGGCGAGCACGGCTCCAAGATTATCGCTCGGGTGGCAGGTTTCGCCTTTTGCCAGATAGCTGTCGTTGAAGTCCAAGTAGCGGACCAGAGCGCTGTTGTAAAGAGCCGCGCGGTCGGGCGGAGCCTTCCCGCCTCCGATCAGAGTACAGCGGCCAACGCCATCAAACTCTTCAACCTGTGCCCTGAGCAGGCGAATGGGTTCTCCTTGCAGGGCACCAATTGCACATCCGAGTCCGTCTAATACCCGGATTTTGAGCTGCTGACGAGCGGCCGCTGAAAGGTCGTCATAGGAAGCCCGTACCACAAAGGCAGCGAGCTGCTCGGCATCTTTCATGCCATTCTCTCCCAAAGAGCCTCACCTCACAACAATGAAGTTTCTCAAAATTCTATGAACTAGTCTAGCGAAAACGATGGCCCATGCCGGCAATGCAACATACATGGAATAATAGAAGATAGGGAAAAAGTATGATAAGCCTGTGGCCTTTCCGAGTTGAAATGTGCGGGTTGTATACATCCCCAGCGGGAAGACGACGCGACAACGGGCTCCAATGGATACGATGCCTGTTGGCATCAACGAGGCGAAATCACGTGAGAAAAGTCTCTCCGCCCATTGGCCGATGGCATTCCCAATAGATACCCTAAACGTCTCCACTGCCTCCCGTTTGAGTTTACGTCTTGAGCGTGAGACCCAACGATGTTAGGGCAGCTCGCGTCGAATCGTAATCTCTATGACAAATCCCCCGGATGCCCAAACTTTGAGCCACCTCAACAAACATGAATCGATCCTCAATATAGACCACCCGCTC
>Ga0187780_10004262_pt1 | contig 10736 bp, 6 predicted proteins | sample 1015_Q2_SP10_20__FD_132429 | JGI IMG/M metagenome (GOLD analysis project Ga0187780, IMG submission 132429) | Tropical peat soil microbial communities from peatlands in Department of Meta, Colombia - 1015_Q2_SP10_20_MG | ecosystem: Environmental > Terrestrial > Soil > Wetlands > Peat | place...
AGTACAGCTACCGTACTATTTTGTAATCTTTCTAATCCTGCTTTACCAAACGCAAGCTCATTACGTGAAAACTGGTGTAGCATATCTTCAACTCCTACTAAAATAATCAGTTTACAATGATATAAATATACCTTACGTAAAGTCATTCCTACAAGTGAAATTTTGAAAAATAAAAAAAGCTAAGGCACTTAATTTCGGATTGACCTTAGTCTTTCCAATCAACTCAGTGCCTTAACCATACCATTTTTCCCCCGCATTAACGGGCAGTAGAACCACCACCTCAAGATCGAGAGAAGTGGATAAGAATAAGTGGACGATAACTGCCCGTAAAAGCCCGATTGGTTCAACTAACTATCAGTGGGATTAAAAAATCCCACTAATAGAAGTTTCACTTTATTCTTCTACAGTTGTTTTTAATGAAAGCTCATCAAGCTGCGCTTCTGCAACTGGACTTGGTGCATTTGTTAATAAGCAGCTTGCACTCGCTGTTTTCGGGAATGCAATTGTATCACGAAGATTTGTACGACCTGCTAATAACATGACAATTCGGTCTAAGCCTAAAGCAATACCACCATGAGGAGGTGTACCATATTCAAATGCTTCCATTAAGAAACCAAATTGAGCTTTTGCTTCTTCATCTGAGAAACCAAGACATTTGAACATTTTTTCTTGAACATCACGCTCATAAATACGTACTGAACCACCACCAAGCTCATAACCATTTAATACTAGGTCATATGCTTGTGCTTTTACACTACCAGGGTCAGAATCCAATTTTGGAATGTCTTCACGAACAGGTGATGTAAATGGATGATGTGCTGCAAAATAACGACCTAACTCTGCATCGTATTCAAATAGTGGCCAGTCAGTAACCCATAAGAAGTTGAATTTAGATTGGTCGATTAATCCTAAATCTTTACCAAGTTTTAAGCGAAGAGCTCCTAAGCTATCTGCTACAACAGATTTATCTGAAGCAACGAATAAGATTAAATCGCCAACTTCTCCTTTAACTGCTGCTGTTAATGTTGCTAATTCTTCTTCACTAAAGAATTTTGCAATCGGACCTTTAATGCCATCTTCTTCAAATTTTAACCATGCAAGACCTTTTGCACCATATCGGCCAGCATATTCTTGTAAGCCGTCAATATCTTTACGAGAATAGCTTCCTGCTTGACCTTTAACATTTAGACATTTTACTTGTCCACCGTTCTCTACAGCAGAAGTAAATACTTTAAAATTAGATTCTTTTGCAAATGATGAAACGTCAATTAACTCTAAACCAAAACGTGTATCTGGTTTGTCTGATCCGTAACGACTCATTGCTTCATCATAACTCATTCGTGGAAGAGGCGTTGTTACGTCAATACCTTTTGTTTCTTTCATCATTTTCACGATCATACGCTCAGTCATTTCCATGATTTCTTCTTGAGATAAGAAGCTCGTTTCAATGTCTATTTGCGTAAATTCTGGTTGGCGGTCAGCTCGTAGGTCTTCATCACGGAAGCAACGTGCGATTTGGAAATAACGTTCAAATCCACTCACCATTAATAATTGTTTAAAAATTTGAGGTGACTGTGGTAATGCATAAAATTCACCAGGGTGTACACGACTTGGTACTAGATAGTCACGTGCTCCTTCAGGCGTACTTTTTGTTAAAATTGGTGTTTCAACTTCAAGGAAGTCTTCTCCATCTAAAAAGTCACGAACCGATTTTGTTATTTTTGAACGTAGTTTGAATGTGTCGTACATTACTGGACGACGTAAATCTAAATAACGATATTTTAAACGAAGTTCTTCAGCAACTTCTGTATTATTTTCAATTGCAAATGGAGGGTTTTTTGCTTTATTGATTAGCTCTAGCTTTTCAACTTGAATCTCTATCGCTCCAGTTTCTAAATTTTTATTAACTGTCCCTTCTCCACGAGATACTACTGTTCCAGTAACATGAAGAATGTATTCGTTACGAACTGTCTCAGCAATCGCTAACGCTTCTTGTGATACTTCTGGGTTAAAAACTACTTGCACTAAACCAGAACGGTCACGTAAATCGATAAAAATAAGTCCACCTAAATCACGACGTTTTTGAACCCAACCTTTTAATGTAACACTTTCACCAATATGCTTTTCTCTTAATTCACCACATAAATGCGTACGTTGCTCCATGTTCAGTTCCCCCTAAGATTTATTTAGATGATAAGTATTTTACGAAGATATCTAATGCGACTTCTTCTTGTTCCCCAGTTTCTTGATTTTTCAAGTTAATCACTTGACGTTGTAATTCATCTTCTCCTAAAACAGCTACATATCTAGCATTTAGACGGTCAGCAGCTTTGAATTGAGCTTTTAGTTTACGGTCTTGGTAATCTTTTTCACCTTTTAAACCAGTTTTACGTAATTGATATAACAGAGAAGTTACTTCTACTTTTGCATCTTCACCTAAGGCAATGAAGAAACAATCAATTTCATCTTCAATTGGAAGTGTGATATTTTGTGAATCTAATGCTAAAATCAGACGTTCAATACTTAAAGCAAAACCGATGGCTGGTGTATTTGGTCCACCAAGATCTTCAACAAGACCGTTATAACGTCCACCACCGCTTAGCGTTGTGATTGAACCAAACCCGTCACCTTCTAACATGATTTCAAATACTGTGTGATTATAATAATCTAATCCTCGAACTAGATTCGCATCAATCACAAAAGGAATTTTCATTGCTGTTAAATACTTTTGTACATTTGCAAAGAAAATTTGAGACTCTTCGTTTAAGTATTCTAGGATAGAAGGTGCAGTTTTCAGGCTTGGGTGATTATGATCTTTTTTACAATCTAAAATACGTAATGGATTTGATTCTAAACGAGATTTACAATCACTACATAACTCATCAACTACTGGTGTAAAATGATTCACAAGAGCATCTCTATGAGCTTTGCGGCTTTCAGAATCACCTAAACTATTTAGTACAAGCTTTACATTTTTTAGACCAAGACTTTTATATAAATCCATTGCAAGTGCAATTACTTCAGCATCTACTGCTGGATCATTACTTCCTAAAGCTTCTACGCCAAATTGTACGAATTGACGATAGCGACCTGCTTGTGGACGCTCGTACCTGAACATCGGACCTGAATAGTATAATTTTGTTGGTTGATTGCTATCACCATACATTTTGTTTTCTACGTAAGAACGAGCGATTGAGGCCGTTCCCTCAGGACGAAGTGTTAAATTACGATCTCCTCTATCAGTAAAGCTATACATTTCCTTTTGAACGATATCAGTTGTATCTCCTACTCCACGAAGAAATAACTCTGTATGTTCAAAAATTGGTGTACGAATTTCTTTATAATTGTAGCGTTGACATAAGTCTCTTGCTGTTTTCTCAATAAATTGCCATTTTTCAACTGTACCAGGTAAGATGTCCTGCGTACCTCTTGGAATGTTTATAGCCATTATTAACTCCTCCTAAAACTAAAAAAATAGAAACAAAAAAACCCTCATACCTACTGAAATAACAGTAGGGACGAGAGTTATAAGCCCGTGGTGCCACCCTAATTGAAGAAATAAAGATTTCTTCCACTTTCATCGTTAACGCCGATTACGCTTATCCTTACTAACAAATGTTTTCAGAATAGAATCTCAGGAGTGTCTTTCAAATAATTTTCTTGTAGAAATGCTCTCAGCCACGGCATTTCCTCTCTAAAACAAGTGTACTTAATTTACTTTTCTCCATCACTGATTATTTTCGGTATGTAATGTTATATCATATCTTACGTATCTATATTCAAATTGTCAATAATTAAAAATAAAAAATTTATGAACGCTCTAATTGTTTTTTTAATTCTCTTACTTCTTTCATTGATAAACCAAATTCGCTCGCTAATTCCATTGAGGTATTTTCTTGTTCTCTTGCTTGAAATTCATGAAAATCCATATTAAGTACTCCTTTTCTTGAAGCACCTAAGCTATTACGATGGTTTATTCTCATGTTGAAGCCCCCTTTATAATCTACTATCTAGCATTTCCACCAAATATAGATTTTAAAAGGGGATTTTAATATTTTTTTCCGCATTAACGAGCAGTAGACCTTCACAAGAATCACTTTCGTTCCATGGACAAACGTACACGTCCTCGTTTTGTATAGATCATTCTTTAAATTGGAAACGTGAGTTATTTAGCTCAATAAAAAAACATATTATATATAAAAGAGTACTGCTTTCGTAAAATTTGTTGCTATTTTAGAATGCGTTAGCCATACATGAATCCTCAGATTCACATCAGTGAATGGATGTATAATATCGTTCTTCCATGATTACAACTCCAGGACGCTCCCTTTCCGCGGGGCGTGAGCTGAGCCTCCTCGTCGCATACGCTCCTGCGGGGTCTCAGCCTTCCCGCTATTCCCACAGGAGTCTCGAACCTTCCGTTGTAATCAACTTCTGTCTTTAAAATTAAAATTCTCAAAAACAGAAAAGGGCCAAAAAGAAAAACAAAACAACATTGAGGTGATGTAAAAAAGGGGGCTAACTATGCATAGTATTCTTTCACATGAATTTGGCTTTTGGTTTTTACTAATTCTTACATTATTGCTATTTTATTTAGGAGTTAAGAGGAAAAAGCCTGTTTTAATATTATTAAGTGGTTTTGCTTCTATCCCATTTACTTACTATCTTTATATAAAAAATAACACTTCCAAACTAATCTGCATTGTACCGATCCTTCTCTTTATCTATTCTTTTATCTTATACAAACAGAAAAAACACTATAAAGATGATATCGACATATCCTAAAAAAATCGTTCAGTTACCAATTGGTTTCAATAATTGACATCAGTTTTAATCCTATGATTGTTTCTACAACATAGTATTTTATTCCTATTAATATGATTAGGATTAAAATAATAAATAAGACGAATTTTAATGCTTTTTTTACAAGTGAAAAAAATAAGATGGCTATTAGCAGTAGTAAAAAGATTTGTATCATACAGCACCCCACCTCGATTCTTTTACAATAGCTTATTCTACTCTTCTCTATCTGTTTCCAAAATTAATCACAAAAAAGAACACCTTCTCATTATGAGAAAAAGTGTTCTATTCTTCTTAGCTTTCAATTAATAACGTTACTGGACCCCAGTTTGTAAAGGTTACATCCATGTCTGCTCCAAAAATTCCAGTCTGAACGTCAAAACCCATTTCTCGAAGCAATCCATTGAATTGTTTATATAATTCATTCGCAATATCTGGTTTAGCTGCTTCACTAAAGCTTGGGCGTCTACCCTTTTTGACATCACCATATAATGTGAATTGTGAAACAGACAGAATCTTTCCATCAATCTCTTTTAATGATAGATTCATCTTGCCTTGATCATCTTCAAATATTCGAAGATTTGCTGCCTTTTCAGCACAATATTTTACTTCTTCTATTGTGTCATTATGGGTAATACCTACTAGGAGTAGCAATCCTTTTGGAATTTGTCCGACAACTTTACCATCTACTACTACTTTTGCTTCTTTCGTACGTTGTAAAAGTACACGCATAAGGCACCTCCTAGTGAAAAATACGTCTAACCGAATAGATATCTGGAATTTGTTTTACTTTATCTACTACTTTTTGTAAATGATTAATATTTCGTATACTTAGACTCATTGTAATGGTTGCCATTTTATTTCGATCATTTCGACCTGTTACAGCAGAAATATTTGTTTTCGTTTCATTTACAACTGATAAAACTTCATTCAATAAGCCTCTGCGGTCAAATCCGAAAATTTCAATGTCAACATTATATTCACGTTCAAATGTTGGACTTTCTGCCCATTCAACTTCTACAAATCGATTTTCATCACTATCTGTTAACATGTTTCCGCAGTCGCGACGATGAACAGAAACCCCTCTACCCTTTGTAATGTATCCTACAATATCATCACCAGGAACAGGACTACAGCATTTTGATAATCGAATTAGAAGATTATCTACACCTTTTACTCGAATACCTGCGTCCTTTCTTCGAGTAGGTGATTTTTTTAAGTCTGATGAAAGTTCTTTTAATCTCTCGGTTAATTCCACCTCTGGTTTTTTACGGAACTTATCTGTTAAACGATGAGCAACTTGTGCTGCAGTAATACCGTTATATCCAACAGCAGCATACATGTCTTCAGCATTTGAGAAGTTGTACTTTTCAGCAACACGTTTTAAATTATCACTCGTACAAACTTCCTTAACATCACATTCCAAACCTCTGATCTCTTTTTCAACTAGCTCTTTTCCTTTTTCAACATTTTCTTCGCGTCTTTGCTTTTTAAAATATTGACGGATTTTATTTTTCGCATGAGAAGATTGAGCTAATTTTAACCAATCTTGACTTGGACCATAAGAATGTTTTGATGTCATAATTTCAACGATGTCACCTGTTTTTAATGTGTAGTCAAGTGGCACCATTTTCCCGTTAACTTTTGCACCAATTGTTTTATTACCTATTTCTGAATGAATACGGTAGGCAAAATCGATCGGAACGGAACCTAATGGAAGTTCATATACATCTCCTTTTGGTGTAAACACGAATACCATATCAGAGAATAAATCCATTTTAACGGATTCCATGAATTCTTCGGCATTTGACGAATTATCTTGCCATTCAATAATTTCTCTAAACCAACTTAAACGATTTTCTAGAGATTTTTGACTTGAAGTTGCCGATTTATCTTCTTTGTATGCCCAGTGAGCAGCAACACCATATTCTGCAATTTGATGCATTTCTTTTGTACGAATTTGGACTTCTAATGGATCACCTTTTGGACCAATGACGGTTGTATGAAGAGATTGATATAAATTGGCTTTTGGCATTGCAATATAATCTTTAAAACGGCCCGGCATCGGCTTCCAACAAGTATGGATAACACCAAGTACTGCATAACAATCTTTTATACTATTTACGATTACACGAATTGCAAGCAAATCATAAATTTCATTAAATTGTTTATTTTGCTTATTCATTTTATGATAAATGCTATAAATATGCTTTGGACGACCCGAAATTTCAGGTTCAATATCAACTTCATTTAAATGATTTCGAATTTCTAAAATAACTTCTTCTAAATATTGCTCGCGTTCAGCACGTTTTCTTTTCATCAAATTAACAATGCGGTAATACTGTTGAGGATTTAAATAGCGTAAAGCAGTATCTTCTAATTCCCATTTCACTTTACTAATCCCTAACCTGTGAGCAAGTGGAGCGAAAATTTCTAATGTTTCGTTTGCGATACGAATTCTTTTTTCTTGAGGTAAATGTTTTAACGTTCTCATGTTGTGTAGGCGGTCGGCTAGTTTAATTAAAATAACACGCAAATCTTGCGCCATTGCAACAAACATTTTTCGATGATTTTCTGCTTGCTGCTCTTCTTTTGATTTATATTTAATTTTCCCTAGTTTTGTAACTCCATCAACAAGCATAGAAACTTCTTTTCCAAACTGTTGTTCTAAGTCTTCCTTTGTCACATCTGTATCTTCTACAACATCATGAAGAAAACCAGCGCTAATTGTGGTTGCATCTAATTCTAGACTAACTAAAATTCCAGCCACTTGGATTGGATGAATAATATATGGTTCTCCTGATTTACGGAATTGATCAATATGTGCATCTCTCGCATATTCGTATGCACGTTTAATAAACGCAACATCTTCTTGTTTTAAGTAGTGTGACGCTTGTTCAAACACTTGTTCAGCTGTTAACACCTGCTCATTCGCCATAAACTCACCTTACATCTTGTAATTTCTTTTATTATCTGTAATAATTCTACATTTGTAAAGCACCATTCATCTTATTTCAACTTTTTTTGCGCTTTAGGATTAAAAGTGAAAGCTATATTTTACTATGTAATAACTTAGATCATTAGCCATTTAAGTCAAACGTAAATTCCATTATTTTACAAAACGATTTATATCTAATTTATACTTCATAATACAATGCTTTTAACGTATCATTGCTGTTATTTTAGAATGTGTTAGTTGATTACAACTCCATGATGCTCCCTTTCTGCGGGGCGATGCTTAACCCTCCTCGGCAAGCCTGCGGGGTCTCTGCCTTTCCGCTAATCCCACAGGAGTCTCGCACCTTACGCCCGAATCAACTTCTGTCTTTAAAATTAGTAATCTCAAAAGCAACAATCCTTTAGAAAAGCGCCTAACACAAAAAGAGCACCCTAAGGAGTGCTCATCGAGATTGTATCTCTTACAATAACTTATATTAATATGTCATTAAAGTGAATACATCATAACCATCTAATTTTTTACGACCATCTAAATAAGATAGTTCAATTAGGAAGGCGATTCCTACAACGATTCCACCTAATTCTTCAACAAGTTTGATAGTAGCTTCAATTGTACCACCAGTTGCTAATAAGTCATCTGTAATTAAAACTCTTTGACCTGGTTTAATCGCATCTTTATGCATTGTAAGTGTATTCTTACCATATTCTAAATCATAATCATATGAAATTACTTCGCGTGGTAATTTACCTGGTTTACGAACTGGAGCAAATCCTACTTCTAATGCGTAAGAGATTGGACATCCTACAATAAATCCGCGAGCTTCAGGACCAACGACTAAATCGATGTCTTTTTCTTTCGCATATTTTACGATTTCATCTGTTGCAGCTTTATACGCTTTTCCATCAATCATCAATGATGAAATATCTTTAAATTGAACCCCTTCTTTTGGCCAATTTGGGACAATTGTAATATAATCTTTAAAATTCATTAACTAACTTCCTCCTGATTTATCATATGAGAATTTTGAAGTTTTAAGAAAAACGACTTTAATTCATCACATGTTGAGTATAAAAATATTCGTTCTAATTCGATATTTAAAAGCTTTTGTGCGTAAGTTCTAGATTGAGTTAAATCTTTTTTATCACTTTGTGGCAATAAACGAATTTTTCCATCCTCTATTGTAACAAATTCTAAATCAAAAAACACCTGTGTCATAAAATCTAGCTGACTTTTTTTCCAAACCATTTTTTTACAAAGTGCTTCTTCATATTTCTTTATGTCGAAAGGATTCGTATTTGCAAGTATTCCATAGTATTTTTTAAAGTTTTCTCTACTAGGAATAGGAGTAAACAAATGTGAATCTTCTTGGTCAAAGATCAGATAAATCCGTTTAGGAAAACTGTTTTGAAATAGACTTTTCATTTCATCTTCATTATTTGGAAGACTTAATAGTACTAAGTAAGCATTTGTTAGATCGATTCCATCTTGAACTTGGTCATAAGAAATAAAATGAGCTAAAGGATACTTTTTTGATAATTGTTCAATTTTATATTCATTATGATGAACAAAAACTAATTGATCTTCCTCTACAGAAAAATTTAATTTAGTTATATCTTGTCCTCTATAATCAAATAATTGCCAGTCATCAACTTTTATATCCTGTAACATCATTTGTGGCTTTCGTAATCCATTCCACTCATTAATAGATAACATTCCTAATACTGATACTTTTGCTGTTGGTGAAATCTCACTAACTACATGCCCAAAACTAAAACCGACAACATCTAACATTGTTTCATTATCTTTCAACTGGCATTTTAAGTGAGTTCCATCACTACCAATTTGACGTAAACTAGCTATGTTTATATCTTTAATTTCAATAAAAGGTTTTGGATTATGCATTCCAAATGGAGCTAATAAATTTATTTCATTTATAAGGGAAATTGTGACGTCTTCAACAGTACACTTAATGTCTACTTCTTTCAGTGGTGTAAAATCTTCTTCTGTTAGTAATTCATCTGCATGCTGATTAAGTCTTTGACGTAGTTCTTCAACATCTTCAATTGCAAGTGTCATACCCGCTGCAAGTGTATGTCCACCAAAATGAGGAAGAATTTCTTTGCATTTAGACAAGTTATCAAAAAGAGAAAAGCCTTCAATACTTCTTGCAGAACCTTTTGCGATTCCTTTTTCGTGATCAATACTTAGTACAATGACTGGTTTATAATATCGATCAACTAACCTAGATGCAACAATTCCAACAACGCCTGCATTCCATCCTTCTTTAGCTAAGACGAACACTTTATTCGAACAAGAATCATCAAGTTGATTAACTTGTTCAATGGCTTCTTCCGTCATCATATTAACTAATTCTTGTCTTTCTCTATTTAATCCATCGATTTGCTGAGCTTGTAATTTCGCTTCGTTTTTATCTTGCTCAAGCAATAAATCAACAGCAGGCTTAGCATCTCCTAAACGCCCAACAGCATTAATACGAGGTCCTAATGCAAAACCAATTGTTTCTTCTGTAATTGAATCAGTTGTGATCCCACTTATTTCTAATAACGCTTGCAGTCCCACAAATTTTGTTTGACGAAGCTGACGAACACCTTTTTTTACGATCAATCTGTTTTCATCAACTAACGGAACTAAGTCAGCAACGGTACCAATCGATACGATTTCAAAAAACTCCTCAGGAATTCGATTAAGTAAAGCTGTTGCAAACTTAAATACAACGCCCACACCCGCTAACTCTTTAAAAGGATAATTCGGACTTAATTTAGGATGAATCGTAGCAATTGTATTAGGTAATACCTCTTGTGCTTCGTGATGGTCAGTAATGATGACATCCATTCCTAACTCATTTGCTAAATTAACTTCTTCTACAGCAGCTATTCCAGTATCGACCGTTATAATTAACTTATACCCTTGATCACTCGCCCACTGAAATGCTTTTTTATTCGGTCCATATCCTTCC
>Ga0187780_10004263_pt1 | contig 10736 bp, 4 predicted proteins | sample 1015_Q2_SP10_20__FD_132429 | JGI IMG/M metagenome (GOLD analysis project Ga0187780, IMG submission 132429) | Tropical peat soil microbial communities from peatlands in Department of Meta, Colombia - 1015_Q2_SP10_20_MG | ecosystem: Environmental > Terrestrial > Soil > Wetlands > Peat | place...
AAGCCCAGGCAAAAATCTCTGACGCATTTGCCGACAAATTGTTTCAGAGCGATCGCCGATTGCTTTGGATTTTTAGCGGCGCGTCATCATTCCCGAAAACCGATCCGCATATCTTGGGATCGCGCGCCGGCATCCTCGGCGTAAGTTGGTCGATCGGCCAAATGCCGTTCACGATCTGGACTCTTTCGGCGCGTTTCGGCTTGAGAGTAGAGTTTCAGCGATTCGCTGGCATGATGGCGGTAACGGCCAGCAGAGGCAGAAGGGGCATGCCGGACACGATCCGGACGAGCCGGGGCTGCGTTCGTCCGTGGCTGGGCAGGTTGCTTGCAGCGATTGCTGCCGCGCCGCCGCTGCCGGCTTACGCCGAAAAGCAACCGGCCGTGGTGCTGCACCAGCTCGTCGCCGGCGCGTCGCGCAGCATCGACCGGCACGAAGTCGCCGCGCTGGCGCTGATCATCGGGCTCGCATTGTTTGCCGGCGTCACCGCGATCCTGTTGGTGCGCACGCGCGCGCGCGCGGCGCGAACCGAAGCGTCATGGCACGAGGAGACTGCGGCGCTGCGCGTCGAGCGCGACCGCGCCAACGCCCTGCTGCTGTCGGAGCCGCAGCTCGTCATCGACTGGCCGGCGGCGTCCGACGAGCCGAGCATCGAGGGTGATCCTTCGATCGTCGGCGTCGCCGCGCCGCATCGCGTGCTCGCCTTCGGCAGCTGGCTCGAGCCTGGCAAGGCGCGGGCGATGGAGCAGGCGGTCGAAGGCCTGCGGGCGCTGGGCGAGCCGTTCGCGATGTCAGCCGTGACCCTCGCCGGCCGGCCGATCGAGGCGCAGGGCCGCGCCATCGCCGGGCGCGCCGTGCTGCGGCTTAAGGATGCGACCGGCATCAAGCGCGAGCTGGTCGAGCTTGGCGCACGCCATGCGGCGCTGTTGAGCGAGATCGCGTCGCTGCGCACCTTGATCGAGCGGCTGCCGTCGCCGGTGTGGGCCCGTGACTCGGCGGGGCACCTGGCCTTCGTCAATGCCGCTTACGCGCGCGCGGTCGAAGCGCGCGATGCCGCCGATGCGGTCGCGCGCAACCTCGAGCTTCTCGACAGCTCGGCGCGCGACAACCTGGGACGCTCGCTCGCCGCCAGCGGCGCCTATGCCGGCCGGCTTCCCGCCATCGTCGCCGGCGCCAGGCGCAGCTTCGACGTGCTTGAATTTCGCACCGAGTCCGGCAGCGCCGGCCTCGGCATCGACGCCACCGAAGCGGACATGATGCGCAGCCGCCTCGCCCGCATGGTCGACGCCCACTGCCGCACGCTCGATGCGCTCTCGACTGGCGTCGCCATGTTCGACGCCGCGCACAAGCTCACCTTTTACAATGCGGCCTATCGCGCGCTCTGGGGCCTCGACGCGTTCTATCTCGACCAGGGACCGACCGACGCCGCCGTGCTCGAAGAGTTGCGCGCCGCGCGCAAGCTGCCGGAGGAGCAGGATTTCCGGGTCTGGCGCGCGCAGCTGCACGAGGCCTATCGCGCCGTCGAGGCGAAGGAGCACACCTGGCACCTTCCCGACGGGCGTACCTTGCGTGTCGTCACCACGCCCAATCCGGACGGCGGCGTCACTTACCTGTTCAACGACGTGACCGAGCGGCTCGACCTCGAGCGGCGCTACGAGGAGCTCATTCGCGTTCGCGGCGAGACGCTCGACAATCTCGCCGAAGGCGTGGTCGTGTTCGCAAGCGACGGCCGCATGCGCCTGTGCAATCCCGCCTTCGCCCGGATGTGGCGGCTCAGCCCCCAGGTCTTGGTGGAGCGGCCGCATATCGAGACCATCACCACGATGTGCCGGCCGCTCCATGCCGATCACCCGACGTGGCAGGCGTTGCGCCAGGTGGTGACTGCGATCGACCGCCGCGAGGCGGCTTCCGGACGGCTCGAGCGGCGCGACGGCAGCGTGGTCGACTGCCGCACGGTGCCGCTTCCCGACGGCGCCACCTTGGTGACGTTCCACGACGTGACCGACTCGGTCAATGTCGAGCGGGCGTTGCGCGAACGCAACGAGGCGCTCGAGGACGCCGACAAGATCAAGATCGATTTCGTGCACCACGTGTCCTACGAGCTGCGTTCGCCGCTCACCAATATCATCGGCTTTGTCCATCTGCTCGGCGATCCGGCGACCGGACCGCTGGCCGAGAAGCAGCGCGAATATCTCGACTACATCACCGTCTCGACCGACACCCTGCTGGCGCTGATCAACAACATCCTCGATCTCGCCACCATCGACGCCGGCCGTATGCATCTCAACCTCGGCCGCGTCGACATCCGCGCCGCCATGGAAGCGGCCGCCGAGGGCGTGCAGGACCGGCTGGTCAGCGCCGGCCTTTCGCTCGACATCCGCGCCGCGGCCGATATCGGCGCCTTCACCGCCGACGAACGGCGGCTGCGGCAAGTCCTGTTCAACCTCCTCGCCAATGCAGTGAGCTTTTCCCCGGCCGGCGGGACTGTTACGCTGACCGCCGAGCGGCGCGCCGACGCGATCCTATTTTCGGTTACCGACCGCGGGCCGGGCATTCCGCCCGAGGTGCTGGAGAGAGTATTCGACTGGTTCGAGACCCACTCGCTCGGCTCGCATCATCGCGGCACCGGCATCGGGCTGTCGCTGGTGCGCTCGTTCGTCGAGCTGCATGGCGGTACGGTGACGATCGAGTCGGTCGTCGGGGAGGGCACCACGGTGACCTGCACGTTCCCGCTCGGCGAAGCGGCGAGGCTAACGGCGGCCTAGCCGGCCGAACAGGGCTGCCCGGGATGACCGCAAAGTCGGCCGGCTATTCGCGTGCCGCTTCTACGGCGAGCGGCAAATCGGGCAGAGCGCGGTGATGTTTCCGACCGCCAGAAGCGGCGCCAGCTTCGCGGTGACGCTGGCGGACGAAGCGGCGACGGTGCGCTTTGCGCGCGACATCGGCGCGGCGCTCGAGCCCGGCGATCTGGTGGCGCTGTCCGGCGCGCTCGGTGCCGGCAAGACGACGTTCGCGCGCGCCCTGATCCGGCAATTGGCGGCCGACGACGCGATCGAAGTGCCGAGCCCGACCTTCACCCTGATGCAGACCTACGAGCTGCCGCGCTTTACGCTCGTTCACGCCGATCTCTACCGGCTTGCCGGCGCGGCCGAGCTCGCCGAGCTTGGCTTCGACGATCTGCCCGAAGGCTCGGTCATTCTTCTGGAATGGCCGGATCGCGCCGCCGGCCTGCTGCCGCCCGACCGCCTCGACATCACCTTCACGCTCACGCCGCAGCTCGGCGCCGAGGAGCGCAACGCCCGCGTCGTCGGCTATGGCGCCTTGGCGGCGCGCGTCGAGCGCATTCCGCTGCTGCGGGCCTTCCTCGACGAATCCGGCTTCGGCGCCGCGCGGCGCGTGCGCGTGCAGGGCGATGCCTCGACCCGCCTGTTCGAGCGCCTGACGCTCGATAAGCGCAGCGCGATCCTGATGAACGCGCCGCGGCAGCCCGACGGCCCGCCGGTGCGCGACGGCAAGCCCTACAGCGCCATCGCCCATCTCGCCGAGGACGTCGTCCCCTATGTCGCGATCGCCTCGGCGCTGCGCGCGCTCCAGATCTCGGCGCCAGCGATCCTCGACGCCGATCTCGACCGCGGCCTCGTCATCATGGAGGACCTCGGCAATGAGCGCATCGTCGCCGGCGATCGCCCGGCGCCGATCGAGGCGCGCTATGCCGCCGCCGTCGATCTCCTTGCCGCGCTGCACGGCCAGGCGCTGCCGGACGTGCTTGAGGTCGCGCCGCATCTCGACTACCGGCTGCCGCGCTACGACATGGAAGCGTTCCTGATCGAGGCCGAGCTGCTGCTCGACTGGTATCTGCCGGCGGTCGCCGCGCCGGCGTCAACGCCGATGCGCGAAACCTTCCTGGCGCTGTGGCGCGAGGCGCTCACGCCGGTGATCGAGGCGCCGCCGACCTGGGTGCTGCGCGATTACCACTCGCCAAACCTGCTGTGGCTGCCGGACCGCGAAGGCATCGCCCAGATCGGCGTGCTCGATTTCCAGGATGCGCTCCTCGGCCCGGCGGCCTACGATGTCGCCTCTTTGCTGCAGGACGCGCGCGTCGACGTTCCCGAATCGCTCGAGGTCGCGCTCCTTGGCCGTTACGCCCGCGCCCGCCGCGCCCAGGACGCAAGTTTCGACGTCGCCGCCTTCACCCGGCTTTACGCGACGCTGACCGCGCAGCGCGCGACCAAGATCCTCGGCATTTTTGCCCGGCTCGAGCGGCGCGACGGCAAGCCTCAATACACGCGTCATTTTCCGCGGCTATGGGCCTATCTGCAGCGCTCGCTGGTGCACCCGGCGCTGGCGCCATTGCGGGCCTGGTACGCCAATGTGCGGGTCAAGGTGCGGCCTGGGGTATGATGGGGCGAATCGTTTGACAGCGAGGCTGGCTCGGGGCACGCGATGATGCCGAACCGCGCAATCGTGCTGGCGGCCGGCCTCGGCACGCGGATGCGGCCGTATAACGGCCAGATCCCGAAGCCCCTCGTCGCGATCGGCGGCAAGTCGCTGATCGACTATGCGCTTGACCGCCTGGCCGAGGCGGGCGTCGAGCGCGCCGTGGTGAACGTGCATCACCTCGCCGACGCCGTGGAGCAGCACGTGACCAAGCGCGCGCATCCGCAGATCGTCATCTCGGATGAGCGCGCGGAACTCCTCGGCACCGGCGGCGGCGTCGCCAAGGCGCTGCCGCAGCTCGGCAACGCGCCGTTCTTTTTGATCAACTCCGACACGGTGTGGCTCGACGGCGTCAAGCCGAACGTCGCCCGGCTTGCCGCAGCGTTCGATCCCGCCATCATGGACGCGCTGCTCCTCTTGGCGCCGACCGCCGACAGCATCGGCTATGCCGGCCGCGGCGATTTCGCCATGCTCCCCGACGGCCGCTTGCGCCGGCGCGGCGAGCGCGAGGTGGTGCCGTTCGTTTATGCCGGTGCGGCGATTCTCGCGCCCGCGCTGTTTGCCGGTGCGCCGGCCGGCGCCTTCCCGCTGACCCTCCTGTTCGACCGCGCCGGCGCCAAGGGCCGGCTGTTCGGACTACGCCTCGAAGGCCTGTGGATGCATGTCGGCACGCCCGAGGCGGTTGCCGCCGCCGAGGCCGCGCTCGCCGCCGCGCGATAGAATCGGGTAAGCCCGTGCGGTATATCGCGGGCCGATATGTCCCCACGCGTTTTCACCATTCCGCCGTCGGCGCCGTTCCTGCCGACGCTGATCAAGGCATTGACCGACGGCAAGCTCGGCTTCCGGCTGGCCGACGATCCGCTCGCGCTCGCCGCCGTCACGCTTTATTTGCCGACGCGGCGCGCCTGCCTGATGGCGCGCGACGCGTTTCTCGACACGCTCGAGCGCGACGGGGCGATCCTGCCGCGCATCGTCGCCATCGGCGATATCGACGAGGACGAGATCGCGTTCGCCGAGGCCGCCTCCGGCACGCTCGCCGCCGATGCGCTCGCGCTGCCGCCGGCGCTCGGCGCGCTTGAACGCCGGCTCCTGCTGGCGCGGCTGATCCGGAAATGGGCGCAGGCGCCCGAAGTCCGCGGCGCAAGCGGCATGCCGCTCGTCGCGCAGATGCCGGCGGCCGCCTGTGCGCTCGCCGACGACCTCGCCCGGCTGATCGACGACGTGACCATGCGCGGCGTGTCGTGGGACGCACTCGATGATCTCGTGCCGGACGCGCTCGACCCCTATTGGCAGCTGACGCTGAAGTTCCTGCAGATCGCGCGCCAGAGCTGGCCGGAGATTTTGCGCGAGCGTGGCTTGATCGAGCCGGCGGCACGGCGCGACGCGCTGATCAAGGCCGAGACGGCGCGGCTCGCGCGCCGGACCGACGCGCCGGTCGTCATCGCCGGCTCGACCGGATCGATTCCGGCGACGGCGGACTTGATTGCGGCGATCGCGCGTCTCCCGCACGGCGCGGTGGTGCTTCCAGGCCTCGACACCGATCTCGACGAAGCGTCCTGGCGCCTCATCGGCGGCGACGCGCGTGACGGTGCTCCCGCGGCGCCCGGCCATCCGCAATTCGCGCTGCAGGCGCTCATCGCGCGCATCGGCATCGACCGGTCGGCGGTGAGCGAGCTGGCGGAGGCTTGCGGGCGCGAGCGGGTGGTCTCGGAAGCGTTGCGCCCGGCGGCGGCAACCGATCTCTGGCGCCAACGCGCCGGAGATCCGGCGTTCGAGGCCGCGGCCGCCACCGCGCTCGACGGGATCGCGATGATCGAAGCCGCCCACGCCGAGGACGAGGCGCTCGCCATTGCGGTCGCGCTGCGCGAAGCCGTCGGGCAGGGCAAGACCGCGGCCCTGGTCACGCCGGATCGGGCGCTGGCGCGCCGCGTCGGTGCGGCGCTCGCGCGCTGGTCGATCGCCGCCGAGGATTCCGCCGGGCAGCCGCTGGCCGAGACGCCGGCCGGCGTCTTTGCGCGGCTCGCCGCCGAAGCGGCGTTCGGCGGGCTCGCACCGGTGACGCTCCTCGCCTTGCTCAAGCACCCGCTGCTGCGGCTCTCGTTGCGCGGCACCCACCGCGCCGTCGCCGCGCTCGAGCGCGCGGTGCTGCGCGGCCCGCGCCCGCGCCCCGGCAGCGCCGCCCTTGGCCGCGCCCTCGAAGCGTTGCGCGGCGAACTTCAGAAATTCCGCCGCAAGGAGGAAGCCGATCTGCATGCCTCCGATCCGCGCATCGATCTGACCGACGGCGAGCTTGCTGCCGCCGCCGAGCTGGTGCGCCGCCTCGCCGAGGCACTGGCGCCCCTGGAAAGCGTCGGTCGGGAGGCGCGTTCGCTGAGCGAGCTCGCTGCGCGGCACCGCGATGTGCTGGCCGCGCTATCCCGCGACGGCGAGCGGGAAGGCGCCTTCGCCGGCGCCGATGGCGGAAAGCTTGCCGAGGCGCTCGATGAATTGGCGACGAGCCAAGCCGCCGGCGACCTTCCGGTTGCGCCATCCGACTATGTCGAGCTTTTTGGCGCCGCGCTCGCCGGCCGCGTGCTGCGCTCTGAGCCGCAGCGCGGCGCGCGCGTTCGCATCCTCGGCCCGCTCGAAGCGCGGCTCGCGCAGAGCGACCGGCTCGTGCTCGGCGGGCTGGTCGAAGGGACCTGGCCGCCGGACGCGCAGACCGACGGCTGGCTCAGCCGGCCGATGCGCCGGGCGCTCGGCCTCGATCTGCCCGAGCGCCGCATCGGATTGTCGGCGCACGATTTCGCCCAGCTTCTCGGCGCGCGCGAGGTGATCCTGACCCGTGCCGCCAAGGTCGCCGGCACGCCGACCGTGCCGTCACGTTTCGTCCAGCGACTTGCCGCGATCGCCGGTGCGCGCTGGCAAGCGGTGATCGAGCGCGGCGAGATCTATCTCGCCTGGGCGCGCGAGCTCGACCGGCCGGTTGAGGTTGCCGCGGCGCCGCGGCCGGCGCCGAAGCCGCCGCGCGCGGCGCGCCCGACGCGTCTCTCCGTAACCGAGATCGAGCACTGGCTGCGCGATCCGTACACGATCTACGCCAAGCACGTGCTGCGGCTCAAACCGCTCGATGAAGTCGACGCCGCACCCGGCGCCGCCGAGCGCGGCACCGTCATTCATGCCGCGATCGGCGAATTCACCCAGCGCTTCGCCGGGCGTCTGCCGGCCGATCCGGCGCACGAGCTGATCGCGCTCGGCCGCGCGCACTTCGCGGCGCTCGAGGAATTTCCCGAGGCGCGGGCATTCTGGTGGCCGCGCTTTATGCGCATCGCGCAGTGGTTCGGCGCCTGGGAGGCCGGACGCCGTCCCGAGATCGCGGCGATCGCCGCGGAAATCCGCGGCGAGATCGAGATTCCGCTCGCCACCGGTGCATTCAAGCTCAGCTGCAGAGCCGACCGCATCGAGCGCCACGCCGACGGCCGTTACGTCGTGCTCGACTATAAGACCGGCTCGCTGCGCACCGAGAAGCAGGTGCGCACCGGCCTGGCGCCGCAGCTCACGCTCGAGGCCGCGATCCTGCGCCGCGGCGGCTTCGCGCCAATCCCGTCCGGCGCCACGGTCGCCGCGCTCGCCTATGTGATGCTCAAGGGCGGCGTGCCGCCCGGACGGCTCGAGCCGATCATGTTCAAGGATGGCACGCCGGACAGCCAAGCCGAACGGGCGCTGGACAAGCTTTCCGCCCTGGTGCGGTGCTTCGACAACGATGAGGAGCCCTATCGCTCGCTGGTGCACCCGATGTGGAAGGCGCGTTACGGCGACTATGATCACCTCGCCCGCGTCAAGGAATGGTCGGCGACCGGCGGTCCCGAAGATGAAGAGTTCGGGAGCGGCGCGCCGTGAGATCGCCGAGCATCATCCCGCCCGACGTGCTCGCCTTGCAGGGCGAGGTCTCCGATCCGGCGGTTTCGGCGTGGGTCGCCGCCAATGCCGGATCGGGCAAGACCCATGTTCTGGCGCAGCGCGTGATCAATCTGCTGCTCGCCGGCGTCGAGCCGGAAAAGATTCTCTGCATCACCTTCACCAAGGCGGCCGCCGCCAATATGGCAAAGCGCGTGTTCGACACGCTTGGGCGCTGGACTTCCCTCGACGACGCCGCGCTCGACGACGCCATTCGCGAGCGTTCGGGCGCGGCGCCGGCCGCGCATCGGCGGGCGCTGGCGCGGCGGCTGTTCGCGCGCGCGCTCGATACGCCGGGCGGCCTCAAGGTGCAGACGATCCATGCCTTCTGCACTCAGCTTCTGCATCAGTTTCCGTTCGAGGCGAACGTCGCCGCCCGCTTCGGCGTGCTCGATGAAGCCGAGCAGTCGCAGCTCCTGGAACGGTTGACGTTGACGGTGCTGCTCGAAGGCGCCTCCGCGCCGGAAGACGCGCTGAGCCGCGCGCTCGGCATCGCCATGACCGCAGCCGCCGACCAGACCTTCCGCGACGTGGTGCGCGAGGCGATCGGCCGGCGCGATGCGATCGAGCGCTGGCTGACGCGGTGCGGCGGCCTCGACGCGGCGATCGCCGCGCTGTCTCGCGCGCTCGCGGTAAAGCCCGGCGAGGATATCGACAGCGTCGAGGCCGAGTTCTTTTCCGGCGCCCTGATCGCGCCGTCGCAGTGGCCGGAACTCGCCGCCCTATTCGCACGGGGCGCCAAGACCGATTGCGAGCAGGCCGAGCGGTGGCGCTCGCTAGCCGCGCGGTCGGGCTCCGACCGGATCGAGACCTATATCGACATTTTCTGCACCGGCGAGCGCAGCCCGCGCAGATCGATCGCAACCAAGGCGATCAAGGACGCCGGTCTCCTCGAGCGCCTGTGCGCGGAGCAAAATCGCGTCTGCGCCGTGCTCGAGCGGCGCAACGCCGTCTTATGCCGCGACCGCAGCGCCGCGCTCCTGACGGTCGCCGCCGCGGTGCTCGAGCGCTATCGCGGCGAGAAGGAGCGCCGCGGCCTTCTCGACTATGACGACCTGATCGACAAGACGCTGGCGCTCCTCAACAGCGTCGAGGCCGCCTGGGTGCATTACAAGCTCGACCTCGGCGTTGATCACGTGCTGATCGATGAGGCGCAGGACACGAGCCTCAAGCAATGGGAGATCGTCCGCCTGCTGACGGCAGAATTCACTGCCGGCAAGGGGGCGCGCGGTCTCACGCGCACGATGTTCGCGGTCGGCGACGAGAAGCAATCGATCTTCTCGTTCCAGGACGCCGCGCCCGAGGAATTCGTGCTGATGCGCCGGCATTTCGAGCGTGCACATCAGGCCGGCGGCCTCGACTTTGTGTTCCGCGAGTTCAAGCATTCGTTCCGCTCCGGCGACAGCGTGCTCCAAGCGGTGGACGCGGTGTTCAAGGCAAGCGAGATCGCAGCAAGCGTGACCGCGGACAGCGGCGGCTTCCCGCCACATATCGCGTTACCCGACGCGCCGCCGAGCCTCGTCGAAATCTGGGAGCCGACCAAGCCCGAAGCGCGCGAGCCGATCGAGGGCTGGGATGCGCCGTTCGACACCGTGAGCGAGATGAGCCCGCGCGTTAAGCTCGCGCAGCGGATCGCCCGCACCGTGCGCCGATTTATCGCCGAGCGCGTACCGGTCGGCATCGAGCGCCGCGCGGCGCGCTATGGCGACGTGCTCGTGCTGGTGCGCCAGCGCGGACCGCTGTTCGAAGCGATCATCCGCGCGCTCAAAAATGAGAATGTCGACGTCGCCGGGGCTGATCGGCTGATGCTTACCGAGCACATCGCGGTCATGGACCTGATCGCGCTTGCCGACGCGCTGTTGTTGCGCGAGGACGATCTGGCGCTGGCGAGCGTGCTGCGCAGCCCGCTGTTCGGATTTTCCGACGATGATTTGTTCGCCATTGCCTGGAATCGCGGGCGCTCATCGCTGCGCGCCGCGCTCGACGCCAGCGCCGCGAGCGCCAACGCCGCCGCTGGGCACGAGAAATTCGCCGAGGCGACGGAGCGCCTTGACGCGCTTGCCGAAGCGGCGCGGCGGGAGACGCCGTTTGCCTTCTACGCCAAGCTTCTCGGCGCTGGCGGCGGCCGCCATCGCTTCCTCGCCCGGCTTGGCGCCGAGGCAAACGACGCGCTCGACGAATTCCTCAATCTCGCGCTCGACTATGAGCGGCGGCAGGTCCCCTCGCTGCAGGGCTTTGTCGCCTGGCTGCGCGCCGCGCGCGCCGAGGTCAAGCGCGACATGGAGATCGCGCGCGACGAAGTGCGGGTCATGACGGTGCACGGGGCCAAGGGCCTCGAAGCGCCGATCGTGATCCTCGCCGATACC
>Ga0187780_10004264_pt1 | contig 10736 bp, 9 predicted proteins | sample 1015_Q2_SP10_20__FD_132429 | JGI IMG/M metagenome (GOLD analysis project Ga0187780, IMG submission 132429) | Tropical peat soil microbial communities from peatlands in Department of Meta, Colombia - 1015_Q2_SP10_20_MG | ecosystem: Environmental > Terrestrial > Soil > Wetlands > Peat | place...
CAGGCCGAGGAAGATGGCCCCGGTTCCACCGGCGGCCAACGCAATCAACCGCGCGCCGTTGCTGAAGTGCAACGCATACTGCAGCATGGGCCCCAGCCACCAGCCCATCAGGAAGGTGAAGGCCAGCATCGCCACCACTCCCCACACGCTGTTGCGCAGCGCGCTCACGGCGAACAGCGCGCCGACGATCACCGCCAGCATGATCAACGGCGCCGCGATCGGGTGCTCCGCCATCCAGGCGAAGCTGGTATTGACGCCGATCCATGCCCCGATCACCGTCGGGATCATCGATAAACCCAGCAGCAGGTAGGTATTGCGCAGGACCTTGTTCTGCTCGGCCGCCAGTACCTGCGACTGAGCGGGGATGCGAAGTTCTGGTTGCATGACGAGTGCCTCCGTACGATCAACGCATAAGACTAGGTCAGCTATGTGAAAGTTTCAAGTCCGGCTGTCCGAAAGCAGTGAAACGGCCGACAACGCGGTATGATTCGCGCCGTTCGCGGAGGGTTGGCAGAGCGGTCTAATGCGGCGGTCTTGAAAACCGTTGTGGGGCAACCCACCGGGGGTTCGAATCCCTCACCCTCCGCCAGTGAAAAAGCCCCGCGCGAAGCGGGGCTTTTTTGCTCAGCGCTGCCGCTTACAGCAGAGCCTTGGCCGCGGCCATCGCCGCATCCATGTCGGGCAACTCAGTGATCTCCGGAACGACTTGCATGTAGCGCACCACACCGTTCTTGTCCGTCACGATCACAGTACGCGTCAGCAGGTGCAGGGGCGCGATCAGAAGCCCGGTGCGTGTGCCGAATTCCGCTGTCTTATAGTCCGACAGAAATACCATGTCTTTCGCCTTGGCGGCGCGCTGCCAGCGCCACTGAGCGAATGGCAAGTCCATGCTGACGGTGACCAGCTCGACGTTTTGCGCGAGCGTCGGATCCTTCTCTACCAGCTCGTGGGTCTGGGCGTTGCACGTCGGGGTGTCGAGAGAGGGCACGACGTTGATGATGCGCACCTTGCCCTTGCCGTCGGCGATGTTGATGGGCGCCATGCCTGCACCGGTCAGGGTCGCCGAGGGCAGGGGATCGCCCACCTTGATGGCGGTCCCCTGGAGCGGCAACGGATTGCCCTTGAACATGACGGCGTTGCCATCCCCGGCTTGTGTGTTGCCGGTGTTGACCGGGATCTGCATGGTTTCATCGGCATAGACCGCCGCCGAAGAGGCGACCAGCGCCGCGGCGAGCGCTGGGACGAGAAAGCTGAATCGCATGGTTTCCTCCGTTATTCGTTGCTGTAAAGCTACCCGCCGGTCGATGCAATACGCTCGGCGTGTTGTGGTGAACGTCGCGTGAAAAATCCCGTGCGGCCGCGGGCCGTGCCGCACACGTTAGTGTCCACCAAACCGGGCGCCGCGGCAAAGGGAAGATGACGCGGGCAGTACATCTGCCACAGGTAGGGTCTTTATGGCTTACGCCGGCCCTACCGGGCTCAGAGTGCGCGCAGCCCGCAGATTAGGAATACCTGCGCGCCGAGAACGAAGCGAATCAGCGGCGGCGAGCGTGGCGCTTGGAGCCGTTCCCGGTCAGGGCCTGCTGGCGCAGGCGCTTGTACAGCCGGGGCTCGGCGGACTTCAGGTAGGAGATCACCTGAAAATCACCGCGCGTGATCCTGCGTACGTCGATCTGATCGACATGCACCAGGCGCAACAGCTCCTGCACCGGCTTCGGCATCGTGCGCCCGCTTTCGTAGCGGGAGCCCCCGCTCTGGGTTACTCCGATCCGGCCCCAGAACTCCTGTTGGTTCAAGCCGAGGCGGTGACGGATGTCGCGGGGGTGAGAGATAGCTTTCATTTTGATGTCATATCCACACAGTTGAAGACGCAGCGCGGACTTGGCCGCGCCTGACCTGTTTGGCTCCGATTGCCGCCGGAAGTTCCGGAAGACATATTGCAGCATGACGCCGCTCGACGCCAGCGGCGGACAAACGCTAATGCCGCCCGCATGGGCGGCCTCCTACGGCGCTAGAGCAACGTGCCTCTCCGGCGGGCGCCCCGCGAGGCTGCCCCGTCGCGCGCTTGAGACGCGGTTAAGGCAGGCGGAAGGTGACCAGCGCGCCGGAATCCTTCGGGAACGTATTGTACGGATAGCCGAAGAAGGACGCATAGTCGTCTCCGGCCAGGCCGCCCCAGCCGGTCTCGACGGCGATGTACTGCCTGCCGTCCTTGCCCTTGTAGCTGATGATGCCGCCGTTATGCCCTTGCCCGTTGTTGTGTTTCCACAGCTCCTTGCTGGTGGTGGCATCGAGCGCGCGCAGCCAGCCGCGCGGGTCGGGCACGAACAGCAGATTGCCGGCGGTGGACAACAGGCTCGCTAGCGGCGGCTCGGGAAACTCGATCTCCCACCTCTTCGCTCCAGTGAGGGGATCATTGGCGGAGATGTGGCCGCGCACTTTCCCGTCCGGCGGGTTCACCAGGCTGAAATCCGCGCCGATGTTGAGCTGCGCCATCGGCTCCAGGATCGGCGCGCTCTTCTTCACGGTGAGGTCCATGCACCATTCGTTGCCCACCTTGTAGTACAGGCCGGTCTTGGGGTTATAGGTGCCTGAGTTCCAGCTGACGCCGCCGGCGATGAACGGGCACAGGTTCTTCTGCTCGCCCTCGGTGAAATCGCGGCGCCCGATCAGCTCGCCGGTGCGCGGGTCGATGTCCTTCACGAAGTTGATGTTCTTGACCAGGCGCCAGACGTTCTGCACCTTGGCTTTGCGGTCGTAGACGAACACGAAGCCACCCTTGTTCGCGTGCACGATGTATTTCTTGCCGCCGCGCTCGAGCATCACGAATTCGCCCACAGCGCTGTCGAAGTCCCACGCGTCGTGCGGCAGCTCCTGGTGATAGGCCTTGAGCTCTCCCGTGTCGAGATCGAGGCCGACCACGGTGCTCGTGTACAGATTGGTGCCGGGCCGCGCGCCGCCAGTCATCCAGTCCGGACCTGACCAGTCATACAGGGGCGCGGGATTGGCCGTGCCCCACCACACCAGATTGCTTTCCGGGTCGTAGCTGCCGGCCATCCAGCCGCCGCCTCCGCCCACTTTCCAGGAGTCGTTGCCCCACGTGTTGCGCGCATCGGACTTGGTGTTGTCGTTGCCGCCGACGGTGTAGAACTTCCACGCCTCCTGGCCGGTGCTCGCGTCCACTGCGAAGATCGGCCCGCGGTATGGCCACTCGCCGCCCTGCGCGCCGATGATCACCTTGTCCTTTACGAACAGAGGCGCACCCGTGAACCCGACGGTGAGCTTCTCCGAGTTGATCAGCTTGGTTTCCCAATTGAGCTTCCCGGTCTTCATGTCGATCGCGACCAGCTTGCCATCGAGCGTACCCATGTAGACGTTGCCCAGGCCCAGGGCGAGCCCGCGGTTGTATGGCGAATGGGTTTGCTTGGCGACCAGGTCCTCGTTCAGCTTCTGGCGGTAGTACCAGACGACTTCGCCGGAGGCTCCGTCGAGAGCGAACACCTGGTTGTAGGGGCCCGAGTAGTAGAGGATTCCGTCCGCGGCCAGCGGCATCGACTGTAGACCGCGCACGGCGCGCGGCATGACGTGAGTCCACGCCACCTGCAGCTTGCTCACGTTCTTGCTGTTGATCTGGTCGAGCGCGCTGTAGTGCCAGCTCTTGTAGCTGCCGTGATAGGTGAGCCAGTCGCCCGGGTACTTGTCCGCGTTGCGAATGCGCTCGTAGGTGACCTCGCCCCATGCCTGCCCGAACAGCCCGAGCAGGGCAACCGCGAACAGCGCCTTGACACCGCCAAGCCCCTGCTGCCATCGCTTCATCGAGATTCTCCTCTTCAGACCTGCGCCGCTGCCACCAAGGTCGTTGCAGGACGACGCGTACAGCCGGCGCCTGCGTAACGAGGGCGCACTATAGTGGACGCTGGCGCACATTTCAACCGGCGAGCCGGCCTAAAACGCGCGCCAGACAAGGACTTACGACAGGGCGGAGGACAACTTGAGGCGGGCGCCCGGAACGGCCAGTGGCGGCAGCACCCGGAAACGCAAACGGCAGCCGTCGGCTGCCGTCGGGATGCTCGCGAGATTGCGCGCCTGGCTACTTGGCGACCTGGCGTTCGCGCAGCTCGTCGAGCGTCTTGCAGTCGATGCACAGCGTGGCGGTCGGGCGCGCTTCCAGCCGCTTCAAACCGATTTCGACGCCGCAGCTGTCGCAGTAACCGTACTCGCCCACGTCGATCTTGGCGATGGTTTCTTCGATCTTCTTGATCAGCTTGCGCTCACGGTCGCGGTTGCGCAGCTCGAGCGCCATGTCGGATTCCTGACTGGCGCGGTCGTTGGGATCGGCGAAGATGGTCGCCTCGTCCTGCATGGTGTGGACGGTGCGGTCGATGTCCTGGCTCAACTCTTCCTTCAGCGCACTGAGGATCTTGCGGAAATGATCGAGCTGGCGCGGGTTCATGTACGCCTCACCCTTCTTCGCCTGGTAGGGCTTGAATTGAGTGTGAAATTCAGCAGCCATGGACGCTCGTTCCGGCGCAAAAAAGTCGCTTTAATAGCAGAAAACTCCTGGGCCCGCAAGCAACTTTCGCTCCCATCGCGACTCGATGTTCAGGCGCGCGTTGCGGTTATCGCGCCGCTGCCGCAAATTGACCCGTGCGCACGCAAGCAGTTATAGTAGCCCGCTTCCGGGGTGTGACGCAGCCTGGTAGCGTGCCTGCTTTGGGAGCAGGATGTCGGAGGTTCGAATCCTCTCACCCCGACCAGCATGCCCGCCGACCATGACATCCGGTCGCTCCTGCCCGTAGCTCAACCGGATAGAGCACCAGCCTTCTAAGCTGGGGGTTATGGGTTCAAGTCCCGTCGGGCAGGCCAGATATCCGATGCGCGCAGTGCGCGTGCGGGAACAGCGGTGGCTGTAGCTCAGTTGGTAGAGTCCCGGATTGTGATTCCGGTTGTCGCGGGTTCGAGTCCCGTCAGCCACCCCATCCATCCTAGGCCGCACGGGAAGTGTCTACTAACCCGTTCGGAATATTCCGCTAGTTTCGGAATATTTTTAGTCGCGTTTGCGGTTAGGCAGAACCGTGATCACCTTTCGGCGAGCCGTATACACTCGTGTCGTGCGTAGGTCCGAGTGTCCCAGTAGTTTCTGTGCCTCCTCCACGCCGCGTTGGTCCTCGACCTCCGTTCCGGCGGTCGCCCGGATATCGTGTTCCCAGAAGCGCACGCCGCCGGCTTCCACGTACGCACACATGCGTCTTTGCCACATAGCCTTCCATCCAGCTGCTGTGTAGGGCTGTCCACGTCGCCCGCAGAAGAGCCACATTGAACCGACTGGACGAGGCAGCGCCAGAATTTGTTCTAGCAACTCTCGCAGCCCAGTTGATACGCCGCTGTCATCCACGAACGGGAAAAACTGTTTCTTGCCACGCTTGCCCGTGTCGATACGCAAGCCGGATTCCTGAATCATGGCGCGATGCAGCCGGAGCATGTCGCCCATGCGCAGGCCGAGCATCCGCTTCAACTCCACGTACAGGGCCGTCTGCGTGTCCCTAAAGCGCTCCAGACACAGAGCGATAAACGCGGCCAGCTCGACAGGCTCCGGGCACCGATCGCGCTCCTGTTCGGCGTATCGCTTGACTTCTCGGCAGGGGTTCGCTGTCAGGGGCAACCCGTTTTCGATGCCAAATGAGAAGAGTGCGGACAGGGCAGACAGCTCGCGGTTGCAACGGATCGGGGCGGAGCCGCGAGCGCGCTTGTATCCGTAGATATCCTGTGGCGTTATCTCGAGGGGATCCATCTCGCCAAAGACCGCGCGCGGCCTTCCGATCTCCTGTAGACGGTCTTGACGTGTGCGGGGCTTAAGCTTCGGCAACTCGAGCTGCGAGTAGGCATCCATCAGCTCTCTGACCGAACGGTAGGCGCTCCTTCGGTCGATGATCTTGCCGTAAGCTGCGAGTGCTTCGTGGAGCGGCATCGGCGAGCCGTCTTTACGGCGAAACCAGGTCTTCGGCGCGCCCGGGGGCCAGTAGTAATAGGTACCGTGATCGCAGTAGAAACGCTGAGGCAGATCGAGGCGATGTTTGCGGCGGCGGCCCATGATCAAACTCTAGCGCGTTTAACGGCCTCGTACCTGGGTTCGGCGCGTCGTGTCCGACGCGCCGCAGCGCCGCTCATGATTTTCGCGTAGTGCTCGCGGTCAACCCGTGGCCAACCGTCGCCTCCAATGCGAAACTCGAGCCCCATCTGCCGCAGGACCCTCGCCATCGCCGGTCTAGTCCGCTTACCCGTGAGCTCGTGTAGCTCGTTCAGGGTCAGGCAGAGGCTCACGAGGATATGCCTTGGCAGGAAATTGAGGCACCGCGCTGTCCAAATGCGTAAGCCGCGAATGCCTGGGGAGAAGCGGACATAGCCGTCTAGGCGTGCATACGGAAGCACTGTATGGTGATGCTGGCAGAGGCAGAACGACATCGATTTGGAAGCGTTTTAGCGCGTGGTCAGCGGTCTCGGTGGGACCTGAGACCACACTTTGGCGACCGGAATTCCCTGACAGCCAGCGCTGAGGAATTAATATCAGCTTACAGTATAGATGTCAAGACCTGCTTTCGTGGCACCTTTTGAAGCTTGGTGGCGCTGCTACCCAGTTTGGAAACGGTTGCCGCCGCCGTCTTGGGACGATCGCAAGTAGGAGTCGGTCAGCGCCCTTGATTGCTTATCACTGGCGACCTGTTCCATCCGTCGCCGCCATTGAGCCGCTGCTTCGGCGCAAAGGCCCTTGGTCGAGAACGGGAAAGCGGGCCTTACACGGGCGCACAGTCTCGCTGATGGCAAGGCCAACGATCTGTCAATCGAGCAGGCGTCGAAAACTAAAGATGGTAGCTAATATTAGAGGCACCTGAGCTCATCGTTCCTGCTGCGTGCCGACGAGCTCATTCGCTAGCGAGTGAATTCCTGGCCGCCGCCACGTGCGGCGGGGGAGGAAATAATGAAGATGCGCGCAAGGCAAGATGAGGACGCGGTCGCACCCAGCGTGGGTGGATGGCGCTTCAAGCTCGGAATCGTGATTTTCGTGCTTGCATTCGCGGTGTGGCTGCTTGTCCCGCTCGCCGCAGCGGCAGGCGCGTCCGCAGCCTCGATAGCCGCGTTAAGCGGCGTCTTGTTCGTGGCGAACAAGATTTTGCTAGTGCTCGTAATAGCGGTGGTCGGAAAGTCAGGATTGCAGCGGCTCAAACAGCTCGTGCTTGGCTACGTGACTGCGCGCTCGGACGAGATAGGCCCCTTTCGACATCGAATTGGAGTTGTGTTGTTCTGCTTGCCTATCTTCTCGTCACTCCTCCAGCCCTACGTGGACGTTGTCTGGCCGGGGGTTCGGCCCGATGAGTGGTGGTTTCAGCTGCTGGGCGACGTGATACTGATCGTGAGCTTCTTCGTGCTTGGCGCGAATTTCTGGGGCAAAGTGAGAGCGTTGTTCATCCGGACCGCTCGTGTCGTGGACCTGAGCGGGACGCCGTAACGAAAGCCATTGAGTTACAGTAAATCAAAGAAGCAAACCATCCTTGGTCTAGAGTGAGAAGCATGTAGTCGATAGGCGCGGCGGAGGTCTCGTCGTCGATGGTTTCCATACGCTCCTTCGTGAGAGGGCCGCTATCCTCGATGGTCTGCTTGCCGATCTTGCCGAAGCGGGGATCAACGGTGGGATCGTCTATGTTCGTGGCCCTCGTCTTGAGCCCACCGCGCGGGCCGAACTTGGCGAGGTACGCCGGGTCCCTCGGATAGTGGGGCAGCTCCGGCTCTTCCTCAACATTCAGGTAATACAGGTTGCCGAAGAACTCGTCGAACCAGTTGGCGGTGGGCAGCGTCTCGTTGCGATCGCCAACGTGATTCTTACCGAACCGGCCTGTGGCATACCCCAGATTCTTCATGATCCCGCCGATGGAGGGATCGAGCTGGCTCATGCCATGGGAGCCCCCGGGTAACGAACCTTGCTCAGTCCTGTGCGGATGATGTGTTGCCCGGTGAGGAAGGCAGATCGCCCGGCGGTGCCACATTGCTGGCTCATGGAACTAGCTCGATCTCACTCAGGCGCCAGCTCTTGTCGAAGAACGGCTCGAGCGGGCTGTAAAGGCGGAGGATCACGAACCAACCCTTGCCCGACATCGTCTGAATCCAATTCCCGCGCGCGACGCCGTCGGGCTGCTTCGGGGCGAAGTAGACCGTGGTAGAGCCATCGGCATTAGGTTCGGCCGAGGGCGAGGGATAGCTCTGGCTGCCGGCGCGGGGATAGCGCTGCGGTGTGTCGAGCATCGACCTCGACATGTTGTCGTAGAGAGTGAGCGACCAGAAATTGGCCTCGGGGATACCCTTGGGCAATGTGACTTTATAGGTCTTCGCTCCGTCGAAGTGATTCTTGTCCGCGTCGACCATGGCTAACAGGTACTGTGATCCAACGCCAGGAAGGCGCATCGCCATCGCCGGCGTAATCCCGGTCACGCCATAGAAGAAGTTCGTGCGCGCTTCCATGGTGCGGTAGCCGGTCGGCGGGAACGGCTTGACTCCTTCTGGTGTGATCAAGGGGATCGGCGTCTCGAACTCGTGGCCGGTGATGAACAGAAAGTTGAACCAAGCGGAATTGGGATAGAAGAACCAGCTCGGATCGCGCGGGCTCATGAACAGCGTGCGCGCGCTCGCGTTGGCCAGCGCCAGCGCGTCGGTCATGATTTTCTTCATCCGCGCGTCCGGGTTGAACGGCTTGCCTTTGATGATGCCAAGGGCGGCGATGGGCCCCATCAGCTCGGAGTCAAGCGAGGTGGCCGGCTCGCGTTGAACGATCTCGTTGAGCATCTCGAAGAACGTCCAGTCGTTGGGCGGTACGGTGTTCATTACCTTGCCGCTGCCTTCATGGAACACAGTCGGCGGCGGCGGTTTGATGGGAGCGAGCCCAGCCTTGCCGGCAAGGAACGCGGCGATCGACGTGCCGAGGCCGCCGGACTGGTAGGGGTAGACCTTCGTGAACTTGTGGATCATGTCGGCGACCGGCTTGGGATCGCTACCGTTTTCCAGGAACGATCGGCCGAACCACAGGATGGTGTTGGTGCGAGCGTGTGCGACATTGAATCCCCCCTCCGGCAGCGCGCCCCTGTAGTCGGGCGGCACGATCAGATACTTGCCGCCCAGGCCGCGGTCGGGGCCGGGAACGCCGAGGTCGATGACCCAGCGGAACCACGCGTCCTGGACGGTGCCCAGGAACTTGGGCGGGGCTTCGATCACGATGGGTCCTTTGGACAGATCCAGGTAGCCCATGACGTAGATCGTGTCGGCATTGGCCGTGAGGAACAGCGACTTTGCATCCATCAGTTGCGAGAAAACCAGGACCTCGTTTTCCTTCACGCCGATGTCCCGCATGCCTTTGCGCGCCGCATTGATGCTCACCCCGCGCATGTTGTCCATGAACGCGCGATAAGCGAAGGCGGCGTCGAGGTTGTCGTAGGCCTTCTCCGCGCTCGCCTTGCTCGGGACGCCGTCCGTGAATTCGAGCGTGCCGACCGTCGTCTCGACCTTGTTCGGCGTGGCGATGCTCGAGGGGATTGCTCCTTGGGCCAATGCCCATCGAGGCATTGCCAGAAAGGCGCAAGCGGCGAGAAGGGTGAAGGGATGGACAAGCTGCTTCATCGATACGACTCCTTTCTATCTTCTAGGGTCTGTGCAGTGTGTAAACCAAGAGGAGGGACTTTATTCTTGAGGCAGCTCTGAATCCTACAGCGGATATCCGTCGGCATCCTTGCCACGCAGTCGTCGCCACAGAACCTGGAGGTTTAGCCGATTCGCGACGACGATAAATACCTTGCGCAGCCGGTCAGGCGGGCAAACGATGGGCCTGACCGCGTGCCAGGAGTGCTCGGTCCGTTTAAAAATGAAACTCATGTTTCCCAGGATTTGGGAGGCTGCGACTTGGCGCAGCGTTTCAACCGGGGGCGAGGCGTGCGCAGCTAAGCGCCCCTCATCATCCAGGACTAGGGTCTGCCCACCCCAGGTTGGATTCCACTCGTCTTCTGTGTTGAAGTAAAAAATATGCGATCCCACTTTGCGACGAGCATCGGTATGCGGAGAAACCGATGCTCCCGCCGGCGCAAGGTGCCAATGCATAGTTAGGACAAAGCGTTCATGCGGCTGGATACCATACATTTGCCGCAGGAACGTTAGGTACGGTTCGGCCTGCAATTCTCGAATGAATTCTCGCCAAGCTGGCGACAAATCGGCGTCCAGTTTTGGCCGATACTGCAGGGCATAGCGGTCATGGCTTTGCTGACCATAGGCACGCCCTATTCCAAAGTGCGGCTGAAACAGCTCGAGACTTGGCAACTCCGAACCTAAACGCCGAAATCCGTCGTCGCGAATGACGCCCTGCAGATTTGACCACGGGAATGGTTTTCGACTCAGGAACCCAGCGGACTGTTCGGCGATTTGCGATAAGCGGCTTACATCCAGATAGCTCATTGGAACCTGACCCTGTTAGCGCCGGGGCGTCAGTATTTTCCAAGGGCTTTGCGCTTCAATGTTGACTCAGATCAAACTCATTTCGGGGATTGTTTGGGGGTCTGTGTCAAGACATCGGCTGCTCGTCGCGGTAGAAGCGTCCCAGGACGGATAAAGTAGTTTCTACTCTCGGACGAACGGCGGGTCTCGCAAACTTTCCAGCCACAGCTCGCAGCCCCGAGCTGACGGTCAGTGATCTCGGCGATCGGCCA
>Ga0187780_10004265_pt1 | contig 10734 bp, 9 predicted proteins | sample 1015_Q2_SP10_20__FD_132429 | JGI IMG/M metagenome (GOLD analysis project Ga0187780, IMG submission 132429) | Tropical peat soil microbial communities from peatlands in Department of Meta, Colombia - 1015_Q2_SP10_20_MG | ecosystem: Environmental > Terrestrial > Soil > Wetlands > Peat | place...
GCGGCGGATGTTCTCGAGGTTCTGCCGCTCGGGGATGGTGGCAGCGGCTTCGTACAAGTACACCGGAATCTGGTATCGCTTCCAGATTTCCGCGCCCACATGGCGCGCCATAGCCACGCAATCCTCCAGGCCGACGCCCTCAATCGGAATGAACGGCACGACGTCGGCCGCGCCCATGCGCGGATGGGCCCCTTGATGGCGGTTGAGGTCAATCAGCTCCGCCGCCTTGCCCACGCCCCGGATGGCTGCCTCTTCGACTGCCTGCCGTTCGCCCACAATCGTGATAACCGATCGGTTATGGTCCGAGTCCATCTCCCGGTCGAGCAGATATACGCCATTGCCCTTGAGGGCTTCAACGATGGCGTCTACTTTGGTTTTGTCGCGGCCTTCGGAGAAATTGGGAACGCATTCAACCAGGGTTGACATAAGCTACAGAAGAATATCCGCCAGCCTCGCCCAGCTGCAACCACTAGAGCGCTGACCGAAAGGCGGCGATGATCAGAACCATCGCTGCCGCCGCGTTATTTGTGCCAGAATTTTCCCACCCCCACCCGCACCTGGACGGTGTTGATTCCTGGATTCGGTGTGGCCAATCCCGCGTTCGAAATATGCATGTACCGGGCTTCCAGACTCCAGGCGTATTTCTCTCCGAAAAGGTGCATACCGAAAGCCGCTGCCGAGGTAAAGTTCACGGCGGAGGTTCCCGTGGGTACGCTTTTATCGGTAAACAGGGTTCCCCCGTTCAGCTCGAAATAGGGTTCGATCACGCCCCGGGAGGCAAAGTCCCATTTCAGCCCCAAAGGGCTGAACCCTCCCCCATAGGCGGTGTTGTATTTTTGCCAAAGTATGAATAAAGGAGTTGCGTCGAGCACGTACTCGAACCGTCCGTTGAGGAATCCTGGCCCGTGCGGCCGGGTTAGGACCCGGCCATAACGCAGGCCGGCATTCCACACGGCGGTATGGGACGTGCCGCCGGCTACCGAGTGTCCCCCACCCGTCCATACCTGGAACTCACGTCCGCCATCTTCCGGCCTCGCCTGGGCCAGCACCGGTACCGTGCAAACCGACAGGATGCCCAACCAAACCAGAATCTTCATCTTGCCTCTGATCAGCGCGGGACGAAGATTGTGTCTGTTCGCTTTGGCTTTCGAAGCCACGACCGAGGATCCGATAGTGTTCCTACAGCTCGATGATGTTTCTCTGAGTGTGATGCGGAACGGCAGACGACATGATTGCCCTCAACGCCAGTTTAGCGGCGAGGGGCTCAGGCCCCTTCTACCAAGTTCTGCCCCTCTTAGGAATTCGAACGAAGACGGGATCTGGCGCTTGAACCTCAAACGGCACCTCTGGCCACAAGCCCGTCCCCGACGCTCCCGACCCGGATGCGATTGCTTCCGAAAAGCGCAAGGTGGCGAAGGCGCGCAACAGCCAAGGAAGGAGGAATTGTAACATGCGAAATGCAGGACAACGGTCGCGAGAGCGCTCACAGACCCAGGCCGCCGTCCACAAGCAAAATTTGGCCGGTGATGAAGTGGGGCGCCATGGCAAAGAACAAAACGGCGGCGGTGATATCCTCGGCCGTGCCATTGCGCCGCATGGGAGTCTGCTTGGCCATGGCTTTCATGAAAGCTGCCGCCGCTTTCTCCCCTAGGTCAATCATTCCCGGCGCCACGCAATTCACCGCAATCTCGGGCGCCAGCGCTTTGGCCATCACTTTGGTCAGCATGTGAACGGCGGCCTTCGAGGAGCAATAATGGGCATGCGTCGCCCAGGGCCGCACACCGCCGAGCGATCCCAGGTTGATGATTTTTCCCCGCCGTTCGCGCAATGGCCGGAGAGCTTCACGGGCGACCAGAAACGGCCCGCGCGTATTGCTAGCGAACATCGCGTCCCACTGGCGCACGGTCAGCTTGTCGAATTCCACGGTTTCATAGTTCGCCGCGTTATTCACCAGCACGTCGATGCCGCCTAGTTCCCGGGCGGTTTGTCGGACGGCGGCCCTTACGGATTTTTCTTCGGTTACATCGCAAGCGAGCGCCAACGCCCGGACGCCCAAGCGGCGGAGGTCACCGACCGTGCGCTCGGCCTCTCGGGCCGAGTGCAAAAACGTAATGGCCACGTCCGCACCGGCTCCGGCCAAGGCCAAAGCGCTCGCCCGGCCCAGGCGCCGCGCTCCGCCCGTGATCAGAACGGCTCTGCCCGCGAGCGGGCCGCGATGGTTTCGAGACATACCTCGGATTGTACCTTGCCCAGCCGAGCGGGCGGCGCGGACGCGCAGCGAGTCTTCCGCCAACCAGAATTTAGCCTGATGCTACGAATGCTTTCTCGGCGGCTGGTCCAATCCTGAGGCCACTAGATTCCGGCACTGAGAGCAGTGGCATCTGGTACACTCTCGACATGTCCGCGCTGCGCCACGTTATCGTCTATTCGCGCAAGGGGTGTCACTTGTGCGAGATTGTGAAGGAAACCGTGGCTAAGCTGCATCGTCGCGGAGGCTTTACCTGGAAGGAAGTAGACGTCGATTCTGACGAGCAACTCCGGCGTCAGTTCACCGACGAAGTTCCTGTGGTATTTATCGATGGCCGTAAGGCATTTAAGTACCGGATCAATGAGCGGGAATTCTTGCGCAAGCTAGCCGGCTGACTCTCGCACCGCTCCCCACGAGCACCGTGGTCGCCTGTGCCCGCTACCTGTGAGCGAGGCTGGACGATAGGCCGCAGCGATCAGCGCGGTTCCCCTACCTAGACCTGCATGCTACGTACTGAGCTGTACGCAGACCCGCGCGGTCGCTCGGTTCACGACCTCATCCTCGAGAGCTGCCATCGGTTCCCGCAAAAGACCGCGATTGTGGATACCTCCTCGGGTCGCCGCATAAGCTATGCGGAATACGGAGAACTGGTTGAATCGCTCGCCCGGGGATGGATCGCTGCCGGCCTAAGGCGGGGAGAAGTGGTGGCTATTTACCTGCCCAACTGTTGGGAATTCTGCGCTTCCTACCACGCCGCCACGCTCGCGGGTGCGATCCCAACGTTTCTCAATCCTAGTTTCCGCGAGCGCGAGGTGCGCTATCAGCTCGCCAATAGCGGCGCTGTCATGCTGCTCACCGAGGGGGGAAACATCAGCGGGATGGACCTCTCCGGCTTGCCGAACCTGCGCCGCGTTTATGCCCTTCGCCAAACCGTATCCGGAACCCAGCCCTTTGCCGACCTGCTGCAGCCGGCCAAGGTGCCCCTGCCCGAAGCCGCCCGGGATTCGACCGAAACCATCGGTGCACTTCCTTATTCGAGCGGCACGACCGGATTGCCCAAGGGTGTCATGCTCAGTCACTTCAACCTGGTCGCGAATATCTTCCAATACCTCGGGCCACGTTGCTCTGCGCTCACGCACGACAGTCGGGTGCTGTGTTTCTTGCCGCTCTATCACATCTACGGCTTGAATGTCATGCTGAACCCGCTATTGAGCTTGGGCGCCACCCTGGTCCTCCTGCCGCGTTTTCAGCTGTCCCAGGTGACTTCCCTCCTCCTCGAAGAAAGCATCACCGTGATGCCGACCGTGCCGCCCGCGCTGCTTGCTCTCAGCCAGGCGGCCGAAGCCGGACAGTTTCCCACGAATCATCAGCTTCGATGGGTCAAGTCGGGTGCTGCTCCACTGGGTCGGGGACTGGCCCAACGGTTCACCTCACTGACAGGAATTCCGGTCTGTCAGGGGTATGGCATGACCGAAGCCTCGCCTGTAACTCATATCGGCTATCTCGAGCATGAGTTGTATCGACCCGAATCCATCGGACAGCCGCTGGTACAGACGGAGTGTCGCGTGGTCGGCGAAAAGGGAGGCGATGTTGCCCTCGGCGATGCTGGCGAGCTGGTCATGCGCGGGCCGCAATTCATGCTGGGGTATTGGGGAGACCCGGCAGCCACAGCCGCCGTCATGCGCGATGGATGGTACTGGTCCGGAGATATTGTCAGTTCGGACGCCGCCAACTTTTTCTATGTCCTCGATCGGCGGAAGGAGATGATCAAGTACAAAGGATTTCCCATCGCTCCGGCAGAAGTTGAGAGCGTGCTGCTCGAACATCCGGAGGTCTCCGAATGTGGGGTGGTAGGGCGTAAAGATTCTGCGGCCGGCGAAATCCCCGTGGCTTTTGTTGTTCTTCGCCCAGGTTCCGTGGCTTCAGAGAAAACCAAAGAAGCGCTCTGTGCATTCGTTGCCGAGCGCCTCACCCACTACAAGCAGCCTCGGGAAATGCTATTCGTCGAGGCGATTCCCAAGACCGCGTCGGGGAAGATCCTGCGCAAGGAATTGCGAAAGTCCCTGGGTTGAAGCCCGACTCGGCGGCGGAAGGGCCACCCGAGAGGATCACGCCGGAGGCGAAAAAGTCCCTCCGCAATCTTCACCCTCCGCCCCGAACAATGCGGTTGGCCACCCACTCTCCCGCCTCCCGGGTTCCCAGGTTTCCACCGACGTCCGAGGTTGTCTTCTTTTGTCGCACGGCATCGAGTACGGCGGCCTCAATCTTGTTCGCTTCGCCCGCCAAGCCGAGATGATCGAGCATCAGGGCAGCGGTTAGAATGGCGCCGAAGGGGTTGGCGACGTTCCTTCCGGCAATCTGAGGGGCCGAGCCATGCACGGGCTCGAACATCGAAGTCTTTCCCGGGTGAATATTGGCGCTCGCCGCCATGCCCAGTCCGCCTGCGAGGCCGGCGGCGAGGTCGGTGATGATGTCCCCGAACAGATTGTTGGTCACGACCACGTCGAATTGTCGTGGATCACGCACCATCTGCATACAGAGCGCATCGACGTACATGTGTTCGGCCTGAATCTCGGGATATTCGCGGCTGACGGCTCGAAACACGCGCTGCCACAAGCCCCCGGCGTGCGTCATCGCGTTGGATTTGTCGCACAGGAGAACGCGCCGGCGCGGACTGCCATCGGCTTTAGGGTGGCGCCCGCAGTATTCAAAAGCATAGCGCACGATGCGCTCTACGCCTTTGCGGGTGTTGATGTCTTCCTGCACGGCGATTTCATCCGCCGTGTCCTGCTTGAACACTCCCCCGGCGTCGGTGTACGCCCCCTCGGTGTTCTCGCGAATGATCACAAAATCAACGTCCTTCGGCTCCACTCCCTTCAGCGGACACAAGCCCGAATCTAGCAGGCGGGTGGGGCGGACATTGGCATAGAGATCCATCTGAAAGCGCAGGCCGAGCAGGATGTGCTTGGCGTGGAGGTTGCTTTGAACCCGGGGATCGCCAAAGGCGCCGACCAGGACTGCGTCGAAATCGCGCTCGAGCCGGGCGAAACCGCCCGGCGGCACGGTGACGCCGTCGGCAAGGTACCGGTCGGCTCCCCAGTCGAATGGCGAGGCCTCCACCTCCGCTCCGGCGGCGGAGATAACCTTCATGGCCTCAGGAATCACTTCTTTGCCGATCCCGTCGCCGGGAATGACGGCGATCCGTCTTTTTTGGCTCACGGTCGAAAAAGGTAACACAAGAGCAGCCCGAACGGGTGGTCGGGGAGGGGACAGCGCCTCCCCAACTACCTTGTATAATCAAAGGTTACGGTATGAGTGATTACGCGGCCATTCGTGACCATCCCCCTTCGGCGAGCACGGAAACGGAAGGCGCAGCGCCCGAATTCGCCGCTTTGCTTTCTGCTTGCGGCCTTTTCCGCCTGAGCAGCCGGGCCAAGATCAGCCTTTCCGGCAAAGATCGCGTGCGCTGGCTCAACGGCATGATCACCAATAAGATTCGGGACCTCGCCCCGGGACAAGGGGTTTACGCCTTTGTGCTGAACCCGCAAGGGCACATTCTGGGAGACCTCTATGCCTACAATCGGGGCGAATCCTTGCTGGTGGATACCGAACAATCGCAAGCCGACAAGTTGCTGGAGATTTTCCGTCGCCACATCATCATGGACGCGGTTCAAGTGGCCAACCTGAGCGATCAATCGACGGCCATCGGCATTGCCGGACCCAAGGCCGGTCAGGTGCTTAGGGTTGCGGGACTCGGCGGCGAAGAATTGACCCCTCTTCAGTTCGTCGACCGGACCTGGCACGAGCTGCCCCTGAGCGTCGTGCGCAATGACAACCCGGCCATCGAGTCTTACGAAGTCTGGCTGACTCCGGGGCACGTCGCATCCCTCTGGGAGGCACTTGTGAGCTCTGGCGCCACCACCGTGGGCATGACCGCTTTGGAGCTGCTGCGCGTCGCCTGCGGCATCCCGCGCTATGGTCAAGATATTCGCGAGCGCGACCTGCCTCAGGAAACCGAACAGTTTCGCGCCTTGAACTTCGACAAAGGATGCTATATCGGGCAGGAGATCGTGGAACGCATTCGTTCCCGTGGCAAGGTGCATCGCACGTTTACCGGTTTTGAGGTCACGGGCCCTTTGCCGGTACCGGGGCAGAAGATTCAATACCAGGGCAAAGAGGTTGGAGAAGTGACCAGCGCTGCTTCCCTTCCCCTGGCCGGGGGAAATCAAGCGGTAGCTCTCGGCTACCTTCGCCGCGAAGCCTCGGAGGCCGATAACCGGCTCGAAGCCGGCGAGGCTCGGCTGCGGGTGGCGAAGTTGCCGTTCGTGGCTGCCTTTTCAAAAGCTTAGCACGTAAGGATAGATATGGCTGACAACAAGCAGGAAGCATTCAAGGTAACGGACCGGCGGCTGTTCACGCCGGAAGGCGAAGTGCGCAAAGAGATCTCTCAAGAAGAGGTGTCGGTCTCCCCCAAGTCGGAGAATGCGTCCGTTTCGAAGCCCGCTCCCAAGCCGCCGGAGCCGGACCCACCTCCTAGTCCATCCTCCCAAGAGCAAGAGGAACAGGCGGATGCCTATCGCAATTCGACGCGGGAGAACGACCATCGCTTCGGCCTCGACAGCCAAATGGCAAATGAGCTGGAGATGTCCTTCGAGCGGTTTACGGCCTCGCTCTACATGACGGCGATGCTGCAACTCGGGCTCATGCACGAGCAAGGCCTCGAGCCCCGGATCGACCTGATCGGTGCGCGGCAAACGATCGATACTCTTAGCCTGCTCTCGGAGAAAACCAAGGGAAACTTGAGCGGTCGAGAGCAGAGCTTTTTGCAGAACAGTCTCTATGAATTGCGGATGGCTTACGTCGATGTCACCAATGCGCTCTCCCGTCCACCGCAAGCCGCCGGGACGGGTCCTGTTAAACGATGAAGGCCAGGCTTACGGTGCTGGGCAGCGGCACGTCGATGGGCGTGCCCACCATCGGATGTGATTGCGCCGTATGCCGGTCCAGCGACCCGCACGATCGCCGCACCCGGCCCTCGATCCTCATTGAATATGACGGCCACGTCGTGCTCATTGACTCGACCCCGGACTTCCGCGAGCAGGCTATTCGCGAAAATATCCGCAGGATCGATGCCGTGCTCTATACCCACGCCCATGCCGACCACCTTCTTGGCATCGACGATCTGCGCCCGTTGAGCTTCCTACACAAGCCGAATAAGCTCCCGCTTTATGCCAAGCAGGAAGCGGCGGAGTTCATCCGCACCATGTTTCGTTACATTTTCGAGGCTGATTACAAATTTGGCGGGCTTCCCTTGGTAGAGTTGCGCCCCATCAACGGACCCCTGGACCTCTTCGGGGCCAGTTTCGAGCCCGTCGCCGTCATTCATGGTGAGACGGAAATCTACGGCTTTCGCTTTGGGAGCGCAGCCTACCTGACCGACCACAGCAAGATTCCCGAATCTTCCTTTGCCAAACTGGACGATCTCGACATTTTGTTTCTCGATGCCTTGCGCCACAAGCCTCACCCTACGCATTCCACGGTAGAAAATTCGCTGCAGATTGTGGAACGGGTCAAGCCGAAGCGGGCGTTCTTCACCCATATTTGCCACGACTTGGCGCACGAGGCGACCAACTCTTCGCTGCCCGCGAACGTCCGGCTTTCCTACGACGGCATGAAACTGGATTTTGAGATCTAGCGGCCGGCGCCTGCTTTTCCCCCCATGCCCGGTGGCGGGGGCCGGCCATCGATTCCCCCCGGGACAGGGCAAACTCGTGTCTGACGATCGCAGTTCCGTCCAGGTCGCGCTGCGAGATCGAGATCGGCGCTCGAGAATCTGTGGTTCCTCCCGACGGGTGGTTTCGTTGTATGATTTTTGCCACGAGGTCGGGGCCAAACCCACTGAGCATGCGATTCTCGGATAAAGTCGTTTTGGTCGCCGGTGGCACCGGAGGATTGGGACGCGCGGTCAGCTTAGCCTTTCTCGGGGAAGGCGCCAAGCTCATCGTTACCTATCGAAACGACGAAGAATTCCAAGCCCTGCAGAAGGCATCGGGGGCGAACCCTTCCCTCGACGGGCACAATCTGGACGTAACCGATCCAATGGCGGTCGATCGTCTCGTCGAGAACATCGTTCGGAAACACGGGCGACTCGATGTCCTGGTGAATACCGTAGGTGGTTACGCAGGCGGCGTGAAGTTGTGGGATCTCGATGCCGGCGTTTTCGACCAGATGCTGGCTTTGAATCTTCGCTCGGGTTACGTCTTGTCGCGAGCTGCGGCCCGGGTGATGAACCAGCGGCGGGCCGGTGCCATCATCAACGTAGCCGGCAAAGCCGGGGTGGATCACGCCGCCGGCGCCGCCGCCTACGCGGCCTCGAAAGCTGCGGCGATTGCGCTGATCGATTCTCTCGCCGGCGATCTTAAGGGAAACGGAGTACGCGTGAATTCGATTCTCCCCAGCATTATCGATACCGAAGCCAATCGTCGGGCTATGCCTAAGGCGGACTTTGCGGCGTGGCCGAAGCCGGAGGATATCGCGCGTGTCATCTTGTTCCTCGCGAGCGACGATGCCAAAGTGATTCACGGCGCTGCCATCCCGGTCTACGGGAATAACTAGAAGCAAGACCGCAGCTCCATTTCCTCACCTCAAGGGTGGCTGCGATTGATTCAGCGCCCGGAAGAACTCCCGGTTCTACATAGAAAAGCCGTAACCATCAACCAAGCCTGGAGTCAGGGTAAGGGCTGCCGTCCGGGAGACGGCTCACGCGTACAATTTCTCCCCCTTTCGGCCGAGTGTGCTACCGGGGAGGTTTTCCGGAGTTATAATCGCGCCAATAATGTCTCTTGCTCGGGGTTTAAAGCTTGGTCCATATGAAATCGACGTCCCGCTCGGCGCGGGCGGGATGGGAGAGGTATATCGCGCCAAAGATACGCGGTTGGACCGCACCGTCGCGGTCAAGATTCTGCCGGCTCATCTCTCGGAAAGCGCCGAAGCCCGACAACGCTTCGATCGTGAAGCCCGGGCGATTTCGTCGCTGAGCCATCCCAACATCTGTCATCTCTACGACGTCGGCCAACAAGCTGGAATCAGCTACCTGGTCATGGAGTACCTGGAGGGAGAAACTCTTGGCCAGCGGCTGCGCCGGGGAGGTCTACCCCTGGAGCAAGTGTTCCGTGTGGGTGCCGAGATCTGTAACGGACTGGAACAGGCACATCGCAGCGGCGTCGTGCACCGCGACCTGAAGCCCGGCAATATCATGCTGACGAAATCAGGCGCCAAGCTGATGGATTTCGGGCTGGCCAAGCCCAATGTAGCTCCGCTCGCAGGCTCTTCGTCTTCCAATTCGCTGGCCACCATGTCGCAGCCGCTAACCTCGCAAGGCACGATTGTGGGGACGATTCAATACATGTCGCCGGAGCAGCTGGAGGGGAAAGAGGCAGACAAGCGTAGCGACATTTTCGCGTTGGGAGCCGTTCTCTATGAGATGGTCACAGGCCAGCCTGCGTTTGAGGGAAAGACCACCGCCAGTACGATCGCGGCCATTCTGGCGGTTGATCCGAAGCCGCTAACCGCAGTTCAGCCGCTCTCGCCGCCGGCGCTCGAACATTTGGTCAAGACTTGTCTAGCCAAAGATCCGGACGAGCGCTGGCAAAGCTGCGCCGACATATCGCAGCAGGTGCATTGGTTGTCGGAAACGCCTCCCGGCGAGGTGCCGCTCACCCGCAAGAAGAGACTTCCCTGGACGGCCCTCTCGGTGCCGGTTCTGATTGCCGCTGCATTCTTGCTGGGCATGCGAATGTCGCGGTCACCCGTAAGGCCGATCCAGTTTGAAATTAATCCCCCCGCGAAAACATATTTCAACTTTCGCGGTCTCTCGGGGCCACCGGTTCCCTCGCCGGACGGAACCAAGGTCGCCTTTGTTGCTTTCATCCAGGGAAAAACAGGGAGCGCCGGTCTCTGGCTGCGCTCGCTCCAATCAACCGAGGCTCGGTTTCTTTCCGGCACCGAAGGGGCAACCTACCCGTTCTGGTCGCCGGATGGGAGGTTCCTTGCCTTCTTCGCCGACGGAAAACTGAAAAAGCTTGATACTTCGGGGGGAAGCGCGATTCCAATTTGCGACGTGATCGAGGGACGAGGCGGCAGCTGGTCTACCGACGGTGTCATTATTTTTGGAGTACGTGCGGACAGTCTCTTTCTAGTGCAAGCGGCCGGCGGCAAACCTACGCGGCTAACCGCGCTCGATGAAGGACGGCATGAGACCAGTCATCGCTGGCCGCAGTTCCTGCCCGATCAGAAGCACTTCCTGTTTGTCGCCCAGGCTCCTCAGATCCCCACTGGTCGTGTTTTCGTCGCCTCCCTAGGCTCGTCCAAGATGACCATAGTGGAAGACGTTACCACCAGCGCGAAGTTCTCCAACAACCACCTATTCTATGTTGTGGACAACAGCCTGCTGGCCCGGGGATTCGACCCCGACGGCCTGCGCTTCA
>Ga0187780_10004267_pt1 | contig 10733 bp, 3 predicted proteins | sample 1015_Q2_SP10_20__FD_132429 | JGI IMG/M metagenome (GOLD analysis project Ga0187780, IMG submission 132429) | Tropical peat soil microbial communities from peatlands in Department of Meta, Colombia - 1015_Q2_SP10_20_MG | ecosystem: Environmental > Terrestrial > Soil > Wetlands > Peat | place...
CGACGGCTACGCGATCAAAGCCTGTGACGTCAACGAGGCCGCACATTTGATCACCACAGATCGGGCAGTGGCCTCCCAGGTGGGTGGATTTACGGGCGAACTCCAGAGTCTCACTGCGCGCGGACGGAGCCGGTCGGAGGCCCCGGGCCGCATGGCCAGGTACGCACGGATACTCTGCGAGCTGCAGCTGGCCGCCTGGGTGGCTGGGCAGCGCAGCAAGACCACGATCGTGCTCGACGGCACGCTTACCGTTCCCCCGCCAATCACTATCAAGAGAAAGATGGAGGAGACCATTGAAGCTTGCGAGCGGAACGGGAACGCCCTGGTTGGAGTGTCCAAGGATTCGGAGGTTTCGCTCTTCGGAGGCCTCGTCGGCGATGAGGAACTGCTCAAACAAGTGAAACGGGAGGGCCTTCTCTACGCGGTTCCGCCGGCGCCGCGAAGAACGACCCTAGGTCCTCGGGGCACAACGTATTTTGTGAGGTACCATCCAGAGGCCCCGAAATGGTTCCGAACAGACATAATCTCGCCCAACTGCGAGCCGGACGAGCTCTTCGGCCGCCTCGCGCAGTTTGCACGCTCTCAGCTCTGTCTAGGCTACATCTACCCACTCGCCGACGCCCACCGAGCCGCGGTCGAACTGAGAAAGTTTTCCAAACTCTACGACGACCTCCTCTTCAAGGTGGCCGCTGAAACAGGCCTAAATGCCGAAGACATAGTTTGGGGTCGAACGAACATAGAGGGACGGCGTCGCGACGCCTTTCATGCGTACCTCGATTTCGTCAGCAAAACAGGAGCCGGAAAGAGATGACAGAAGAGAAGAAGCAGGAGATTGGTGAGGTCGTAGACGCATCGGTTTCAGAAGGAATCAACGTCAAGCTCAGCCTGACTAACCCGGAAAACATCAAGACAGGCTACCCTGTCATCGCCGAGGGCGAAAAGTACGACTTTTACTGTATAGTTGCAGACGTCTTCAACCCCGCTGTGGACGTCGTAGACAGCCTCGCCACGTCCGACCTAGGCAAGCTCTCAATCCCCGCCGTCTCCGCAGGCATGCAGAAAGGATACTTTGGCGCCCTCTTTTTCTCCAAAGTCCTTCTTGAACCCATACAACTCATCGAAAAGGAGACGGGAGCCCTCACGGATGTGGAAACCATCCCGCCTTACTTCACGAAAGTGCGGCTTGCGATGCCCTCGGACGTCAAGACCATCTACCAGCCGTCCAAGACTTCCATGCCTGTGGGGAACCTCAGAGGCATACCGGAATTCGAGATACCTATCGACTTTGATAAGCTCACCCAGAAGGCATTTGCCATCCTCGGACGGACGTCCGCTGGCAAATCCTTCCTTAACAAGATAATCTGCAATTTCATTCTGAAGACGGGAGTCGCGTCCGTTCTACTCTTCGACATGCACAACGAGTACGGCACTTACTCTGCGACGGATAACTCCCGAGGCCTCAAGTTCTACTTCCCCGAAAAGATCGAGTGGCTTACACTCGACCCAGAAAGAAACAAGGAAGCGGCGCCACTACTGATCGACCCCAATTCGATAGTGCCTGAAGACCTCATTCTCGCCATCACTGACCTCACAACTCGAATGCAGGACGCAATTTGGACGATCAACGACGGGCGCGGAAGAAACGACCTCGTGACCGCCATCAGAATCACTCAACGAGGCACCTACGACACGGTTCCCGATTCCACGCTATTTGGACTGCAGGCCAGAGTGGCCCGGTTGAACAGGTGGCAATTCATCAGACCGAAGCCGAAGGGAGCGAAAGAAGACTCCTTTACGATGATGCTCCGCAAGATCAGAGCAGGAAAGTCGATTGTGCTGGACTTCGGGACGTATGGAACAGATTCCATGATCTACCTATTCGTTGCCAACATAATATCGCGGCGACTGCACGAAATCTACACAGACAGAGGCGAGGGGCTGCCTAGGCTCGTCATCTTCCTCGAGGAGGCCCACAAGTTTCTCGACCCGAAGGTCGCGGAACTCACGATCTTCAGCACTCTCGCCCGTGAGATGCGGAAGTTTAACCTGATCGTCAGCATTATCGACCAGCGCCCGAGCAAGATCGACGACGAAGTCATGAGCCAACTGGGTAACAGGCTGATACTCTCACTCAAAGATCCTAAGGACATCACGGCCGCCCTAGCCGGCGTGCCGAAGGCGAAGGTGTGGGCTACAATAGCCCAGTCGATTCCGCTGCGAACCGCGCTCATCGTTGGCGACGCGGTAAGGGTGCCGACGGTGATTGACGTCCTCAACTACTTGAACATTGACAATCTCCTGAAGACTACGACCGGAAAGCGAATGACAAGTGAGGAGATCAGGAAGATGGCCAAGGACGCCGACAAGATAGTCAAATCGCTTAAGTGACAGCCATACATAACATTCTAAGCGAGTGAACCGATCTCCCAATCTATCCAGTTGAGGATTGCTCGTTGCGCTTTTGTCCTCATTGTGGCGGGAATGTTTCGGAAAGCGATCAATACTGCTCGAAATGTGGAAAAACGCTCGTATCCCAACCTACACTCCCGAAGATTATCGGTGAGTCCGTGCAACCTACAAATGAAACTGCGCGACTCGCCAAATTGCATGATCAGATCGTCGAGTGGGGCAAGAAGCTCGTAGACCTAACGCGCCGCAATAGACTCCTATACTTCCAAAGCACTCGTTCTTCTACATTGCAGGTCACCGAACCAACGATGGAGGAGGTGTTCAATCACCTAGTCGTGAATGACAAAACATGGCGTTTCTACGTTCCACCAGAGCCTTCCAAGAACAAGTCGAATCAACCAACGTTGGAGGCACTTTTGCGGAATGACGCTTCGATTAACACCCCACAGTCATTCATACCTCCGGAGACGCCCGCAACGCCCGTCAAGCACAGATCGCCGACGGAGCTAAAGTGTACTTCCGAGAAGCCTGTCGAGGATGTCCTAAGCAACTTATACAGACGGGCTCACACGGAATTCGAGGAAAGAGGCATTAGAATTCTCCATATCACCTTTGGTACGATCGAGTGGTCGGAACGACCACAAAGTGATCGGATCAAATCTCCACTATTGCTTGTCCCGGTTGAATTGAAACGTGAATCTGCAAGTCAACCGTTCGAATTGCATCTAGCGGAGGAAGAGATAGTTCTCAACCCCGCGTTGAGCACTCAATTCATCAACGAATTCCGCATCAAGCTACCCGAGCCCAGTGATTGGGAAAACTCTGCGGGATTGCAGACCTACTTCAGTGAAGTCGAACGAAGCATTTCGGGGATGAATTTCACAATCTCCCAAGAGTGTTGGATCGGCCTTTTCTCTTTTTACAAACTTCCGATCTACAACGACCTCAAAGAACATGAGACAATAATCGCCCAGAACACACTAGTCCGTGCCCTAGCCGGAGTTGCCCACATAGATCCCGGAGAATTAGTCGATCCCAAGGATCTCGACACGAAAGTCGAACCCCAACAGAGTCTTGTAGTGCTCGACGCGGACAGTAGCCAACTCGCGTGTATAGAATCGATAAAGAAAGGCTCGCACCTAGTTATCCAAGGACCTCCCGGCACAGGAAAGAGCCAGACAATCGTAAATCTCGTCGCGGAATTCATTTCGCACGGAAAATCCGTACTGTTCGTTAGTGAAAAGATGGCTGCCTTAGAGGTGGTCTACAAACGTCTCAAGGATCGAGGGCTCGGCCACTTGTGCTTGGAGTTGCATAGCAACAAGGCAAACAAGAGAGTAGTGGTCGAAACCCTCTACAGGGCGTGTGTCGAGAACATTGCCGAGGCAACAACCAGTGGCATGTCCGAGAACGATTTCAGGAAACTTGAACTCAAACGTTCTGAACTGAATAGATATGTCGAGTTATTGCATCGTGAGCAGCAACCACTTGGTCTCAGCGCGTACAAAGTGCTCGCGCAATTAGCCAGACTCAACAGATATCAGACAATTTCCTCCGGTAGAGATGATCTGGGGAGTCTCACTTCAGATCAAGTTGAACAGGCCAGTAACCTAGCAAAGAAACTCAGCTCGGTGTGGAATGTTGCACTAGAAGGTGCCACCTTCCCCTGGCGCGGCTGCACGAGCAAGCAGTATTCCATTGAAACCCGTACACAGATACTTGCACTATTAGACTCATCAGTCAAAGCAACGGAAACTCTAGAACGAGAATGCTCCCCAATTGCGGCCCTCTTTGGTCTTCCCAATCCAAAATCGAGTTCAGATCTCTGGATCCTCGAAATAGGAAGAATGTTACAACAGTGCCCCGGGGTTCCAAGAATTCTCCTGACTACAAAGGATGACCCGTATCAAAGTCTTCGATCGTTTACACGGAGGGAAGAGCGATGGCAATATACCAGCATTGTTCTCGACTACGAAAAAGGCATCATAGAACTCGATCTTCCGCGCCTGATCCGACTCTGGCAATCACCGCTTCGGCGGATTAATCCTCAGTTCTACATTCAAAAATCTAAACTGAGCAAGCTTAGAATTAGCCAGGCACCACCACACGATTCTCTTGCCGATTTGAAAAAAGCACTTCAAGTTAAGGAAGCAGTCGATTGGGCGCAACTTTTCCGTTCAAAGCTACCTGTACAAGTTACGAACGAACTGCTACAGTTTGTAGAAATCGGTTCGACAGGTGCTCCAGACCTGAATCAACTCTTCAGTTCACTCGGCGAATACAACAACGCATTGAAAGCCCTAGCCGGGCTTTTTGAGGCAGGCTATCCTAAGGTACAGGGTAATTATATCGGAATAGCCCCCTTTGAACTGCAGAGGGCACGCCTTGTTTCGATGATTCAGTCCATTGAGACACTACGCGATTGGGTCGACTACAAGAACATTGAAAGACAGTTTACGGGTCTCAAATTACTCGCCCTATTCAGGGCACTCGAAAATCATTCTGTACGAACCGATGAATTGGAACCTATAGTGCGTAAATCTTTGCTTCAGGGATGGATCGACTGGTTATTCTCCAAGGAGCAGCTACTGGGACAGTTTCGGTGCACGGAGCATGAGCGACTGATCGATGAGTTCCGGGATCTCGACAATGAACAATGGAAACTTGGTCCCCCCCGGGTAATCTACGGTGCAGCGAAATTCAAACCGCCGCTCAGTACGTATCCCGAGAGCGAATTCGACGTTTTGCGCAGAGAAGCGTTGAAGAAGAGACGCCACCTACCACTCAGAAAATTATTCCCCATGATATCTAGCCTCCTACTCAGGATTAAGCCATGCCTTTTGATGAGCCCGTTGTCAGTCAGCCAATTCTTGGACCCACAGAAATTCGTCTTCGACCTTGTAATATTCGACGAAGCATCTCAAGTTCGCACAGAAGACTCTATTGGAGCTACCTATCGCGGAAAACAGGTAGTCGTATGCGGCGACGACAAGCAGCTGCCCCCCACCTCATTCTTCGAGGGCGTGTTGTCTGATGAATACTACGAGACCACCGAAGATACCTTTGAAGAGTATGAGAGCATACTGCAAGCACTTACGGCGGCTGGAGTTGCAAGAAGTATGCTCCGGTGGCACTACCGCAGCAAACACGAATCGCTAATCGCCTTTTCGAACCATCAGTTTTATGGAGACAATCTTGTGACCTTTCCATCTGCCGTTGATTCCAGTTCGGATTTAGGAGTCAAATTCGTTTATGTCCCAAACGGGATTTATGACAGAGGCGGAAAACGCGACAACAGAATTGAAGGAGAAAAGGTAATCGAGCTCCTCGTGTCACAACTCAAGAATTCACCAGAGAAGTCGCTCGGAGTAGTATCCTTCAGCATAAACCAATCGAACACCATTGAAGATCTCGAAGAGAAGATGAGGAAAGAACACCCCGAGTTCGAGCAGTTCTTCGCAGAAGACAGATTCGAACACGTGTTCGTGAAGAATCTTGAGAACGTGCAAGGCGATGAACGAGACGTTATGATTTTCAGCGTCGGCTATGGACGCGATTCGCAGGGGAAACTCACCATGAATTTCGGCCCCCTCAACAGAGATGGAGGACAGAGACGTCTCAATGTTGCTATTACGCGTGCGAGAGAAAAAGTGTTCCTCGTAAGTTCGATCAAGGCACAGGACTTCGATCTATCCCAGGTTAATCGACCCGGTGTACTTCAACTTCACAAATACCTTCAGTATGCGGAACTGGGCACTAGCACGCTTGATACCATTGGCAAATCCGGCGGCGGATATGAGTCGCCTATAGAAGCGAAAGTTGCAGAAGAGATCAGAAATCTCGGCTACGACGTTAGAGCGCAGGTCGGCTGCAGCGGATATCGAATAGATTTGGGAGTCATAGATCCAGGACGACCGGGCAGGTTCATACTTGGAGTTGAATGTGACGGCGCGACCTATCACTCCGCTTACACTGCCAGAGACAGAGACCGCATTAGACAGGAAGCGCTTGAAAGGCTTGGCTGGCGAATACATAGAGTCTGGGCGCCCGATTTCGTTATGCGGCATGATCTTGAAGTCAAGCGCCTGAAAGAGGCTATCGAAAGAGCCCGTGACTCGCCTCAAACCCCTCTACAACCCAAAGAGGAAGACCCCAAGAACCCCGAAGCACCTTCTGTTTCCTATTCGTTTGTGACCCCCACTCAACAAGGCTCAAACAGCAATTCAAATTGGGCAACTTATTACAAAACTTACGTCCCTCCATTCCGTCCTCCTTGGAGTGTTCAATTCCATGACGCACCAAGAACTCTGTCAAAGCAGCTCACAGAAATAGTCGACAACGAGGGCCCCATCCACGTAGACAACGCTTCCCGTAGACTTGCACAGACATGGTCCCTACATAGGATCGGGCCAAGGATGAGTGAGGCTGTGGATGTAGCCATCAGGATAGCATTGCGATCAAATCGAATTGCGCGAAGGGGTGATTTTCTTTATTCGACGAAGAATGAGCCCTTGCGAGTTCGCAAACCAAACCCGAATAACCGAGATACATTTAGGAATTTGACTCAAATTCCTCCGGAAGAAATTGAACTGGCGTTCACTAAGATTCTCCAAGAAGCCTTGAGCCTCCCTCGTGAACCGCTCATAGTTCAGACTGCCCGAATATTCGGGATAGATAGAGTGTCGAATGAAGCTCAACAGTCCTTGGATCAAGTGCTGGAGAGATTAATCTTGAAGGGAGCTGTAGCTGATGTGGATGGGAGATTGCGACCAACCAAAATGCTCACTTAACGTTTTAAAATTCATAACTAAATTAGCTCGCGTCGCCCGCCAAGCAATATTAGATGAGACCTGCTCATCGTGGATAGGGTAAAATCCGCATTGGCATCCGCGCAGCGAAGATTCGCCATGAACAAGTGGCATCGCGGGCGAACTCGGAAGGAGTGCTAGATGTCAGTATCTCTTGACAGCGTGATCGCCGAGAGCCTGACAAGGATGAGACAGGCATCGACACACCCCGCAAAGATGCTGGTTTTGTCGAGACTGCTGGAGAACGTGTTCGGGGTGACCCTCGAAGATTTAGTGCCCGGGATTGAGATGAAGCTCGGAAGCCGCATACTCGGTCTGAGAGGCAGAGCCGATCTGCTTCTTTCCGGTGTGGTCTTCGAAATAAAGATCGACCTAGCCAGGGAACTCGAGGACGCACATGCGGAGCTGAGAAAATATTTCCAAGCGCTGACGGAGCGCGATGCAACCAAGAAGTACATCGCAATCGTAACGGACGGGATCAAATACCTAGTGTACGTCCCTATCGTAGGCGCAGGCCTTGTTACTGACATCAAGAAAGTATCGGAAATGGACGCGTCAACGGCGGCTCCCGCCGATTTCATCGTGTGGCTAGACTCGTTCATCTTCTCGAAATCGGGCATGGTCCCTACGGCGGACGATATGAAGTGGCGCTTCGGCTCGAAGAGCGCGTCCTATGGCGTCGCTGCTACTGAACTTCAGTCTCTGTGGACAGAGGTCCAGGGCGCGGGAGATGTGAACTTGAAACTGTCACTTTGGTCACGGAATATGCAGATTGTCTACGGAAGCGAACCCTCTGTCGGCGTCTTCCTAGGACATACCTACCTTGTGACACTCGCAAAACTCCTTATTTATCTGAAACTAAGCGGCGACAGAACGCTCGATGCATCCGACATAAGAAGAGCTTTGAGCGGCGAATTCTTTGATTCTTACGGAATCTCAAACCTAATCGAGGAGGACTTCTTCAGTTGGGTTCTCCACCCGCAGATCGCAGATCGAACCGTACAGCTGTCCCGCAACCTCTGCAGGGCCCTGCTAAGGTATGACATATCCCAAGTCGGCGGAGACCTCTTCAAGGAAATCTACGAAGAGCTCGTCGAACTCGGCCAACGGCATATGATCGGAGAATACTACACTCCCGAATGGCTGAGCGAACTGGTAGTCACGACTGTGCTGAAGCGTCGGCGAGGCGCAATGCCCAGAATACTAGACCCGGCGTGCGGGTCAGGAACATTTCTCACTGACGCCATCAAGCTGTTCAAAAGCAGTCTGAGCGAAACGGCCCCTGACAAGGCTCTTAGGAGCATATTGAGCAGTGTCTGCGGACTCGACATCAACCCCTTAGCCGTGATCATAGCGAGAGCCAACTACGTCATCACTCTCGGCGACATGCTCAGAGCGGGGACAAGGATCACCATTCCCGTTCATCTCTCTGACGGAGTCAAACTCCCGAACGTTACCAAGACATACTACGGAGGCGCAGAGGTTTACGAGATAGAGGCTGACAGCCACCGGCTTCAGGTTCCAATCCAACTGTGCGCGAACAGGGAAGCCTTCGACGCGGTCATGGAAGTATTCAGAGAGGCGGTCACATACTACAAGAACAAGGAAGACAAAGCAGGAGCGAAGCACCTCTTTGAGAGATTGCTGACGACGGAACAACAGACCTACAAACTGGACGAGAACGATACGACAATTTTGCGATTCACGTTCGAGTCGATGTTGGACCTAGCAGACCATGACCGCAACTCCGTGTGGGTCTTCATGCTGAGCAACATCTATTTCCCAATCGCCTTGAGGGCCGAACCCTTCGATATTATCGTAGGAAATCCCCCGTGGCTCGTGATGCGGTCAATTGAAAACGAGAACTACCAGAATTACTTGAAGGAACAGGTCTTTCGGTACAACTTGCTCAATCCGAAAGAGATTCGCCTCTTCACCCACATGGAAATGGCTACGTTATACTTCTGTCGCGCAAGCGACCTCTACTTAAGGGAGAATGGGATAATCGCGTTCCTGATGCCGATTAGCGTGGTCACAGGAGCCCAACACCACGCGAGATTTCAGCACTTCAGCAAGCCCAAAATGCAATTGCTCCAAGTCTTGGATTTCAAGAACGTGGAACCTATCTTTAGCCTTCCGGTATGTGTGCTAATCGCCAAGAAGGGCCAGCCAACACGCTACCCAGTCCGGGGCCTAGCATTCGAGGGCAAGATCGGAGGATACCGCCGGAATGAAGGCCTTGCCGCTATCTCGCCTGTTCTGAAGATAAAATCGTTCAGCTACAGACCTGCGACCGCTCCTACAACCAGAAGCCACTACTTTGAGTTAATGAAAGAGGGCGCCTCAATGGTTCCCAGAAACCTTTGGTTTGTGGAGTTCGACTTGAACCCCACACTTCGTGCCTTCGACGTTTCCCGGCCACTTTTGAAGACGGATGAGAAAGAGGCGGAAGTCGCAAAGAAACAATGGCGAGACATCAAACTTCATGGCAACGTGGAGGACAAATTCGTCTACGCAACACTTCTCGGAAAGGATCTCGTCCCGTTCGGACACTTGAGGATGCGCCCGGTGGTCGTGCCTGTGGAGGAGACCAATTCCCATCTTGGCTACCGCTTCTTGAACGTGGAGGAGTTAAGGAGACGCGGTTGGATTCAGTCGGCGGCCTGGCTCGAGAAAGCAGAAAGACTGTGGGAATCCAGGCGAACAAAGAAGTCTGAGGGGAACTTCCCTAGCGTCAACGACCGCCTAAATCATCAGAACCTGTTAACCCTTCAACATCCAAACAGAAGGTACACAATCCTCTACAACGCGCGTGGAGCAGACTCGATGGCTTGCGTTCTCGAAAGAGGAGCCCCGGACAAGTTCAAGGTCATGGACTCGACGGTGACACCTAATGGGTTCGTTTGCGACTACACTACATTCTATTTGGACACGGACGACGAGCAAGAGGCGCACTTCATAAGCGCAGTTCTCAACTCGACAGTTGTGCACAAACGCGTAAAACATTTTCAGCCTGACGGGCTCTACGGCAAGCGCGACATAGGGCGTAGGCCGTTCATGCTTCCCATACCAAAATACGATCCAGAAGATCCGGCACACAAGATCCTCGTAAAGATCAGTAAGCGGTGCCACGAGATCGTCTCAGGCATTCCGCAGCAGGGAAAGGGATTCAGAACGCTGAGAGGCGAAGCCATGAAAGCAACAGCCGAACAGCGAGCGGAGCTCGACAAAATCGTAAGAAGCCTGCTTAGTCGATAAAGAAGCAGTTCGACAGTCTCCACTCGCACGGGGCTTGGTGCTTCGTGTCGTAAGGATTAACTTGCTCCTTAGGAGAACAGCTGATTGGTCACACTCGAAGTGAAAAAATGACTTCGACTAGTCTGAAGGTTATTCTAGGACTACTGGGGAAACTAGATGATTCAACTGGAGAAGACACTCCCCGAGGACGATTTCTGGATTATCTAAAGGGGAATGTTACAGAAGTCGGCCAAATTCGTGACTACATCGACGAATGTC
>Ga0187780_10004268_pt1 | contig 10733 bp, 11 predicted proteins | sample 1015_Q2_SP10_20__FD_132429 | JGI IMG/M metagenome (GOLD analysis project Ga0187780, IMG submission 132429) | Tropical peat soil microbial communities from peatlands in Department of Meta, Colombia - 1015_Q2_SP10_20_MG | ecosystem: Environmental > Terrestrial > Soil > Wetlands > Peat | place...
AACGTGGCACTCTACCCCTGAGTTACGAGCCCTAGACGGTAAATGCAGGCCAGCCTTAAATATTTTGTCGAATTCTGGAAAAACTGTCGGCTGACGCTTTATTCTACCTGTGACGAGATTCAAAAAGGTAAGAAGATGAGATTCAAAATAGAATCTCAATATCAAGTTCTTCTGCCAACTCTTTGTAGCGATTGCGTATCGTTACTTCTGTGACGCCAGCAACGTCAGCAACCTCTCTCTGCGTCCTCCTATCACCACAGATGACTGAAGCAATATAGATAGCCGCTGCAGCAACGCCTGTCGGCCCTCGCCCACTTGTCAGTTCTTTCTCTGCCGCCTGTCTCAGAATTTCAACGGCTTTAGATTGGACTTCGCCTCTCAGTTTCAACCCTGAGCAAAACCTCGGTACATAATCTATCGGCGACGTAGGAGTCAGTTTCAAGTCAAGTTCACGCGAAATAAATCTGTAGGTTCTTCCAATCTCTTTCCGACTTACGCGTGAAACTTCAGCTATTTCGTCGAGGGTTCTCGGCACAAGACATTGACGACATGCTGCATAAAGAGCTGCAGCTGCGACTCCTTCTATACTTCTCCCTCTAATAAGGTTCTTGTCGACTGCTTTGCGATAGACGACGGCGGCCGTTTCTCTCACATTTCTTGACAGCCCGAGTGCCGAAGCCATCCTATCAAGCTCTGATAAGGCAAACGCTAGGTTTCTCTCCGTGGCGTTTGATACTCTTATGCGCCTCTGCCACTTTCGCAGTCGATATAGTTGTGCTCTGTTCTTGGAAGAGATAGATCGACCGTATGAGTCTCTATTCCGCCAGTCGATCATTGTTGACAGCCCTTTGTCATGAATAGTGTACGTCATGGGGGCTCCAACGCGGCTCCTTTTCATGCGCTGATCGTGGTCAAACGCACGCCACTCAGGACCCATGTCCATGAACTCTTCATCAATAACCAAACCGCATTTGTCACAGACCAGTTCTGCCCGTTCGTAGTCTTGGACTAGTTGTCTTGAGCCACATTCAGGACAAACAGCCTTGGCCTCCTCGTACTCTCCAAGCTCTTTTTGGCGTTCTTTTGTAACTTCCCTAGCTTTCGCGCGCTCTATTATTCTCTCTCTCTCAACTTCTACCAATATGATCACCCTTTGAGCTTAGATGTAGACCTTTGCTCCGCGAATTTCTCTCGAGTCAGAGTTGATAACAGAAGCAAACGGTTTTATGGAGACGTACGGAGCTTTAACTGGACCAAATACATCATAAACCGTGCCGATTTTTTTCATTCGTTTTGTTAATACCGTGGAATTGATTTTAGGAAATAGTTCTGCTTTCACGATAATATAGCCGTGACTCGAGACATGAAGTACTGTACCTAGTCTTCTCAAACCCTAACCTCAAACGTTACATATATATATGATTTCTCAAATTATTTAAATCTTTGGGAAAGACTTATAAAATTTCGTTCAGTAAAGAAAAAGCGTTTCGCATAATAGCTCGATGAACCGCGTGTCTATTAAGTCCTGCTCCTTGTGCAATTGTTTCGGCTTGTTCATTCGAAATGAGTTCTGTGCCATGACAGTCGGCGTTTACGAGCAAATTCCCTTCCGTTTGTGCGACATAGCCGTTAGTGATGCTATGGCTGCAGCGTGCCGACAGCTCTAGATAGATGCCATTTTGATTTGCAAGCGTGACGTCTTCCTTCTCGATGAAGCCGGGGTGAGCTATGATATTAACATCCTCAAGGATTGCCGCCGCGTGGTTAGTTCCTGGCGCAACAGGTTCAGCTACCGTCTCCCCGTGAACGATTATCACGTCCGCGCCAAGCACTTTTGCTTTGCGCACAAGCTTAGGAATTTTTTCTGGAGTGATATGTGTTATTTCTGCCCCCACGAGGACTTCAACATCACTTGATCCTTGAGCTGCCCGCTTGGCAGAGCGTATTACCGACTCAACATTTGAAAAATCAACATGGTCTGTTATCGCCACAGCCTCATAATTTGCTACGTAAGCCCTCCGTATCAACTCACTCGGTATTAGTTCTCCATCGCTGAGAATTGTATGGGTATGAAATTCGATCCGCTTGTTCATTTGTGCGTCCGCGCTTCATCAGATGCTCGTGATAGTTTTATTTTCAAAGCGATCTGTCTTATCGCCTGTCTCTTTGTATCTCCAGCGTCTATTGAGACCCTGCCTTTATGCTCCCACCAAAGGCGTGGATATGATCTTTCGCCTTCATAGGAAGGATCGAGATCCAACTCCCTAGCTGCTTTTACGATCTCTTTACAATCAGGCGCGCTCACAGAATCCTTCTTAGCAAGAATTCGGCCGTCCTTGCGAGTCTTTTGTGCATCAATATACACTGGCCATATAATTCTCTTTGAGGGCTTCGCCATTGCTGGGGTATATCATATCGTATAGATATTTTAATATTGTGAAACCAGTCACTAGAACCTATGCACAAACTGGAGATAGAGGTGGGGCGCGATCTTTTCAAAAAGAATAAGGAGGAGGCAGCTCGAAACTTGGCCTTGCTGCGGCAGCATGACGTTCGGGCGTTCGACATAATGGGGTCGATTGGCTCAGGGAAAACTTCTATAATTGAGCAGGTGGTGCCAATCCTAGAGCGAGACGGCTTAAAAGCCGGAGCGATAGCAGGCGATGTCGTTGGCGAGGACGATTACGTCCGATTAAAGGCTTTGGACATTCCAGTCATTAACCTAAATACTGGGACCGAGTGCCATCTCGATGCTCACTTGGTGGGGCATGCTATAGAAGATCTGCCGCTTCACGAGCTCGACCTCCTATTTATTGAGAATGTTGGGAATATGGTGTGCCCGACTGATTTTGAGCTTGGAACAGACGCCAGGATTGTCGTGGTAAGCGTAACGGAAGGAGACGACGTCATAAACAAGCATCCAATGATATTTAGAGTGAGCGATATTGGGGTCGTCAACAAGATCGATATAGCTCAGGCCGTAGGAGCAAGTGTGACACGAATGCTAAGTGACATGAGCCGAATCGCTCCTCACGTCAAGCAGATAGTAATGAGCGTCAAAACACGACAAGGAATTCGCGAGTTTGCGGAGGAGCTGTTAAAGTGCTAGTTTTGAGCACTGTTTTCGAGAGTGGGCACGTCTTCTTCCGTCATCAGTACGGCATTCACTAATCCATCCTGGCCGGGCCTGTTGGTGACCTTTGCTTTGCCTAGTGTCGTTTGGATTACGGCGCCTTTCGTGATCACATTTCGTCGTACGTAGTTTCGATTGGCTGTGTTGAGTTCGACAGTCTCAATATCGATCTTGCTCGTTTTGCCTGTTGATAAATCAGTTACGTTTGCATAACTGCTTCGTAGGAGCCGCGTCTTGGAGTTGCCTCCGAAGCCAGAAACTCGCTTCTTTCGAGTTTCTCCTAATTGCGTTAATGTAGGCTCTCTGCCCATTTCATGTTTCCTTTTCCCTGCCGGGTGTTTTATCCTGCCGCCAGTGCTGCGTCGTACAGATCTTCCTTGCCATTTCATTTGTTATCATCCGCTAACTTAGTGCCCATCGATAATCGTCGGATAAGCGCTTTATGAAGAATTTCGTATTTCAAACTTTCGTATCGTTAGTTCGAAGCGGAATGCTCTAATATCTTGCGCCTAATGCAGCAGACGCAAGCTCCGCGACACTTTTTTGAGCGATCCCGAGGAGCAGCCAGAAACAGACTACTCAGAGGGCTTGGTCAGAATCTTAGCCGTGCTATGGGTTACTGCGTAAGAACAAGCAGGCTAAACGGACAAGCTGATGCATTTCAAACCGCCAAAATAGATATCTAGCGTTTAGTTAGCGATCCTGAAAAGCAAACCATCTATTTACGCGAACCAGTCTCTCGAGCAGATAACATGAACTCCGCAATAAGAGCTTCCAGCTGGATTCTTTCATTGGCTCCTTCGCTGAGCCTGAAATCGATCTCTCCTATGCTATTGATGAGACGCACCTTAACCTGATCGGCAATATCTAGATCTAGCAGCGTCCTGTGTATTTGCGCTATAATGTCGCTTCCAGAGAGCCCTTGGTCCATTAATAAAGAGTCGAGTAGTTTTAATGCTTGCACCAAATTGCCGTTGATGGACGCACCAACGAGCTCTCTGATGTCAAGGGGGTTCGCTGTCGCCGTAATCTGATAGATCGTTTCTTGATCGATATCCGTGTCTATCGAGGCGGCAGATTGTAGTGTGTTGATAGCTTTGCGCAAATCTCCGCCGGCAACGTATGCAATCGCTTCGAGTCCTTCGTTGCTTATCCTGACCTGTTCTCTGCTCGCGATGTGCCTCAACTGCTTTTCTAAGTCAGTTGCACTAATTGGTTTAAATCGATAAACGGCACACCTGGATTGGATTGGTCCGATTATTTTGCTTGAGTAGTTGCACGAAAGGATAAACCGGCATGACATGCTGAAGCTTTCCATGGTCCGCCTCAAGGCTGATTGTGCATCAGGCGTTAGTGAATCCGCCTCGTCTAAGAAAATAATCTTGAATGATGCATCGATAGGAGCCGTCCTAGCAAAATTCTTGATCTTATTCCTTACGACTTCGATGCCTCGTTCATCCGATGCGTTAAGCTCAGTAAAGTTGTTTTGCCAGTTGTCACCGTAAAGCTCGTGAGCCAAAGCTATAGCTGCGCTGGTTTTTCCCGTGCCTGCTGCTCCAGCAAACATTAAATGTGGCATATTGCTCAACTTGACGTACGATTCGAGCCCTTTTGCTATCTGATCCTGCCCGATTAGTTCACCTAACTTGTGTGGGCGATATTTTTCGACCCAAATTTCTTCTATAATGATCGCCTCTCTTTTGCGCTAGGATTTTGTTTCTGGTACGGCGCAGTAGTGCATTTGAGAGAGTATCTGCGACTGTTGATTCATAAAATCTGCCAAGTCAAATATGCCCGTTATGTCTACTACTCCTATGGCCGCGATCGGTGCACCTGCGGTATCACGTATAGGAGCTACTATCACTGGCACGTTCTTGTAATCTCCCGATTGAGGGCGCGTCTTTATAACCTTATTCTCATTGAGGGCTTTTTCTAGTATGGGCCCCGTATAACTGTCGCTTTTAACCTCGCCGTCTTCAATTTTCACGCCAGCATTATGCAGACTGCGCAACGTTACCGGCAGGTTATTCAATATCGCGTGGACTGCCAGTCCAATCGGTATCAAGTCTCTACTTTTCGAGTTGGACGATATTACGAATTGTTGCTCCATAATCTCCTTCCGTTCATTGGTGACCCCAATGGAGTTGTAGCTTTCCAAACCTTATCCGCGACTGGCTATAAGGTATCTGAGCGCCGGCAAGAGCGTCCGGATACCTCGTCTGTTCCCGCACTCCAAAAATGATTGATCCATTGTAATATTTACGGAGGAGCTCGGTCAGCCATACCTGTTTTGGCCTTCTTCGAGCCTACTCCATGGCCTCAAACCTGCCCTCAAGCTTTCTAAGTACCTTTGGAAGTGTGGTGTACTCCATCTCCTGAAGTGGAAGACGATGCGGTTCAAACGGACCGTGGCGTCTCATGTAGTTCGAAATCACGTTAGCTTCCGCTCTGGCTGCGTCGTACGCCGGGTCATCGAAAAGATCAACTGGACCGATGAGCTTTCCGTTCGCTATTTGAAATCCCGCGGCGACAGCACGCGGAGGTCCATCGAAACGAGTGCATTTCGCGTTTGTAAACGCTACTGGCATCACGGGACCGTTGTGACTCCCACGCATCCAACCGCTCACGATGTGTGGGAATGTCCACGGTTCAAGCACCTCACCAAGGGCAGGCAGTCCAGACTGAGACCTCACCAAAGCAACTGGATCGTCTTTTCCCACATATTCTCCCGCAATTTCAAATAATTTCTCAGTGCTCACTGCGGCAACCGGCTCATCAGCTCGTATTTTTCCGCCTTCCTTTGGCCATACCCGCTTTATCACGTAGCGACTTTTAGCTCCGATGAGTGCGAGCATATCGTACATTTCGGCCGGAGAATCCATGATGACCCGCGTGTGTTCTTTGATATCCCAAATCTCGAACATGAAGCCTTGATGCATGCTCGGATCTATTACGAGCCCGGCCGTGTTGAAGGGATCAGCAAACATTCGAAAGACCGGAAGATTAAATGCGCCAGGTTCTGTTTTATCCATCATAAATGCTATGAGAGGCTCGCCCGTTCGCTCAGTGAACTCGAGTTCCGTCGCACCTGGACCCATTCCTCGGATGTTTCCTGCAAATGAGTCTTTCAGTAAGTCTTGACCGGCGCCATACAGTTTCAGCACTTTTGCTACGTCAGTACACGCAGTAAAGATCTTCCAAGCAAGCTCGTGAATCTCCGGATTATCTTCGCCTTTGAAATGCCCCATAATGAGTTCGAGATCGTCGCCTACACCCATCACCTTAAAATCCGTAATCGTACCGTTTTGTACGGCCTCGGCTAGCATCTCCTCTGCTTTATCACAGAGATGAGGATGAACAGTTGCATGTCCGGGGAACCCTCCCACATCAGCCTTTATCAAACTTATTGTTACTTTTGCCATACTTGATCACCTGCGGTATTCGAGAGGTGTCGTTAGCACGGATTAATATACATCGGGCGTATTTAAGATTCGCGAAATAAAAGGATATTTGGCTTCTGCAAATGATACCTCAGGGATAAAGAAAGGTTTAAATCGAAGAAGTCCATATTAAGAACGGTGAGGGGTTCCTATCACTGATTGTGAAGTAGTAATCGACCTATTAGAGTACGGTATCGAAATAGACTTAGGGCTCGTAGCTCAGTTAGGCAGAGCACCTGGCTTTTAGCCTCAAATTTAAGGAGAGATACCAGGCGGTCAAGGGTTCAAATCCCTTCGAGCCCGCCTTTCTAATGTACTGAGGCGAGAACGCCTATTGAAATCGGCGATGGATCAAAAGGGCAGGACGAACTTGGGATGAAGATCCAATTTGCGGAATTTTGAAGGCGACTACTTTTGCTCCACTGAAAATGGCATTCAGGTGGTGACAGATGAAAAATCCAAACGTTTTGAAACACGAAATGGTGCCAGAGCACGTCATCATGTCAGACGAGGAGGTGCAAGACTTGCTAAGCCGCTACAATATAGAACTCCGGCAGCTACCCAAGATACTGGTCACGGACCCAGCGTGCAAGGAAATTGGAACAAAAAAGAATGACGTCATTAAAATAACCCGTCGGAGCTTTACAGCGGACGAAGCCGTATCGTACCGTCTCGTAATCGATACAAAAATCGGGTGAGAGGATGATAAAGAGAGAAATAATATCCGAAAGCTACTTTACAAGAGAGAAGATTGCACAGCATCACATTAATTCATTTGATGATTTCATAGGCCGCGGGCTCCAGAAAATAATCGATGAGCAAACGGTGATCGAAACTGATGTTCCCGGTCTCTTTGTGCGACTAGGCCGCATACGCGTCGATACTCCTAAAGTGCGAGAGGCGGATGGATCTCTTGAAGAGCTTTACCCCACTGAGGCTCGGCTGAGGAATATCACCTACGCTGCTCCCGTTTTTCTTGAAATGACCCTTATACAGGGCGATATTGAAAAAGAGCCTGAAGAAGTTGAAGTCGGATTGATGCCGATCATGACAGGTTCTAGAGCGTGCAATCTATCGAGGCTCCCCGCCGAACAGATGATCAAGCTGGGGGAAGACCCGGCTGATCCAGGGGGGTATTTTATCGTTAGTGGATCTGAACGTGTGATAATTACTCTCGAAGATTTAGCACCGAACAAAATATTTGCAGAGTACGAAGAGCGTTATGGAGGACGGATAGAAGTCGCAAAAGTCTTCTCTCAACGTAGAGGCTACAAGGCTTTGGTCATGGTAGAGAGAGGACGGGATTCCATCTTGGAAGTCTCTTTTCCTTCCGTATCCGGCCGGATCAATTATATAATGCTAGTCAGAGCTCTTGGACTAGTTACGGATCAAGATATCGTGCGGTCAGTGTCTGACGATCCAGAAATCATCAAATTCATGTTAGAGAACATCGAGGAGGCCGAGGACTTCCCCCAAGAGGCGGACGAAACGTTAGAGCAGCATCACCAGAGAATTCAGGAGGCTGCGATGAAGCGGCTCGGCGAAAAGGTGGCAGCGGGTCAAGCTACCGAGTATCAAGCGAAGAGATCCAATTATGTCGTCGATCGTTATCTTCTCCCCCATCTAAACGATCCGCTTCTATCGGAAAAAGACGCAAGATTAATCAAAGCACATTTTCTTGGAAGAATGGCAGAAGCCTGTTTCAAGCTAGCTTTGCGTAAGCGAGCGGAAGATGACAAGGATCATTATGCTAACAAGCGTTTGAAACTTGCCGGCGATCTGATGGAAGACCTATTTAGAGTTTCGTTCAGTAGGCTGACACGAGATATCAAATACCAACTTGAGCGGGCAGATATGAGGAACCGCGAGCTTAACGTCTTAACTGCTGTCAGAGCGGATGTCCTTACTGAACGGCTGACTCATCCCCTCGCAACGGGAAACTGGGTTGGCGGGAGAACAGGCGTGTCGCAACTCCTTGATCGGACGGATTACATGGCTATGCTATCGCATTTGAGAAGGGTCATCTCGCCACTATCTCGCGCTCAACCCCATTTCGAGGCACGCGACCTTCACCCAACTCAGTGGGGCCGCATATGCCCCAGCGAGACACCCGAAGGCCCTAACTGCGGGCTCGTAAAGAATTTTGCTCAGCAAGTGGAACTCTCGACAGCGCTCGAAGATGAGGCGATTGTTCTATCTGCGCTGGAGGAACTTGGCTATGCGCCTATCGGGCTTGAACACGAAGCAGAGGTACAAGTTGATGAATGAAGCACGAATATACATTGACGGAGCACTAAAAGGGACACACAGCAACGCAAAACAGTTTATCACTGAGTTCAGAGCAAAACGCAGGCGCGCAGAGTTGCCTCATTTAATCAATATCGCGTATCACGAAGATACGAATGAGATAAGCATCAACACAGATTCTGGCAGGGCCCGTAGGCCTCTAATAATCGTAGAGGACGGTGCCCCGTTGGTTACTGAAGAACACGTACGGAAGTTAGAACGAAGAGAACTCTCATTCGATGACTTGATGAAAGAGGGGCTAATCGAGTACATCGACGCAGAAGAAGAAGAAAACATCTACGTCGCAGTCGCGCCAGAAGATCTTACCAGCGAGCATACACATCTAGAGATCGATCCATCATTAATATTAGGAATAGCAACTGGGTTAGTTCCTTACCCTGAACATAATGCTTCTCCTCGCAATACCATGGGGGCCGGCATGGTCAAGCAATCATTAGGTGCATCTTGCGCCAACTGGAAGTTGCGTCCTGATACCCGCTCGCACTATTCGCATTATCCACAACTCGCGCTTGTAAAAACAAACGCGATGGACGCTGTAGGTTTTGATGAGAGGCTTTCAGGACAGAACTTCGTAGTCGCTGTTCAGTCATATGAAGGATATAACATAGAAGATGCTCTCATCATTAACAAGAGTTCCATTGAGCGAGGTCTTGGCAGGAGTCACTTCTTTCGCACGTACGAGGCTGAAGAGCGTCGTTATCCTGGAGGCCAAGAGGATAAATTCGAAATACCGGATGCGGAGGTGCGAGGTGCTCGAGGCCCTGAAGTGTATGCAAACCTTGACGAAGACGGATTTGTCAATCCTGAGGCAGATGTTCAGCCGAATGACGTGCTGGTGGGTAAAACGAGCCCCCCTCGATTCCTCGAAGAGCCTACGGAGCTAGGCGGCATAAGCACGCAGAAAAGGCGTGAGACGTCCGTAACGATGCGCTCAAATGAGAGCGGTGTCGTCGATGCAGTTATAATTACAGAAGGAGAGAACGGATCGCGACTCGTTAAAGTCAGAACGCGGGATCAAAGGATACCGGAGTTGGGAGACAAATTCGCTTCAAGACACGGACAAAAAGGCGTAATCGGATTAATCGTGCCTCAGGAGGATATGCCGTTTACCGAGGAAGGCATTGTGCCGGATCTCGTCATAAATCCTCACGCCATTCCATCCAGAATGACTGTAGGGCATGTTTTAGAAATGATCGGAGGGAAAGTTGGCAGCCTTGAGGGAAGGCGGATTGACGGCACGGCATTTTCGGGGGAGCCTGAGAGGGTCTTAAGGGAGGCGCTTAAAAATAACGGTTTTTCACACACAGGAAAAGAAGTGTTATACGACGGAATCACCGGCGAGAGAATTACCGCTGATGTATTCATTGGACTAATTCTTTACCAGAAGCTGCATCACATGGTGTCAGAAAAGCTACACGCACGGTCACGAGGACCCGTACAAGTTCTGACTCATCAGCCGACAGAAGGTCGGGCACGTGAAGGCGGGCTCCGATTCGGCGAGATGGAGCGTGATGTGATGATCGGCCACGGAGCTGCGTTAGCGCTAAAAGAGCGACTTGTAGATGAGTCGGATAAAGTCGAAGAATTCGTCTGCACCGCATGCGGAATGATAGCCACGTTTGACAAACGGCGCAACGTCGTATACTGCCCCAATTGCGGAGCTGACACCGACATCTACAAAGTCGAAATGAGTTACGCTTTCAAATTACTCCTAGATGAGATGAAAGCACTTGGTATCGCTCCGCGTATCGAACTTGAGGACGCCGTTTAGGAGGGGAGCGAAGATATGAGCAGTCCTAAGCGTATTGGGAAGATTAAGTTTGGTTTGCTGTCACCTAAAGAATATAGAAAGA
>Ga0187780_10004269_pt1 | contig 10731 bp, 9 predicted proteins | sample 1015_Q2_SP10_20__FD_132429 | JGI IMG/M metagenome (GOLD analysis project Ga0187780, IMG submission 132429) | Tropical peat soil microbial communities from peatlands in Department of Meta, Colombia - 1015_Q2_SP10_20_MG | ecosystem: Environmental > Terrestrial > Soil > Wetlands > Peat | place...
CAACCCAATCCTAGCTCGTCCAGCGCTTCCGTAGTGTTGGCGTGCTTGGTTACCTGGCATGGATCGCCGGAGCAGCCAATCTCAAGCGCAAGTCTTGTCTCAATGCGACAATCAAGCAGTTGCTGCGTAGCGGCCCTTCTCAACGAATCAATGAGCAAAATCCTGGAGTCTTGGCGTGCGATCGCGAGGAATAGGACAACCAGCTGCAACCCGCCGAGCAGTTGTAGGCTTCGCGTCCTCCGGCGCGCCTTCGACTGCGCATATTTTGCCGGGTGCAAGAGCACGTCCAGGAAGCGATAACTGCGGACGATGTTCGAGGGTCAGGAAGCGATTGAAAAACCACTCCCTGACTGCGTTCCACAACCATCCGATACGCAGTTCAAAGAACGGTGTCTCTCGAGAGAAAATGCAATCATCGGGAAATATGCCCCAGCGCAGCAGTCTGCCATCCCTGCGGTTCAACATGTCGGAAAACAGAATGGAATCGTCGAGATGCCACGTGTAGGGAACGGATAAGACTAGAATAATGGGTGATGTGTTGTTTCCTGCCATGCCTGATAATCTCCCTTTCATCTCGTCAAAAATTCGCGCCAGGCTAGAGATGGCGAGAGTGGCACGACTTGCGACGCTGGATGCGGAGCGCAGACCACACCTAGTTCCCATCTGCTTTTCCTACGACGGATCGATTTTTTACTCTGCGATTGATCGCAAACCGAAGCGGGTTGCTCCGGACCAGTTGGCACGACTGAAGAAACATAAAAAAGACGCCCGAGGTGGCATTACTCGTGGATCACTACGACGAAGATTGGACGTGTCTGTGGTACGTACTTGTGCGAGGACAGGCAGAACTGATTTTCGACTCAGCGGAACAAGAGCGGGCTATTCAGCGCTTGAGAAAGAAGTATCCTCAGTACGACACCGATATGCTCGTTGACGATGCTCCTGTCCTCCGCATTACCCCGGTGCAAATCACGGCATGGGGAAAGATTTAGAGCGCAACAAGTCGTGCACTTAGTTTACGTTCTTCATCTCCTGCAGTTGCTCCAGGATAGACAGCCACCGGTCGAGCGACTGGCCTCCCGGGGCGAACGCCGGATCGAAAAAGACTTCATCGGCGCCGATTCTGGCGCAGTCCTTGACATCATCACCGGTCTGTTCGAGCGAACCCGAAAATATCGCTCTGTCCTTGCCGAGCGGCTTGTCAGTTAGGTCAAGGACTGCATGGACGATCAAGCTTATCGCTGATGGGTCGCGACCCGCTTCTTGCGCCAGTTTTTTGATGCTGCCAAACATGTCCGACATAACGGGCACAGGAAGGAACACCGGATTCCACCCGTCCGCCAGCCTTGCCAACCGTTTGAGCGCAGCCGGGACAAATGCTCCGAGGACAATCGGGGGACGGGGTTTCTGCACTGGCTTGAGATTGATGTAAGACTTTGGGACGTTGAAAAACCTGCCATGGAATTCGACCGGATTCGTAGTCCAGATTGCTTTGAGCAGCGGCAAGAATTCATCCGCGACCGCACCACGTTTCGTCATGTCGGCGTTTGTTGCATCCATTTCATCCTTGCTCCAGCCTAGGCCCAACCCTACGCATAGCCGCCCGTTAGAAAGCACATCGAGTGTAGTCAGACGTCGCGCCAGCACGACAGGGTTGTAGTAGGGCATGTCGAGCACGCTGGTGCCAAGCTTGATCTTTTTCGTTTGGGCGGCGACATAAGTCAACGCATCCAACGGGTCGAGCACTTGCTTGTAAATTTCAGGCAGCGATCCATCCGGTGTACCGGGATAGGGCCTCTGCAGTTTCAGTGGCCAGAGCAGGCGTTCAATGGTCCAGAGGCTGTTGTAACCGAGAGCTTCGGCACGCTGCGCAACCTTTGTGATCGCTTCCACGCTGCCGATAGGCCCAATGTTAGGAAGGGAAAATCCGATCTTCATGGCACGCCCCCCAAGCGAATATGGCCGGTATTTAACCACAAAGAAATACTGTCTCAAAAGAGGGGACAAGGGGCATCTCTCGGCACACCCGTTTTCATGAGTCATGCGGACCATCTGAACCGCGTCCTCGACTTGGGCTATTTCGCAACTGACGATATTCGCGAGGGAACGCTAAGACCGCTGCCAAAGGTCTGCCCGACGGTAGCGACCCTGAAGGCGCGGTCAGGCTGCGCGTATGAGTACAGTGTGGTAGAAAGACTTGCCAGCAACAGCATCAGGTGAAGTAAGCGGTTCAAAATTTGTAAGAGTGGTCCACCATTCTCTGAAGCCTGCTTCATCATGCCCTGGAGCGCTTTTGAGGGTCTGGGAGTCGCTCGAAGGCGGCACTCACTGACCACACCGTACAGCTGCTGCCCGAGCACTAGCTGTCTAGTGCTGTCTTTGTCCCATTGACGCTAGCTACAAGAAACCATATCCATCCGGCGTCAAACGCTCCAAGAAATGGTATAGAAAATCCAATGCAGCTCTCTAAGCTGAAGACAAATCAACAGAACTTGACAATTCAGTGTTTGGGGGTATAGTTGCACGACGTCAGGCTTCAAGCTTCAGAGTTGGGGGTCTGGGAGCTTGCACTTCTTGGGCGTGGTCAATTTCATCGTAGCGGACATCAGTCAGTGGTACAGGTGGCACGTGTCGAAATCCGTGCCCTGGGGCTTGTAGTTTGTGCATTCTCTTTCGCCTTGGTATCGACGGTTTTGTTCGACTGCAAGAATCTGATTTTGTGTGTAGAAGGGAGCAACGGAGATGCGTCACTTCAAAACGATCCTAGTTTTCCTGTTCGCACTCAGCTTGGGTACTCAGTTGCTGCGGGCGCAATCCACGAACAGCGGTACTTTGGGCGGCGTCGTTACCGACCAATCCGGGGCCGTCGTGAACGGGGCTGCGGTCACGCTGACTGATCTCGCTACCGCAACGCCGCGAAGCACCGTAACCAACTCCGCGGGGCATTACATCTTTGTAGATCTCCCGCCAGCCAATTACAGCATCAGCATCAGCAAGCAAGGCTTTGCGACCACCAAGGCCAGTATCCAGATTCTTGTTGGGCAACCTGCCACCTTTAATACTTCGCTGCAGGTCGGCGGCACGTCGGTTGAGGTCGAGGTCAGCGCAGCCCAAAGCGAACTGCAAACCATGAACGCTACCGTGGGCAACACGATCACGAATCTCACCATCGACAGCCTGCCCAGCCTGGGCCGTGACGTCAGCACGTTCGTCGCGTTGCAGCCGGGCGTGTCTCCTGATGGCTCCGTCGCAGGCGCCGTCGTTGACCAAAGTACCTTTTCGCTCGATGGCGGCAACAACAGCAACGACATGGACGGCAGCATGAACGTCTATACGAAAAGCTACGCCGGTGACCCGACCGGCGGTATTGCGAACCAAAATACTTTAGGGCCGGCCGAAGGAGGCACCGGGTCGGGTGGTGCCACGGGAGTTTTACCGACTCCCCAGGATAGCGTCGAAGAGTTCAAAGTAAATACGGCAGGTCAAACCGCCGATTTCAACAGTTCCGCGGGTTCCGAAGTGAAGGTGGTCACCAAGCGCGGAACCGACGCGTGGCATGGAACTGCATACGAGTACTACAAGGATAACAAGTGGTCTTCCAACACCTGGCAGAACAACTTCAACACTGTTCCACTTCCCAGCTTCCACTACAGTCGTTACGGCGGTGCGGTGGGCGGACCGATTATTCCGAAAGAGCTTTTGGGCGGAAAGACCTACTTTTTTGCCAATTACGAAGGTTTCGATTTCCCCAACTCGGAAACTATCTATCGCAATGTGCCCTCGCCAGCGTTGCGGCTCGGCCTGCTAACCGACGACGCGAATGGAACAATCTACAATCTGAATCCGTTTCCGGTCAACTATAAAGGCGTGAACTACCCCGCCAATGCAAACTGCGTAGGACCCTGTGACCCACGTGGGGTCGGGATCAGCCCCGCCGTCCAGCAACTATGGAACAAATACGAACCGCTATCGAATGCTACGTGCACCCAAAGCCTATGTGACCTGCCGAGCGGCGGGAATATTAACGGGTTCTCTGCCAACCTTGCCCAACCTACCAACAGCAAGTTCGCGGTTGGACGCATCGACCACGATTTTTCGGCCAAGTGGCATTTGATGACCAGCTATCGCTGGTTCAAGTACACGCAAGCGGCGGATGCGCAGGTCGATATTGGCGGCTTCTTCCCGGGGGATACGCTGGGCACGCCGGCTTCCCAGTCCAGCCTGCCGCAAACGGCATATTTGTGGACGATCGGTGTGACCACCAACGTGACCACGAACCTTACCAATGACTTCCATTACAGCCTGCTGCGCAATTTTTGGCAATGGGAGCGGACGGGAGATATCCCGCAGCTGCCCGGGCTGACGGGGGCGCTCGAGATCTACGCCGGCCAGAGCGACGGCCACACTCAGGCCTTGAACCCTTATAACGTGAATACTCAGCAAACGCGCACCCGTTTTTGGGATGGGCACGACCAGATGTTTCGCGATGATCTTTCGCTCTTGAAGGGCAACCACCTGTTCCAGTTTGGTGGCCAATACCAACACAATTTTGACTATCATCAGCGCACGGATAACGGCGGAGGCATCAACAACCAGCTGGTTTACGACTTGGGCAACCAAACTCAGGGATCCGGGCTCGTGTCGGATATACCGCTTTGCTCGCAAGCTGGCGTCAGCATCACTAACTGCAGCTCCCTGAGCGCCGCCGTCTTGGGCGTGGTTTCCGTCGCGCAAGTTGCCTACACGCGTGCTGGCAACAATCTTGCGTTGCAGCCTCTAGGCACTCCGGCCTACGACAAGAGCACAATTCCGTTCTACAACGTCTACTTTACTGACACCTGGCGCATGAAACCGACGTTCAGCCTGTCCTACGGACTGGGCTGGACGCTTGAGATGCCGCCGGTCGAACAAAATGGCAAGCAGGTGGAACTGGTGTCCTCCGCCGGGCAGCCAATTTCTGGTTCAGCCTATCTGAAGCAGCGCGAAAATGCTGCGCTGCAAGGTAAGAACTACAATCCCGAAGTCGGTTTTGCCCTGGTGGGCAACACCGCCCAAGGACTGAAGTATCCCTATAACCCGTTCTACGGCGAATTCAGTCCTCGTTTGGCTGCCGCGTGGAGCCCACACTTCGACGCCGACTCAACAGCGGGCAAAATCTTCGGCCACGAAGATACCGTCTTACGTGGCGGGTTTGGCATCATTTATGGTCGACTGAACGGTGTAGACTTGGTTCTGGTGCCCTTGCTCGGACCGGGCCTTCTGCAGCCGGTGAACTGCGTGACCGGCTTATCCAACCACACCTGCGGTGCGACTGGCTCCAACAACCCGACCACGGCTTTCCGCATTGGCCCGGATGGCCTGACTGCACCAATCCCGGCAGCGTCGCAATATCTACCTCAACCCTACTTCCCCGGAGTCAATGGCATCTCGTCTGCCACCGCTTCGGTATTGGACCCGAACTTCCGGCCCAACTCGGTTGAATCCTTTACCCTTACCCTGCAGCGGCAGTTCGCGAAGAGAACCGTACTGGAGCTTGGCTACATCGGGAGGAGAATCAGGAACGAGTATCAGCCGATTAACCTGAACGTCGTGCCCTACATGATGACCAAGGGCGGGCAACAGTTCCAGCAGGCGTATAAGAACGTCGTGCTCGAGTACTGTGGCGGCATAGCCGGACTAGCCGGCGGCAACTGCGCGAAGAACGCAGCTGCGGTCACGCCGCAACCGTTCTTCGAAAAGGCAATGAACCCGGCCTACTGCAAGGGCTTTACGAGTTGCACTGCCGCGGTGGTGAATAACGAAGGCCCGGATTTCGCCCTTGCCCAGGTGTGGTCGCTTTGGAGTGATCTCGACGGAGGCGTCGGTTGCACCGGCTGTCCCAACAACCAAGGCTTCGTTTTTGGTACGACGATGATGAACAACACCAACCCGGCCATCGGTGCTAGTAATCCCCAGATGACCTCCGGCCCGGCGGTCAATGGTAGCTATGGCTGGGGAAACTACAACGGCGGCTTCGTCTCCCTCAGGATGGCTGACTGGAAGGGTATGACGATGCAATCCAACTTCACCTATTCGAAGGCATTGGGCACAGGGGCGTTGGTCCAGGCGACCAGTGAATATACGCCGGACGATGCGTTCGATATAGGAAAGATGTATGGCTACCAGACCTTCAACCGCAAGTTCGTTTACAACTTCTTCATCGTTTACCAGCCCCCCTTCTTCACCGGACAGTCCGGATGGAAGGGGCGACTCCTAGGTGGCTGGACGATAGCACCCGTGTTCACGGCAGGCAGCGGGTCCCCTTATGAGATCTATACCTCGACGGGAGACGGCCAGGAATTTGGGGCAGGGGACAACAGTTCCTACTTCGGCAATGAGAACGCGCTAAGGATCGGTCCGGTCTCGACTGGTCATCGTTATGCGCAACCTGGCAACTTCCCCAACATCTTTGCGGCCGGGCCCGCGGCCATCAACCTCTTTCGCAACCCGATTCTGGGCTTGGACCAGAGAGACTGTGGCATCGGCTGTTTCCCCGGTCTGCCCTACTGGAACGTCGATTTGAGCGTCCGGAAGAACATCAGAATCGCGGAGAGAGTTAGCTTGGAAGTATCAGGCACTTTCGTTAATGTCTTTAACCATGACCAATTCCTCGACCCGAACGGTTACTTCGCAACCGGACTGTATGCCGGAGGAAAGCCGGGGGGATTCGGTACTCTGAGCGGTGGTTCAGCTCAGGTGGAACCCGGCGGCATCCGTCAGATCGAGATCGGCGGCCGCGTCCGCTTCTAAGCTCACTTCACTTCGATGCAAGCTTTGGCCGCACCTGATGGTGCGGCCTTTCTTCGTGTGCCGAGCATGTAAATGGACGTGAAGTGATAGCGAAGCGCAAGGGCGTCACCGTGAGGCGGCGTCTGAAGGAAGCGATTTTCCTTTTGGGGGATCTTCCTTCCAACCGGGTTGGCGGCCCGTTGTCTCCATGGTTAGGGTGGCGCAGCCCCAAAACCCTTCCGTCACTTTCGATCATGATGTGCTCTGTTGGGCGAGGCGGGTAGCAGTGTCACCTGAGCAACCATCGTATGAGATAATTTTTATGACTCTCTTCTGAGGATCGTATGCCAGAGCACGTGGTGTTCTGCGTTAAGTTGCAGAAGCAATTGCCGGGTCTTGACGAACCGCCCTTTGACACTGAACTGGGAAGAAAAATTTATGAGAACGTTTCCCAGCAAGCCTGGAACCAGTGGATCGACTTCTGCAAGATGCTTTTAAACGAGTACCGACTGAATCCCGCTCGCCCCGAAGACCAGGAGGCGATCGTCCAGCAAATGGAGCAATACTTCTTTGGCGAAGGAGTGCGCCCACCGGAACAGTACGTTCCGCCCAAGTCCACCTAGGACGCGTAACTGCCAACCTCAAAAATCTCCAGTGAGGTCCATGCTTAATTTTCTCGCGAAACGCGTTGAGCGCACCGACCCCTTCGGCCCGGGTCGGACTATGCCAGTCGTTGTGGCAGGTATCTTGCAAGTTATCATCGTAACCGGTTGTCCTGAGCCTTTCATCCTCTCTTAACATTGTTGCACTAAAATCGGGGCATGGATCCACCGGTTTACGATACCCTAATTCTTTCCGACCTGCATTTAGGGGCGGAAATGAGCCGCGCCCGTGAGGCCACGCGCGTGCTCAAGGACAATCGCTTCCGGCGGCTGATCCTGCTAGGCGACATCTTTGCTGACCTCAACTTCCGCCGGCTCACCAAAGAACACTGGAAAGTACTTGGTTACATCCGCAAGCTCTCCAATCCCAAACGCAACGTGGAAGTAGTCTGGGTCGAGGGAAACCACGACCACGGTCTCGCCGATGTCATGTCGCATCTGGTCGGAGTTCGCGTTTATCAGGAATATGTGTGGGAATACCAAGGATTGCGGCATGTTGCGATTCATGGCCACCAATTCGATCGTCTGATCGCGGCCAAACTGCACTCGAACTATGTGGGAACGCTTCTGACGCTTCTTTACCTGCAATTACAGAAGCTTGATGTGAAAGGGAAGCCATTTACCCGCCTGATCGATCGCCTCAACACTCGCTGGCTGCGCATGTCATCCAAGGTGGCAGCTGGGGCGCTTTTCCACGCCCGCCTACGCAAGGCGGACCGCATCTTCTGCGGGCATACCCATGCGGCCATGCATGCCGAAAAGGATGGGGTCCACTACTACAATGCGGGTGGCTGGGTCGACTCGGCTCCTGCGTACATCACGATCGATCGGGAAGGGGTTGTGATCCATGAATACCGGGATCAAGCCGGGGAAGCGCCACCGGTTGACTCCGCAGCCCTCGAAGGAGACTACGATTCGGAACTGTCGCCTCATCTATGAGTATCTTGGCAGTCGGCACCATACGTCATCCAGGTGAATCGTGCGTAAGCTGACGATCGTTTTCCACCATGCCGGCGGAGGACATCGCAGCGCCGCCGAAGCCTTACGGGACATTCTGGCTCGCGAGGAGTCTCCCTGGGATGTTTCCCTGCTGAACCTGCAAGATTTGCTCGATCCTCTCGATATCATGCGCCAAGCAACTGGCGTGCGAATTCAAGACACCTACAATCTGATCCTGCGCAAAGGCTGGACGCGATTTACGCCGCAACTTCTGGTGCTGCTTCAGGCGGTGATCCGTGCGTCACATTCCCGCGTAGTCAAGGTATTACGAGAATACTGGTCGCAGCATCCCGCAGACCTTGTCCTTTCGGTAATCCCGCACTTCAATCGCGCCTTGGCCGTCAGCCTGCGAAAGAGCCGGGAAGACACGACGCCCTTTGTCACTCTGCTGACGGATTTGGCGGACTACCCTCCACGCTTCTGGATCGAGCCGGAATCCCAGTACATCATCGTCGGAACCGAGCATGCCCGCCAGCAAGCTTTGGCGATGGGGCACTCGCCCGATCGCATTTTTCAAACATCGGGAATGATTTTGAAGCCGAGGTTCTACGAGAGGAAAACGGTTGACGCCGCTAAGGAAAGAGTGCGTCTCGGGCTGGAAGCCAGTCGTCCGACCGGCATCGTCCTGTTCGGCGGTCATGGGTCAGAGGTGATGGTTGACATTGTCAAGAGACTGGACCGAAGCGGCGTGGGCGTGCAATTGATCTTGGTTTGCGGTCACAACCAGAAACTGGCGGCTCGGCTGAACCAGCTCAAGACCAGAAATCGAATCCTGGTGGTGGGATTTGTTACCAACGTCGACTACTACATGTCTTTGGCCGACTTCTTCATCGGCAAGCCGGGTCCGGGCTCGATCAGCGAGGCTCTGCAGTTTCACCTGCCCGTCATCGTCGAGTCGAACGCCCAGACACTTCCTCAAGAGCGCTATAACGCGCAATGGATAAGCGAGAACGGTTTCGGAGAGGTGGTCACCAGCTTTCAAGCGATTGCGCCGGCCGTCGAACGGTTGCTTGAGCCCCCGACGTTCGACCACCTTCGCCGCAACGTCAACACCTATTCCAACCGGGCGCTGTTCGAGGTCCCCGATATTCTCGAGCGATGCTCGAGTTGCTCGTACGCACCGGTGGAACGGCTATCGCCCGTAAGTGGATAGCCATCGATCGGAATGTCCATCAAGTTGTTATCCAACCCAGCAAACTTGAGTGTGCTGGCAACGGAGCCTTCAAGTCTGGATTACTCCTCTTCACCGGACGATCCAGCGTCGAGATTCTTCGATCGGTCTTCAGAAGTGAACCACGATCCCGGTGGAGAAACGTGCATTGGTCTGCGAGCTGCTGAAGAAGCGAGTTTGCAGCGCCTCCAGTTGAAGGCGCCAACCGAGAATGCGAGCGAAACGATAGTCGAGACCGCCGCCTAAGGCATCCGCAAACGAACTGCTCGAAGTAGAGACTCCTGTCAGGCTTGCGCTGATGTGTCCGCCACCAATCAGCGCGTGCACAAAGGGGCGGATCCTGGAGACCTTAAAGGAAAGTTCCGGGCCGAACAAGAAGTTGTATTCGGATAGATTCGCATTGCCGGCTGCTCCATCAATCGTCGTGTCTTGCGAGCCATAATGTCCGCTGAAGTCGGCCACTACGCCCAGCAGCGGCAAGAACTGACCTTCAATGGATCCGTTCCATCCATTCAAGCTGGTCGACTGCCCTGGAGTCAGATTTGTCTGGGTGTAGGAATATCCGAAGAACACGTTCCCGCTCGGCAACTGCCCCCACGCGCATACCGTAAACAAAAGGCCCACCAACGAAATCGCCGCACACTTGCCCATAAACTGACGTTCTCCTTTCTAGGGCTGGGATAGAAGTCAGTTGGATGCACCTCGAGGCGCAAGGGATGTCGTCATGGGAACGATGCAGTGCGGGCTGGCGGGGTGACTAGCCTTATACACGCCGATTCTAACGCCTTAAGAGGAATGGCCGGATGGAGACCCGGTGACCTTTGCCACGTGATTCTGGGCAGCGGCTGCCATGCTGCAGGAAAGGGAATCGCAGGATCCTGCCTACACCTGCTCTCTGGCCTCGCCGAGAGTTACATTAAAATCCAACTTCTGCTTGCCACGAAACACGGTTACCTTGACGGTGTCACCCGCGCGATGCTTGTTCATGATTTGCGCCAAGTCCTGCTGGTCTTCCACGGCTTCGCCGTCAACCGCGACAATCAGGTCCCCACCAATCATGATTTGATCATTTCCCAGGTAGGCTCGTTCCTTGCCGGCTCGTAACCCGGCGCGTTCTGCAGCCCCGCCGGG
>Ga0187780_10004270_pt1 | contig 10730 bp, 9 predicted proteins | sample 1015_Q2_SP10_20__FD_132429 | JGI IMG/M metagenome (GOLD analysis project Ga0187780, IMG submission 132429) | Tropical peat soil microbial communities from peatlands in Department of Meta, Colombia - 1015_Q2_SP10_20_MG | ecosystem: Environmental > Terrestrial > Soil > Wetlands > Peat | place...
ACGGGTAGTGCACGCCCAGGTACACACGCGAGAGCGCCAGTGCGCCCGCGAGCGCGTACAGCGGAGCGGTCGGCAGGCCCAGGCGGCCGAACAGCGGCGCCGCGACGAACGAAGTAGTCGCGTGCGCACTCGGAAAGCTCAAGCGCGTCGGCGTGCCCGCCAACGCGGGCAGACCGGGCAACTGCGGCCGGCGGCGACGAACGGCCAGCTTGACCACCGTGTTCAGCGCGTACGTGCCCGCGATCGTGCGGGTGGTACGTCGCCAGCGGTCGCGTTTCTCACCGTCCAGCGCGTAGCCCGTCAGACCGATCGCGAGCCACACCGCGCCGTGCTCACCCAGCTTCGAGAAGCGCGCCACCGCGCGCTCGGCCGCGGGGCTGTGCCCGCAGGTGCGCGCCGCACGCAGCAGTCGCTCATCGATGCCCATGGCTGCGCGGCCGGCCGCTGTTTAGCCGAAGCCGACGTGCGACTCGGCCTTGTCCGCGCTCACGTACACGACTTTGCCGAGGTCGACGCGCACTGGGCCGTCTTCGCTTTCGATGTCGTGCCAGCCGCTCGCGCCGACAAGCGCCCTGTTGAGCGCCTCCAGCTGCTCGTCGCTGACCCGCAGCGACAGCACCTGTCCGCCCTGAAAGCCGACGCTCACACGTCGCGCGCTCGCCGCCATCAGTGGCCCTCCGCCGGTTGCACGATCTCGGTCAGCACGCCCGCGGTCGCGCGCGGGTGCATGAACGCCACGCGCGAGCCGCGAATGCCGGTGCGCGGCTGCTCGTCGATCAGCTGCAGGCCCGCCCGCTTGAGCGCCTGCAGCGTCGCGTCGATGTCGCTCACCTGGTAGGCCACGTGATGCAAGCCAGGGCCCTGCCGTGCGAGGAACTTGCCGACGGGCGTGTCGGGCGACAGCGGCGCGAGCAGCTCGACGTGGTTCTCGCCCACGTCCAGCAGCACCGCCTCGACGCCCTGCTCCTGCACGACCTCGCGGTGGGCGACGTCGAGCTCGAAGCTGTCGCGGTAGAGCGCCAGTGTGGGCTCGATCTCCTCGACCGCCACGCCGATGTGGTCGATGCGGCTGAACACCAGCCGCAGTCTATAGCCCGATCGCTAGCCCCGCCCCGGCTCGCCCTCGTCGCCCGCGCTCGGAATGCCGATCGGCGCCGGTCCACGCGGTGGCTCGTGGGGCTCGGCCGCCGCGACCACACGCAGGCCCGAGCCGGGCGAGCGCTCCATGCGCGGCACGCCCGCCATGATCCGCTCGATCGCGTCGCGCTCCAGCACCTCGTGCTCGAGCAGCTCGTGCGCGAGCGCGTCCAGGTGACGGCGGTGGGCGACGATCAGCTTCTGCGCCCCGCGCCTGGCCTCCTCGATCAGATCCTGGCGCTCCTCGTCGCGCAGCCGCAGCGTGCGCTCGGACAGTTGCACGTTGCCGTCCGGCGATCGCCCCACGCCGGCCGTGCCCATCGCGTAGTCGTGCACCATCGAGTGCGAGATGTCCGCCACGCGCTTGAGGTCGTCCGAGGCGCCCGTCGTGATCGCGCCGAACACGACTTGCTCGGCCACGCGTCCGCCCATCAGCACGGTCATGTAGTCGAGCAGCTCCTCGCGCGTCTTCAGGTAACGGTCCTCGTCGGGCAGGTTCAGCGTGAAGCCGAGCGCACGTCCGCGCGGCACGATCGAGATCTTGTGCACGCGGTCGACCGACGGCAGCAGCTCGCCACATAGCGCGTGGCCCGCCTCGTGAAACGCGACCACGCGCTTCTCGTGATCGTTCAGCACGCGTTTGGACTGCACGCCCGCGATCACGCGCTCGAGCGCGGAGTCGAAGTCCGCCATCGTGATTGCCTTCGCGCCTCGCCTGGCCGCGAAGATCGCCGCCTCGTTGCAGATGTTCGCCAGGTCGGCGCCCGCGAGGCCGCTCGTCTGCTGGGCCACCAGCCCCAGGTCGACGCCCGCCATCGGCTTGTCGCGCGTGTGCACTTCGAGCACGCCCACACGCCCGGTCACGTCCGGCGGCACGACGAACACCTGGCGGTCAAAGCGCCCCGGGCGCAGCAGCGCCGGATCGAGCTTCTCCAGCAGGTTCGACGCCGCGATCACGACCACGCGCCCACTCGAGGAGAAACCGTCCATCTCCACCAACAGCTGGTTGAGCGTCTGGTCCTTCTCGCCGGAGATGTCCATGCCGCGACGCCCGCCGACCGCGTCGAGCTCGTCGATGAAGATGATCGCCGGTTCGTGCTTGCGCGCGACCGCGAACAGCCTGCGAATGCGCGCCGCGCCGAGGCCCGCGAACATCTCCACGAACGACGCCGCCGACTGCGCGAAGAACTGCGCGCCCGATTCGCCCGCGACCGCCTTCGCGAGCAGTGTCTTGCCGGTGCCCGGCGGCCCGTGCAGCAGGATCCCCTTCGGAACCTTCGCCCCGAGCGCGGCGAACTCCCTCGGGTCACGCAGAAACTCGACGATCTCCTGCAACTCGCCCTTCGCGTCGTCGACGCCCGCCACGTCGGCGAACGTGACCGCCTGATCTGACGCGGGCTTGATGCGCTGCGGCTTCGTCCGCGGCATCACTTTCAGCATCCGCCACATCATGAAAATGAGCGCCGAGAAGAACAGGATCGCGATGACCGGCTCCCAGTTGACAGCCCAGTTCTGGATTTCCTGCGTGAACGACGTGTGCGGTTCGATCACGTGCGGGGGCGCAATCGGCACACGGCTTTTGGATGCGACGTGAGCGACGGATGCGACGTGAGCGACCGTAGCGTGCGCTTTGACCACGCCCGACTGCGGCGTTTGCGCCGCCGGGTTACTCATATGTGACTCCCTCCAGCGAATGCACCGTCCTTGGCATCGCGTTCCATTATGCGGGTTGTCGGCGCGCTTGTCGAGAGCTGCAAGCTTGACGGCATGAAACATGCACCGCCGCCAGCGGCAATTGGCCGCGTGTTCAGCCTGCGCCGTGCTGGCGAGCGCGGCGCGCTCAGCCGAGAATGCGCACGGCTAGATCCCTGAACAAGTCTGTCGCGAAGGCCAGGTCGCGGACGTCGATGCGCTCGTCGGCGCCGTGGATCAATGGCGTGCCGTCGAGCATCGACTGGTGGCGCTGCGGGAAGAAGCCGTACGCCACGCACTCGGGAAACGCGAGGCGAAAGTGACGCGAGTCGGTGAAGCCCGGCAACGCGACCGGCACCGTGCGTGCCCCCGGGTCGCGCTCGACGATCCACGCCGAGATCGCGTCCATCAGCGGCGAGCTCAGCGGCGAGCGGTTGCCCACGACGCGCTCGGTGAACTCGATCTGCCACGGCGGCTGCGAGCCGGTCTGCTCGCCGAGCACCTCGGCGATGCCCGCGCGCACCTCCTCCTCGCCCAGTCCCGGCGGCACGCGGCAGTCGACCTTCAGCTCTGCGCGACTCGGGATCACGTTGATCTTCTGCGACGCCGTGATCCGCGTCGGCGTGAACGTGACACCCAGCAGCGGCTCGAACATGATCGCCAGCCGCTCGTCGGCCGCGCGCAGCCGCACCATCGAGCCGACCGGGTCGTTCGGGTCCTCGCCGATGCCACTCAGGAACGCGAGCGCCTCCTCGGTCGGCCGATACGAAGGCTGGCGCGCAGCGAAGCGCTCCAGCACGGGCCCCATCTTCAACAGCGCGTTCTCGCCCATGCCCGGCATCGACGCGTGTCCGGCGACGCCGTCGGTGCTCAGCGCGAAGCGGAACACGCCCTTCTCCGCGCAGCACACGCCATAGCAACGCCTGCCCTGGTATTCGAACGCCGCGCCGCCGCCCTCATTGATAAGCAGATCGCAGCGCACCTTCTCGGGGTGCTGCTGCGTGATCCATTCCGCGCCCAGCTCGCCGCCCGTCTCCTCATCCACGACCGTCACGATCAGCAGTTCGCCGCGCGACGGGCGCCAGCCCGAGCGCGCGAGCGACGCGGCAGCCGCGATCTCCGCGGCGACCTGCGACTTCATGTCCAGCGCACCCCTGCCCCACAGGAAGCCGTCCGCGACCTCGCCGGACCACGGGTCGTGCGTCCACTCCGCCGGGTCCGCGAGCACGGTGTCGACGTGACCGAGGTAGCAGAGCGTCGACCCCTCGGCAGCCGCAGCCTCGGGCGCCAGCCGCGCGACTAGGTTCGGGCGATCGGGTTCAGCGCCGAGCAGCTCGCACTCGAAGCCCGCCCGCGCGAGGTGATCGGCGAGATATTCCTGCGCGGCGCGCTCGTTGCCGGGCGGGTTGACCGTGTTGAAACGAATCAAGCGCGAGAGCAGCTCTTCGGCCTCCCCCTCCGGGGACGACGATGCGGAGGAGAGCCGGCCCAGGTCCGAGGGGTTCGCGCTCATCGAGCAGATCGTACGCCGATCTTTCGCACTCCCGGCACGGACTCCAACAACTGGCGCGTGTAGGGGTCGCGCGGCTCGCGGTAGAGCTGCTCGTTGTCCTGGAGCTCGACGATCTTGCCCGAGCGCATCACAGCCACGCGGTCGCACATGTAACGGATCACCGACAGGTCGTGCGAGATGAACATCAGTGTCAGCCCGAGGTCACGTTGAAGCTCGCGCAGCAGGTTCAGCACCTGCGCCTGGATCGACACATCCAGCGCTGACACGGGCTCGTCGGCGATCAACAGCTTTGGGCTCAGCGCGAGCGAACGCGCGACGCCGATGCGCTGGCGCTGCCCGCCAGAGAACTCATGCGGGTAGCGATTGTAGTGCTCGGGGTTCAGGCCGACCGTCCCCATCAGGCGCTGCGCCTCACGTTTGCGCTCGCCCTTCTCGCGCAGCAGCCCGTGGATAGCGAACGGCTCGCCGATGATCGAGCCGACCGTCTTGCGCGGGTTCAGCGACGAATACGGGTCCTGGAAGATCATCTGCATTTCGCGCCGCACCGCCTTCAGCGCGCTACCTCGCAGGCGCGTGATGTCGCGTCCGTCGAATTCGATCTCGCCCGCGGTCGCATCGAGCAGGCGCATGATCAGCCGTGCGGTCGTGCTCTTGCCGCAGCCGGTCTCGCCCACGATCCCCAGCGTCTCGCCGCGGTGGATGTCGAAGCTCACGTCGTCCACAGCGCGCACTGCGCCGATGCTGCGCTGGGAGACGATCCCGCGCGTGATCGGGAAGTGCTTCGTCAGCCCTCGAACGCAGACGAGCGGCTCGACGGGCGAGCTCACGCCGGCGCTCCTGCCTCGTCGCCGGATGGCAGGCCGACAGCGGCGAGCGCCTGCTCGGGCGTGTCGCCGGCGCCCAACTGCTGCCACAGACGTCGGCGCACCTGCGTCTCCAGCAAGCACGCGACGAACTGGCTCGGGTCATCGGGAACGGGCTCAAGCGCGGGGTCGATGCGCGCGTGATCGGGCTGCGCGTAGGGGCAGCGCGGGTGAAAATGGCAGCCGGACGGCGGGTTGATGAGGCTCGGCGGCGTACCGGGGATCGGCGTGAGGTCCGCCGCACGCTGAGCGTCAAGTCGCGGGATCGACCGCAGCAGTCCCCATGTGTACGGGTGTTCCGGTGCGGCGAACAGGCGCTCCGCCGACGCCGTCTCGACGATCCGTCCCGCGTACATGACCGCGATCTCATCGGCCATCTCCGCGGCCACGCCGAGATCGTGGGTGATGATCACAACCGCCATCCCAAGCTCGCGCTGCAGGCGTTCGATCAGCGCGAGGATCTGTGCCTGCACGGTCACGTCGAGCGCGGTCGTCGGCTCGTCCGCGATCAGCAGCTTGGGTTCGTTGGCGAGCGCCATCGCGATCATCGCGCGCTGGCGCATGCCGCCGGAGAACTCGTACGGATAGTCATCCACGCGGCGGGCAGGGTCGGAAATGCCCACCAGACCGAGCAGCTCGATCGCGCGCTCGCGCGCCTTCGCCTTCGACACGTCGCGGTGCGCGCGCACAGCCTCGATCAGTTGCGCACCGACGCGATAGAGCGGGTGCAGCGAGGACAGCGGGTCCTGGAAGATCATCGCGATCTCGTTGCCCCTGATCGCACGCAGCTCGTCCTCGGGCAGCGTCACGAGGTCCTGCCCCTCGAACAGGATTCGTCCGGACACGCGCGCGCCCTGATGGCGCGTGAGGCCGAGCGTCGTCAGCGAGCAGACCGTCTTGCCCGAGCCCGACTCGCCGACGATGCCCAGCGTGCGCCCGCTGCGCACCTCGTAGCTCACGCCATCGACCGCGTGCACCGCGCCGTCTTCGCTGACGAACTCGACTCGCAGGTCCTCGACGCGCAGAAGGGGCGCCTCGTCCGGGCCGCGCCCCATCGTCATGAATACCTCACCCTTGGGTCGAGGTATGCGTAGGAGATGTCGACGACGATGTTCGCGACGATGACGAACATCGCGGCGAGCAGCACGGTGCCTTGTATGACCGGGAAGTCCGCGGACTGAATCGCCTGATAGCTGAGCCGCCCGACACCCGGGATATTGAAGACCGTCTCCACGATCACCGCGCCCCCGAGCAGCGCGGCAAGTTCCAGGCCAAACAGCGTTACGAGCGGATTAACTGCCGCGCGCACGCCGTGACGCACGACATCGCGCTCGGGCAATCCCTTGGCGCGCGCGGTCCTGATGTAGTCCTCGCGCATCGTCTCGGTCAGGCTGCCACGCATCAGTCTCGCAAAGATCGCCGCCGCGCCAGCCGCGAGCACGATCCACGGCATGATCAGCGAAGTGAACCATTTCCATGGGTCGCTGCTCAGGCTGACGTAGCTGCCTGCTCCGGGCAGGAGCTTGAACTTACCGATGTCGGACGAAAACAGGTACAGGAAGACCAGGCCGAGCCAGAATTCCGGCGCCGAGATCGCCACCAGCGCGCCTCCCATCGCCGCGCGGTCCCAGAGCGAGTGCCGCCGCAGCGCCGAGACGATGCCGATGCCGAAGCCGGCGACGATCCACAGCACCCCGGCGCCGAGCGCGAGCGAGATCGTCGGCGGCAGGCGTTCGGCGATCAGACTCCTGACGGACTGCTGGCTGTAGTAGCTGTAGCCGAAGTTCAAGTGCAGGAAGATTTCCTTGAGGTAGTCCCAGAACTGCACCGGCAGCGGCTTGCTGAGGCCGAGCGCGACTTCGATCTCTTTGACCAGCTTTGGTTTTGGATCGCGTCCGGCCCGCAACAGCGCGGGGTTGCCTGTCGGCAGGACGCGGAAGAGGATGAACAGCAGCGCCGCGACGACAATCAGCGACAGCACACCCCACAGCAGGCGGCGGATGATGTAGCGGATCACCGTCGCCGCTCCTTGGCTACTTCAATGACGTGAAGCTGTAATCCCAGGCGCCTTCGTTCCACAGCTGGGCGACGCCGTGGACGGCACTGCCCTCCAGCCGCGGCTGCTTGTCCCAATCGAACGGCACCGCCGCCGCGTCCCGCACGAGTTCTTCGTCAATCTTCGCCCAGGCCGCACCACGCGCGGCCTTGCCATTGACGGATTCCGCGGCTGTCATCGCGGCATTGATCGTGGGCACGTTCACCTGACCCCAGTTGTTGTTCCCGCTCGATACGATCGAATTGCCGCTGAAGGTGATGTTGAGCACCGTCTGCGGGTCGGAGAAGTCGGCGATCCAGTTGACGTTCGGGCAAACGTCAATCTCTTCTTTGGGGACACCGCAGTACTTTGCGTACATCGTCGACTGTTCCACGAGCGTGAGCTTGGTCTTGAAGCCGAGGTTTTTGAGCGTCTGATTGACGATTTCGGCGTCTTCCTTGGCAGGAGCGCCGCTCGAGGCAACGACCTCGATCGGCTTTTCACCTGTGTATTTTCCGCTCGGATAGCCCGCGAGCCTGATGTACTTTTCGGCGAGCGCGATATCGCCTTCGGGGTGTTCGTTGTAGTCCACTTTCGGTCCGGCCACGCCGCCCGCTTCGTTGAAGCCGTTGATCGTTGGGTAGATGAAGTGCGTGGCGACATTCGTCACGAGTTCGCCACCGCGCACCCTGTCCATCGCCTTGCGGTCGAGCGCCGCCCATAGCGCCTTACGCAGGTCGATGCTCGAGAACGGGCCGACCTTGTTGTTGACGGCGATGTAGTGGCTGCCGCCGCCTGGCGAAATGTCGATCTGGCTCTTGTAGTTTTCGGCCGCGAGCTTGATCGCCGACTGTGCCGGCGGTTCGTTCTCCACGACGTTGCCGCCTTCGAGCACCTGCCGGTCGATGACTGCCTGCGTGCCGCCAATCTTGATGTCGATTTCGTTGAGATAGGCGGGGCGGAAGTCTGTGCTCGCGTTCCAGTTGGGGTTGCGCACGAGCGTCGCCGACTTACCCGGCGAGTAGCCGATACCCAGCACCTTGCCTTCGGCGTTGTTCTTGAGCATGTACGGGCCCGTCGCCACCTGATAGTTGGCGTAGTCCGACGGATTGTTCGTGTCGAATTTTTCTGCGTATTCCTTGGGTACGGCTGCCGTCAGCGGCAACACGAGCGCGTCGGCGACGAACTGCCCCTTCGGTTCGGTGAGGTGGAAGACGATCGCGTGCTTGTTGGGGGTTTCGATGCCCTTGATCGCACCCCCGTTGGCTTGCTTGATGCCTTCGAGCGAGCTGAAGTAGGTACTCAGATACGGGTTTGCCACGTTGGGGTTCGCGCCGCGCTCGATCGCATAGGCGACGTCGTGTGAGGTGACTTCCCGGTTGACCGGGGGGCTGAAGTGGATGCCTTCCTTGAGGTGCACAGTCACGGTCTTGTTGTCCGCGGATATTTCCGGTGCAGCCGCGGCCATGTCGGGGGTCGGTTCGACCGCGTCCGGCTTGTTCGAGTAGAGCGGGCGTTGTGTAGCGAATACGACCGTGTAGTCGAGCGAGTAGTAGGCAATCCCTGGGTCGAGATGTTCGAAGTCCGTTTCGTCGAGCACCTGCAGCGTGCCACCGCGCTTGCCGTCCGTGAGTGACGTCGTCAGCGGACTCTGGTAGCCGCCGGTGCTGAGCACGCTGGCGCTGCCTGGCACCGTGGTCGAACCGCTGCTGCTGGATCCGCACGCGCCCAGCGCCAGCGCGAGCACTGCAGCGAGTGCAGTCGCGACAAGCATTCTGATCGACCTCATGGGGACGCCTCCTTGTGTCGTGTGGCGATCGCCGTTCACCGGACGCTCCTCGGGCTCAGGGCGTCTTGCAGCCCGTCGCCCAGCAGATTGAAGGCCAGCACCGTCAGCAGCAGCGCGGCTCCGGGGAAGACCATGTACCACCACGCGGTGGTGAAGATCGGACTTGCCTGCGCGATCATCTGACCCCAGCTCGCGGTCGGCGGGCGGATGCCGACGCTGAGGAACGAGAGCGCCGCCTCGAACAGAATGTTCGTCGGGATCAGCAGCGTCGCGTAGACGATGATCGGCGCTGTCAGGTTGGGTAGGATCTCGCGCAGCATGATGCGCGCGTCGGAGGCGCCGAGCGCGCGTGAGGCCTCGACGAATTCGCGCTCGCGCATAGACAAGACCAGGCCGCGCACGATCCGCGCCACGTATGGCCAGGTTGCGATCGTGATCACGAAGATGATCAATCCGAGACCCGGCTGGACGGCTCCTTTCACGCAGCCGCGCACCGCGCACGCCGCTCCCACACCGAGGCCCAGGAGCAGAATGGGAATCGACAGCACGACGTCCATCAGACGCGAGAGCGCGGTGTCGATCCAGCCGCGGTAGAAGCCCGCGAGCATCCCCACCGCCACGCCGACCGCGGTGGCTATGCCGGTGCCGAGGATCCCCACCTCGAGCGCGACGCGCGTGCCGTAGATCACCCGTGACATCACGTCCTCGCCGAGTTGGTCCACGCCGAACGGGTGCGCGAGGCTGGGGCCGAGCGGCGAGCCGAAAGAGTCCGTGAGGTTGAGGTTCTGGACGTCCGGCCCAGGCAGGCCAAGCAGGCTGACGACCAACGGCGCCGCGACCGCTATCACGATCAGAAAGGCGATGAAGCCGAGTGAGACGAGCGCGACGCGATCCTGGCGAAAGCGCCGCCAGAACAGCTGCAGCGGCGAGCGCGACGCGATCCCCCCGCCGAGCTCCAGAAAGTCAAGCGCCCCCCCGCCCGAGGGAAGCACGTCAGCTGTGCTGGCGCTCACCGCTGCGCTTCTTGCCCGCCCGTTCTGGACGGGCGTTTGGAGTTGGAAACGTCGACATCGAACCTAGGTCTTCGACAGGCCGCTTGCCCCCCCTCCAATACCCGCAAATTGGGCGTTCCTCCCAACGGGGATACTTGCGGAGCGTGGATTCGCTATTTGACGACCCCGCATCGTCCCCGGACCCTCCCCATGGCGGGCACGGGGAGCCGGCCTCCGCCGCAAACAGCCCGCTTGCCGTGCGCGTGCGTCCGCACGACCTGGAGCAGTTCGTCGGTCAGTCGCACCTGCTCGCGCCCGGCTCGGCGCTGCGCACCGCGATCGAGCAGGGACATGCGCACTCGATGGTGCTATACGGGCCGCCCGGATCGGGCAAGACGACGCTCGCGCGCATCATCGCCGAGCACTCCGGCGCGGCGTTCGAAGAGCTGAGCGCGGTCAACGCCGGGCGTGCGGAGGTGCGCGCGGTGATCGAGCGCGCGCAACATCGACGGGAGCTCGCCGACGGCAGTGCGTCACGCAGCCAGACGGTGCTGTTCCTCGATGAGATCCACCGCTTCAACAAGGCCCAGCAGGATGCGCTGCTGCCGGCCGTCGAGGAGGGGTTGGTCACGCTGATCGGCGCGACCACCGAGAACCCGGCGTTCGAGGTGAACGGCGCGCTGCTCTCGCGCGTGCGCGTATACGCGCT
>Ga0187780_10004271_pt1 | contig 10729 bp, 9 predicted proteins | sample 1015_Q2_SP10_20__FD_132429 | JGI IMG/M metagenome (GOLD analysis project Ga0187780, IMG submission 132429) | Tropical peat soil microbial communities from peatlands in Department of Meta, Colombia - 1015_Q2_SP10_20_MG | ecosystem: Environmental > Terrestrial > Soil > Wetlands > Peat | place...
TCAGGGAGAAATTCGACCCAGCGCGGATACTTGTAGAGTGCAAGTCGGTCTTTGACGTGCTGTTTCAGCGCTTCGGCCAACGCCGCGCTCGGCTCAACCCCGGGTCTCGTCACCACGAAAGCCTTGGGCTTGAGCAGTTGTTGCTCATCGAATGCGCCAACCACCGCCGCTTCGAGCACGTCGGGGTGCCCCAGAAGAGCGGCCTCGACTTCGAAGGGCGAGACGTACATGCCGCTCACCTTGAGCATGTCATCTGAGCGCCCGCCATAAGTGTAGTACCCTTCGGCGTCTACGCTGTATTTATCGCCCGCACGGGTCCAAGGACCAACGAAAGTGTCTTGGCTCTTCGCGCGATTGTTCCAGTAGTGACTCGCACTAGATGGCCCTTTGATCTGAAGTTCGCCCAGCTCGCCGGTTGCAACTTTGTTGCCGCGTTCGTCGACCAAACGAATCTCGTACCCCGGCACCGGCTTGCCGGTGGTGCCGTAGCGCACTTGGCCGGGTAGGTTCGAAATGAAGATGTGCAGCATCTCGGTCGAACCGATGCCGTCCAAGATCTCCACGCCGAAATGTTTGTTCCAACGGCGACCGATCTCGGCGGGAAGGGGCTCGCCGGCCGACATGCAAATCCGCAGCCCGACCTCGTCGGGATGCGGAAGATCCGGACTGGCAAGTAGCGCCCCGAACAGCGTAGGAACGCCGCAGAAAATGGTCGGTTGCAGTTCCTTCAACCGTTTGAAAACGGCGGCTGGTGTGGGACGCTCCGCCATTAGCACGGCGGTTGCACCCACTGCCAGCGGAAAGCTCAGCGCGTTGCCCAGCCCATAGGCAAAAAAAAGTTTGGCGGCGGAGAACAGCACATCGCTCTCGCGTATCCCCAAAATCGGCACCGCGTACAGTTCCGCGGTCTGGATCATGCTTGAGTGAACGTGGACCGTACCCTTCGGCGCACCGGTTGAACCAGACGAGTAGAGCCAGAAACAAGTATCGTCGCTGGTGGTAGGCGCGACTTCGAAGCGTGGCGATGCATTTGCCGCGAGCTCCTGCAGCAGCAGGTGACCATGTGCATCCTTGCCGGAAACAATCACGTGCTGGAGCGATCGAAGCTGGCTCAAGATTGGCGCGAAGCTTGGGAGCAAGGACTCCGATACCACGAGGGCGTGGGCCCGACTGTCTTCGAGCATGAACCGGTAGTCGGCGGTGGTGAGCATCGTATTGGCTGCAATGGGCACGATGCCGGATTTGATTGCTCCCAGGAACACGCTGGGAAAATCGATGGTGTCCAGGTGGGCCAGCATGATCCGGTCTTCCATCTTCAGGCCCAAGCCAACCAGGGCGTTCGCCGTTCGGTCGACTCGCTGTGCCAGTTCACCAAAGGTGTAGCGGCCGGCGTCGTCAACATAGGCGATCTTTTCGGCTCGCCCCGCAGCCAAGTTGCGCTCGATAAGATCGAGCGCCGCGTTGTACTGGCGCGGGATGTTGATGAGCGGAGGACTCACGCTGTGGTCAGCGCGGCTCAGAGTTGACACGCTTGAAGCTCCTCTTCAGGCCTACGATCTTACCAGGGGAAGCCGGCGACGGCGCTTCACGCGAGTCACTCTGCGCGCCAGCGCACAACAAGATCGCTGACGCTCGCCGCAGAGTATGATGCCCGCGCTACGCCTTTTTGTTCGCAAGGAGCAGCCATGTACGAGAAAAGGTTCGTCAATCCCGCGGGGCTGAAGCCGCTTGGAATGTATTCCAATGTGGCTTGCGCTCGCGGGGGTACGCTCGTGTTCATCAGTGGGCAAGTGGCAGTGGACGCCGAGGGTCGCACCGTCGGGAAAGGTAACATGCAAGCGCAAGCGGTTCAGGTGTTCGAGAACCTCAAGCGGGCGCTGCAAGGCGCGGGCGCTACGTTCCAAGACGTGCTGAAGTTCAACATCTACATTTGCGAGCTCACGCCCGAGGCGCGCAAGGCTGTGACGGAGGTGCGCGCCCGCTACATCGACCAAGCGCGACCGCCGGCTGCCACGATGATCGGCGTCGATCGGCTCGTGGAGGACGATCTAATGCTCGAAATCGAGGCCGTGGCCATGGTGAATGACAGATGAAAACCGATGGTGAGTCTGCGCGCGGACCCTGCGCGCCAATGCTGTCCTAGGCGCTGGTGCTCTGGTCTGCGCGCGCGCGACACAACAGGAGCCAACCGTCGATCCACTCAGCCGCCACTTCTTCGGGCATCGTTCCCGCGCTGGCGTCATGGAGCAGAATATCTCCAACGCGTTTCGCACCGAGCTCGGTGAGGATCCGGTCAAAGCGTTTGCCGCCGTTGCAAAACGTCTCGGCGTAAGTGCGATCACCCAACGCGATGACCCCGTAGCGTACCTGTGAAAGGTTCGGTCGGTCAGCCTGCAGCGACTCGTATAGCTGCTTGGCATTGTCCGGCACATCGCCCTGTCCATAGGTCGAGGTGCAAATGAGGTAAAGCCCCCCGGCTTGGAACACGCGCGCATCGAGACCGTCCATCAGTCGGGCCCGCGCGCGGGTATGCGGGTCCTCAACGCGAAGCTCGAGCTCCTGCGCCACGAGTTGCGCGGTGCCGGTCATGGTCCCGACCAAGATGCGGATATCGAGTGACAAGAATTTGGAGAAGGCCTAGCCGGGCTTTCGTTTTAGATATACATGTACTATAGTACCTATTAAAAGGCTAGACAAGCATTATATTGCATCAATGGCCTGCACCTGGAAGGGCAACCCAGCCCGGTGGCAGCGTGGCGGCGATGCAGCCCAATGACCTGGGAAGGGAGACTCAATGTTGGAGGAACTCGCATGAGCGCAGTTGTGGAACCGGTTTCCTCGGAGCCGCGAGCTCTCATTACTTACGACACGCATCCTGACCGTTACCTCCACTGGCGCCTGGACTTCGACGGCCCGGTGGCCACCGTATCGATGGACGTGAACGAGGAGAAAGGCTTGCAGCCCGGTTACCGCCTCAAGCTCAACTCGTACGATCTTGGCGTAGACATAGAACTTCACGACGCTCTGCAGCGCATCCGCTTCGAACATCCCGAGGTCAAATGTGTTGTTTTGACCTCCGCGCGGGAGCGCATGTTCTGCTCCGGCGCCAACATATACATGCTCGGCCTATCCAGCCATGCCTGGAAGGTAAATTTCTGCAAGTTCACCAACGAAACGCGCATTGGAATCGAGGACTCGAGCCGCCATGAAGGGCTTAAGTTTCTCGCCGCAATAAACGGCACCGTGGCCGGGGGCGGCTACGAGCTCGCCCTGGCATGCGACGAGATTCTGATGATCGACGATCGCTCCTCTACCGTCAGTCTGCCCGAGGTGCCGTTGCTGGGCGTGCTGCCAGGTACCGGGGGCCTCACCCGCTTGACCGACAAGCGCAGGGTGCGCCGCGACCTCGCCGATGTGTTCTGCAGCACGGTCGAGGGCGTGCGCGCCGATCGTGCCCAACAGTGGAATTTGGTCGATAGAATTGCCAGACCACAGCAGTTTAGGCAGGCCGTCGCAGAACGTGCGGCGGCGCTCGCCGCACACAGCACGCGTTCGGGCACCGGCCGCGGCGTGTTGCTGACTCCGCTCGGGCGATCAATTGACGAGCTTGGCTACCACTATGGTTACGTCGATGTCGCGCTCGACAAAAGCGCTCGCACGAGCACCATCACTGTATCGGCACCCTCGGCCGATCAACCGACCGACATCGTCGGCATCCACGCCGCAGGGGCCAACTGGTGGCCGCTCGCTGTCGCGCGCCAGTTGGACGATGCCATTCTCATGCTGCGCACCAACGCTCCTGAGGTTGGCCTGTGGATCCTCAAGACGCGTGGTGATATCGACGCCGTGCTGTCCATCGACGCAATCCTCAAGGCGCACGAGTCGGATTGGCTCGTGACAGAGACCATCGGCTTGCTCCGCCGCACGTTGGCTCGGTTGGACGTCTCATCGCGCACGCTGTTCGCCATCATCGATGAGGGGTCATGCTTCGCGGGCACGCTGTTCGAACTCGCGCTTGCTGCCGACCGCAGCTACATGCTTCTGCTGCCGGAGCAGCAGCCGCGAGCACCTTGCATTGCGCTGTCCGAAATGAACCATGGGGCCTACCCGATGGTAAATCATCAGACCCGCCTCGCCACACGCTTTTGTGGCGACCTGCGACCGGTGAAGACTGCTGGCGGCGTCACAGGCGACAAGCTAACGGCTTCGATCGCCCGAGAGCTGGGGCTTGTGACCTTCGCGCCGGATGACATCGATTGGACCGCAGAAATCCGCATGGCGATCGAAGAGCGCAGCAGTCTGTCGCCCGACGCACTCACGGGAATGGAAGCGAGTTTGCGTTTTCCTGGGCCAGAGACTATGGAGACACGCATCTTCGGACGCCTCTCGAGCTGGCAAAACTGGATCTTCAGCCGCCCCAATGCGGTGGGCGACCAAGGAGCTTTGAAGGTATTTGGAACGGGGAGCAAGGCCAAGTTTCAGTGGGACAGAGTCTAATCTTGAGAAGCTAAAACCCAGCCGCATCGAACGCAACGCTGTCTTTGCCTATGATCTTTGCCTTCTTCACTTTTCGCTTTCTTCGTCGTGCAACTCGTCACCCTGATGCGTTAGCAGCCCCCTAGACCCCTAGAGCAGCAATGAATATCGATTACAACGAGCGAATTCCTAACAACGTCGATCTCGCCAGCGACCGTTCGCTGCAGCGTGCGCTTGAGCACTGGCAGCCCCGGTTCCTCGATTGGTGGCGCGAGATGGGACCAAACGATTTCGCCTCCGCGGAAGTCTACCTACGCACCGCCACAGGCGTGGATGCGCAGGGTTGGGCGAGCTACGCGGCGGTCAAGATGCCCGACTATCGTTGGGGGATCTTTTTGGCCGAGCCCATCACCGAGCGCACGATTGGTTTTGGCGACAACTTTGGCCAACCCGTTTGGCAGCAGGTTCCAGGTGATCTGCGTTCGCAGTTCCGGCGCATCATCGTCACCCAGGGCGACACCGAGCCCGCGTCGGTCGAGCAGCAGCACCTGCTCGGGCACAGCTGCCCCTCGCTCTACGATCTGCGCAACCTGTTCCAGGTGAACGTCGAAGAGGGCCGCCACCTGTGGGCGATGGTCTATTTGCTCCACGCCTACTTCGGTCGCGATGGACGTGAGGAGGCGGAGGAGCTGCTCGAGCGCCACTCCGGCGACGCGGATAAGCCGCGCATCCTCGGTACGTTCAACGAGCCGATCAGCGACTGGCTGTCGTTTTTCATGTTCACCTACTTCACCGATCGCGATGGCAAGTTCCAGCTAAAGAGTCTGGCCGAATCGGGCTTCGATCCGCTCTCGCGCACCTGCCGCTTCATGTTGACCGAGGAGGCGCACCACATGTTCGTCGGGGAGACGGGCGTAGGTCGCGTAGTCAAGCGTACGCTTGAGGTGATGAAGCAGCTGCGCACGGACGCTCCCGAGGCGATACGCAGCCATGCCGCCATCGATTTGCCGACCATTCAACGCTATGTTAACTTCTGGTTTACCTCATCGATGGACTTGTTCGGCTCAGAGCTCTCGTCCAACGCCGCGAGCTCCTTCGCCAACGGCATCAAGGGCCGACCCGACGAGGCGCAGTACCAGGATCACGTCTGTATCGAGGCGAGATATGAACTGGAGACGCCCGAAGGCAGACAAGATGTGAGCCTGCGCAACGCGATGAACGAGGTGCTGCGCAGCGCCTATATCAAAGACTGCGAGATCGGGGTCAAGCGCTGGAATATGCAGATCCAGCGGGCCGGGTTCGACTTCCGATTCACGCTGCCCAGCCCACGTTTTCATCGCACCATCGGGGTTTGGGCCAACACGCCGAGTGATCCTCATGGCCGCACCGTGACTGGTGACGAGTACACAAAGCGTCTGCGTGACTGGTTGCCAAGCGATGAGGACAAGGGGTTCGTGCGCGATGTGATGCAGCGCGTGGTCGAGCCAGGAAAAATGGCGGGTTGGATCGCCCCGCCCGACCGCGGCATCAACAACCTGTCGGTCGACTATGAATATGTGCGCTTGCGGTAAATATAATTCATGCTGGGCGGGATTCAGATGAAGCTTGGGCTAAGGTGGGCGTGAACGTGGCCAATGTGAAGAGCTTCTCGATTCGGTGTGTCGCAGTAGCCTCTGGCGTAGTCGGTCTGTCGGGTTTCGCGGCAGATAGTGGCAAGAGCGTTGAGTACGCCAAGCCCGGGCTCCGCAGCGACGCGGGCGCTCCGGTGAGAGTCGGTGAAAGCATCAAGAGCTTCTGGGCAGCGATCGAGGACAACGGAAAAACGGTCAAGGCGGCCGAGATTGGGAAGAAGTCCCGGCGCGCCGCGATGGACGAAGGTGCCGACGTACTCAAGCCAGCGCAGGTAAGCAAAGCCTTCTGGAAAGCGGTCGATGAGGACAGTGCACCTCTGAAGACGGGCAGTGTCAAGAAGTCTAGACCAGCCCTGGGGGAGTCACCCGCCGCCGAGATTCAGGGTCGAGGAGTCAATCGGGACCGCTAATCGTGCAGGCCGATTGAGTAACCCGGGCAATGCATGTCGCGGGCAACGAGCATCGCCGCGGCACCGGCGGGTGGCACCGCTAACGGCTCTCGGCGATTTTCTCCAGAGCGCCCAGATCGAAGATGTCAATGCAGTCGCGCTCCTGTTTCACGATTCCGCTTCGAGTCCACTCGCGCAATTGTTTGTTAACGCTCTCGCGTGTTGCGCCGACCAGATCCCCGAGCTCCTGCTGGGACAACCTCAGGTCGATCCGGACTGCTCGGTGGCCTTCGAGCCCGTGATTTCTCGCTAGCCAGAGCAATTGCTTGGCCAAGCGTGCTGGCAGGTCCAGAAACGCGCGATCTTCGATGCGGGAAGTGAGGTCGCGCACGCGCCCCGCGAGGACGTTGAGCAACTTGACGGCGATCGATGGCGATGCGGTGAGTAGATCATTGAATGCAACCTTGGCGACCACCGCTAACTCGCACTCCTCCAAGGTGGTGACTGTAGCGGAGCGAGGTTGACCGTCGAGGATGGCGATCTCTCCGAATACCTCCCCCGGACCCATGACATTGACTGCGGCATGAGAGCCGTCCGCGCCGGGAGCGCCGACCTTCGCCCGACCCCGCAGGAGCACGAAGAACTCATTCGCAGGCGCACCCTTTTCGACGATTGTTTCCCGCGGCTTGTAGACCTTCGTCTGAGCGAGCCCGGACACGTGCGCGAGCTCCTCCTCGGAGAGACCTTGGAAGATCCAGACTCTGGACAAAGCCTCGGTTAGAGGAAACGTCACGGTCGCGCTTCTCCCACAAGTGTGACCCAGTTCATAGCACGGCGGACCTGTGAACCGTATATTGCAAAAATGAGACTCGTTTTCCTCGGCTCAGGTTCTGCCTATACCCTCGGCGAGGACAGTTTCCAATCCAATATGCTCCTGGTAAGCGCCACAGGACGGCGCCTGTTGATCGACTGCGGCACCGATATCCGTTGGTCGCTCCCGCGGCAGGGCCTGTCCTATCTCGACGTCACCGACATCTACGTGAGCCACCTGCACTCGGACCATGCGGGAGGGTTGGAGTCGATTGGCTTTCAAAGGAAGTTCGACCCACGCTGTACGCGTCCGCGCCTTTACGTCGAAGCATCGCTGGCCGGGCCACTCTGGGAGCATAGCCTTCGCGGCGGAATGGGAGTCATCGCCGAGTCCGAGACCACGCTGGAGACCTTCTTCGATGTCCACCTCGTCTCCATCTACAAACCGTTCCAATGGGATGGCGCCCGCCTCGAGCCAATCCCCATGATTCATGTTGCCAGCCCGCGGGCAAGTGCCTCGAGCTACGGGCTGCTCATCGAGTGCGGCAAGCATCGAACGTTCCTCACAACCGACACTCAATATACGCCGGATCATCTCTCGCGCTACTACGCCAACTCAGATCTGATCTTCCACGACTGCGAGACTACCGAGTGGAAGACCGGCATACACGCACACTACGACGATCTGGTGCAGCTACCCAATGAGGTGCGCGCCAAGACTTGGCTATATGGGTATCAACCAGGCGTGCTTCCCAATGCCAAGGCCGACGGATTTCTCGGCTTTGTTCGAACCGGTCAGTCATTCGGGCTCGAACCTTCCAGCCACTGAGCCCCATCGCGCCCGCCGCTCCCGCTGGCAACTCCAACTTTCAAAGCACATCCGCAGCCGGCGGTTGAAATCGGGCCCGGTGACCTCGGGGCCTGGTCACGGCTACCCGGCTGGCTATGCGATTTTCGGTTCGATGTCTCTGGCGGGCAGCGGGGTGGGTGAACTGTTCTCGCCTGGGGCCCAGGTCCTGGCCAGGCGACCCGGCGATGACGTGACGTTTCAGAGCGACGCGAGTAGGCTACAGCCGAGATCTTTGTCGTTGTCGTTGGCGCTGTTTGCCCATGCCCGCGAACTTGTCGCCCGAGTACAAGGCCGCCGAGGCCAGCTTCCGTAAAGCGCGCGAACCCAAGGAGCGCTTGGAGTGGCTACGCGAAATGTTGCGGGTGATCCCCAAGCACAAAGGGACCGACCACCTTCAGGGGGACATCAAGCGCAAGATCAAGGACCTGTCCGACGAGCTCGAGGGGCCGAAGAAGGGCGGTACACGAAGCGGCCCGATGTTGGTGACGCGTCCAGAGGGGGCTGCGCAACTCGCGCTCATTGGGCCACCGAACTCGGGGAAGTCTTCGCTGCACGTGCGTTTGACCGGGTCAAACGCGCACGTGGCACCGTATCCGTTTACGACCCTACACCCCGAGCCGGGGATGATGCCATTCGAGGATATTCATTTTCAGCTCGTCGACCTGCCGGCCATCTCGTCCGAGCACCCGGTACCGTGGATCGCGGATGCGATGCAAACGGCCGACGGTTGCTTGCTGGTGGTCGACTTAAGCGAGCGGGATTGCCTCGAGCAGATACAAGACTTACACGAGATCTTGCGGGAGCGGCGCGTCACGCTGACGCCGAGCTGGGAGCCGGCGAGCGCACCCCTCGCAGAGGACGAAGACCCGTTCAAGCTGCGCTTCCCAACGCTATTGCTGGCCAACAAGTCGGAGCGACTTAACGATCCCGACGAGGAGCTGCGTGCGTTTCGAGAGCTCTCGATGCTGAGCTACCCAGCGCTTTCGGTATCGGCAACTACCGGTCATGGCTTGGGTGAGTTGGGCCAGTTCCTGTTCCACAATCTGCGCGTCCTGAGGGTGTACACCAAGGCGCCCGGCCATCCAGTCGATCGTGAGCGTCCATTCACCTTGCGCGTTGGACAAACCGTCGCAGACGTCGCCCGCCTCGTGCATAAGGATCTTACGCGCACGCTTCGCTATGCGCGGCTGTGGGGTAAGTCCGGGTTTAACGGACAGCATGTTGGGCGCGAGCATAAACTCGAGGACGGGGACATCGTCGAGCTGCACTCTTGAGCGCACAGCCCGGGGGGTGTGCCGTCCCTCGCGTCTCGCGAGCCAAGGAAGCTTCCGGCACCGCTTGGTGCCCGCCAGGCGCGAATCAGGCTAGTCTCTGATCAACTGACTCGGGCGCGCGCAGGACGCGAGGGCCGGACGAGTTCGCAGGTGTTTCGATTGGGCGAGCGGCTCGGCCGCCGTAGGTGTAGAAGCGCTCGTCCGTTCACTTCAGCCGATCCTGAGATCGTGCTTGCGCTTCCCATAGTCCGCCTGACGACAAGCGAAGCACGCGATCGGTCGTGTGGGCGGCTTGCTGGGAATGCGTCACCAGAATTCCCATTGCGTTGTTCTGTTTGATCTGGTCGCGCAGCAAATCCAGCACTTCACGCGCGCTATCGGGGTCAAGGTTGCCCGTGGGCTCGTCGGCGAGGACTAGCTTCGGGCGATGGGCAAGCGCGCGTGCGATCGCAACGCGCTGCAATTCGCCACCGGATAGCTCGCGCGGCATGCTGCTTGCACGATCCTGCAGATTGACCGCTTCTAGCATGCGCAGTACGCGGGCATCGGCCTCTGGCGCATGCTGCAGGCGCATTGGCAGCGCGACGTTCTGTGACACCGATAGGTAAGGCAGGATGTGGAACGCCTGAAACACGAAACCCATTCGCTCGCCGCGTAACCGGGTGAGTGCATCGTCGTCTAACAGAGTGAGTTCGACGCCATCAATCTCGACGCATCCGGCGTCGGGCCGCTCGAGGCCTGCGATCAGATTCAGCAGCGTAGACTTGCCAACTCCTGACTCACCTGTCACCGCGACGTATTCTCCAGCCGCCAGCTCCAAGTTGACGCCAGACAGAACAGCCCGCTTGCTTGGGCCCTCGTAGCTCTTGGAAAGGCCGCGGACGGAAAGCACGCGTGAATTGTCCAACCCTTGCACTGCGATATCACGACCATCGAGGCAGCGCCGGTTTCGCTGCGAAACAAGCGTCGAGCTCAGCGATCACGAGAAAGGCGCATCTGTTGCTCTCAAAATGTAGTCCAATTCGATCCCGCGGGCCAGATGCATTCCCAGAGATGTTTGCCGCCTGCTGATCGTCTGCGCGAGCGGGTCAGCTGGCGCCAGCCGCAACTCGCCGTGTGACTCTGGCGCGTACACCCACACTGAGTGCGCTCAGGATCGCAAGCGCCTGAAGCAGTACAACGCCGCCCAGAACGGCCGAATAGTGGCCGTGGTCCATGAGCGGACCGAAAATGAGTGGCGCGATGGCAAAACCCACGTCGAGCCCCGAGTAGACAAAACCGTAAACTCTCCCGAAGGCA